>JAABUT010001671.1_pt1 | contig 24362 bp, 23 predicted proteins | sample 5559281 | NCBI WGS metagenome assembly JAABUT01 (sample SAMN10711880, study PRJNA513359) | rock metagenome | isolation source: Antarctica rocks | place: Antarctica: Victoria Land, Ricker Hills nord | collected 2016-01-04
ACCCGCCGCCTGGGCGCCGGCGGACACTGCCCACACTGCGACGAGCTCCTGCTCATCACCGACCTCGACCTTCCACCAGCAAGATCACCTACCGAGTCGTACACAGACAACTTGACAAGCTCCCGCCGGCGAATCGGTGATCCTCTACGGCCCCGTCGGCGTCGGCAAAACCCACATCGCCCAAGCCCTCGGACACCTCGTCGCCCGCCGTGGCGGGGAAGTCAGGTTCGCCAAAACCAGCAGGGTCCTGGCCGACCTCGCCGGTGGCCACGCTGACCGCACCTGGGGCGCCCGAGTCCGCGATTACACCCGCCCCGTCGTCCTCATCCTCGACGACTACGCCCTCCGCGAGCACACCGCCGCCCAAGCCGACGACCTCTACGAACTGATCTCCGACCGGGCCGTGAACCACCGCCCACTGATCCTCACCTCCAACCGTCAGCCCATCGACTGGTACCCGCTGTTCCCCAACCCCGTCGTCGCCGAATCACTCCTGGACCGCCTCATCAACACCAGCCATCAAGTCCTCATGGACGGACCGTCCTACCGACCCCGCAAACGCCCCGGGCGCGGCGACTCGACAACACCCACCGGCACCGAGTAGACCTGACACCGCAGGGCTCCACGTGGGGAATTCCGTGACCAAGACCCCTGAGGAATTACGTGAACAGCGACAGGTACGTAGTCAGTGGTGGCGAATTGGTGGTCAGGCACGACTGACCTACATCGGCTGTACATCAACCCGTGACACATGAACCCGTGACACCGACGCGTTCCATCCAGATCTGCCGGCCCAAACGAATCTGCGGCATATCCGGGCGGCCGACACGACAGCGAAACCGCTCAGACATCGGGCATGCAGCGTTTCGCGGCGATCAGCAACGCCAAGGTCGGCTCCGAGCGTCTCTGGATGGGCCAGACCCACGTCGGTCCGGCGATGAAATCCGGCGACCATCACCACGGTGAACCGGAGACAGCCATCTACGCGGTCATCCGGAGTTCGTTTTTCTTGACGAGCGGACCAGGGAGGAGACCCGGCTCCGCCCCGCGCCGGGCGATTATGTCTTCGTGCCGCCGTACACGCCACATCGTGAGGAGAACAACGATCCCGATGTCGGAGCAGTGGTGGTGATCGCCCGCAGCACGCAGGAGACGATCGTGGGCAACCTGCAGCCCTCTCCCGCGGATAGACGTACTTGATCCCGCCGAACTTGGATCGTTTACGACTGCGGAATTCTGATCCACAACGCCGCCCGCGGCCACCCCAGAGCGGTGAACAACCTGGCCGTCAACGGTCCTAATGGCCGCGTTCGCCAGAAACCAGGCGGTCGCCGATGAGAAAGTCGAGGATGACCGTCGGCGCGCACGTGCACCACACCGAACCGCAGCCCTCGCAGTTGATCTGATGACCGAGGTATTCGGTGTCCAAGTAGTTCCGAAAGTGGTGCACGCCGACCGTGGTACCTCGACGACCATCAATCCGGTCGCCGAGCTGCTGGATGACGTTGCTACTTCGACCTGAAATAGTCTGTTGTTGGCTCCGGCGCGGTTGGCGGTCCGCGGTCGAGAGTGGTTCTGGGACTGGCGGCGTTCACCACCGCCGCGCCGTACCGCACGAAACGGCGGATCCCACCCGGGCAGGCGGCCCGGGCGGCCGCCGTCCTGCGCGGTGGCGGCGACGCAATCGCCCAAGCATCGGCGTCGGTGATCGATTTGAGCCAGTAGCCGGCGCCGCAGCCCGCCGCCGCACCGTTGCCTGGACGATCGCAAAACCTGTTGCAAAGGAACAACATTCATGACCACCAACAACACGAGCACCAGTGAGGCCAGTGGCTGCCAGCAGCTCCGCGATCATCTCAACTACCTGCGGCTGGCCGACGCTGGTCCCTAGCCGGTGATCTTTATTGTTGCGGTGTTGGATGCTCCCGCGGCTGTGTTGACGGTGACGTTGGCGGTCGTGCCGGGGGTGACGTGCCAGACTCCGCCGGGACCGCTCGGTGTGGGGACGGTGAAGGTGATGGCAGTGTCGCTCCAGCTGTCGATGTGGAAGTCAGCGCCGTCAAAGGGCGCGCCCCAGCTGTTCGGGCCGTCGACGAAGAACAGGTAGTCCTTGCTCGGGTCCGCCTGCGTGGCGCCGAAGTTCTGGCCGTGGATGGTCACCTGCTGGCCGGCGGCGGCGCTGGACGGGTCCAGTGAGCTGATCACCGGCGGAAGGTTGGGGGGTGGCCCTTGGTAGGTCGTCACCTCTTCCGATGATCCGTTGGCGTCGCTGGTGTAGGTGAGCGTCGCGTGCAGCGCAGCGGTGACCTGTTGGGTGCCGCTGTTGGGTGCCGTGACGGTCCAGCTCCTTGTCGCCCTGGCGCCCTGCGCCACCGAACCGACCCGCTGGTCGCCGGCCGGCGCGATTGTCCAGCCGGCGGGTCCGGTGAGGGTCACCGCGGCACCGGAGATCGACCGGGGCCCGGCGTTACCCACCGTTGCCGTGACCGTGGTGGATGCGCCGGGGTGGAGGGTGGTGGGCGTCGCCGGGTCGAGCGTGAGCGACACCGCGGCCGACTGGGCCCGGTTGACCGCCCGGCCGCCGAGCTGGCCGATGGTATGGGTGCGGTTGGTCGCCAGGGCCGCCGTCCGCACGTGCACCATCGAGGCGGCCGCGTCGTACCACCAGCCCTCGCCGGCGCTGCCCGCGGTTACCTGCGGCAGCCGCCGATGGTCGACGGTGATGTGCCGCGGCGCGGTCACGTCCGCTAGGTCCACCGCGTAGGAGCGGCTTGCCCGCTGCCCGGGGTAGTGGCCGCAGTCCGCGCCGATCGTCACGCTCGAGGCTGCGCCGTTCATCGGGCGCTCCTCGTCGGCGTTGCCCGACGTGGAGCAGCTGGCCTTGCCGTGCCCGCCCTTGTCGTCGCCACCGCCCTGGCCCTCCTGGTAGGTGATCGGCGTCTGGGTGTACTGCCCCTTCTGGTAGCCGAGACCGTCACCGGCATCGGTGTGGAGCGTGAAGCTGCCCGAGGCGCCGGAGTAGACCTTCAGCATGAGATCGGCCGGGTTGGGGTCGACGTGCGACTTGCCGGGCGCTTCGGGGATGATGCCGCCGGCCTTGACGAATACCGGCATCCGGTTCAGCGGCACCTGCAGGGTCGCGGTGGTGGGACCGTTGTAGGTGGCGCCGGTGAAGTAGTCCATCCAGCGGCCCGGTGGGAACCAGACCGTCTTGCTGGCCACATTGCCGGGGGTGGTGACCGGCGCGACCAGCACGTCGGAGCCGTAGAGGTACTCGCCGGGATGGGTGTAGGCGGCGTCCTGCTCCGGGTAGTTCAGGTACAGCGGACGGGTGATCGGCAGCCCGGTCTCGTGGGCCTGCCACCCGAGTGTGTAGGTGTAGGGAGCCAGTGCCTCACGCAACTGCAGCGCGTCGGACGCGGACTGCTGCCCGGCGCCGTACTGCCAGGGCAGCCGGTCGCCGTGGTCGGAGTGCAGCCGCAGGACCGGCTGGAAGGCGCCGAGCTGCACCCAGCGGGCGTAGAGATCATCGGGCAGATGCTTGCCCAGGAAGCTGCCGATGTCGTCGCTGACGTAGGGAAATCCGATGCTTGCCTCGGCCTGGCTCAGTTGCGCCTCGTAGGCGAGGGTGTCCCAGGTCGGCTGGGTGTCGCCGGTGAACTGCACGGTGCTGCGATGTTCGCCCCACGGACCGGAGGCGGGGTCGCCCCGGTAGTCCTCGAACGACGAGCCGGCGCGGGCCAGGTTAAATCCTCGCTGCGTGCTGGAGGTGAGGTCTTTGGCGTAGAGCTCGTTGATCCAGCTGTCCGGGGTCAAGCCCGGCATGTTCACCACGCTGTCGGTGCAGCACCAGTCCAACCACCACTGGCGCACGCCCTGCTGCTGGAAGGGCTGGTGCAGGTCGAACCACGCTTTGGCCTGCTGCGGGTCGCTCCAGTCGAAGCGGTAGCAGTCGGGGGAGAAGCATTGCGCGGCGCGTTGCAGGGCACCGCCGGCGGTGGCCTGGGTCTGCGCGAACTTCGGGTCGCTGCCGTCGATGCCGGCGTGCACGTTCAGCGCAACGTTGATGTGCTGGGATTTGGCCCAGTCGAGGAAGGCCTGCGGGTTGGGGAACAGGTTGGGATTCCAGTTCCAGCCGTCCCACTGCTGGGGCGACTTCCAGTCGGTGTCCACGCTCAGCGCGTCGATCGGCGTGTTGTGGGCGCGGAACGCCGGAATGAGGGTGTTCTCATAGTCGCTTGTAGTGAAGGCGTTGTACTCGGAGAACCACACCCCGAAGGCCCACTCGGGCAGCATGTCGGCCGGGCCGGTCAGCGTGCGCAGGTCACGCAGCGCCTGCTGGTAGTTGTGCCCGTAGCCGAAGAAGTAGCCATCCTGGTAGGCGCCTTTGTGGTCCGGGCGGGGGGTGGCCCAGCCGTTGGCGGTGTGCAGCGCAGTGTAGGTGTCGTCGAGCAACGACCAGCCCTGCCTGTTCAAGATTCCCGGGTGGAGCTGGTAGTCGTTGACGTTGCTGCCGGCCTGGTTGAGGTAGGCGTCCAGGCCGCGGGTCCAGCCACCGAGCTGACCCGGCACGTCGGCCGGCGGCGCCGGTGTGGTGCTCGTCGTGGGGTACCGGGCACCGGCCGCGGTGACCGCGATGCTGTCCAGGTTGACGTTGCACCCGTCCCCGGTGCCGCAGGTGGTGGTGACCGTGTTGTCGCCGGCGCTCAAGTGCACTGGGACAGCGGCGGTGGCCCAGGTGTCCCAGTCGGTGGTCGGCGGGAACATGACCTTTCCGACGGAGGTGCCGTTGATCGACGCCGACAGCGTGCGGTCGACGCTGGCACCGTTGGCGTAACGCAGCCGCAGCACGTAGTCACCGTCGGCCGGTACCCCGGTAACCGTCCAGCTGTCGGTAGCGCTGACCTGGCCGAAGTCAGCGGCGAATCCGCGGCCGGTGAAGCCGGTGTGGTCGTAGTTGACGCTCTGCCCACCGCCGAGTCGCCCGTCCTCCGCCTGACAACCGGTGCCGTACGTGCAGCTACCCGGCGCCGCCGGCCACGACGGGCGCGCGCTGGTCTGGCGGCCGGCCACGTCGAGAGTCACAGCTGTGTTCGCCGGGGTGAACGGCCCGGAGCCGTCCCGATAGCGCACCGTGAGCTGACCGGTCCGGAGCACCAGCCAGCCGTGCTGGTGCCTGGACGAGTAGGCCGGCACCGGCAAGTTACGGTTCACCACATTGAACGTCGGGCCGTTCTGAAAATGACCGTCCGCCGCGTACTCCATCCGTACCAGCGTCGGCGTCAGCACCTCGAAGCGAGCCGAGCCGTCCACCACGGCGTTGCCCGAGCCGCCAACCGGCCCGGCCGGCTGCCGCGCGGCAGCCTGCGGAGCGGTCATCAACAACGTGGCCCCGATGAGCGCTACAACGAACGTCGACCGGCGACGTCCACGACGCCTTGAGAGACTAATCATGTCGGTTTCTCCTGGGTCGGTGTCGCAGGGCCGTGACAATCGCCGGTTAGGCGCTCCAAGCGGTCAAGCAAATCTGAGACAGTGCACTAGCTGGTGGTCCGGGCCCGCCAGTCCTGATCCGCCGCGTCAAGCATCTCCTGCACGTGATCCTGGTGCTCGGCGATCTCCCGCCGCGCCCGTTCCCGCATCAACGCCGCAGCCTGGTCCTCGTCCTGGTCCTCGTCGTCCGGGTTCTCCTCTGGTGTCGCCGAGTACACCAACTCGGCGAACACCAACTCCTCGGCCTGCGCCTGCGCCGCCCGCAACCGGCCGACCTTGCCCAGGAACCCCTCCTCCGCGGAGTCCGGTCCCGCCAGCTGATCCACCTGAGATGCGACCGTCTCGCCCAACGTCGAAAAGAAGACCTCGGGATCCGGGATCGTCGACAACTCCCGTGGCTTGGTCCACTGCCAATGCTTCAGCGCCCGCCGCCCGTACTCGTTTATGGTCCCCTCCAGGTGATTCCGCGGAAATCATCGTGACGTGCTGTCACCCGCTCCGGTTCAGCGTCCGGCGCCGCCCACAGGAAGCTGAGCTGGCCATCGTCGGCCGGCCGACTTCGACGCGGGGTGGTGGCGGATTGGCGCGGTCAGCGGTCCAAGACGTCGTCGGTGACGTCCTGGGCCTTGTCGCCGGCCTGTTTCACCTCAGCCTTGGCCTGGTCGGCCTTTCCGCGCGCCTCCAGGTCCTGGTTGTCGGTGGCTTTGCCGGTGGTCTCCTTGACCTTGCCGGCTGCCTCCTCTGCGGTGTGCTTGATCTTGTCTCCCATAGCCATTTTGGTTGCCTCCTTGTAGTGATACCCGCGGGTGGGCCAAGTTGGGCACCCGGTCGTTATCGAGAGATTTCGAACTCGGCGATCTGAGCGGCCGGCCAGGCGGTATTGCTGCTGACCACCAACCGCACGAAGCGCAGTGGGGTTGCGGTGAAGGTGGCGTCGACCGTGTTGGCGTTGGCAGCGGAGTCGAACGTGTAGGCCGCCGCCGGCACGATGGTCCGGTAGGTCGTACCGTCGGTGCTGCCCTGGATCTCGATGTTTTCGGTGCGGGTGCCGCCCCAGGCTGGGTTGATCTTGAGGGTCACCTTCGACACCGGGGTGACGGTGCTCAGGTCGACCGTCAGCGTCTGCGGGAAGGCAGCGCCGGGCGCGCTTTCCCAGTATGTGCCGGTGTTCCCGTCGATGGCGGCGTTCGCCGGGCAGCACCCGTTCGCACTGCTGGCGGTGGCGGCTGCGCCGTCGGCGAGATTGCTGAAGTGCCCGCGGAGGTACACCTGGTATCGGCCGGCGGGTGTCCCGTCGGAGACGGTCAGCGCGCCGCCGTGATCGCCGGTGGCGGTGGGGGCGAACCGTAGCGTGGCGGTGCAGGAGGCATGGGGCAGGAGCATCGCCCGGCACGTGGTGCTCAGCGAGTAGGACCCGGTCGTGGTGACCGATGCGAGCCGCTGGGTCCTCGACGTCGGGTTGATGATGGTTACCGTCTGCGCGTCGCTGACCGTGCCGACCCCTCCTCCGGCGACAAAGTCGAGGTTGGTCGCGCTGAGCACCAGCGGCCCGGGTGGCGGGTAACCGCAAGAACTGCCGGACCACCCGTAGTTGCGGCCGCCGTCGACCACGGTGAACCCGGAATCACAGTCGTAACGGCCACCCGCACCGAGCCCAAAGGCCAGCACGGAACGGAACTTCGCGGATCCGGCTGCATTGAGCTGCACGGCGAAGGTGCCGGCTCTGGCGATCACATCCTGGTCCAACGAAACGCCGGTGATGTTCTTACCGGTGAAGCCGATCGCCGAGTACGAGCTGTCGACAATCAGGTTGTGCCGCACGTTCACCGTCCCGGTCATCGGCGCGTCCCCGGCCCAGAACCACAGCGCGGGGTTGCCGATGTGGGTGAACAGATCAAGCGACCCGGTACGCAGCAGGATGTTCTTGGTCACCGTGGTGGTTCCGGCCAGCGGAACGGAACCGAAACGGTTCGCGACCTGGATGCCGCCGCCCTGGGTGATGGTGTCGGTGAGCAGGTTGCCGGTGACCGTGTTGTCCCGGCCGCCGTAGACGGCGATGTTGTTGGCCAGCGTGGGAACCTGGACCGTGTTGTGGGAGAAGACGTTGTGCACATCCGGGTGCTGATCAGACCACATGGCCAGGCCGTCGTCGCCGGTACCGCGGACAAAGGTATTGGTGACCGACGAATTCGTGATGCCGTCGTGGAAGTTCAGCCCATCGGCGGTCATATCGAGTATTCGAAGGTTCGAGACCTTGAGTCCGTCGAAGGGGCCGTCCAGCCACAGTCCGGCCTTTGTGTGCTGCAGCCACAGGTTTGTCACGGTCGACGCGGACAGCGCGCCGCCGATAGCGTTCACCTGGTCACTGTCATTGCGCTCATGTACCTCGCCGAAGACCGCGAAGTCGGACAGGTGAACGTCCGTGCTCGGCGTCGGCGCGTCGTTGCCGTACACCCCCACCCCGGCGCCGTGCAACACCGAATACCAAGGGCCGGCGCCGCGAAGCGTCACCCGGTCGACGATCAGGTGCCGAGTGACGGTGAACGTGCCGCGCGGAAGCCAGACCGTCCGGCCGGTCGCCTTGGCCTGTTCGAGCGCAGCCTGGATGGCGTCGGAGGAGTCCTTCTGACCGGTGGGATCGGCCCCGAGATCCAGCACCGAAAGAGAACCGGCGGGCTGCGCGACCGGCGGCGCCACAAGTTCGAAATCGGCGACGTCGATCACGTACCACGGGGCGGTATCGGCCGCGCCGACCTGCAGCCGCACCCTGGTACCCGCCGGAAGCGTCGTCCCGAGCTGGACCCGGGAGTCGTCGTAGAGCTCTCGCCGCCCGCCGTCGGCCGGATTGTTCGTCCACGGATATACGCCGTAGTACCACGAGTACCGTGAGGTCACCGGCAGGGATTGGATCGCCCGGCCACCGACGAGCACGCTGAGCGAGGAGTCGAGCCCAGCACCGTCGGCGGAGTCCGGGATGCTGTAGCGAATGTCCACCGCGTTCGCCGGACGCTTCAATGTGAACTCGACGTACTTGCCCGCGCCCTGCAGCCGTACCGCCCGGCGGCCGACCGCCTCGGCGGCGAGCGTGCCGTAGGCCCGATCCGGGCCGAGCACAGTGCCGTTCGTGCGCGCGTCCTCGGCCTGGTACTCCGTGAACGGAACCCGGGCGCCGACGCCCAACGGCGTCCGGGTGTTACCGAGCCGCTCGACCGACTGGTGCGCCGCCGGGATGCTATTCGGCGCTCCAGTCCCGGCGAAGCTGGTCTGGGCCATCGTGGCGGCGGCCAGCACGGCCACCACCGATGCGGTCAATACTCGGGCGATGATCCTCACGGGAAGGTCCTCTCTCCGCGCCCGGGTAACAGGACGAGGCATCGGCCCCGGACGGGTCGAACGCGTCGTTCCGCCGCGTGGGCGCGCACGGCGTCGATGGCGTGGTGGTCCAGATCAGACCAGAAAAACGATTTTGTAGGAGCGGATTTGAATGTAGAACTAAGCTCCTGAGGTGTCAATAGGCCATAACAAGGACGAACCATCCGGACGCGTGGCGATGCGTCCCCGCGTCGTCGAGGTGGCGCGAATCGCCGGCGTGGCACCCAGCACAGTCTCGAACGTGTTCAACCGCCCGAACGCGGTGTCGGAGGAGCTGTCTGCCCGGGTGCTGGCCGCCGCTGCGACGCTCGGTTACGACGGACCCGATCCCGCGGGCCGCAACCTGCGGCAGGGCCGCATGAACGCGATCGGAGTGGTGATGCGGGAGCGCCTTGCATACGCCTTCGATGACGCCGCGATCGTCCAGCTCATGCAGGGCTTCTCCGAAGCCGCGGATCTCCGCCAGTTGGCGCTGGTCATCGTGCCGGCGCCCCCAGAGGCAGGCGCTTTTAGCGGCCCCGCGGTGCGACACGTCTCCGTGGACGGCCTTCTCGTCTACTCGCTGGCCGGCGACGACCCACTGCTGGACGCCGTCCGGCGCCGTTACCTGCCCACAGTGGTCGTCGATTCCCCCAGCCCGCCGAACATGGCTGCGGCCGACAACTTAGAGTTCGTCGGCATCGATGAGCAGCGGCCGGCGCATGCGGCCGTCGAACACCTGCTCGCGCTCGGACATCGACGGCTGGGCATCATCAGCACCCGATTGACCGCCCGGGCTTCGCCCGGGTTCGCTGATCTGTCTCAGCAGCGGGCTGCCACCGCGAGCGTCCCCCAGGGACGCCTACGCGGCGCCCAGGCGGCGATGGACGCCGCTGGCCTACCGTGGCGGGACGTTCCTGTCGTGCAATGTCAGATCAGTACCGTCGAAGACGGACGGGCCGCCGCTCACCTGCTGCTGGACCGCGCGCCGTCCACGACGGCGATGTTCGCGTTCAGTGATCCGCTGGCGCTCGGCGCGCGGCTCGCCGCCACAGAACGCGGCCTCCGCGTCCCGGACGCCCTGTCCATCGTCGGATTCGACGATTCCGCACCGGCCTTCGAGGGACTGACCACTGTGACCCAACCACTGCGCGACAAGGGCCGTATCGCGACCGAGCGGCTGCTGCGGATGATCGATCGGACACAGGGGAGCGGCGCGGAGCCGTTGCTGCCCACGGCCATGGTGATTCGGGCCTCGACCGCGGTGCCTGGCGCCCGGCGCTAGCCCTGAACGAGTCTTTCGCGTCCGGGTGTGCAGAACCCAGGACACCTGGCGTTTCCGTGGCAGACCAAGGCCCAAAGGCGTGTCAACCAAACTCGGCTTGGCGGCTGAATCCTGACCATCCCGGACGCGGCTACCCCGGCCGGAGCCGTCCACGGGCTGCTTCGGCCCTGAGGTGCTGTTCATCCGCGGCCAGGCCGAGGTCGGGAAGACCACCGTCGCGGCTGAGCTACATGCTCGGCTGGGTCAGAGCCGAGTTCGGCACTGTCTTGTTGAGGGGACAACCTGGAACCAGGCCTGGCCGGTGGCCCACGAGTCCGGCCTGGCGCTGGCCGAGGAGAACTTGCGGGCGATTTGGAGGACCTACCGGCGAGCCGGCCATGCACGCTTGATCTACACCAACACCGCTCAGCCTCGAGGTGACGTGCTGACCGCCCCGCTATACGCGCTCGGTGGCCACCCGAAGGTCTCTGCTGTCTTGTGACCGCCGTTGACCACACCGTGGTGCGGCGCTTCGCGCATCGAGAGATCGGCAGCGGCCTGCTGCGGGAGATCGAGCGGAGCGGTCGCGCGGTCAGGGGATTGGAAGAACCTCGCGCCACGGAAGGGTGCACCGCATCAGCACCGAGACTCGCGACGTCCCCGCAAATAGCCCAGCAGATCCAGGAAATCCTCGGCTGGGTCCCGTTACCCGAGTACCCGGGACGGCTGCCGAGAAGGGATCGCCGATAACGGTTACACCGAAACGCAGACACCTCGGAGTGCGGTCGCGATGGAGGCGGCAAGATTAAATCGCGGTGAAATTGCCGTTGTGAAGCTGCCAATAGAAATCGTTAATCACCGTCGCGACCGGCGTGTAGCGCACAACAGTTTCACCGGCGGTGCCGACCAACGCGGTAGCCCTGCCCCTGTCGGCGCAGCGACGGATGTAGTCGTTGCGTTCGGTCGGATCTGTGAGGCCGACGCGTGGCGACGCCTATTTAATCCCGCCGCCGTCGGGCGCAAACCTGGCCACCCTGGACGCGCAGCGCGTGTTGGTCACCGCCTCCTGACGGCGAAAGCCGTGACGACGGAGACCGACCGCTACAATCAGATTCGGATGGGGACCGCCCGGGGCGGACCAGTGGTGCTGCGGACGATCAGCCGGGGGTCGAGCCGTACCACCTCGCGCGCCAGCGGTTTGGGGAGCCGGACGTGGTCGAGGAGCATCCCCGCGGCGATCCGGCCTTGTTCCCGGACCGGCTGACCGATCGTCGTCAGGTCGAACAGGTACGAAAGGTCGTGGTTGTCCACGCCGATCACCGAGATGTCCTCCGGGACGCGCAGTCCGAGACCGCGGGCCGCGTGGATGATGCCCATCGCAACCTCGTCGGACACCGCGAAGGCCGCAGTCGGCATGCATGTCGGGTACTGGCCCGATTCCTGCCAGAGCTTGTCCAGCGCGGCCGACCCCCCCTCGAGGGTGAACCCGGTGATTCCGACCAGCGCGGGATCGACGGCGATCCGGTTTTCGAGCAAGGCTTTCTCGTACCCTCGTTGGCGGTCGGCCGCGACCGTGAAGCCGTACATGTCATCCGGATCCTGACCCAGAAATGCGATCTGGCGATGTCCGAGGTGCAGCAGGTGGCAGGTGGCCAGATAGCCGATCTCGACGTCGTCGACCAGCACCCCGGAGGCAGCCGGAATGGTGGATCCGACAGTCACGAGCGGAATGCGCAGCACATGCAACCAATATGGCTGCAGGCCCAGCGGCACGTTGAGCCCGATTACGCCGTCCACCCGCTTGTGCAACGACCTGATGTCGATCGGGCGCGCTTCCGGACCCGCATTCGCGCCGAGCGGATACAGCAACGTGTCGTAGCCGCGTTCGGCGACGATGTCGTGGGCTCCCTCGATGACGGCACTGAAGAACCATCGGGAGATCCGCGGTGCCATCACCCCGATGGCACCGGTGCGCCCCGTCGACAGGGCGGCTGCCGACGGAGAGGCGACGTAGCCCAGTTCACCGGCGGCGTGCTCGACCTTCGCCTTGGTCGATGCGGACACTCCGGGAAGACCCCGGAGTGCCCGCGAAACCGTTGCCGGCGACACGCCGGCCAGTGCAGCGACCTCGACGATGCCGATCACCTGGGCAAGCCCGTGGTCGGCCATGGTCTCAGCCCTTGACGCTACCCGCGAGCAAGCCGCGGACGAAGAAGCGCTGCAGGGACACGAAGACACCCAACGGCACCAGCATGGCGATGATGGCCGCCGCCGGCAGCACGTCGGCGGCCGAGGCGAACTGCGTGGTCAGACCCTGGATGCCCTTGGTGATCGGCGACGTGTTGGAGCTGGAGAACGTCAGCGCGACCAGCAGATCGTTCCAGACCCACAGGAACTGGAAGATGCCGAAGGAGGCGATGGCCGGCACCAGCAGCGGCAGCAGCACCTGCAGGAAGATCTTGACGTGCCCGGCGCCGTCGACCCGGGCGGCCTCGACCAGGGACGCTGGGATCTCCTTCATGAAGTTGTGCAGCAGGAAAATCGCCAGCGGGAGGCCGAAGATCGTGTGCGACAACCAGATCGACCAGAAGGAGGTGTTCAGGCCGAACTTGACGTAGATAGTGTTCATCGGTATCAGCGCGACCTGGATCGGCACGATCTGCATCGCGAAAACCGCGATGAACAGGATGTTCTTGCCCTTGAAGTCGATCCAGGCGAACGCATAGGCCGCCAGCAGCGCCAGGGTGATCGGGATGAACACCGCCGGCAGGGTGATGGCGACGGTGTTCAGCAAGAACGAGGACATCGGCGCGGTGTTCCCGTTGTTGCCGGTCCAGGCATGCGAGTAGTTTGCGAAGCTGAAATGAACGCCGTTGGTGAAGAAGGTCCACCACGCGCTCGTGCTGGGGCCGGTATTGGCACCGGTGCCGTTGCGAACCGAGTTGGCCAGAAGACCGACGGTCGGCACGGTCCACATGATGGCGATCACCACGGCAAGGCCCGACGCCCACGGCGAGGACAGCTTGGTCTTGGCGTCGGCCGCCCGCATCTGCGCCTTCAGCTTGCGGCTGGACATCTCCGGCTCCGGTGTGACCAGGAGCGGCGGCGTGGTTGTTGTCATCGATTTGCCTCCGACTTCCGCATCTGACGAACGTTGAACACGATGATGGGCGAGACGATGATGAAGATCAGCACCGCGAGCGCTCCGGCCAGACCGTTCTGCTGCACGGACAACTGGTTGTAGAACTGGTTCGCGATGATTTGGTTGGCCGGCAGGTTGCCGCCCATCACGTTGACGATGTCAAAGGTTTTCAACGAGGCGATGGCCACGGTGGTGATGACCACGACCAGGGTCGGTCGGATCGTCGGGATGGTGATGCTGCGGAAGAGCCGCATACCTGTGGCGCCGTCGATCTTGGCCGCCTCGACGATGTCGTCGGGAACCGCCTTGATCGCGGCCGAGAGCACCGTCATGGCGAAGCCGGCCTGGATCCAGATCATTACCACGATCAGCGCGATGGTGCCCGACGGGAAGCTCAGCGTCCAGTTGGACGGCTTCCCGCCGACCGAGACGACCAACGCGTTCAGCAGACCGATCTGCTTACCACCCCCGGGGGCCGGCCCGAAGTAGACGTACTTCCAGATCACCGAGGCTGCCACCATCGAGATGGCGGTCGGCAGGAAGATCAGCGCCTTGGCCAGGGCCTCGAATCTGGTCCGGTCGACCAGCGTTGCGTAGACCAGACCGAACGTGGTCGCCAGGATCGGCACCATGAACACCCAGAGGACCGTGTTGATTAACATGTCCTGGTTGGCCGAGGTGAACCAGTGGGTGTAGTTCTTGAAGCCGTTCCAACCGGTGTCGGCGCCGAACTGGTCGAACTTTCTGAATGACTCGAACACGGTCTTCAAGGCTCCGAAGAGCAGCCCACCGGACAGCGCGATGATCACCGGGCCGAGGAAACCGGCCACCAAGACGCCGTTCGGTATCCGGGGACGATCGATGGCCCATAGGATGGCACCCATCACGACCAGGAACAGTGCCATCGCGAACAGGGTGACGAAGACCTTCTGCGCTACGGACGTCGGATGGAAGATCGCCGTCAAGAACCAGCCGTGCTCGTTCTGGTTGTTGTACAGGATCGGATTGCCGGTGCCTGCTGTCCAACCCGACCAGACGATACCGGCGATCGCGAGGACGACCACGGTCCAGACGACCGGCGTGAGCCAGTTCAATGTCTTCTCTTGCTTGGGTTCTGCGACCGAGGCCGGACGTTCTTGCAGAGCAGTCACTATTTCCCTCCATCTAATGTGCGAGAGGTAGTACGAACGAGGGGCGGGCCGCAGACCCGATTTCAGCCTGGGGCCCGCCCCTCATCAGATATTCACTGCCGTGTCAGCAGTGGTGACTGCTCAACCCGTCGGCCACGCAGCATCGATCTGGGCCAGCGTGGTCGCGTCGTCCTGGCCGGTGATCCAGGCCGCCAGCTGCGACCATTCCGCACCGGCACCGACGGCAGCCGGCATCTGATCGGAGGCGTCGAAGCGGGCAACCGTCTTCGGGTCCTGAATGATCTTCACCGACAACTGCTGGATCGGATCGGTCACGCTCTGCAGGGTCAGGCCCTTGTTCGCCGAGATGAATGCGCTCTGCTTGGCCCGGTCGTTCGCGTAGTGCGCGGTCGACATGTAATACTGGAAAGCCTGAACCTGCGGCTGGCTGGAAAACGTAGTGACCAGCGATCCGGCCTCTTCGACCGGCTTGCCGAACTTGTCGCTGATCGGCGGCTCGTAGAAGGCGTAGATGTCCCCAGTCGGCGAAATCTTCGGGTTGTTCTTGAAGTTCAGTTCGTAGAACGACGCCTGCTGCATCATGTAGCACTTGCCGGTCTGGATCGGGAGGCCGGCGTCGGCGAAGGCGGTCTTGGCGATCGAGGCGACGTCGCCGAAACCCGCGTTGACGTACTTCGGGTTCTTCCACACCGCGCCGACGGTGGCCAGTGCCTTGGCGATGGGCGGATCCGAGAACTTCACCTTGTGCGTGATCCACTGGTCGTAAACGTCAGGGCCGGCCTGGCGTAGCACAACCTCTTCGAGCCAGTCGGTCGCGGTCCAGCCGGTGGCGGTGCCGGATTCGACACCGGCACACCACGGCTTGACGCCGTCAGGGTCGGCAGCGATCTTGTCGGACAGCGCGATCATCTCGTCCCAGGTGGTCGGGACCTTGTAGCCCTTCGCGGCGAACATCTTCGGCGAGTACCAGACCAGCGACTTGACGCTGGCGTCGAACGGCACGCTATACATGTCGCCGTTGACGATGCCGTACTTGGACACGCTGTCGTCCCAGTACTTCTTGATGTTGTCCAGCGTCGGCTGCGACGGCTTGATGACCGTGCCGGTCGAGACCAGCGTCGCCAGCAATCCCGGCTGCGGTACGATGGCGATGTTCGGGGCGTTGCCCGACCTGGCCTGCACGACGACCTGCTGCTCGAAGTTCTTGTCGGCCCTGTTGTCGACCTTCACCCCGGTACAGGTGGTGAAATCCTCGAACGACCTGGCCTGCGCAGCGGCCTCGGTGCCGGTAACAGCCGAGTAGACGCTGACCGTGCCGCTCAGATTCGGCCAGTTCTTCTTGATCGTATCGCAGTAGGTGGCATCGTCGCCCGGGACCGCCGCGCCGCCGGTTGAGGCAGAGGACGAACTGGCCGCCCCGCCAGTGGCCGGGGCGCTCGACGAATCGGGCGCCATTGACGACGCGACAGAGGCCGAGCTGGTGGCTGAGCTGCTACCGGTGCTGGAACCAGACGCGGCCGGGGTGCTGCTACTACTACACGCGCTGACGATCACCGCCAGAGCGCCGATCCCGGCGATGGTGGCCATGGCCTTGTTAGCCGACGTACGAGACACTCGGCCGACCTCCGTTTCCTGTGGATGAACTTTGAGGTGAGGGTGCTCACAACGAGCTAATAAAATCGTTTTTAGTATCGGTTGGCAAGCCCGGGCCCGGGATCTACACATAACGATTGCGTAACCCGGTGCGGTCGGTGATCACCACGAGGTGTGGTGAACCTCGTTGAGCAGCTGCCGGGCGGTGATGGTGACGTAGGGGGTGAATATCGCGGTGCGGCTGGTCAGCAGTGACCGCGGGAGTGGAGTCCGGCTGTATCGGTTGATGGCCGAGCGGTCCTAGTCGTCGGCGGCGGCGTAGGTGCGGGCGGACAGTGTTTTGCCGAGTCCGGGGCGCCCCGTAGCAGGCGCCGATGTAGCGGTGCCGGCGGACCGCGTCGACGAACTCGACGAACCGGCGGTGTTGCTTGGTGATCTGGAATCCGGCCAGCCGCTGAGGCGGCGGGGTATCTGTCACCGGTTCTTAGCCTTCACGCGCTGGCACCGCCCGCTCAGCTGCGTACCGGGGCGAAGTGGCCGTCACCGGGCAGGAGCTGGTGGCCGCCCGCGGGCAATTCTCAGTGGCCGCCGACAGTCCGGGTCCCGGATCTGTCCATCAGCTCTCCCGGACGTCGAGGCCGAGGTAGCCGGCCCGGGCAAAGGATTGGACGTAAGCGTCGGCGGTGGAGTGGCGGAGCCACAGGATGTTGGAAGGGTCGACGACGTCGCCATCGACCCCTGACAGCGGCGGTGTCCCTTCGCTGAAGGGCCGGTACATGCCCTCGAACAACCCATTGGACAGAACCACCGCTCGCCTCGTTGTACTGGGATATCCCCGGCAAGATACCGGGGATACGTCAGACATGAACCTGTTGTAGTGCAACGCTTTCGAACCGTGTAGCTGGATCTCTCGGGCAGTCAAGGATTGACGGCCAGCCGGACCCAGACGGCGGTGTCCGGCGGTAGTTGACTTCCTTCGAATGAATTGCTGGCAAGCAGTTGTACCGAGACGGAGGGAAGTGGCTGCGCCGTCGGTCCGAAGTTGACGAAACAGGCAAACCGATCGCCGCGGGTGAAGGCGAGAACGCTTCCCCGGCTCGGTATCCAGCCGAAAGAGTCGCTCTGCATGGCCAATTCGGCCCGGCGAACGTTCAGACCCTCGCGATACAGGGCCAGCATGGAGCCGGAATGTGTGGTCTGGGCCGCGACCGTCAGATCGGCCCAATCCCCAGGTTGATCGAGCCACGGCTTCCGGGTCGCGCCCGCGGGGCTGAATTCGTAGGGAGGTCTGTCTCCGCTCCACGGGAGCGGGACCCGGCAGCCGTCGCGCCCCGGATTGCTCCGATCCGACCGGAAATACATCGGGTCCTGACGGCGTTCGGCCGGAATGTCCTCCACCTCGGGCAGCCCCAGTTCCTCACCCTGGTAGATGTACATCGAGCCGGGGAGCGCCATGGTGAGCAGGGCGGCGGCCCGGGCTCGCCTCGTCCCGAGGGCGAGATCGGTTGGCAGACCGGCCCTTCTGGAGTCGAAGGAAAACGAGGTGTCCGTCCGGCCGTACCGGGTGACCGGGCGGGTGACGTCGTGGTTGGAGAGAACCCAGGTGGCGGGCGCCGACACCGGGGAATGGCTGGCCAGCGTGGAATCGATGCAGAAGCGCAAAGCCGGCGCGTCCCACGGGCAGGACAGATACGGAAAATTGAAAACCGTGTGCAACTCGTCGGGGCGCAGATACCGAGCCAGCCGCTCGGCGTCGGGCAGCCACACCTCGCCGATCAGCACGCGTGGCTCCTGGTACGAATCCGCGACGCCTCGCCACTGGCGGTACACCTCGTGGAGGGAATCCCGATCGGTGAAGGGGTGCTCTCCCGAGTCAGGTCCCGCGCTCTCCTCGGCCAGTTCCGGATCCTTGACCAGCAGTGCTGCCGAGTCGATCCGAAAGCCGGCGACCCCGCGATCGAACCAGAAGCGAAGCACCGCTTCGTGTTCGGCCCAGACGTCTGGGTCATTCCAATTCAGGTCCGGTTGCTCCGGCGCGAACAGGTGTAGGTACCACTCGCCCGGCGAACCGTCGGCATCCTTGGTTCGCGTCCATGCCGGTCCGCCGAAGATCGACTGCCAGCCGTTCGGCGGCAGCTGTCCGTGCTCGCCTGACCCGGGCCGAAACCAGAACCTGGCTCGCTCCATCGAGCCGGGCGCGGCCACCAACGCCGACCTGAACCACTCGTGCTGCTCCGAGATGTGGTTCGGGACGATGTCGACGATGGTCCGGATGCCGGCCTCACGCGCCTCCGAGATCAACATCTCGGCGTCGGCCAACGTGCCGAAGGACGGATCGATCGAGCGATAATCGCTGACGTCGTAACCACTGTCGGCCATCGGTGACGGATACCAGGGGTTGAACCAGAGGGCGTCAACGCCAAGTGACCTCAGGTAATCCAACTTGGAGCGGACGCCGGCCAGATCACCGGTGCCGTCGCCGACCGTGTCGCAAAAACTGCGCACGTAGACCTGGTAGACCACCGCGCTGCGCCACCAAGGATTGCCGTCACTGCCCACAGCCGCCTCAAATTCCGATCGAAGGTACCCGTCGCCTCCGTCGTTGGAGGCGTCGTGGCGGGTCTTCCCAGCGTCAAACCTTTGGAGCCAGACGGGAGTCTAGCGTCCTGAGGTGCGCACTCGCCGTGGACGCCCAGCCGAATTCGATGGGCTGCAAACGCTTTCCGAACTGGACAACTCAAGTTGACAGAACCAGAGGTCGAAGGGCCGGCTGGGCTGGTGGAGCGATCGCGGCGCCCGCTGACCTCGCCGCGGCAGGTGCCGGTGGAGACCGAGGAGGCGATCGTGCGGCTGCGCAAGGAGTTGCGGCCGGACTGCGGGGCGCAGACCATCGCCTACCAGCTGCAGCGTCGCGGACAGGTCGCGCCTTCGGTCGCGACGATTCACCGGGTGTTGGTGCGGCGGGGCATGGTGACCCCGCAGCCGCATAAGCGGCCCAAGGTCGCCTGGCAACGATTCGAGTGGCCTCGCCCGAACGACGCCTGGCAGATCGACGCCACCTGCTGAGTGCTCGCCGACGGCCAGACGGTGTGGATCATGGATGTTCTCGACGACCACTCTCGCGCACTCGTCGCGGCCCGGGTCGACACCGGTCCCACAGCCAAGGCCGCCTGGGACGCGTTCACGACCGCGGTGCTGGAGTGGGGGCTGCCGGCGCACGTCATGAACGACAACGGCAGCTGCTTCACCGGCCGGCTCGCCAAGCACGGTGCCGCCGACTTTGAGCCGATGCTGCGGTCCCTGGGCATCACCCAGATCTGCTCACCGCCCGGGCACCCCCAGACCTGCGGCAAGCTCGAACGCTCGCACCAGACGACGAAAGCGTGGCTGCGGATTCAGCCGCCGGCCCGCACCATCAACGAACTGCAAGACCAGCTCGACCGCTGGCGTCAGCATTACAACCGAGCGCGACCCCACAAGGCACTGGCCGGCCAGACCCCGTACGAGCGGTGGGCCGCGAGCCCGCCAGCCACCCCTGGCGCGGCTATTACCGGCCCGGTCAGGGCCAGCGTCCACACCGTTCACAAGGCCGGCCACATCGGCTGGAGCGACTACGTCGTCGGCATCGACAGCCGCCTCGGCGGCCAGCGCGTCCTGGTCGTCGCCCGAGACTTCCACCTCGCCATCTACGGCCAGGCCGGTCTCCTCCGCCGACTCACCATCGACACCAGCCGCCGCTACCAAGGCACCGGCATACCACCCGGCCGGCGCCGCTAGTGTCAGCGATGTCCTGATGGAAACTGTCAGCGATGTCCCGCAACATCACAACTCACCCTGGCAGCGCGGCACCAACGAGAACTTCAATGGCCTGCTTCGCCAGTATTTCCGACTTGTATTGGATCAGCGGTGTCGTGGTTGGATTGCAGTCCGTAGCGTGCCGTAGGACATTGGCCGGGCTGACTCGAGTTCGGCGACCAAGCAGTACCGCTCGGCGACCCATGGGTCGACGATGCTTTCGCCGGGCTCACGCTCCAGCTGGGATAGCACGGTGTTCACCGAAAGCACCACGCCGGGGATCACCGCAGCGACATGCAGATTCATCAACTCGGTGAGCTGGTCACGGTCGCGCCGGTCGAAGCGGCGAACTACAGCAGGCATGCGCGCACTCCAGATCTAGCCACGAGTGGACAGCCGCTGCCGGTGCGGAACAGCCTGACTGTAACCCGTACACCGCCTATCGCGACATTCGCCCACGCCCGACGCTGGCGTCTGAGGTGCGGACCGGCCCGTGGCGCATCAGTCGTCGATCACGGCCGGGTCACGTAGTCGGCGCAGCCCCACCCCGCTGGGGCAGGCCTTCATCGAGTACGGGCGGGTCGCGAAAACCCAGCACCTGCTCGCGATGATCGACCCCGTCGATGACACCCACCGCCGCGCGGTCAACACCCAAACCACCGTGCAGGAATCCCGGCACCGCCTGGCCGGCAAGATCTGCCACGGCAAATGCGGCCAGATCTACCAGAGATACCGGGAGGGCCAGGAAAACCAGCTGGGAGCGCTGGGCATCGCGCTCAACGCGGTCACCCCGGTCGTCGGGATCGAGTGCTTGCAGGAACCGGGCTTCGATGTGTACGCCGGTATTGGTCAGGTCGTGCACCATGTCGCGGCCGGCGGTGGTCAATGCGAGTAGCCGGCGGCGCCGGTCGTTCGGATCGATTTCGCGGCTGAGTAGACCACGATCGACGAGGACGTCGATGATCGGTACGGCATTACGTGGGTCGATTCCGATCAGCTCGCTGAGCTGCTGCTGACCGCACGAGTGGCGCAGCTCGCCCACCCACGAGCATCCCGTACTGGTGCGGGGACAGGCCGCGCTCGGCCAGCATCTGCGTCCAGCTGCGGCGAGCAAGCGCCCCAGCACGCGAGAGCAGGAAACCGGTGCCGCCCTCGAAGGCCAAACCTTGACGGGGCCGTGGTCCGTCGTCTCGCGCCCCGGTCTTGAGCCACCCAACAATCATAGTGTAAATCGACGTGAACCATGGTAGACATGAAACATGACGAAAAGGGACGAAGGAGCGGCGACCGGCTTGACCTGCTTGGTCACCGGCGCCACCAGTGGCATCGGCGAGGCCCTCACCACCATAAACGCCGCCCGAGTGCCCGGGTGCTTGCGGTAGCCCGCACCGCCGAGCGCGGCGACGCCGCACTGACACGGGCTGGCTCCGAAGAAGGGACCTGCCCCGCAAGGGGGTGCACTGAACTGAACTGAACTGACGGGATCGCACGGCGTTTGCCAGGAACGGAGCAGTCAGGCAGTGTCATGGGCGGTTCGGCAAGATTTCCCACTCATGGGGTCGCCTCGTTAGTCCGGTTATAGTTCGAGGCGGGGGAACAGCTTCTCGCGGTGTTCGTCGGGTTCGAACAGCGCGACGCCGCGGCCGACGATCAGCCGATCCGGTACGCCGACCACCTCGGTATCCTTACCGTCATAGTCGAAGCGGTGCAGCACATGACGGATGGCCAGTCGCGCCCGTTTCTTGTCGTTACTCTTCACCACCGTCCACGGGGCATCGACGGTGTCAGTGTAGAAAAACATCGCCTCCTTGGCCTGGGTGTAGCCCTCCCACCGGTCCAATGAAGCAAGGTCCATCGGTGAAAGTTTCCACTGCCGCACCGGGTCGACCTGCCGTATCGCGAACCGGGTACGTTGCTCGGCCCGGGACACCGAGAACCAGAACTTCACCAGATGAATCTGCGACCGCACCAGCATCCGCTCGAAGTCAGGGGCCTGCCGCATGAACTCCAAGTACTCCGTCGGCGTGCACAAATCCATCACCCGTTCCACCCCGGCCCGGTTGTACCAGGCCCGGTCGAACAAAACGATCTCGCCGGCTGCCGGCAGGTGTGTGATATACCGCTGAAAATACCACTGGGTGCGTTCCCGCTCGCTGGGCTTTTCCAATGCCACCACCTGCGCCCCGCGGGGATTCAAGTGTTCGGTGAAACGTTTGATGCTGCCGCCCTTGCCGGCCGCATCCCGACCCTCAAACAACAGGACGACCTTCTCGCCGCGATCTTTTATCCAGTTCTGCAGCTTGATCAGCTCGATCTGCAACAACCGCTTCGCGCTGTCGTACTCAGCCCGGGACATCCGCTGAGGGTAGGGATAGTCCTCCCGCCAGGTATCCACCACCGACCCGTTCGGGCGCAGCAACACCGGGTCGTCCTCGTCGTCGGCGTCCACCCGCAACCCGGCCAGATGCTCCGCCAACGCCTCGGCGCCCTCCATCTGCCGCATGGTGGCCGGAACCGCGTCCACCGCACGCGGTAATTGCTCGACGCCGTCCTGCGGCAGGTCGCCTCTCATCCGGCCCGGATTCAACGCATCCCATTCGCCGGGCGCGACTGCCAACAGAATCGCGCCGCTACAACCAAAATACCCATGATAGCAGTATAGCTACATGTTACGTCTGTAACATGAAGGGCCCCGGTTCGAAGCGGCCCAACCCCGAAGGCACGGACCCACCACGCAGACCACCCCGAATGGAGACAACCATGGGCCGCGGACCTCGATCGCTGGCCTGGCCCCTGCCCGGCCGGTGGATCTTCCAACGGCAGTTCACCAGCGGACCGCACGAACCGGCTGTGGGTCGTCGGTCTCGTCTATGTGGCAACGTCTTCCGGGTTCTGCTACGTCGCGTTAGCGGTGGATGTGCTTCTCCGGGACCATCGTAGGCTGGCGGGCCGCCCGGACCATGCGCACCGACCTGCCGCTGGACGCGTTGGAGATGGCGCTGTGCCAGCACCGGGGGTTGGGCTGTGCGGTCGGTCGCCTGGCGGTGATGTCGGCTGCGGCGGTGGGCCGCGGGCCGCAGGGCAAGGATGGTCAGTCGCCGACCCGGGTGGTGCCGAACATCAGGGTGCGCCGGTCCACGTCGTAATAGACGGTTTTGGTGTTGACCAGGAGGTCCTGCAGGTTGTCGGCGTCGTCGGGGCTCAGGGTGAGGACTTCTTCCCAGGCGCCCTGGTCCAGGACCAGCTGCAAGGTGTAGGTGCCGTCCTGGCCGGGTTCGCCGGCCACCCAGGAGAACTGGTAGTGGGAGAGCTGGCGGACCTTGATGCTGTTGTCGGTGACGGGCTGCGTGTCCTTGGCCATGACGGTCCCTTCCGATCACGTTGCTGAGTTGGGTCATCCCCTGTTGGGGGCAGCGAATGTCAGCGGCGGCCCATCATCTGTTTGGCAGCGAAGGCGGTGATCCCGGCCATCGCGGCCTTGACGAGCGGGTTGCCGCCCCCTGCGGATTGACCGCCGCCGAGCATCCCACCCAGACCACCACCGCCGGCGCCGCCGAGGAGTTGGCCGAGTAGGCCGGGGGATTGCTGGTGGACCCGGGTGGTCATGTCGGCTAGCCGCTGTGGATCGTCGTAGCCGCCCGCGTCTTGGCCGCCGGTTTCATAGCCCTGGCCGCGGGCGTGTTCGTCGAGCTGGCGGCCGAAGTCGCGCCGCTCGTCGGGCGTTCGAAGGATTGCCGAGCGGAGTTGCGGTAGGTGTCGTGGTCGACTTCGCCGGAGACTTCGGTGTAGCGGCGGGAGACCTCGTCATCGTCGTAGCCTTCGTGCGGCCGGCCGCGGTCGTAACGGTCGGTGTAGTCCTGATAGTCCTGGCGGCGGTTGCCTGCGCTACCGCCGGTGAGCTGGTCGAGCAGTCCCATCTGGTACTCCTTCACCGGCGCGTGCGCCTTGGCCTTGTTCCGCGCCGGTCGGCGGCGCCCCCACCTGGTACCCGCATATTGCCTCTGTAAACAACAGGGGTAAACGGTCGGTCGCGACCCCACGCGGCTGACCCGGCCCATTCCATCGGCGTGGCACCGAGCAGTGCGCCTCGGCTGCTCGTCGACGCCGGAAACCCCAGCAGACCCCGCCGGGACGGCAACGCTGACGTTGTACAACGCCCAGCACGAGGACCTGATGACGGCGATGACGGCCGCGTCCACCGCCCAGAGCGGGATCAAGGTGCAGATGCGGTCCGGGGAGGATTTCGAACTGGCGAATCAGCTGGTTCAGGAGGGTGCGGCCACACCAGCTGACGTGTTCGTCACCGAGAACTCACCGGCGATGACCCTGGTGGACGGCAGCCAAGGATTTGCACCGGTCCAGCCGCAGACGCTCACCCAGGTACCGGCCCGTTTCGCGCCCGCCGACGGCAACTGGGTCGGCTTCGCCTCCCGGGCCACCGTCTTGGCCTAACGCGGATTTCCGCGCAACTGGTTGAGGCAAGGGTCGCGGCTGGGTTCGGCGTGGCCCGGTGAGGCGCTCGTTGCAGTGCAGGGTGTTTCGCGTCAGTACACCGTCAGGGGTTGCTGCGTTC
>JAABUT010001673.1_pt1 | contig 24316 bp, 25 predicted proteins | sample 5559281 | NCBI WGS metagenome assembly JAABUT01 (sample SAMN10711880, study PRJNA513359) | rock metagenome | isolation source: Antarctica rocks | place: Antarctica: Victoria Land, Ricker Hills nord | collected 2016-01-04
CGGTGAAATCGGGATTGCCAGGGGTGTCGAGCAGGTTGATCACGACCTCCTCCCAGCGCAGCGGACACACCGACAGAGCCACCGAGCGGTGCTGGGCCACCTCCACCGGGTCGTTGTCGCTCGTCGTCGTGCCGTCCGCGACACTGCCCGCGCGGGAGATGGTTCCGGTCGCCGCGAGCAGCGCCTCGACGAGGGTGGTCTTGCCGCCGCCGGAGTGCCCGACGAGCGCGACGTTGCGGATCTTCTCTGGACGGTCGGCAGTCTCGAAGGTGCCCGCCGCGGCCCTGGTCGCGGGTTTCTGCTTCGACATCCGCACCATCTCCCGTCCGCCCGAGCGCGATCTGCGCATTCGACACCCGTACGCACCGGGCGGACAACCCGTAGCAGCAGATGGACATACTGCGCCGCGAAGATGGCGATGACACCGGCGGCTATCGTAAGGGGCCATCCAGCGCCCGCCGACCCCGAACGGACACCACACCAGCGTGCTCAACATCCACGCTCGCGCCGCGGTTTCGCGCTCGCTGACCCCGCTGGGCACGGCGCTGGCCCGCGTCGGTGTCACGCCGGACGCGATCACCGTGTTGGGCACTGTCGGCACGGTGGCCAGCGCAGCCGCGTTCTTGTCGCGCGGTTGGTTCGTCCTCGGCACGGCGCTCATCACGTTCTTCGTGTTGCTCGACATCGTCGACGGCGCCGTCGCCCGGGCCGGTGGTCGGGGCTCGGTGTTCGGCGCGGTGCTCGACTCGTCCTGCGACCGGATCGCTGACGCCGCCATCTTCGGCGCGCTGGTCTGGTATTACGCCGAACACGGGCAGCGGTGGATGCTGCTCGCGGCGCTGCTGTGTCTGGTACTGGGATCGCTGACCTCCTACATCCGCGCTCGGGCGGAGGCGGCCGGGCTGAACGCGACCGTAGGCATCGCCGAGCGCGCCGAGCGGCTGATCGTCGTCCTGCTCGGCACCGCTCTCGCCGGGCTGGGCGTGCCGTACGTGCTGGCCGTCGCTCTGTGGCTGCTCGTCGCGGCGTCGGCGATCACCGTGGCACAGCGCATCGCGACCGTTTACACGCAAACACGCGAGCGGCAGAAGGTCGAGGCCTGATGTTCGCCGGCGCACGCGAACGCGCCATCGGCATGGGCTACGCGGCCGGCTGGGGCCTGGTGAAGTTGATGCCGCGGGGCATGAGCGTGCGCGCGTTCCGGGTTGGCGCCGACGCCGCGGCGGTGCGCAACGGCGACGGCGCCCGGCAACTGCGCAAGAACCTACGTCGCGTCGTCGGCCCGTCGATGTCGGAATTGCGGATGGACGCGCTGGTGGGCGAGGCGCTGCGCTCCTACTCGCGCTACTGGCTGGAGACCTTTCGACTCGAAGGCATGGATCACCGGGCCGTCGCGGCGAACACCGCCGCGAACCTCGCCGGCGCGCAGCATCTTGACGCCGCGCTCGATCGCGGAAGGGGCGCGATCTGCGCGCTGCCGCACTCGGGAAACTGGGACGCTGCGGGCATCTGGCTGGTGGAGACACACGGGCCGTTCACGACGGTGGCGGAGCGGCTCAAGCCGGCCTCGCTGTTCGACCGGTTCGTGGCATACCGCGAGAGCATCGGGATGGAGGTCATCGCGCTGACCGGTGGCGAGCGGCCGCCTACCGAGGTGCTGGCCGAGCGACTGCGCGCGAACGGGGTCATCTGCCTGCTCGCCGACCGCGACCTGTCCCGTAACGGCATCGAGGTCGCGTTCTTCGGCGAGGCCACCCGGATGCCCGCCGGTCCCGCCCTGCTGGCGGCGATGACCGGCGCTGCACTGATCCCCTCGCACACCTATTTCGCCGGTGACGGTTGGGGCCTGAACTTCGACGCGCCGATCGAGCTGCCGGACGGGCGGCTGCGCGAGAAGGTCGCTGCGGGTACGCAGGGACTCGCGCACGCCTTCGCCGCCCGCATCGCGCAGCGCCCAGCCGACTGGCACATGCTGCAGCGGCTGTGGCTCGCCGACCTCCCGCCACGCGAGCCCGCCCCGGTGGGGTGAACGAGTGCGCATCGGCATCGTCTGCCCGTACTCCTGGGACATCCCTGGCGGGGTGCAGGCCCACGTCCGCGACCTCGCCGAGAACCTCATCGGGCTCGGCCACACGGTGTCGGTGCTCGCACCCGGCGACGACGACATGCCAGGTCTGCCGCCCTACGTCGTGGTCGCCGGCAAGGCGGTGCCGATCCCGTACAACGGCTCCGTCGCGCGGGTGCAGTTCGGCATGGTCACTGCCGCCCGGGTGCGTAGGTGGCTGCGCGACGGCGCCTTCGACGTGGTGCATGTACACGAGCCGGCGCCGCCGAGCCTGTCCCTGCTCGCCTGCATCATCCACGACGGGCCGCTGGTGGCGACGTTTCACATCGCGACCGTCCGCTCGCGATTCCTGTCCATGTTCGACATCGTGCTGCAGCCGTTCCTGGAGAAGATCGCCGGCCGGATCGCGGTCTCCCCAGCAGCCCGCAAGGTGCTCGTGGAGCACCTCGGTGGCGACGCGGTCGTCATCCCGAACGGCGTGGCCATGGACCACTACGCCGACGCGCGGCCCTTCGACGGCTTCCCGCGGCCCGACGGCGGCACGATCGGCTTCATCGGCCGCTACGACGAGCCGCGCAAGGGCATGGACGTGCTCGTCGACGCGCTGGACATCCTGGCCCCGCAGCGTCCTGGGCTACGGCTACTGGTGGCCGGACGCGGCGACGCCGAGGACTTCCTCGAGGGGCTGCCGGACACGATTGCCGCGCGCATCGACCTGCTCGGGCAGGTGAGCGAGGCGGACAAGGCCCGCTTGCTGCGCAGCGTCGACGTCTACTGCGCGCCCAACACCGGGCAGGAGAGCTTCGGCATCATCCTGCTCGAGGCGATGGCCGCCCGGACCTCCGTCGTGGCCAGCGACATCGAGGCGTTCCGCCGGGTGCTCGGCGGGGGGCGGGCTGGGCGGCAGTTCGCGGTCGGCGATCCGGCGGCCCTGGCCGAAGCCTTGGCCGACGTGCTGGACCATCCGCAGCTGCGGGCACGGCTCATCGCAGCCGGGACTGCGGCGGTGGCACCGTTCGACTGGGCGGTCATCGTCTTGCAGGTGGTTCGCGTGTACGAGCTCGCGATCGCCGGCGCGGGCATCAGCGCATGAGGGTCCCGCCCGCGCGGCGACATCGGGGACGGCGCGTCATCGGCTTAGAGTCGGCGCGTGCTACCCGTCGGCTGGTTGGTTCTTGCGGTCGTGCTGGCGGTGCTGTTGACCACGTGGATCACGTTCACGCTGACCCGACTGGACCGTCTGCATGCCCGGTGCGACGCCGCCCAGGCTTCCCTGGACGCGCAACTGGTGCGCCGCGCTGCCGCGCTGCAGCACGTCGCCGAGTCCCCGGACAGCGGCCTGCCCGACGACGTCCGCCCGCGCTACGACGCGATCGCGCACGCCGCCCTGGCCCCGCATCGTCCAGTCTCGGGGCCCGGCTCGGACAGCGCGCGCCGCTTCGCCGAGAACGCAGTGGGCCGGGCCGTCGGCGAACTCGCCGATCTGCCGCGGGCGTTACACCCGGGTGCCGCGGCGGAGTTGCAGGAGGCGGCGGCGCGGGTGCTGATCGCCCGGCGTTTCTACAATGACGCGGTCCGCGACACCAGGTCCCTGCGTGTGCGCAGGATGCCGCGGTTGTTCCGCATGGCCGGCCGGCGTGCCATGCCCGAGTTCTTCGACATAGACGACAGCCTGCCCGCGGCACCGCGTGCCGTGCCGCAGCCATCGCAGGTGTCGCCCACCCAGGAAGAGGATCGATCATGAGCAGCCAGTCCACCCTGCGCCGCGTAGCCGCCGCGACGATCGCGGTGGTCGCCCTGCTGGGTCTGACCGCATGCACCGGCAACGGCACCAAGAAGCAGGCCGGCGATCCGGCGGGGCCGATCGCATCGACGCCGGCCACTAGCAAGGCGAAGCCCGCCGCGACAAGGGTCAACCCGTTGCGTGGCGGGAAGCCGTCGAGCAACGGCGTCGTCGGGGTGAAGATCGACGACACAGCCAACGGGCGCCCGCAACGCAACATCGACCAGGCGGACATCGTGTACATCGAAGAGGTCGAGGGCGGCCTGACGCGCCTGCTCGCGGTGTTCAGCACCCACCTGCCGAGCGTCGAGTCCGTGCGCAGCACCCGCGCGGCCGATCCGGAGATCGCCGCGCAGTTCGGCTCGATCGCCTATGCCGCGTCCGGCGGGGCCCACAACCCGCTGCACCTGCTCGACCAGTCGCCGTTGAAGACCTCGATCAACGACCGCGGGGGCCCGGGCTTTCGCCGCGACCCGAACCGTCCCGCGCCCTACAACCTGCAGGCCGACCTGAAGACGATCGCAAAGGTGAAGAAGGCCCCGCGGGCCAAGAGCATCGGCTACTCGTGGTCCTCCTCCACCGCGCAGCTGAAGGGCACGGCAGCGGGCACCCACGTGCAGACCGTCGTGGGCGGCACGCCGGTTCGCTTCGACTACAGCCGGAAAACCAAGCTGTACGAGCGCTCTATCAACGGCGTGCGCCAGCGCACCGCGGCCGGCAAGGTGATCGCGACGCCGAACGTCATCGTTCAGTTCTGCCGGGTGACGCTGTACACGAAGGACCGCGACGTGCTGGGCAACCCGAACATGTTCACGCACACGGTGGGCAAGGGGAAGCTCGTGGTGTTCCGCGACGGCCGGCGCATCCCCGGCACGTGGTCGCGACCTGCCGCAAAGGCCGCCACCACCATGCGCGACGCGAAGGGCAGGACGATCCCGCTGCGCCCGGGCGGCGCGTGGGTCGTGCTGACCAAGACGGCCGCGAAGCTCGGTTAGCCGCTCGGCAGGCCATCGGTTGCCCACCGGCCTGCCCGACGCGGCGCTGCAGCGGGCGGAGGCTCGTAGACTCGACCCATGTCCGAACAGCACAGCAGTTCTGAACAGCGCAGTGTGGGAACGGCGCGGGTCAAACGCGGCATGGCCGAGATGCTCAAGGGCGGCGTCATCATGGACGTCGTCACCGTCGAGCAGGCGAAGATCGCCGAAGACGCCGGTGCGGTCGCGGTCATGGCTCTCGAGCGGGTGCCCGCCGACATCCGCGCGCAGGGCGGCGTGTCCCGGATGAGCGACCCAGACATGATCGACGCCATCATTTCCGCGGTGTCGGTCCCGGTCATGGCCAAGGCACGCATCGGGCACTTCGTCGAGGCACAGGTGCTGCAGTCGCTCGGCGTCGACTACGTCGACGAGTCCGAGGTGCTCACGCCGGCCGACTACGCCAACCACATCGACAAGTGGGCTTTCACCGTCCCCTTCGTGTGCGGTGCGACGAACCTGGGCGAAGCGCTGCGGCGGATCACCGAAGGTGCGGCGATGATCCGCTCCAAGGGCGAGGCCGGGACCGGTGACGTCTCGAACGCCACGACGCACATGCGCTCGATCCGCCAGCAGCTGCGCCGCCTGCAGAACCTGCCCGAGGACGAGCTGTTCGTCGCGGCCAAGGAATTGCAGGCACCGTACGAGCTCGTCGCCGAGGTGGCCCGCGCGGGCAAGCTCCCGGTCGTGCTCTTTACCGCCGGCGGCATCGCGACACCGGCCGACGCGGCGATGATGATGCAGCTCGGCGCCGAGGGCGTGTTCGTCGGCTCGGGCATCTTCAAGTCCGGCAACCCCGCCCAGCGTGCCGAGGCGATCGTCAAGGCCACCACGTTCTTCGACGATCCGGACGTCCTGGCCAAGGTGTCGCGCGGCCTCGGCGAGGCGATGGTCGGCATCAACGTCGACGAGATCCCGCAACCGCACCGGCTCGCCGAACGCGGCTGGTAGGTCGCCGGGGGTCGCGGCCGCCGAAGTCGCCGCCCGTGGACAGGTGCTTTCACCGATGTGTATTACCGCCGTAATACACATCGGCGACTGCACCTCCGACCGAGCGGCCGGCCGGAACCGTCGCCGCTGCGGGCTAGCGTCGTCGCCGGTCCCGTTCAGCAGCGTGAGAGAGGATTGCCGTGGACGAGAAGCGGCCATGGGTCGCGGAGGTCGAGCGCGAGATCGCTGCCGTGGACGTCGCCGATCGGCAGGTGGCGCAGCTGCTCGGGGCCCAGCGCAGAGGGCGCGGCGGATCGGGCGGGTCCGTCGTCTACTCGATCAGGCTCGACCCGGATGAGGTCAAGGCGCTCGAGCGCCGCGCCGCCGTGACGGGGCTGCGGCCTACCGTGCTCGCGCGCAACCTGATCCGGTCGGGTCTGTCCGCGGGCGGGTCCGACGCACTGTCCGACGCGCTGCGACGCGTCGAGGTCGCCGTGGCCGAGCTCCGGGCGCTGGCTTCGTGAGTCCTGGGCCGGCGCAACCGACGGTCGGCGTGTTCGCGCTGCAAGGAGATGTCCGCGAACACCTGCGTGCGCTGAGCGCGGCGGGGGTGGACGCGGTCGCGGTGCGCCGTCCCGCCGAGCTGGGTGCGGTGGACGGGCTCGTTCTGCCCGGGGGCGAGTCGACCACGATGATCAAACTTGCGCGGATCTTCGAACTGCTCGAGCCGCTGCGCGAGCGCATATCGAACGGCCTGCCGGTCTACGGCGCGTGCGCCGGCATGATCTTGCTCGCCGACCGCGTCGACTCCGGCGGCTCGCCGATCGAGGCCACCATCGGCGGCATCGACATCACCGTACGGCGCAACGCCTTCGGCCGGCAGGTCGACTCGTTCGAAGAGGACCTTGCGATCGACGGCATCGAAGGCGAGCCGATGCGCGCGGTGTTCATCCGCGCCCCATGGGTGCAGGAAGTCGGACCGGCCGCTACGGCCGTCGGGCACGTGAGCACCGGCGAACACGCGGGTAAAGTCGTCGCCGTCCGTCAGGCCAACCTGCTGGCCACGTCGTTCCACCCGGAGCTGACGGGCGACGGGCGCATTCATGCGTCCTTCTGCGAGATGGTGAGGCTGGCGACACGATGAGGGCAACCGCATGAGCGGGCACAGCAAATGGGCGACGACGAAACACCAGAAGGCCGCCAAGGACGCCAAGCGAGGCAAGCTGTTCGCGAAGCTGATCAAGAACATCGAGGTCGCGGCCCGCACCGGCGGCGGCGACCCGGACGGCAATCCGACGCTCTACGACGCCATCCAGAAGGCCCGCAAGACCTCCGTGCCCATCGACAACATCGAGCGTGCCGTCAAACGAGGCTCCGGGGCCGAGGCCGGCGGCGCCGACTGGCAGACGATCATGTACGAGGGGTACGGCGCGAACGGCGTCGCCATGCTGATCGAGTGCCTCACCGACAACCGCAACCGCGCGGCGATGGAGGTGCGCACGGCCATGACCCGCAACGGCGGCTCGATGGCCGACCCGGGTTCGGTGTCCTACCTGTTCAACCGCAAGGGCGTGGTCATCGTTCCGAACACCGGGCAGAGCGAGGACGACATCCTGCTGGCCGTGCTCGACGCCGGCGCCGAGGAAGTCAGCAATCTCGGTGAGGCCTACGAGGTCGTCAGTGAGGCCACCGATCTCGTGCCGGTGCGCACCGCGCTACAGGACGCCGGCATCGACTACGAGTCGGCCGACATGTCGTTCTTGCCCACCATGCAGGTGCCGCTCGACGAGGCCGGCGCACGCAAGGTCCTGCGGCTGATCGACGCGCTCGAGGATCTCGACGACGTGCAGAACGTCTACGCCAACTTCGACGTCAGCGACGAGGTGCTCGAGGCCGTCGGCGCCGAGTAGCCCTCGGCGGCCGGTGCGTCAACTGGGCGCCCAGCTTCCGTGAAAGCCTGCGGGGACACGGCCGGGAAGGCGTACTGCGGCGACGTCTTCCAGCGTCTCGGCGTCGAGCAGGACGAGGTCGCTGGAATCGCGGGCGTGGTCGTACACGTATCCCATGAGTACGCCGTCGTTCTCGACAGCGTCGGCGCCGTTGGGCACGAAGGTGAACTCGCTGGCTTCCCGGCCGGCGCCGAGCCTGCGTCGCATCGCCGTTCCGGCGACCAGATCGTGTCTGATCACTATGTCCCCGGGGACTGGGCCCGCGAATCCGATGGCGTACCCGTAGCGGTGCCGCTGGCCGGTGAGGCGCTCGTCGACGCGCGGGAACTCTTGTGAATGTTCGTCCAGGCGTTCCTCGCGGACCTTGCCGGCGGAGAGGTCGACGGTAAACCGGGCGAGGGAGGCCGGTCCTTCGCTCGGCCCGTTGTAGGTGGTGGCGAACATCCGCTCGTGCCTGACGACGTCGATGACGACGTGATCGTCATCGTCGTAGGCGTTGAGGGTGTGGAAGATGTAGCAAGGGTCGATATCGAACCAGCGGACATCCCCGCTGGTGCCGTTGCGCGGAAGCAACCCGATCCGCGCCGGATAGTCGGCATTCCACGTGTAGGGGAAGGTAGCGGCGCCGCTCCCGCTGCCGTCTTGGCCGGATCCGCGGACTAACCGCGCGATGACCGGATCGGGAAGCGGGTTCCTGCCTATGACGCGGGACAGCGCCAACCGTGCGGGGATGCGCATGAGAGGTCCGAAGGCCGCAGCTGCCCGGCGCTTGTCGAAGGTGACCGGCAGGTCGTAGAGAACGACGAAGTTCTCGGTCAACGCGAAGTCGTGCATCATCGGGCTACCGCCCACCTGCACGTCCACCGAATGCCGTATCGCGCCGTCCGCGGTGACGATGGTGTAGTTCACGCGGTTGCCGCGTGCCCAGTGGTAGCCCACCGCATGCAGCTCACCCGTTCTCGGATCGCGATGTGGGTGCGCGGCGTAGCCACCGCGCAGCGTGCCGTCGAAATCGCAGGGCCCGACGGTGTCCAGGTCGTCGGTGAGTTCGTAGGGCGCCGAGCCGCCCTCGACGAGGGCGAGGGTGCGGCCGGCGTGCGCAATCACGTTGGTGTTCGCCGCGAAATCCGCCGGCCGCGCAGTACCCCGACGCGGCTCGCCGAGCGCGTCGGCGACGTTGGCAGCGCGGACGTACCGATTGCGGTAGCTGCGTGCCGCGCCGTCGGCGATGCGCACGCCGTGCACCATGCCGTCGCCGAGGAACCAGTGATACGAATCCGGGTCCGGGTCACGCACCGGGTTCGGTCCGATGCGCAAGTACCGGCCGTCCAGGCCTGGCGGAATGGTGCCGGTGACCTCCAGATCAAGTGCGGTGACTTCGGCCCGAACCGGCGCGAAATTGCCCTGCAGGTAACGATTCGGCATGTCAGACCTCTTCCATAACAAGGTTATGAGCCACCTCAGGTATAACGCAGTTATGGCAGGCTGGCAAGCATGAACTCATCCCAGCAGGGCGTGCGGCGGGAAGTGCTGGACGTTGCTGCTCGCCTGCTCAACGAGGAAGGCCCCGCCGCGTTGACGGCACGGCGTCTCGCCGCCGAGGCCGGGACGTCGACGATGGCCGTCTACACGCATTTCGGCGGGATGCCGGCGCTCGTCCGCGAAGTAATCGTCGAAGCGTTCACTCGCCTGGGCGATCACCTGGCCACGGTGACGCCGGGCGAGGACACTCTCGACGATCTGCGCCGCCTGGCGATCGCATACCGGCAGAACGCACTCGACAACCCGCACCTGTACGCGGTCATGTTCGGGACGGTCCCTCTCGGCAGGTATCGGCCGCAGCCGGAAGAACCGGAGCTCGGCCGCTACACCTTCGACGTGCTCGTCGACGGCACTCGCCGCGCGATGCTCGCCGGCCGGCTGGCCCCCGGCGATGCGGAGCACGTCGCCGCGCAGCTGTGGAGTGCGCTGCACGGCTATGTCATGCTCGAACTTGCTGGCTTCCTCGGCGAAGACGAAGGGGCGAGCGAACACGTGTTGTGGCCGATGCTGACCAACCTCGTAACCGCCCTTGCCGTTGCGCCAACCTGATCGCGACGAGTCGGTTACAGCGGCGTCTTGGCCCAGAAACGGAAGAACTCGTGCCCCACGACCCAGGTCAGCTCGTGGCCGCCGAACAGCTGATAGACCCAGTTGACGAGATCGAAGAACGCATTCTTGACCGGGTCCGCGTAGAACAGCAGCACGATGATCGCGAGCAGGCCCCATGGCTTGACCTTCTCGCCGAGCTCGCGGGTGTGCGGGTCGAGGTACGGCTCGATGATCGCGTAACCGTCCAAGCCCGGAATCGGCAGCAGGTTCAGCACTGCCCCGGTGATCTGCAGGAAGCCCAGGAAGCCGAGGCCGAACCAGAATCGGCCGTGCTCGGCGCTGAATGACGAGAGACTCAGCGGCGTCACGTCGTGCACGTTGGCAACCACGATCAACACCACGCCGAGCACCAGGTTGACGGCCGGCCCGGCGGCCGCGGCAAGGCTGAGCGCGCGCTTGCTGCGGAACTGGTGACGATGCAGGTAGACCGCACCGCCGGGCAGCGCGAAGCCGCCTCCCACGATCGCGACAAGAGGCAGCAGGATCGACAGCAGCGGGTGCGAGTACTTGAGCGGGTTCAGCGTGAGGTACCCGCGTGCCTCGACGCTGCGGTCACCGGCCCGGTACGCGGCATAGGCGTGCGCGAACTCGTGCAGGCACACGGAGACGATCCATCCGCCGAGCACCAGCAGGAAAACGGCGAAGTCGCCGAGCCGCGAGCCGGGCCCGTCGATCAACCAGGCGAGCACGCCGCCGAGCACGGCCACAGCCACCACCAGCAGGAACACCGGGCTGGGCCGGACGGCGCGCCGCCGCTTGCCGAGGTCATAGACCGACATGCGCCCCACGGTACGGAACGCCAGGCCGACGGCGTGTTGTGACCGCGGGCCGCGGGGGCGCCCCTAGGCTGCGTCGAACGAGCGTTCGACGACGACGTTGGCAAGGCGGTGGGCAGTGCGCGTGCTGGGTGTCGACCCAGGCATGACCCGATGCGGCATCGGCGTTGTCGACGGCGCGCCGGGGCGTGCGCTACGGCTCGTGCACGTCGAAGTCGTTCACACGCCGGCCGACAGCGTGGTGGGCGAGCGGCTCGTCGCGCACGCCGACGCGATCGCCGCCGCTATCGCCGCCCACGCCCCGGATGTCGTCGCGATCGAGCGGGTCTTCAGCCAACACAACCTGCGCACCGTGATGGGTACCGCGCAGGTGGCCGGCCTGGCGATGGTCGCGGCCACCCGCGCCGGTGTTCCCGTCGCACTGCACACCCCCAGCGAGGTGAAGGCCGCGGTCACCGGATCGGGAACCGCCGGCAAGGCGCAGGTCGGCGTGATGGTCACCCGGTTGCTGCGCCTGGCCGACACCCCGCGGCCCGCCGATGCCGCCGACGCGCTGGCCTTGGCGATCTGCCACGTGTGGCGCGGCAGCGCACAGGCGCGGCTCGCCGGCGCACTGGCGAGGTCACGATGAGCGAGCCGCTCACCCCTGCATACGACCCCGAGACGCTGCGGGAGAGCTATCCCGACACCGCCGCCGTGCACGCTCGGATCGCGCAACTGCGCGACGAAATTCACGCAGCGACGCTCGATGCCGACGCGACAGCCGAGCTGCTCGCGCGCGGCGAACTCGTCGGGCTGCTACGCGGTTCGGGCGAGTTCGATGCCGCCCTGAGCGAAGCGCTCGCTGCCGCCGACCGCGCCGACATCGCCGGTTCGCCGGCCCAGCAACACCTCGCTCGCGTCCGGCTCGCGCAAGTGCACTCGCAGCGCGGCGATTACGTCGATTCCAATATCCTGTTCACCGAGCTGGACGCCAGCAAGGCCCACTTCGGGGCGGTGATCGACGCGTACACCCACCAGCGCAGCGGCGAGAACGACTACGCCCAAGGGCATTGGACGGCCGCCAAGTCCCACTTCGCCTCCGCGCTCGCGCTGCGCGCGGAGTTCACGCTGGACGAGGAAGCGGAGTCCCGTATTGCCCTGGCCGCCACTCGGCGCAGGGAGGGCTCATGATCGCCAGCGTCCGCGGCACGGTGGCCGCGCTCGGGCCGGACGGCGCGGTCGTCGAGGTCGGCGGAATCGGCCTGGCGGTGTCGTGCTCACCGGGCACGCTGGCGCGGTTGCGCCTCGGCGACCCGGCACGGCTGGCCACCAGCCTGGTCGTGCGCGAGGACTCGCTCACGCTCTACGGCTTCGCAGACGACGCCGAACGCGCACTGTTCGAGCTGCTGCAGACCGCCAACGGCGTCGGGCCGAGGCTCGCGCAGACGATGCTGGCCGTGCACCCGCCGCGCGAACTGCGCCGCGCCATCGCGACCAGTGACCTCGCAGCACTGACTCAGGTGCCTGGCGTCGGGCGGAAGGGGGCCGAGCGCATCGTCATCGAGCTGCGCGATCGCATCGGTCCGATCGACGGCTCCGACCAGCCGTTCACGCCCGGCGGCGGCGTGATCGCGGTGGCTCCCTGGCGTGCTCAGCTCGCCCATGCGCTGGCCGGGCTGGGCTTCTCCGGCAAGGAGGCGGCGGACGCCATCGACATCGTGGCCAGCGAGGTCCCGGACGCCTCTGCCACCAGTGCCGCACCGGACGTTTCGGCGATGCTGCGCAAGAGCATCCAGCTGCTGGGCCGTACCCGATGAGCGAGCCCGTCGAGGATCTCGTCGACCCGGCCCCGCTGCCTGAGGAGCGCGAGGTCGAGGCATCGCTGCGGCCCACCCGCTTCGACGAGTTCGTGGGACAGCCGAAGGTCCGCGAGCAGTTGCAGCTCGTGCTGCAGAGCGCGCTGCGGCGCAACCGCCCGCCCGACCACGTCCTGCTCTCCGGCCCACCGGGACTCGGCAAGACGAGCCTCGCGATGATCGTCGCCGCCGAACTGGGAGCGCCGATCCGGGTCACCAGCGGCCCGGCGATCGAGCGGGCGGGCGACCTCGCGGCGCTGCTCACCAGCCTCACCGAGGGCGAGGTGTTGTTCATCGACGAGATCCACCGCATCGCGCGTCCGGCTGAGGAACTGCTCTACCTGGCGATGGAGGACTTCCGCGTCGACGTGATCATCGGCAAGGGTCCCGGTGCCACGGCGATCCCGCTCGACCTCGCGCCGTTCACGCTGGTTGGCGCGACAACTCGTGCCGGCCTGCTCACCGGCCCGCTGCGTGACCGGTTCGGGTTCACCGCGCACATGGACTTCTACGACCCGCACGAGCTGGAGGCCGTGCTGGAGCGGTCGGCTGCCCTGCTCGGGGTCACATTGCGAGCGGACGGCGCGGCCGAGATTGCCGGCCGCTCGCGCGGCACCCCGCGCATCGCGAACCGGCTGCTGCGCCGGGTACGTGACTACGCCGAGGTCCGTGCAGACGGCGTCGTCGATGAAGCCGTGTCCCGTGCGGCCCTGGCCGTGTACGACGTGGACGAATTGGGCCTGGATCGCCTGGACCGTGCCGTGCTCGACGCGCTGGTGCGCCGCTTCGGCGGGGGACCGGTGGGCGTCGGCACCCTCGCAATCGCGGTCGGCGAGGAGACCGAGACGGTCGAGGAGGTCGCCGAGCCGTTCCTCGTGCGCGCAGGCCTGCTCGCGCGCACCCCGCGCGGCCGGGTCGCCACGCCCGCCGCCTGGACGCACCTGGACCTGCGCCCGCCTCCGCTCGCGCCCAGCGGACCCACACTGTTCGACGCGTAGGCTCGGGCGGGTCAACGCCATTGCCCTCCACCGACGCTGGGGACCTCCGTCGTGAAATACCTGCCGCTCATCCTGTTCGTTCTGGTCGTCGTCGGCCTGCTCGCCTTCTCGGCCCGTGCCCGCCGCAGGCAGAACGATGCCAATGAGCGGCGCCGGGAGAACATCCAGGTCGGCACCGAGGTGATGACCACGTCCGGGCTGTACGGCACGGTCGTGACGCGCAACGACGACGAGACCGTGCAGATGTCCATCGCGCCGGGCATCGAGGTCAAATGGGCGTTCGCGGCGCTGCGTGACGTCGCGACGCTGCCCACTGCCTACCGCAAGGGCGAACCCGACGAGGATCTGGACGGCGCTCCCAAGGCTCGTTCGCGCGGTATCGACCCGACCCCTTGACCCGACGCGGACGCCTGTCAGCCGAATCTCGGGCACGTCGGTCATACTGTCGGGCGCCCGGGCCGCCGTGGCTCGTCCGTCCATGTCCTGACCAGTGACCAGCACAGAACGCCGAGGAGATCCGCCCCGTGGCACCACCCCCCGGAACGCTGCGCGTCGGGCGATACTTCCTCGCACTGTTCGCGCTGATGGTCCTGCTGTACCTGCTGGTCTTCCTGCCCGGCGAGCGGCACACCCCGAAGCTCGGCCTCGACCTTGTCGGCGGCCAGCAGGTGACGTTCCAGGCCAAGGCGCCGAAGGGCAAGACCCCGACCGCGTCGTCGATGCAGCAGGCGAAGCAGATCATCGAGCAACGCGTCAACGGTTCCGGTGTCACCGAGGCGACGGTGGTCATCCAGGGGGCGGACCAGCTGGTCGTCTCGATCCCCGGCGGTACCCGCACCGATGTCACCAAACTCGGCGCCGCAGCCGTGCTGAACTTCCGCCCTCTGGTCGCACCGGCCCAACCGGTCACCTGCGGGAAGTACGCGCCGAAGGCGGCGGCGGGCAGCGGCGGGTCGGGCGCACCCGGTGTCCAGCCGAGCACGTCGCCGAGCACCAAGAAGAACCCCGCGGTGCAGACGTCCGGGGCCAAGCCGTCACCGAACGATGCGGGTCGCCGTCCGATCGCCGCGCCGACCAGTTCCGCCGCCAAGAGCGGCGGCGCGAAGGCTCCGGCGCGCACGAGTCCAGGTGTGCCGACGGCATCCGCACCCACGTCTGCAGCGCAGCGCGGCCCGACGAAGTGCCTCGCCGACCCGATGGGTGTGCTCCTCAAGGCCGACAAGGCGTTGAAGGTCCCGCTGTCGGATACCGAGTTCGGCACGTTGGGCACCTCTAAGCAGCAGGAGATCGCCGCCGGGCTGTCGAACTTCGATTGCGCGGCCGGCCAGAACGAGCCGGACATCAAGTCCAAGTATTTCGTCGCGTGCGGGACGTTCAGCGGCAGCCCGCAGCAGTACGCGTACCTGCTCGGGCCGGTCGTCGTGCCCGGCAACCAGATCTCTGACGCCAACGCCCAGGCACCCAACGCGGCCGGCGGCGTCACGGAGTGGACCGTGCAGCTGAAGCTGAAGACCGGCGGGGACGACGCGTGGTCGAAGTACACGGGTGCCCACAACATCGGCGGGAAGTCCAGCTCGTCCGGAGCGAGCTCGACCAACTGCAGCACGTCCACCTACCCGTGCGCGGACTTCGTGGCGTTCACCCTCGACGGCCGGGTCATCACCGCACCTGTGAACGAGGGCGCGATCAACGGCGGTACGACGCAGATCACCGGCAGCTTCACCCAGAATTCGGCGAACCAGCTGTCCGATCAGCTGCGTTACGGCGCGCTGCCGCTGAGCTTTACGTCGCAGCAGGCCCAGACGGTATCCGCCACGCTGGGCACCTCACAGCTCAAGGCTGCCCTGCTGGCTGGCGGCATCGGGCTGATCCTCGTGATCGTCTACTCGATGTTCTACTACCGCGCGCTCGGCCTGGTCACCATCGCCTCCTTGGTCGTGTCCGGCGGGCTCACCTACGCGATGCTCGTCGTCCTCGGCACGCAGATCGGCTTCACGCTGAGCCTCGCCGGCATCGCCGGCTTCATCGTGGCCGTCGGTATCACCGCCGACTCGTTCGTCGTCTTCTTCGAACGAATAAAGGACGAGGTGCACGAGGGGAGAAGTGTGCGCGTCGCCGTGCCCCGCGCGTGGGTACGCGCCCGGCGCACGGTTCTCTCGGCGGACACCGTGTCCTTCCTGGCCGCCGCGATCCTGTACTACTTCGCCGCCGGAGACGTGAAGGGCTTCGCATTCACCCTCGGACTGTCCACGCTGCTCGACGTGCTGGTCGTCTTCTGGTTCACCCATCCGCTGGTCTCGGTGCTCTCCCGCAGCACAGCGTTCGGTTCGGCGCGCTTCACCGGCCTGAATTCGGTGCGCGCCGGCGGCATCACGCCCGATGAGCCCGAGCGTGCCGATCGGTCCGCGAGAGGCAGCCGGTCGCGGCCGCCGGCCAAGGGCAAGCGCGCGGGCACTGCGGTGCTCGACCGGCCGAAGGTAACTGCAGAGCCTCAGACCGACATCGCCGAGGACGACGGGGCCGAGAAGTTCGAGGAGTCCGAGGATGACACCGCGCAGGTCAAGCCGGGCACCGCCGCCGAACGCGCGGCGGCCCGGCGCGCCCGGATGCGCGAGCAGCGCGACAGCGCCAAGCCCGACGAGAACGGTGGTCGCTGATGTCGGTGGTCACCAAGCTGTACCGCGGTGAGACGCGGATCAACTTCATCGGCTCACGCAGGCGCTGGTATCTCGCCTCGGCGGTGCTGATCCTGATCTGCATCGGCACCTTCGTGTTCCGCGGATTCAACTACGGGGTCGAGTTTTCCGGCGGCACACAGTTCCGCATCCCGACCAGCGGGGTGTCCATCTCCGCCAACGACGTGAACACGGCGTTCAGCAATGCGGGGACCAAGCCCGCAGGATCGCCCCAGGTGGTCGGTTCCGGTTCCACGCAGACCATCGTCGTCAAGACCGCCGAGATCGACTCCGCGAAACAGCAGACGCTCACCGCCAAGGTTGCCGCTGACCTGAACGTCCCGGTCAACAAGATCAATGCTGAGGCGGTCAGCTCCAGCTGGGGACACGACATCACGGTCAAGGCGATCCAGGGGCTGATCGTCTTCCTGATCGCGGTATCCATCTACATCGCGTTGCGCTTCCAGTGGCGAATGGCGGTCGGCGGCATCGTGGCGCTGTTCCACGACCTGCTGATCACCGCGGGCGTGTACTCGGTCGTCGGCTTCGAGGTGACCCCGTCTACCGTCGTGGGCCTGCTGACGATCCTCGGTTTCTCGCTCTACGACACCGTCGTGGTCTACGACAAGGTCGCCGAGAACTCGAAGGACATCCTCGCCGGCTCGCGCACCACCTTTTCCGAGGCCGCGAACACCGCGGTGAACCAGACCCTCATGCGCTCGATCAACACCTCGCTGATCGCATTGCTGCCCGTCGCCGGTCTGCTGTTCGTGGGCGCCGGCCTGCTGGGCGTCGGCACCATCAAGGACCTCGCGCTCATCCTGTTCGTGGGCCTCGCCTCCGGCGCGTACTCCTCGCTGTTCCTCGCGACGCCCATCGTCGTCGAACTCACCGAGCGCGATCCGCGCTACAAGTCGTTGACGAAGCGGGTCGTCGCCAAGCGCTCCAGCGAGGCCAAGCGGACGGCCGACGCACAGCTGTCCGGCGTCGGGGTCGCCCCGCGACGCACCGGCGCCCCCGCCCCGGCACCGAAGGTCGGAGCGCGCCCGCAGCGCCGAAAGCGCACGTGAACGATCGCGAGGCCCTCGCGCGGCAAATCGCCGGTCTGTTACGCGACGTCCCGGACTTCCCGAAGCCCGGCATCCTGTTCAAGGACATCAGCCCGCTGCTGGCCGACGCCGCCGCGTTCGCGGCCGTCAGCCACAGGCTCGCGGCCTCGGCCGGCAACGGAGTCGACCTCGTCGCGGGCGTAGAGGCGCGGGGGTTCATCTTCGCCGGCGCGCTGGCCGTCGAGCTCGGCTGCGGCGTCGTGCCCGTGCGCAAGGCCGGCAAGCTGCCGCCGCCCACGTTGCGCAAGCGCTACGACCTCGAATACGGCAATGCCGAGATCGAGGTGCCGCTGGGCGTGCTGGACGGCACCCGGGTGCTGCTCGTTGACGACGTGCTGGCCACCGGCGGCACGTTGCACGCGGCAGCCCAACTTCTGACCGACGCCGGTGCGGAGGTCGTGGCGATGGCGGTGATCGTCGAGCTGACGGCACTGGGCGGGCGGGCGGCGTGCAGTGAGCTGGCCGCACTCGACGCGCTCCTCCAAGTCTGATCGAACGTAGACTCGGCGCCAGCAGCGCAAGAGGGGAGCAGCTCTGAGCACCGAGGCCGGTACGTGGCAGTCACCAGCGTCCGATGCTGCGCCCGGCGGCACCGAGCAGGTCGATGACGTGCGCTCGCCCACCGAAACCCCGCCTACCGAAGAGCCGGTAGCCGAGGAAGCTGCCTCCGACAGCGACGCCGCGGCGCCGGCGAGCCCTGCGCACCGCCGCCGATACCGCGACCGGATCGCGCGCCGCATCGTCAGCACCAACCGCCAGTCACAGATCCAGCCGGTGCTCGAGCCGCTGCTGGCCGTCCACCGGCGTGCGCATCCCAAGGCCGACGCGAAGGCGCTGCAATACGGCTACGACGTCGCCGAGCGGTGCCACCGCGGTCAGTTGCGCAAGAGCGGCGACCCGTACATCACCCATCCGCTGGCGGTCGCGACGATCCTCGCCGAGCTGGGCATGGACACCACCACGCTGATCGCGGCGCTGCTGCACGACACGGTCGAGGACACCGGCATGACCCTCGGCGACATCACCCACGAGTTCGGCGACAAGGTCGCGGTACTCGTCGACGGCGTCACCAAGCTGGACAAGGTCAAGTACGGCAACGCCGCGGAGGCCGAGACCATCCGCAAGATGGTCGTCGCCATGGCCAAGGACCCTCGAGTGCTGGTGATCAAGCTGGCCGACCGCCTGCACAACATGCGCACGCTGCGGTTCCTGCCGCCGGAGAAACAGGAGCGCAAGGCGCGCGAGACGCTCGAGGTGCTCGCACCGCTGGCGCATCGGCTAGGCATGAACACGGTGAAGTGGGAGCTCGAGGATCTCTCCTTCGCCACGCTGTACCCGAAGCGCTACGACGAGATCGTGCGCCTGGTCGCCGAGCGTGCCCCGTCGCGCGACACCTACCTCGGCGAGGTCGTCGAACGGATCAACAAGGAGCTGCGCGAGGGCGGCATCAAGGCTGAGGTGACCGGCCGGCCGAAGCATTACTACTCGATCTATCAGAAGATGATCGTGCGCGGTCGCGAATTCACCGACATCTACGACCTGGTCGGCATCCGCCTGCTGGTCGAGAGCGAGCGCGACTGCTACGCCACCCTCGGTGTGGTCCACGCGAACTGGCAGCCTGTCCCGGGCCGGTTCAAGGACTACATCGCCATGCCGAAGTTCAACATGTACCAGTCGTTGCACACGACGATCATCGGTCCGGGCGGCAAGCCGATCGAGCTGCAGATCCGCACCCAGGCAATGCACCGCACAGCCGAGTACGGCATCGCTGCGCACTGGAAGTACAAGGAGCGCAAGGACGCCGACGTCTCCGAGCCGGCCGGCATGTCCGGTGAGATGGGATGGCTGCGCCAGCTGCTCGACTGGCAGCGGGAGGCACAGGACCCGGAGGAGTTCCTCGACGCGCTGCGCTTCGACCTCGGCGCGGGCTCGAACGAGGTCTACGTCTTCACGCCCAACGGCGACGTCATCGCGCTGCCCACCGACTCGACGCCGGTGGACTTCGCGTATGCGGTGCACACCGAGGTTGGCCACCGCTGCATCGGCGCGCGAGTGAACGGAAAGCTCGTCGCGCTCGAGAGCCCCTTGGAGAACGGCGACACCATCGAGGTGTTCACCTCCAAGGCCGAGAACGCGGGTCCGTCCCGCGACTGGCTGGAATTCGTCACCTCACCGCGCGCGCGAACGAAGATCAAGCAGTGGTTCGCCCGGGAACGGCGCGAGGACGCGATCGACGCAGGCAAGACCGCGCTGTCCAAGGCAATGCGCAAGTCGGTCCTGCCCATCCAGCGGCTGCTCGGCGGTGACCAGTTGCTGACGCTCGCGCACGACATGCACTACGCGGACATCGCGGCGTTGTACGCGGCGATCGGCGAGAACCACGTGTCGGCGCAGTCGGTCGTGCACAAGCTGGTGGCCCAGTTCGGCGGCGCGGAGGGTTCGGTCGAGGACATCGCCGAGGCCACGGTGCCCACCGACGAGCTGCCGACCAGAGTTGCGCCGCAGCGCACCGGCGACGACGTAGGCGTCGTCGTCAAGGGTGTCAGCGATGTCTGGGTCAAGATCGCCATGTGCTGCACGCCGGTCCCGAACGACGACATCATCGGATTCGTCACCCGCGGCGGGGGCGTGTCGGTGCATATGCGTAGCTGCACCAACGCCGGCGCGCTGCTCGAGCAGCCCGAACGGCTCGTCGATGTCGAATGGGCGCCGTCGAACTCGTCGAGTTTCGTGGTGTCGATCCAGGTCGAGGCCCTCGATCGGCACGGGCTGCTGTCCGACATCACCCGGGTGCTGTCCGACGAGCGGGTGAGCATCCTCGCCGCGAACGTCACGACCAACCGCGATCGCGTCGCCACCAGCGGCTTCACCTTCGAGATGGCCGAGGCGCGACACCTCGGGCACCTGCTGCGGGTGATCCGCACGGTACACGGCGTCTACGAGGTCTACCGCGTCCAGGCGCCGAGCTGAGCACGCCCTGCTAGGTCGCCGGCTGCGCCTTGGTGATCATGACCGGTAGCTTGGGTTTACCGTCGCCGGCCGGTGTCGACCCGGCCGCGGCCACCTTGTCGACGACGTTCAGGCCGCTGGTGACGGTGCCGAACACCGTGTAGTTCGGCTGCAACGTGGAATTCTTGTAGACGATGAAGAACTGGCTGCCGTTCGTGTTGGGGCCGCGGTTGGCCATCGCGAGCACGCCGCGGGCGTACTTCTCGTTGCCGTGCACCTCGTCACCGAAGGTGTAGCCGGGCCCGCCCGACCCGGAGCCCGACGGGTCGCCACACTGCAACACGAAGATGCCCTTCGAGGTCAGCCGGTGACACGGCGTGGAGTCGAAGAACTTCTGTTTCGCCAGCGACACGAAGCTCTGCGCGGCGCACGGCGCGGCGGCCCGGTTCAGCGTGAACCCGAGCGTCCCGCGGTTGGTGCGCACCGACACGCGCGCAGTGCCGGTACGCGGGGGCGTGACGCTCGAGGGCACCGTCACCTTCTTGGCCGGGCTGCCGGCCTTCTTCCACACGCACGGATAGGGCGCCGCCGCCGGCGAGGGTGACGGTGAGGATGGCGCGGTGCTGCTCGGTAGCGACGTGGTGCTCTTGCCTGCCGCAGGCGACGTGTCGTCGTTGCCGGTTGCGACGACGAACCCGACGACGAGGCCGATCACGGCGAGGATGCCGAGGATCGACACGATCAGCAGCCGGCGCCGCCGGGCCGCCTCGCGCTGACGGCGGCGGTGCAGTTGACGCTGCACGCGCCGCCGTTCGGCTTGCCGGCGCTGTTTCTCGGTGGGCACCTACGTCAGCTGCCGATCTTCTTGAGGTCGACGACGAACACGAGCGGCGTGTTCGGCGGGATGCCCTGGTTGCCCCGCGCGCCGTAGCCGAGGGCAGCGGGCAGGATCATGATCCGCCGCCCGCCGACCTTCATCGGGGGTACGCCGCTCGTCCCGCCGATGCCTTGCGTGAAGCCGGGCACGACCTGAGCCAGCGAGAACGTGGCGGGCTGCCCGCGCCCCCAGGACGAGTCGAACTGCTTGCCGGTCGCGTAGAGGACGCCGGTGTACTGGACGGTGACGGTTGCCTTGGCCGATGCAGCCTGGCCCTTGCCGACGACGAGGTCCTTGTACCCGAGCTTCGTCGGAGGAGTGCTCCCCTTGGACGTCACGCCGGGCTCGCGGGTGAGATCCGTCGAGTTCTTGACGGTCACCTTCATAAAAGTGGTGGGGCCCTTCTTGGCACCGGAGTCGCCCGATCCGGCGACCACGATGGAGATGACGACCGCCGCGATGACGACCAGCGTGCCGACGATCGAGGAGATCAACACGACGCGCTTGCGCCGAGCCTCTCGGGTGCGCCGCTCTTCGAGCTGGCGCTGCAGGAGCTTGCGCTCTGCGGCGCGGCGCTGCTGGTTCGTCGCCACGTGCTGGACCTCCGGGCTGGCTGTGCGGACGGGCAAACCCCCGCAGTCTACGAAACCCCGATATGTCCGGGTCGTCGGTGCGGTCCGGCGCCCCGTGCGCGGGTCGTGCGGCGAGGCCGCGTCCCCACTGGAAATGGCCCCGGCTCGCCGGAAGTAGGCTGGCGCCCGACCCATCCCCCCGATCCCAGGAGTCCTCGGCCGTGCTCATCGCGGGATTCCCGTCCGCTGCGACCGACACGAACTGCTGGGTGGTCGCCCCCGCCGCCGGCGAGCAGTGCGTCGTCCTCGACCCGGGCATCGGCGTCACCGGCCAGCTCGACGAGGTGATAGCCGAGCACCGTTTGCACCCGGTCGCTGTGCTGCTGACCCACGGCCACTTCGACCACACGTTCTCGGTGCTGCCGGTCTGCCAGGCGCGTGACGTGCCCGCCTACATCCACCCCGCTGATCGCGCTCAGCTCGCCGACCCGTGGTCCGGGGTCGGGTTGCCCGTGGGCACGCCGCTGTTCGGCACGCTCACCTTCGCCGAGCCCGACGACGTACGCGAGCTGCGCAGCGAGGAAAAGATCGCCATCGCCGGGCTCGACTTCGCGGTCACGCACGCGCCCGGGCACAGCAGCGGCTCGGTCGTATTCGGCCTCAGCGGTGCCGACGACGCGGTGCTGTTCTCCGGTGACGTGCTGTTCGCCGGCTCGATCGGGCGCACCGACCTGCCCGGCGGCTCGATGGCGCAGATGACCGCGTCGCTGCAGAACGTGATCGTCCCGATGGACGACGCGACGCTCGTGCATCCCGGCCACGGGCCGTCCACGTCGATAGCGCGGGAACGCGCCACGAACCCGTTCCTGCAGGATCTGTAGATGCCACTGTCGGGATTCCCGGAGCTGCTGCCCGGGCAGCGCTTCGTCGAGAACGCCACCCTCGACCGGCTGCGGCGCACGTTCGAGCTGCACGGGTTCGCACCGCTCGAGACACCGGCCGTCGAATCGCTCGACGAGCTGCTGCGCAAGGGCGAGATCGACAAGGAGGTCTACGTCCTGCGCCGCATGCACGCCGACGACGAGACCGGTGACACCGGGCACGCAGGGCTAGGGCTGCACTTCGACCTCACGGTGCCGTTCGCGCGTTACGTGCTCGAGCACGCCGGGCACCTGGAGTTCCCGTTCCGCCGCTACCAGATCCAGAAGGTCTGGCGCGGGGAACGGCCGCAGGAGGGACGCTTTCGCGAGTTCACCCAGGCCGACATCGACGTCATCGCGCGTGACACCCTGCCCTTCCACCATGACGTGGAGATCGCGCGGGTCATGGCCGAGGCGCTCGGCGCGCTCGACTTCCTGCCGGCGCTGCGCCTGCAGGTCAACAACCGCAGGCTGATCGAGGGTTTCTACCTCGGGATCGGCGCCGCGGACATGCCCGCTGTCATGCGGGTGATCGACAAGCTCGACAAGCTGCCCGCGGACGCGATCGCCGCGCAGCTGCGCAGCGAGGCGGGGCTGGACGAGCGGCAGGCCAGCCTGTGCCTGCAGCTCGCCGACATCCGCTCCAGCGACTCCACGTTCGTCGGGCGGGTGCGTGCGCTCGGTGTCGAGCACGCGCTGCTCGACACCGGCTTGGGGGAGCTCGCCGCCGTCCTCGACGGGTGCGCATCGATCACCGGGGTCACGGTGGAGGCCGATCTGCGCATCGCCCGCGGCCTCGACTACTACACCGGCACCGTGTTCGAGACCCGGATGGCCGGCTTCGAGCGGCTCGGCTCGATCTGCTCGGGAGGGCGCTACGACTCGCTCGCCTCCGACGGCAAGACGACGTATCCGGGCGTCGGGATCTCGCTCGGCGTCACCCGCATGCTCATGCCACTGTTCCAGCGCGGCACGCTGCGCGCATCGCGTACCGTCCCGTCGGTGGTGCTCGTCGCGCTCGCCGACGACGACGCCCGCGCCGAGTGCGACGCGCTCGCGCAGGCGCTGCGGCTACGGGGCATCGCCGCCGAGGTCGCGGCGTCGCCGCAGAAGTACGGCAAGCAGATCCGCTACGCCGAGCGCCGCGGCATACCGTTCGTCTGGTTCCCGGCCTCGGCATCCGCTGTGGGCCAGCACGAGGTCAAGGACCTGCGCAGCGGCGAGCAGGTCACAGCCGACCCCGCGTCCTGGCAACCGCCCGAAGAAGACCTGCATCCGCAGGTGGTATCGCAGAAAGTGGAACAGTGATCAGGACACACGACGCCGGTTCGCTGCGCGGGTCCGACGCGGGCCAGACCGTCACGCTCGCCGGCTGGGTGGGCACCCGCCGGGACCACGGCGGCGTCACGTTCATCGACCTGCGCGACCGCAGCGGCTCGAGCCAAGTCGTCCTGCGCGAGGCCGACACCGCTCATGACCTGCGCAACGAGTGGGTCGTCAAGGTCACCGGCGAGGTGCGGCTGCGCCCGGAGGGCAACGTCAATCCGGCGATCCCCACCGGCGAGATCGAGGTCGTCGCCGATTCGCTGGAGGTGCTCAACGAGGCTGCTGCGCTGCCGTTCCAGCTCGACGCGCACTCCGAGGTGGGCGAGGAGGCGCGGCTGCGCTACCGCTACCTCGACTTGCGCCG
>JAABUT010001674.1_pt1 | contig 24303 bp, 21 predicted proteins | sample 5559281 | NCBI WGS metagenome assembly JAABUT01 (sample SAMN10711880, study PRJNA513359) | rock metagenome | isolation source: Antarctica rocks | place: Antarctica: Victoria Land, Ricker Hills nord | collected 2016-01-04
CCGCGTGTGATCGTGGCGCCGGCGACGTCGACGAGCAGCAGGGTGCCCGGGCGGTCAGCGACGTCGACACGAACCCGCCCCAGTGCCCTGCCGCCGACCACCGCGACTCGGATCGGGATCTTGTCCGTGCCCCCACCCGGTTTCCCGGCGCTTTGGTCACCGATGCAGGTCTCGTCGACCTCGACAATGCCCTCGAGCTGATCACGGTCGGGGCGCACCATGGCCCGTCGCACCTTGTGCAGCCACCGCTTGAATTCGCCGTCACCTGCCCGCTGGTTGAAACATGGCCACGGACACCCGGTGACCGATCAGCCCTCGCACCAGACACCCCCGGGCGCCCCGAGGGCGCTGGCGGTGGTTCACCCCGCGCGACTTCCGGCGGATGTTCATCACCGCCGCGATCCTGAATGGTTTGCCGCTGTCGCCTCCGCGTTGCTGCCACTGTGCTGGCCGCGCGGCCTGCCGACGCGCCTCCTCCGGCCGCCGCCCTTGAGCAGCCGTCTTGACGCGTCCGTGCGCACGTCTGCGGCCCAGCCGTCTTCCTGCTGGAACGGCGCGCGGGAGCAGGACGACCAACAGACTCGAGGTACGCGCGTCGTGAAATCAGCCAGTGGCCTTGACCGCGTAGATATACGCCGAATCGTCCGGCTGGTACTCCCCGAAGGTGAGGACACCGCCGCCGGCCGCCCCGCTCACGGTGACCACGGGCCGCGTCGTCAGCGTGATCAGGGGCCGGCCGTCGACGTGGGCGTAGAGACCTCCTGAGGCAGTCACCACCAGGATTTGCCCGAGCCAATCCAAGCCGTAGACCTCGGCCGGCACTTGGAAGCTCGTGGCGCCCCGGCCGGTGATGGTCACGGTGGCGCGGGCGCGGTTGAAGCCCGCCTGGCTGGTGACGGAGGCGATCCGGCCGTCGGTGGCCGCTGGGAGCAGGCCCGGGCGCAGGCTGGTCCTCCCGCTGCGCACGTCGACCTCGGCGATGCGCGCGACCTCACGCCTTCCGATGCCCACAACGACCTGCGCGGCGGTAACCGACAGCGAGCTGGGTCGCTCGGGCAGGACACTAATCTGCCGGGCCGGTCCGATGGGGCTGGCCACATGCACGGAGGCGTGCGCGTCGTCCTGCTGCTCCACCCAGGCGACGAGCCCGGCGCCGGTGGCGACAAAGGGGGTGAGCACCTGCGGGCGCGGGACCGCCGAAGCGGCGAGGAGGCGGTCCTGGCCCCGGACCCGGTCTCGCAGGTAGAGCTCCCAGGTGTAGCAGTCGGCGTCCTTCTGGACGCACCTGTCGAGGACGACCGGGCGCTCCTCCCGGAGCACCAGGTAGCGGTCATCCAGGGTGTAAAAGTCGATGATGTCACCAGCCGGTCCGCTCTCGACCCGGGTGGCTCCCACGGGAGGCACCACCGTCAGCGACAGGGGGACTGTGCCCAGCTTCCGCCCGAGCGTCGCCGGGTCACCCCACCGCGCTGGCTGGGTGGTGTCCGTGCCCAACAGGAGGGTGCCGTCCGGCTGGCCCGCGGCCCCGTCCGCAAGAGCGCCCGGCGCCAGGCGCACCGCACTGATGACGGCCGCCGCGCCACCCAGGCGAGCGCTAAGTCGGGTCGCTTCGGGGCTCGTCAGGGGCAGCCGTCGCACCGCCAGACCTTGCGAGACGGCGGCCGCAGCCGATGCAGCGGGGGTCGCCGGTGACCCAACTGTCGTTGGGGACGCGACCGTCGCCGCTGGCGACGCTGCGTTCGGCGGCGCGCCCGGAGCACGGCGCGCCGCCTGTCCCGGATGGCCGCTGCAGCCCGCAACCAGGGCCAGAGCCGCAAGCGTGCCCGCGGTGCTAACGGCAGACCTACCAGACAAGCCCGTTGCCGCTCATCTGCATTGCGTTGAACCCGTCGCTTGCCGCGAAGTTGTGCTCGCCGGAGCGCTGATCGGCAAGGGGATCGAAGATGATTAAGGTCCCTCCAGCCGCGTTGCTGTAGCCCCGAACCTCCATCTCGTGAATGCCATGTATCCGGCTGTCATGGTAGTAGCCGACCCCACGGAGTTCAACCGTGAGCCCTTCGGGTGCTCGATAGCGGTAAATGTCCACCACCGTCTTGTTGAAGAGTCCCGCTGCCCCGCCGACGCTGTCGGCGACCGCGTAGACGTACCCGAACTGGTGCTGCCTGCTGTTAAGGGCGTTAACGAGCCGGCGGGGGTCAGTGCCTCCGCCGGCAACGTTGGTGGTCCGCATCTCGGCCGCGAGGGTTGACTGGTTCACGTTCAGTCCGAACGCCGCGAGCGCGTTTGATGCCGTAGCGGGCACGCACCACGTCGGCTGCTCCTGCTTGTTGCTGCCCGTGTAGATCTTGGCGCTCGCCGGCGGCTGGTCCCGACTGCCCGAGCAGTCGGCGCAGCGGGGATAGGTGACAACGTCTGCCGGGTCGGGCGCCGCCGCGAGGGCGCCGGCCTGCAAGAGACGGGCAGAGTCCGGCGCGGTAGCCGCCTCGACGGACGTCTTCGTTGCGAGGCTGCCAGCGTCGGGCAGTTCAGGCACGTACGTGGGGTCGGTGACGACTCCACCCTGATCGGGAGCACCCAATGCACCGTTCGCCGCGCACGTGTTGGTTACGTCAAGGACGTCGTGGCACTCCAGTTGGGGAGGCGGTGGGGCGTCCGCCGCCCAGGCCGCACTTCCCGGCGCCGTGGCCGCCAAAAGGACGGCGATCCCCACGACTACCCCCCGGCACCCAGCGGCGACTGTTCTGTGTCCCGCATCTGCTGTTCCTCACCGTGCAGCCCCGAGCGAGCTGGTTGGGGGACAGCATTCGTCACGCCGCGACGCCTTGTCAACGAGTGCGTTGACAGTCCCACCGCCATCGCAGCGGCACGCACGTCGACGCGCTCGGCCGCGGGCGACCCTGGGCGTCGAACTCACGGGTACGTCGACCTCACCGGCGTGCGTGGACATGTACCCGCGGCCGGGCGACAGGGGCTAGCCTGACACGGACGTCAGGTTCGGGAAGGGGTGCGCGGGTGCGGGCACTGCTCTTCGGGGTGACGCCGGACACCGACGGCAGCGACCTCCCGGCCGATCTCGACCCCAATCTGCGCGGGCTCGCGACGACACCCCAGGCGGAGCGCGAGATGGCCGACCCCGGGCTGCTCGGACCGGACTGGATGGTGGTGCGCCCGCACCTCACCGGCATCTGCGGCTCCGACGCCAAGCAGGTCTTCATGGACGGTGACCCCGACTCCCCCATGACCGCCCTGATCTCCTTCCCGCAGGTTCTCGGCCACGAGATGGTCGGCACGGTGGTGGCGGCAGGGCCGGAGGCAGGCCATCGCGAGGGCGACCGGGTCGTGCTCAACCCGTGGCTGTCCTGCGGTCCACGCGGCATCACACCCGAGTGCGCGAGCTGCCGGCAGGGCGACTACAACATGTGCTGGAACTTCGACCAGGGGCGGCTGGCACCCGGCATCCACACCGGCAACTCTGCAACGGCGACAGGTGGGTTCGCGGAGCTGGTGCCGGTGCACCGGGTCATGGCCATCCCCTGCCCCGACGCCGTCAGCGACGAGGTGGCCGTGCTCGCGGACCCCTTCTCGGTGTCGCTGCACGCCGTGCTGCGCAACCCCCCGCCCCCGGGTGGCACCGCGCTGGTCTACGGCGTCGGCGCGCTCGGGACGACGACGGCGGCGATCCTGGAGGCGCTCTACCCGGGGGTGCGGGTGGCCGCCGTGGCCCGGTATGCGCACCAGGCCAGCGCGGCGGAGGGTCACGGCGCGACGGCCTTCGCGCACGAGCCGCGGGAGGACCTGATCCACGCCGTCGCCGACTGGGCCGGCGCCCGGGTGCAGAAGCCGTGGCTCGGCCTGCCCTGGACCTACCCCGGCGGGGTCGACGTCGTCTATGACACCGTGGCCACCTGGGAGTCCCTCGAGGTCGACGTGCGGGTGGCCGCGCCGCGCGGGCGCGTGGTCGTGACCGGCGTCGCCAACCCCGCCAGATTCGAGTGGAGCCCCTGGTATTTCAAGGAACTCACGCTCATCGGTTCCAACGCCTTCGGGGTGGAGGAGCTCGACGGGGTGCGCCGGCACGCCATCGCGCACTACCTCGACCTCGCCGAGCGCGGGCGCGTCGACGTCGCGCACATGCTCACCCACACCTTCCGCCTCGGGCAGTGGCGCGACGCCTTCGCCGCGTTGGCCCGCCAAGGCGACAGCGGGGCGCTCAAGGTCGCCTTCGACTTCCGGTGAGCGCACCCACCGTCATGCGCGCCTCCGTGCTGACCGCGCCGCGGCGGCTCGCCGTCGCCGAGGTCGCGGTCCCCGAGCCGCTCGCCGGTGAGGTGCTCGTCGAGGTCTCCCGCTGCGGCGTCTGCGGCACCGACCTGCACATGGTGCTCGAGGGCTGGGGACAGCCGGGGCGGACCGGCGGGCACGAGTGGTCCGGTCGGGTGGCGGCGCTGGGCAGCGGCGTCGAGGGGTTCGCGACGGGCGACCTGGTCGTTGCCGGCCCCCTGTGGTGCGGCCAGTGCCGGCAGTGCCGGGCCGGGCGACCGTCCCTGTGCCGGCAGGACTCCATGCTGACCGGTCGGGGGGGCGCTGATGCTTTCGCGGAGTACGCCGTGACGCCGGCGGGCACGCTGCACCTCGTCCCCGTCGGGCTGGGCGAGCGGGAGGCCGCGCTCACGGAGCCGCTCGCCGTCGCCCTGCATGCCGTGACCCGCTCCGGTGCCCGCTCCGGCGACCGGGTCCTCGTGTCGGGCGCCGGTCCGCTCGGACTGCTCGTCACGGCCGCGCTGGTCGCGCAGGGCTGCACCGACGTGACCGTCAGCGAGCCGGCCGAGGCCAGGCGGGCGCAGGCGCTGCGCGTGGGCGCCGTGGTGGCTGTCGCCCCCGACGGGCTGCCGGGCTGCCCACCGGCGCCGATGCACACGGCCGACGGCGCCTTCGACGTCGTACTGGAGTGCTCCGGCAACGCCGCCGCGATGCAGGCCGTGCCGGGGCTGCTCGCGCCAGGCGGCACCGGGGTCCTCGTGGGGACGGGCATCAGCCGGCCGTCGTACGACCCGAACCGGTTGTTGCTCAACGAACTCACGCTCACCGGTGCCTACAACTACGACGCCACCGGCTTCCCGGACGCGCTCGCGTTGCTGGCCGGCGGGGCGCTCCCGGTGACCGAGCTGGTCCACCCCGACGACGTCGGCCTCGACGACATGGGCGAGGCCTTCGCCCGGCTCAGGGTCGGCGAGATCGCCCGCAAGCTCCTCGTCGATCCACGGAGGCAGTCGTGAGCCATCACCCGCGTTTCAACCACGTGGCGATGTCGGTCCCCCCGGCGCTGATCGACGCCGAGAGCGGGCCGGCGCTCCTGGACTTCTACGGCGACGTCTTCGGCTGGGAGGAGATGCCGCAGCTCACCGAGCCGGGTCGCCTGCTGGTCTTCAAGGTGCACAGCTTCGGGCAGTTCGTCTATCTGCATGCCGACGACAAGGCCCCGATGATGGCCAACCGGCGCGACCACGTGGGGTTGCAGGTCGAGACCCAGGAGGAGTTCGACCGCTGCCTGGGCCGCGCGCAGGCGTGGACCGACAAGGGGCCGGAGACGGAGATCATCGGACCGCAGGACGAGAGTTTCGGGCCGGTGCGGCTCCGGAGCTACTACGTGCGGCACCGGCTTCCGCTCATGGTCGAGGTGCAGCTTTTCGACTGGGGCGCGGCCGCCGCGTGACTGACGTCGGCGTCAGCTCTGTGCCAGGCTGCCCGGCATGACCGCGCCCGTCGTGCTCGCCGGCGTCAGCGCCGCGCTGCCCTCGCGGCGGCTGCCCCGGCGCGACGTCGCCGCAGCGTGGGGCAGCGCCGGCGGCCGCGGCGAGATCGGCGTGTGCGACGACGACGAGGACGTGCTCACCCTTGCCGCCACCGCCGCGGGGCGGGCGCTCATCGCGGCCGGTCTCGGACCGGACGACGTCGACGTGCTCCTCTGGGGCACCAGCAGGCCGCCATTCGCCGAGGGGCCTTCGCACGCCGTCCTCGCGGCCGCGCTCGCGCTGACAGCGACGTCCGGCGGGGCCCTGCTCTGCGGGTCGCCGCACGCCGGGATGGAGGCGCTCCTGGCCGGCTGGGACGCGGTTGCCGCCGGCTCGGCGCGGGTCGCCCTCGTGGTGACCGCGGACGACCGCCGCCCCGGGCCCGGGACGGCACTGGAGCAGCAGGCCGGCTCCGGTGCGGCCGCCGTGGTGCTGCGCGCCGACGACGGTGGCGACGCGCCGGCCACCCTCCGCACGCGGGCGACGCGGACCGAGCCGCACCTCGACCGCTACCGCGGCTCATTGGAGTTCGACACCCGCGACGTCTACGACGCCCGGCTCTATCGCGAGGAGGTCTTCCTCCCCGCGGTCACGGCGGTGGCCGCGGCGCTCGGCGACGCCGACGCGTGGTCGCTGCCCGACCCCGACGGGCGGCTCGGCGCCGCGGTCGCGAAGGCCATCGGCGCGGCCGGCGGTGGCACCGGTGTCACCGCGCTGCTCGGCGACACCGGCGCCGCGGCAGCTCTTCTCGGCGCGCTGCCCAACCTCGCGGCGCCGGGCGACGTCGCCATCGTGGGTCACGGTGGCGGCCGCACGAGCGGCGTGACGGTTCGGGTGACGGCCCCGGTGCCGGGATCAGGCCCGTTCGAGCCGCTGCTCGCCGGAGCCCGGCCCACGTCGTACGCCGCAGTGCTGCGCTCCCGGGCGCAACTGGTCCCCAACGGTGAGAGCGTCGCCATGGCCATCCCGCCGGGGTCGGCGCTGGTGGTGCGCGGTGGCCGGGAGGTGCTGCAGCTGCTGGGCGCTCGGTGCGTGGACTGCGGGTCGATCGCGACCCCCCCGTCGACCCACCCGCACTGCCTGTCCTGCGGCGGTGGCAAGGCCGAGCTCGTGCCGCTGGCCCGCAGCGGCACCGTCCACACCTTCGTCGTCAACCACACCATGCCGGCGCCGTTCGTCGCGCCCTTGCCGCTAGCCGTGCTCGACCTCGACGACGGCGCACGCCTCATGCTCCAGGTCTGCGGCGCCGCCGACGATCTCGCCGTGGGGGACCGGGTCAACCTCGTGCTTCGGCGCTACGCCGTCGAGCGGGGCGCCCCCGTCTATGGCTACAAGGCACTGCGGGAGGCCTGAGTGGGCTGGGACCGGGTCGCCTTGGTCGGCGGCGGGATGATCCGCTTCGGGGAGCTTTTCGCCTCCGGCTACGAGCAGATGGCGGCGGCAGCCTTCGCGGCCGCGCTGGCCGGCGTCGACCATGGGATGTCCCCGGCCGACATCGACGCGGTGGTCGTCGCGACGCAACGCGGGACGCTGTGGGGCCAGGAGGGCATCGGCGGCAACACGGTGCCGTCGGCGCTCGGGATCGCGGGAGTGCCGTGCACCCGGGTCGAAAATGCCTGCCCCAGCGGGAGTGACGCCTTCCGGGTCGGGGCCATGATGGTCGCGTCCGGCGTACACGACACGGTGCTCGTCATCGGCGTGGAAAAGATGCGCGACAAGTCGAGCGACGAGGGGCTGCTCGCGCGCGCCGCCGGCGGCCATCCCGTCTACAACCGCGGCGAGACCGCGCCGGTACTCTTCGCGCCCTTCGCCACCCGGCACATGCACGACTTCGGGACGACGCGGGAGATGCTCGCGGCGGTGGCCGTGAAGGCGCACGCCAACGGAGCGAAATGCGAGTTCGCCCACTTCCAGAGCGAGATCACCACGGAGCAGGTGCTCGCCTCACCCCCCGTCTGCCACCCGCTGCACCTGCTGGACTGCTGCCCGCAGACCGACGGTGCCGCCGCCGTGCTGCTCACCCGGGCCGATCGGGCCGCGCGGTTCACCGACTCCCCCGTGCTGGTGGGCGGCTTCGGCCTCGCGACCGACCACCCGGCGCTGCACGAGAAGACCTCCTACGTCGAGCTTCCGGCCACCCGGCTTGCGGCCCAGCGCGCCTACGCGATGGCCGGCGTCGGACCTGCCGACATCGACATGGCCGAGGTGCACGACTGCTTCACGATCACCGAGATCCTCGACATCGAGGACCTGGGCTTCGTCGAGAAGGGCAAGGGTGGGCTCGCCGCGCTGGAGGGCGCGACGGCGCTCGACGGCCGGCTTCCGGTCAACACCAGCGGCGGCCTGCTCGCCAAGGGTCACCCCATCGGGGCGACCGGCGTCGCCCAGCTGCTGGAGTGCTTCTGGCAGCTCCGCGGCGAGGCCGGGCCGCGGCAGGTCCCGATCCGCAAGGGGCACGCGCTGCAGCACAACGTGGGCGGCCGCGGCTCCGGTGTCTCCGTCGTCACCGTCCTGTCCCGCCCCGACGCCGTCGCCGCGTGACCGACCAGCTCGGCAGCGCGCTGACGGACGGCGTCCTCACCCTCACCCTGCAACGCCCCGAGGCCCGCAACGCCCTGTCGGTGGAATTGCGCGACGCCCTCGTCGATGCCGTGCAGGCGGCTCGCGCCGACGACGCGGTCCGGTGCGTGCTGCTGAGGGGAAGCGGCGGCTCGTTCTGCGCGGGCATGGACCTGGCGGCGTCGTCCGCTGCGCGGGCCGGCGAGCCGGGCTTCGAGCCCCGGTCGATGGCCCAGGCGTTGCGCGTCGGCGTCCACGCCCTCGTCACGGAGCTCTGGGAACTCGACAAACCCACGGTCGCGGCCGTCGACGGTGCGGCCGTGGGACCGGGCGCCCACCTCGCGCTCGCGTGCGACTTCGTGCTCGTGCAGCCGGCGACGCGCTTCCTCTGGTCCTTTTCGCGGATCGGGCTGGCCGTCGATGCCGGCGGCGCCTTCCTGCTGCCCCGCCTCGTGGGACTGCCGCGGGCGAAGGCCATGGTGCTGCTCGGCGAGGGCTCCACCGGCGAGGAGGCGGTCACCGACGGGCTGGCCTACCGCTGCGTCGACGCGGCCGCGCTGCTGACCGAGGCACAGGAGCTGGCAGCCCGGCTCGCGAGCGGACCCACGCGGGCGCTCGGGCTCTCCAAGCAGCTCCTGAACTCGAGCCTCGAGTCCCCGCTGGCCCGGTCCCTGCAGGCGGAGGCGGCGGCCCAGGCACTGGCGACGACCACCGGGGACCTCGTCGAAGGCATGGCGGCGTTCCGGGAGAGGCGCGACCCCCGTTTCACCGGCCGGTGAGCAGCTTCTATGACGTCGCGTTGCGGCAGCGGGCCTGCCGGACCTTCACCGGCACCCCCGTCTCCCCGCAGGTCCTGCGGCGCGTGCTCACGGCGGCGACACACGCACCGAGCGCGGAAAACCGGCAGCCGTGGCACTTCGTCGTCGTCACCACCGAGGCGGGTCGCGCCGCCGTCGGCGAGCTCACCGCCCGGGCCTGGGGCGCGGGTGGCCGCGCGCACTCCGAGGGCCGGCTGGCGGCGAGCCTGCTGGCGGCCGTCGACGCAGGGGCCACCGGTGGCCTGGCCGGCGCGCCTGCACTCGTGGTCGTGGCCGCGGACACGACGGCAGTGCCGGCGGCCGCCCTCGCCGCGAGCATCTGGCCCGCGGTGCAGAACCTCCTGCTCGCCGCCGCCGCCGAGGGCCTGGGCTCGGCACTCACGACCCTGGCCACCAGCTACGCCGCGGAGCTGGCCGCGCTCGTGGGCCTGCCCGCCGGCGTCGTGCCGGTGGCGGTCGTCCCCCTGGGTCATCCGGCCTACCCGCTCGGGGCCCCGCGCCGCCGTCCGCTGGACGAGGTCGCCTCGGCGGAGCGGTGGGGTGAGCCGCTCCCCTGACGTCATCGGACGCCGGCGAAAGGCGCCCCGTGGGTGACGGCCAGCTCGGTGACGTCCGCGTGCTCGACTTCGGCATCTGGCGGCCGGCGCCGTATGCCACGCAGCTCCTCGCCGACCTCGGCGCCGACGTTATCCATGTGGAGCCACCCGGTGGTGACCCCATGCGCGGCTTTCCGGCCCTCTTCGCGACGCTGAGCTCGCACAAGCGCTCCGTGGAGCTCGACCTGAAGACGCCGGCCGACCTCGACCGCGCGCTCGACCTCGCGCGCGAGGCCGACGTGGTGGTGGAGGGATTTCGGCCCGGGGTGGCCACGCGACTGGGCATCGGCTGGGAGACGATCCGGCAGGTCAACCCGAAAGCCGTCTTCTGCTCCGTCTCCGGTTTCGGGCAAGACGGTCCACTCGCGCAGATCCCCGGCCATGACGTCAACTACCAGGCCATGGCCGGGATGCTGGCCGAGCCCGGGTCGGTGCCACCGGAGGTCCCGATCGCCGACATCGGCGCGGGGCTCACCGCTGCCTTCGCGATCTGCGCCGCCCTGCACCGCGCGACGCGCACGGGCCTGGGTGAGCGGATCGACGTCGCCATGGCCGACGTGCTGGCCACGTGGACCGGTCCGCTGGCGGCCGAGCAGCTCCGCACCGTCGAGGGTGCAGAGGCCGGCACCGCCGGGTACGGCGTCTTCGCGACCGCTGACGGAGCGCTGGCCCTCGGGGTGGTCACGGAAGATCCCTTCTGGCAGGCCATTTGTGACGTCCTCGGTCTCGATGACCTCCGTGCCGTGGACTTCACCGGGCGGTCGCGGCGGGCGGGCGAGCTCAACGCCGTGCTCGCCGACCGACTCCGCGAACGCAGACGGGACGACGTGGTGGCGGAGCTCGCGGCGGCCGGGGTGCCTGCCTCACCTGTGCTGCAGCGCAGCGAGGTCATGCAGAGCGAGCACTTCCGGCGGCGCGGCATCGTCATCGGTAACACCATGGGTCACCCGGTGCGCTACCAGCAGGCGCCCGCACGAGCGCCGGCCGTCGCATCGCCGGCCGAGGACGCCCTTGGCTGGCTGCCACGCTGAGCGTCGCCTTTCCGAGCGCCGCTCAGCGCTGCAGCACCGTGACCACGCAGGTCGTGCCGAGCCCGATGACGTGGGTCATGCCGACGCGGGCACCGGGCACCTGCCGGTCGCCGGCCTCCCCGCGCAGGTGCGTCACGACCTCGAAGACGTTGGCGACGCCGGTCGCCCCGATCGGGTGGCCCTTGGAGAGCAGCCCGCCGGAGACGTTGACCGGCGTCCTGCCGTCGCGGCCCGGCGCACCGGAGTCGATGAAGTCGCCGGCGCCTCCCGGCTCGCACAGACGCAGGTTGTCGTAGTGCACGAGCTCGGCCGTGGCGAAGCAGTCGTGCAGCTCGACGAGGTCGAGGTCCTCGGGTCCGACACCGGCCTTGGCATAGGCACCGTCGACGGCCAGGCGGGTGACCGTGTTGACGTCGGCGAGCGCCTCGACATCGGGAGTGAAGGGGTCGGTCGCGAGCACGCAGGCCGCCACCTTGACCGCGCGAGCCTGCACGGCCTGGTCGAGGGTGCGCAGCTTGGCCTCGGACACCACCACGAGGGCGGCCGCGCCGTCGCCGGTCGGGCAGCACATCGGCAGGGTGTTGGGCTCGGAGATGACCTCCGCGTCGAGTACCTCGTCGAGGGACATCGGCGTGCGATATTGCGCGCGGGGGTTGAGCGCGGCGTGCCCGCGGTTCTTGACCGCGACCTTGGCGAACTGCTCCCGGGTGACGCCGTGCTGGCGGGCGTAGTCCATGCCGATCTGCGCGAAGACCGCCGGCATGAACTGCGTGCCGATGAGACCTTCGGTCGGGGGCGCCCCCGAGCCAGGCAGGCCGCGCAGGGACGACATGCTCTCCGCGCCGAGGACCAAGCCGACCTCGGTCTCGGCCGCGGCGAGCGAGGTGAGGACGAGGCGCAGCGCGGATGCCCCCGTGGCGCAGGCATTGTTGACGTTGTAGACCGGGATCCCGGTCTGCCCCACCTGCTTTTGCACCGCCTGGCCGAACGAGATGGTGCTGAACTGGCTGCCGGCGGCGAACACGCCCATGTCGGCCATGGCGAGCGTCGCGTCGTCGAGCGCGCCGAGGACCGCCTCGGTGCCCAGCGACACGGCGTCGCGGCCACGCCAGCGGCCGAACGGCGTCATCGCCGCGCCGATGACCCAGGCGTCCTCGCTCACGCCGCGGCCACGGGCCGGAAGCCGAAGGCGACGCCGTCGCCGGCGGCGAAGGTCGTCAGCTCGACGGCCATGCCGGCCTGCACCGCCGCCGGCTCGACTCCCACCAGCGTGGCCGCGAGGGTGGTGCCGTCGGACAGCGCGAAGACCGCGGGCACATAGGGCACCGGAACCACCGCGTCGGGTGGGGGTCGTCGTACCACGCTCCACGTGCGCAGGGTCCCGGTCACCGGCAGTGGCACGGTCGTGAAGGCGCGGCCCCCGCACCCGGGACAGGCGGCGCGCGGCACGACGAACCGGGCCCCGCACGCGCTGCACCGCGAGGCCACGAGGTGCGGCTCCGGGTCGAGCACGAGGTGGTCGACGACGGGTCCGGCACCTGACACGAACGTCAGGGTAGTAGCAGGATGCGGATCGTGGACTCAATCACCGGGGTCACCGCGCACGCTGCTCGCACGCCGGACAAGCCGGCGCTCGTCCTCGGCGACAGCGTGGTGACCTATGCCGATCTCGACGCGCGCAGCACCCGACTGGCGCACGCCCTGCGCCACCTGGGCGTCCCCGACGACGGCGTCATCGCTGTGATGCTGGGAAACTCGGTGGAGTTCGTGGAGGTCGGGGTCGCCAGCGGCAAGCTCGCCGCCCACCTCGTGCCGGTGAACTGGCACCTGCGTGCGGAGGAAGCCGGGTGGATCATCGCCGATTCGGGCGCCCAGGTGCTCGTCGCGCACGTGTCGCTGCGCACCGAGGTCACGGCGGCACTCCGGCACGCGCCCGGCTGCGCACTGCTGCTCGTGGGCGGCGACGGGCCGGAGAGCTATGCAGCAGCGGTGGCGGCGGGCGCCGGGCCGGCGCTGGACTCGGGGCCCGCGTGGCTTCCGACCTTCTACACCTCCGGCACGACCGGGCGACCCAAAGGCGTCGTCCACGGTTACCTCGATCGCGAGCGCATGGGCACGTCCATGGCGGGCCAGGTGGCGCTGTGGTGGTGGACGGCCGACGACGTCTACCTGCTCTGCGGACCGGCGTACCACGCGGCGTCCGGCGGGTGGGTGATGGCCGCCCTCTTCGTCGGCGCGACGACGGTGATCATGCCGACGTGGGACGCGGTGGCCTGGCTCGACCTGGTCGACCGACACCGGGTGACGCGCAGTGTGATGGTGCCCGCCCACTTCATCCGCATCCTCGAGGTGGATGCCGACCAGCGCGCCCAGCGTGACCTGACGAGCCTGTCCCTGATCGTGCACGGCGCCGCCCCCTGTCCGGTGGACGTCAAGCGCCGCTTCATGGCCGCGGTACCGGCTCAGGTGTGGGAGCTCTATGGCGGCAGCGAAGGTGGGGCCACCAAGATCGGGCCGGCGGACTGGCTGGCCCGGCCCGGCAGCGTCGGTCAGCCGTGGCCGGGAGTGGAGGTCCGGGTGCTCGACGAGGCGGGCGCGGCCGTCCCGGCGGGCGAGACCGGCGTCATCTTCATCAAGCCGGCGCTCGGCATGCGGTTCCACTATCACCGCGACGAGGCCAAGACGACGTCGGTATGGCGGGAGGACGCCTTCACGATCGGCGACATGGGTCACCTCGACGGCGACGGTTTCCTCTTCGTCACGGATCGGCTCTCGGACCTGGTCATCCGGGGCGGCGTCAACATCTATCCCCGCGAGATCGAGGAGGTGCTGATCACGCACCCCGCGGTGGTCGACTGCACCGTCTTCGGGGTGCCCGACGAGCGCAACGGTGAGGAGCTGCGAGCCGTCGTGGAAACCCGCGCCCCGACCAGCGCCGAGGACATCCGCACCTTCCTCGGCGAGCACCTCGCGGGCTTCAAAGTGCCCCGCCACGTGGAGTTCGTCACACAACTGCCGCGCGACCCCAACGGCAAGGTGCGCAAACGCGCCCTGCGGGACCAGCACTGGCAGGGCCGGGCGATCTGAGTGTTGCCCGGGGTAGGCCAGTCGGCGGCGTTCAGACCTCCTCGGCGACGAGCACCTCCAGCGGCAGGGCCGCCGGTCCCGGCGCCCGCTGCAGCGCCGCGGACGTGCGCAGCGCGGCCGTGTGCCGCAGCACGGTGACACTTGCCAGCAGGCAGACCACCGCGCAGCCGACGATGGTCGCCCGGGTGCCGGCGTGCTGCGCCACGACGCCCAGCACCAACGCGCTCACCGGGATGGTGCCCACCCAGGCGAGGAGCACCACCGCCATGACCCGACCGCGCAGCGCCTCCGGCACGGAGCTCTGCACGAGGATGAGCACCAGGTTGGAGTTGGCGAAGTGCGCGGCGCCGAGCAGTGCGGCGATGCCGACGGCGGTGCCGGCGGAGGGGGCCAGCCCGAAGCCGGCCAGTGCGCCCGAGAAGACGACGCCCGTGGCCGCCAGCCCGAGGACCGGCCTGGTTGCCAACCGGGTGGTCAGCGCGACGCCCAGCACGGCCCCGACCCCGATCGCCGCCTGGATCTCGGTGTAGACGGTCGTGCCGGTCGTCCTGTCCCCGTGCGACAGGATCGCCGTGGCGAAGGCAACTCCGAGTGGCTGGTAGACCAACCCGACGGCGGAAAGCACTGCCAGCAGGCCGATCGGCACGGACAGCTGCGGCGTCGAGCGAACGTGCCGCGCCCCGGCGGACAGGGAGGCGAGCGTCGTCCGGGCGGCCGGGTCGGGCTCGCGGGCGCCGACGCGGGTGACCCACCACGTGGCCGTCACGCCGAGGTAGGAGGCGGCCGCGAGCCCGAAGAGCCATCCGATGCCCGGACCCGCGATGACGACGCCTGCCAGCAGCGGGCCGATGACGCGCGCGACGTTGGCGACCGTCACCGAGACGGTCACCGCGCTGGCCACGGCCTCGGGCGGCACCAGGGCGGGCTGCATGGCGAGCCCTACCGGAGCGGCCAGCGTGACCGCCGTACCTTGCACCAGCGACACCGCGAGCACAGCGGCCAGAGACAGGCTGGCGCTGCTGGAGAACCAGGCCAGCAGCGCGGCGCAGACGACCTGCGCCGCCGACGTCGCGAGCAGGAAACGGCGCCGGTCATAGCGGTCGGCGAACAGGCCGGCGACGGGCAGCAGGACAAGCTGGGGCAGGTACGTCGCGAGATAGACGCTGCCGACCGCGGCCGTGGAGCCGGTGGCCTGATAGACGAGCACCCCACGTCCGGTGATCTGGAACCAGTCCCCGACGTTCGCCACGGCGACGGCGCCCTCGACCCGCCGGAAGAGCGGCGAGCGCAGCGCGCCGAACGTTCCCGCCACCCGCCCACCCTCCCCTCACGACCGACGCTACCCTGACACGCACGTCAGGTCGGGAAGGACGGCATGGGGTTCCTCACCGGGCACGAGCGGCACGCGCTGGCGGCGGTCGCCGCACGTCTGCTGCCGAGCGGCGAGGACCCGGTGCGCGACCCCGGGGCCACGGAGGTCGGCGTCGTGGACTACGTCGAGCAGCTGCTGTCGGCCTTCGAGCACGAGCCGCCGAAGATCTGGGCCGGTGGCCCCTTCAGCGACCGCGCGGGCAGCGACGTCAACCACTTCCTCGATTTCATGCCCCTCGGCCGGCTGGAGGAGCTCGCCTGGCGGATCCGGCTGGAGGGGTCGCGGGGGCTGCCCGAGCGCGAGCACAACGGGCCGGTCCGTGGCTGGCAGCAGGTCTACCGCGAGGGGCTCGCGGCGCTTGGGGACGACTTCATCGCGGCCGGCGGCGCGGAGCAGGACCGCAGGCTGGACGAGCATGAACAGTTCCGGCTGCTCGTGTGGCAGCACGCCTGCGAGGCCACGTACGGCGCCCCGGAGTACGGCGGCAACCGCGGCCTCATCGGTTGGCGCGACATCGGCTTCGCCGGTGACGTCCTGCCTCGCGGCTGGAGCGACGACGAGGTCGCCGGCGCCGGCGATGACGGACTGCCGGCGTGACCTTCGATCCGGACGGTGTCGACGCCGTCGATGCCGTCGTCGTCGGCAGCGGCCCCGGCGGTTCGACCGCCGCCGACGTCCTGACGGCCGCCGGCTGGTCCGTGCTGATGTTCGAGCGGGGGCGCAACCACCTCGTGGCGACCGAACCGCCGTACGACCGGCTCGAGCATTTCTCCAATGACGAGGTCAAGTTTTTTTCCCGGCACTTTCTCGGCCCCGACCCGCTCGTCGAACCACGCACCTTCCGGCGCACGGGCTCCGCCGAGGAGCGGGAGCACGTCGGCGAGGTCAACGACCTCCCCGCGACCGTCGGCGGCGGCGGGGTGCACGCGGACGGCAAGCTGCCCCGCTTCCGCCCGGCGGACTTCCAGCCGGTGAGCGCCGACGGCCCGATGCCCGACAGCGCACTCGCCGACTGGCCCATCGGCTACGACGAGATGGAATCCTTCTATTGCGCCGCCGAGGCGATCGTCGGCGTGGCCGGTGACAACACGGGCAACCCCTTCGCGCCCTGGCGGTCGAAGCCGTTCCCGATGCCGCCGGGGGCACCGATGAAGGGCGCGTTGTTGGCGAGCGAGGCGGCGCGCGACCTCGGCTTCCACCCCTACGCCGCCCCGACCGGCGTCAACTCCGTCGACTACGACGGCCGCCCCCCCTGCCGCAACTGCGGGCACTGCGCCTTCTACGGCTGCCCCATCCACGCCAAGGGAGACCCGGTCGCGCCGCTGCAGAAAGCCCTGCGGACGGGACGGCTTCGACTGTGGGCCGAGTGCTTCGCCTCGCGGGTGACCACCGCGGGCGGCCGGGCGACCGGCGTGGACTACGTCGACCCGACCGGCCGCTCCCGGCATGTCGCGGCTCGGCACGTGGTCCTCGCGGGCGGCGCGATGGAGTCGCCGCGGCTCGCGCTGCTCTCCGGCATCGAGCACCCGGCGCTCGGCGCCCACCTGATGTTCCACTTCCAGACGCTCGTCACCGGCTGCATGCCCGTCGGCACGGACATGCTGGGCATGCGGGGGCGCTCCGTCACCCACGGCCAGGACGACTCCGTGGTCTGCGACGCGCCGGCTCGAGCCGCCGCCCGCGCGGCCGGACTCCCCTGGATCCGCGGCGGTTTCGTCGAGTACGCCAGCGGCGGTGGGCCCGTCCTGACGGCGAAGGAGTTTCCACCCGGGGCGCAGCACCGCGACCTCATGCGCCAGCAGCTGCTCGGCTCCCGCCTCTGGGCCTTGTGCCAGCAGGGAGAGGACATGCCGCTGACGAGCAACCGGGTCGACCTCGACCCTGGCGTGCGTGACGCCCGTGGCATCCCCGTGGCGCGCGTCACCCACGCCGTACATCCGCACGAGCTGGTCGCCTCCGAGCACTGGCGGGTGCGCCTCACCGAGCTGCTCGTGCGGATGGGCACCGAGTGGCAGGTGGCCGTGACCTCCCCGATGCCGCACGCGCCCTACGGCCACTTCATCTCCCCCGTCAGCCAGAGCAAGCACGTGATGGGCACGATGCGCATGGGCGACGACCCGTCGACGTCGGTGACGGACCGCTGGGGCCGCTTGCACGCGCTGCCCAACGTGCTGGTTGCCGATGCTTCCCCCTTCGTCACCTCGGCGGGCTACGGCCCGACGTTGACCCTCGTCGCGCTCGCCCTACGCAACGCGCACGCGCTCGCCGGCACGTCGCTGCCCCTGCCGCTGGTCGCCACCGCCCGCTGAGCGCCCTGGACTGGCAGCTGCGCACGGTGCCGCCGAGGTGGCCAATGCGGCGGCGCTGCTGGGCACCGTCGTCGCCCCGGTCGTGCACTTCTACGGGGCTCGGGAGGATGGTCACGTGCGGCGCGAGACCCAGGCCCGCGTCTTCGTGACGTCCGAAGACCTTTCACTCGCATAGTCTCGGCCGGTGGAGTTCGACCTCTCGCAGGACCAGCGAGCCCTGCAGTCCGCGGCGCGCGACCTGCTCGACGCGGCCGCCTCGAGCGACCGGGTGCGCGCGGTGCTCGGCTCACCCGCCGGCTTCGACCCTGACCTGTGGCGCGAGATGGTCGCCCAGGGGTGGCACTCGGTGGCACTGCCCGACGAGGAGGGCGGGGCCGGCCTCGGGTGGGTCGACGTCGCCGTTCTTGCGGAGGAAGTCGGGCGCCACGTCGCCCCGGCGCCCTTCGTCTCGACCGTGCTGGCCGTGCACGCGCTCGCTCGCAGCGACAACCCCGCGGCGCGGCCGTGGGTGCAGCGCCTGGCCGCCGGTGACGCCGTCGGCGCTGTCGCCTGGCGCGGCGGTCTCGTGGTCGACGGACCCGTGGCGGACGTCGTCGTGCACGTGACCCCCGAGGGGGTTGTCGCCCACGAGCAGGCCGGGCGGCGGATGCCGGCGGAGCCGGCGATGGACCAGACCAGGTCGGTGGGCTGGCTTCGGCCTGACGGCCCCGGGATCGCGCTCGGCGGGACCGACCTCGCGACCGACGTCCTCGACGCGGCCGCGACCGTGCTCTCCGCGGAGATCCTCGGGCTCGCGGGACGGATGCTCGACGTGAGCGTCGCCTATGCGTGCGTGCGGGAGCAGTTCGGCCGTCCCATCGGCTCTTTCCAGGCGGTCAAGCACCGGTGCGCGGACATGCTCGTCGACGTCGAGGGCATTCGTTCGGCCACCTGGTACGCCGCGTGGGCCCTGGCGACGGCCGCCCCGGACGCCTCCCTCGCCGCGTCGACGGCAAAGGCCTGGGCGAGCGAAGCCGGCCCGCGGGTCCTCGGCAGCGCCCTGCAGGTGCATGGGGGGATCGGCTTCACCTGGGAGCACGACCTGCACCTGTTCCTCAAGCGGACGCAGCTGGACTCGGTGCAGTTCGGGGACGCCTCCTGGCACCGCGAGCGGCTGGCCGGCCGGTTGCGGGAGCTGGTCACCGCCGGGGAGAGCGTCTTTCCGGGCTGACCGCCGCGGCCTGCCCCGCGCCCGCCGACTGCAGGAGGGCGCGCAGTGCCTGCCGGTCCGGCTTGCCGATCGTGAGCACGGGCAGCTCGTCGAGGGCGAGCGCGCGCTCCGGGGTCTTGAAGCGGGCCAACCCCTGCGCCGCGCAGTGCGCCGCAAGCTCGGCGGCCGAGGGCGCGTGGGCTGCGAGCACCACGAGACCGACGCGCTCTCCCATCTCCTCGTCGTCGTAGCCGACGACCACGGCCTGGCGGACCCCGGGCAGGCGCGAGCACACCTCCTCGACCTCGCGCGGGTCGACGTTCTCCCCACCGCGGATCAGCATGTCGCCGAGGCGCCCGAGACAGACCAGCCAGCCGTCCTCCAGCCGGGCCCGGTCGCCCGTGCGGAACCAACCCCGCTCGTCGAGGCCCCCGCCGTCGTCGTAGGACGCCATGAGTTCGCTGCCGCGCACGAGCAGCTCCTCGCCGTCCAGGCGCAGCTCCACGTCACCGACGGGCCGCCCGTCGGTCGACCACCCGCGCTCCGGCGGGTCGCCGACCGCCGAGGTCGTCACGGTGGGCGCCTCCGTGGAGCCGTAGGTGCGCTTGACGACGCAGTCGAAGTCCTGCGCGGCCTGGCGGGCGAAATCGGCACCCACGCCGGCACCGCCGCACGAGAGCAGCCGCAGGGACCCAACGGCAGCCGCGCAGAAGCCGGGGTCGGCCCGCATCTGCACGAAGTACGTCGGGGGCCCGACCATGAAGCTGACCCGCTCGGAAGCGATGAGGCGCAGGCCTTCCGGGGCGGACCACCTCGGCATGAGCACCGTCGTCATGCCGGCGGCACCCGGGACGAGGATCCCGTTGAGCAGCCCGCTGACGTGCGCGAGCGGCGCGGGCATGAGCACCACGTCCGAGGGCACGAGGCCGTGCGCCGCTGCCATCAGGGCGCCCTTGCGCGCCAGCGCTCCGGAGGTGTGCCGCACGATCTTCGGGCGCCCGCTGGACCCGCTCGTGGCCAGCAGCACCGCGGGCGCCGCCGGCCCCGGATCGTCCGCGGCCGCCGCCGTACCCAGGGGCGGCGTGGAGGCGTCGAGCTGCACCCGCGGGTCGAGGCGCTGGACCAGCCCGGAGCGCTCGGCGTCGGTGAGCCGGTGGTGCAGCGGTGCCGCCACCGCCCCGAGCCGCCAGCAGGCGAGGAACACCAGCACGCTGTCGAGGACGGGCGGCGCGGTGAACGTGACGACGTCACCGGCCCGGACGCCGAGGCGGCGCAGCCCCCCGGCGACCCGGGCCGCCCGCTCGGCGACCTCGGCGGCGGACAGCCGCACCGCCCCCTCGACGAGTGCCGGCGGCGCGAGCCGGGCCAGCGTCAGCGGCGCCACGCGGGCCCCGACGGCGTCACGCCGGCGCCGAGCTTGCCGCCCACGTAGTTGCGCTGCACCTCGACCGTGCCGGCACCGATGCAGAGTCCACGGATGTCCCGGTAGGCGCGCTCGACCGGGTATTCGCGGGAATAGCCGTAGCCCCCCAGCAACTGCAGAGCCTCGTCGCAGACGTGCTTGGCGACGAGGTTGGCCTTGGCCTTCGCCATCGCCGTCTCCATGGCCGGCGGGGTGCCGTGCCGGTCGGCCAGGGACACGGCGCGGTAGAGGAGCAGCCTGGCGGCGTCGAGCTCGGTGGCCATGTCGGCGAGTTTCCACTGCAGGCCCTGCAGGTCCGCGAGTCGGACCCCGCCGTAGGAGCGCTCCCGGACGTAGCGCACGGCGTACTCGAGTGATCCCTGCGCGGCACCGATGCACACGGCCGCGTTGCCGCACCGCTCGTGGTTGAGATGGGCGAGCAAGGTGCGGAAGGCCCCCGGTGAACCGGCGACCAAGACGTCCGCCGGCTCGACGCGCACGTCGTCGAAGGCGAGCTCCGCCTCCGCCATCCCGCGCATGCCCATCTTCTTGTGGACGCTCACGACGCTGACGCCCGGCGCGGAGAGGTCGATGACGACGGCGCCGATCCCCGCGCCGTCGGGGAACTTCGCCCAGACCAGGCACGCGGCCGCGTGGTGGCCGCCGGTGACGTAGTTCTTGTAGGCGTTCAGGCGATAGCCGTCGCGCTCGGGCGTCAGCGCCGCGCGCATCAGCGGAACGGCCGAGCCGGCCTCCGCCTCGGTGATGCCGATGCAGAAGATCGACTCACCGCTCGCGGCGCGAGGCAGCCACCGGTCCTGCATCGCCGGATTGCCGAGGTGCTCGATCGAGCGCGGCGGCCCGTTGAAGTTCAGCTGGCACAGCAGCGCTGAGCTCACGTCGGCGCGGGCGAGCTCCTCGAGCACGATCGTGCCCTCGAGGTCGCCGAGCCCATGGCCGCCCCACTGCTCGCCGACGGTGATCCCGAGCAGTCCGGCGCGGCGCAGCGCGTCCCACGACGTGACGGGGAACTCCTCGGTCTCGTCCCAGTGCGAGGCCATCGGGGCGAGGTCACGCTCCGCCACCTCGCGCGCGAGGGCGCGCAGCGACGCCTGGTCCTCGTCGTCGGCGAGGAGGTCAACTCCCGGTCGCATGCCGGCCCCTTCCTGACACGGGCGTCATCCGCGGCAGCGTACGGCGCTAGTGTCTGACACGGACGTCAGGGAGGAGTCGGCGGTGACCGTCGCGGGGACCGAGGTCAGCGGGCGGCTGGTGCCACCGCCGGGAACCGCCCCCCTGGTGTTCCCGTCGGCGGCCGCGATGCTGCGGCGCAACGGCACGGACCCCGACGTCGCCGGGCGCGACGCCGTGCGCACGGCCGAGCTCACGTGGACCCACCGCGACCTGTGGCGGGAGGTACGGCGCCGCGCGGCCGCCTTCGAGGTGCTCCGCCCGGTCGGGGTGGCGACGCCCTTCCACGTGGGGGTCCTCGCGGACAACTCCCCTGCCTACCTCACCGCGATCGGGGCCGCCGCGCTGACCGGGGCGACCCTCGTGGGGCTCAACCCGACGCGCGTCGGGCCCGAGCTGGCGCGCGACGTCGCCCACACCGACGTGCTCGCCGTCCTCGCCCAGCCCTCTTACGCCGCGCTGCTCGACGCTGCCGGCGTGCGCCTGCCGCTGCTCGATCTCGACGGTGCTCCCGGTGAGCCGCCGCCCTACGACGACGCGGCGGGCGACCGCGATGTCGGCAGCACCTGGCTGCTCATCCTGACCAGCGGCACGTCGAGTGCCCCGAAGGCCGTCGTCTGCTCCCAGCGCCGGATGCTCGTCACCGGGGAACGCATGCGCATCCTGCTCGATGTCGGTCGCGACGACGTGGGCTATCTGTGCATGCCGCTCTTCCACTCCAATGCCCTCATGGTCGGGCTGATGCCGGCCTGGCTGGCCGGCGCAACCGTCGCGCTGGCGCCACGCTTCTCCGCACGCGGTTGGCTGCCGGACGTGCGGCGGCACGGCGTGACCTACTGGAACTACACGGGAAAGCCGCTCGCCTATCTGCTGGCCACAAAGGAGCAGCGGGACGACGCCGACAACCCGCTGCGCCGCGCGTATGGCAACGAGGGCAGCGACACCGTCGTGGCGGACTTCTCCCGGCGCTTCGGGGTGCACGTCATCGACGGCTTCGGGCCGACCGAGGGTGGCATCGGGATCATGCGCACTCCCGACGATCCACCGGGCTCACTCGGCCACGGCGCGGGGAAGGTGCTCGTCGTCGATCCGGCGGGCCGCTCGCTGCCCCGGGCGCGCTTCGACGCCGCCGGGCGCCTGCTCGACCCCGAGGCCTGCGTCGGGGAGATCGTCAACACCGCGGGGCCAGGTCCCTTCGAGGGCTACTACAACAACCAGGAGGCGACGGAACGGGCCACCAGGGGGGGCTGGTACTGGACGGGCGACCTGGGTTATCTCGATGACGCCGGCTTCGTCTACTTCGCTGGCCGCACGTCCGACTGGATCCGGGTCGACGGGGAGAACTTCCCGGCCGGGCCGGTCGAGGCCGCGCTCGCCAGGCACCCCGACGTCGTCGCGGCGGCGGCGTACGGCGTACCCGACCCCGACTCCGGCGACGCGGTCATGGCCGCGCTCGTGGTCGCCGACGGCGCTCGCCTGGATCCGTCGGCGTTCGCCGCGTGGGTAGACGCCCAGCCTGACCTCGCCCCGAAGTGGCGGCCGACGTGGGTGCGGGTGACCGCGGCGCTGCCGCGCACACCCACTCACAAGGTCCTGCACCGTCGGCTCCAGCGGGAGAAGTTCCGGCTCGACCTCGTGGGGACCGACCCGCTGTGGCGCCGGGACCGGGGAGCGGCGCGCTTCGCCCGGCACGATGAGGCGGCAGAGGCCGCCTTGCGCGCGCGCTTCGCCCAGACCGGCCGCGAGCGCTTCTGGGACCTCTGAGTGGATCTCACCCTCAGCAGCGCCGACCGCGCTCTAGCCGAGGAGTTCCGAGCGTGGCTGGTGGACAACCTCGTCCTGCCACCGCCCTTCTCCTCGCTGGACGACGAAGTCGACTGGGGTCGCCGGTGGCAGCGGCGACTCGCCGAAGGGCGCTGGGTCGGGGTCAGCTGGCCGCGTGCCGTCGGGGGACGGGGCGCCACGCCACTGGAAGTCGCGCTCGTCAACGTGGAATACGCCCGCTCCCGCGCGCCGCAGCCGGTGAACCGCGTCGGCCTCAACCTCGCCGGTCCCACGCTCCTCGCGCACGGCACCACAGAGCAACAGGTGCGGTGGCTCCCCCCGCTGCTGCGGGCGGACGAGCTCTGGTGTCAGCTCTTCAGCGAGCCGGGAGCCGGAAGCGACCTCGCGTCGTTGACCACCGGGGCGGTCGCGGTCGACGGCGGCTTCCGGCTGACGGGCCAGAAGGTCTGGACCTCCTATGCCCAACACGCCCGGTGGGGGATCTGCCTCGCCCGCACCGACCCCACCGCCCCTCGCCACCGCGGGCTCTCCTATCTCATCGTCGACATGACCGCACCCGGTGTCACCGTCCGGCCGCTCGTGCAGATGACCGGCGACGCGGAGTTCAGCGAGACCTGGCTCGACGACGTCGTCGTGCCGGCCGACCAGCTCGTGGGTGGGCTCGGCGAGGGCTGGCTGGTCGCCAACACCACGCTCGCGCACGAACGGGGGACGACCTTCCCCTTCAAGGAGCAGGTGGTCCACGAGGTCGCGATGGCCAGGGTCCTCGAGTCGGCGCTGCGCAGCGGTGCGTTCGACGACCCCCTGCTCGCAGACGAGCTGGCCGCCTGCTTCGTCGAGCTGCGCCTGCTCGCGCTGCACAACCTGCGCACGCTCACCGCGCTGGGCCAGGGTCGGGAGCCGGGGGCGGAGTCGAGCTGGGTGAAGCTCACGTGGAGTGCGATGACGCAGCACCTCAGCGCGGTCGCCCTGCAGATCGACCCGGCGGATCCCCTGGTGCAGCGGCAGTTCCTGTGGTCGGGCGCGGCCGGCATCGCCGGGGGGACGAGCGAGGTGCAGCGGACCATCATCGGGGAGCGCGTGCTGGGCCTGCCCCGCTGAGCCGCAGCGGGGTCCTGCCCGACTGAGGCGCACGTTGTGGTCGGGCCCCCTCGCCGAGGCGCCCGGTGTGG
>JAABUT010001675.1_pt1 | contig 24292 bp, 35 predicted proteins | sample 5559281 | NCBI WGS metagenome assembly JAABUT01 (sample SAMN10711880, study PRJNA513359) | rock metagenome | isolation source: Antarctica rocks | place: Antarctica: Victoria Land, Ricker Hills nord | collected 2016-01-04
GGTGGGGCCCGGATGGGTATCGAGGAGCGCTTAGCGGCAACGGGGGGTTCCCTTGGTGGCCGCTCGGCAGGGATGGTGGCGGTCGTAGCGGTAGGGCTTATCGGAACCGACCGGCTCATCAAGCACTCACCCGCCGGGGTTGATGCCTTCATCGTCTTCGCGGTCCTCGTCGTGGGGTTGACGCTGACGCGTGATCCTCGGGCCATGCTCGCAAGGTTCGCTGTTCTCGGGATCTACCTGATGCTGTGCGGATTCGGGTATCTCGCTGGTGGGCTACCCAGCACTCCCATCGGCGTCATCGGCGCCTTCTTCTTGGCCGGTGGGGGAGGAATGATTCTCGTCGCGGCGCGGGCGCAGAGACGCTCACGCGATAACCACGAACGCAGCGCAATACCCGACAGGCGTTCACCCTGGGACTGAGGGCATTGTCAGCCCCACCCAACCCGCGGGTCGTTCGCTGTGCCGTTTACCGATGGGCTACCGGCGAACTGTCCGCCCCGCTCGGCGTTGTCGGCGAGCCGTGGCAGGCTCGCTTTCATGCGACAGCGCGCTTGGAAGCCGGATCGATGAGGGACGGTGAGGTCTCGGTGACGGCGCAGCGGGTCGCGACGCACCGGCTGAGCTTTGATCGGGTGCCTGCTTCGTACGGGGATGCAGCGGCCGATGAGCGGTTGTCTCGAGACGTGGCCGGCGAGTCGATGTCGGCGTCAGGTGAGCGGATGGTCGGCTACCTGGCGGCGCGGACCGGCTTCGTTGACCGGGCAGTGGTCACGGCGCTCGATCGCGGTATCACCCAGGTCGTGGTGGCGGCCGCCGGATACGACGGCCGGGCCTGGCGCTACGCCAAGCCCGGGGTCCGCTGGTTCGAGGTGGACCATCCGGACACGCAGCGGGACAAGCAGCGCCGGCTACATCGCCTGGGTGTCGATACCGATCAGGTGACGTTCGTGCCGGCCGACTTCGTCGTCGACCCGGTCGGGTCTCGGCTGGCGGCCGCCGGCCTCGACTCGAACCGGACTTCGCTGATGCTGTGCGAGGGGGTCGCCGCCTACCTCGACCGGCCGGTTCTCACCGCCCTGCTACAGGGGTTGGTTGAGGTGGCGGCAGTGGGCAGCCGGCTGGTGATCAGCCTGTCCGTCGCCACCGGCTCGCCAGGGCTGGCCGCCCGTCGGGCGCAGTTTCAGGCTGGCGTGGCCGCCGTGGGTGAACCCGCTCGGATGGTCCTGACCGCTGATGATGCCGGCCCCCTGCTCGTGGCGGCCGGCTGGGCTCCCGTCTCTGCACCGCCGGACAGCGGTCCTGCGCGCGAGCGGGCACGAAAGGCCGGCTTCCTTATCGCTGACCGCACCCGTCCCGCCTGACCATCCTGAATGGAACGGGTCCCGTCGACGAACCTGCAGCCTCGTCTCTCAGGACGGTCGAACTCCGGCCAGTTCACCTTCTCCTGGTGATGCGCGGTGTCAGGATGGGCGCATGAATCCGTCCACGCAGGACTCGCTCTTGAAGTGTTCGTTCTGCGGCCTGGACAAGCGTTGGGGTGTCTGCGGCGAGACACCAGCGTTGTTCGTTTGCGACGACTGCATCGCCTTGATGGTCGACATCCGACGAACCGAGCTCGGGGACGCCTGGCCGCCTCTGGAGTGACCGATAGACGACCGCCATCCCAGCCCCGATGGCCCCTATCGTCTATCGGTCCATCGCCTGGCTGAGGCGAGTAGGTCCCGTGCCTGCGCGGGAATTCGCTGGTCCGGCGGCGCACCCAGGTAGGCGAAGACGCCTGGCCCCCAGTGCGCGACGGGCAGGTCAGCCTGACGAGGAACGATGTGCATGTGGAGGTGGGCGAAGCCTTCTGCCTCCGCGAACAACATGATGTAGGTCCGCTGGCAGCCCGTCACCTCGACGAGCGCCGCCGACGCGTCGCGCAGCAGCAGGCCCATTTCGGCGGCTTCCGCGCGGGTCAACGCGTCCAGTCCTTCGACGTGGCGGCGAGGGACCAGGACGAGCCATCCGGGCAAGGACGCGTCGAACGCGAGCGCCAGCCGCCAGTGACTGCTCACGTGGACCCTTTCCCAGCTCAGCAGCTCGCCGACGTCATCGTTCTTGTCACAGATGTAGCAGCGCGTCACTCGGACATCCTCGCCGCCGGGCGACCAAGCAACTGCCCCGGCTGGCCGTCGTGGGCAATCACACGCCCGTCCCACAACGGGATCCCGTAAGGGTCGGTCTTGCAGCGGACGTTACGTCCGCCTCTAGCGTGATCACCATGAGTGTTCCAGGTGAGAAAGCGTGGCCTGTGGGAGAGCTCGCCGCGGCCAGCGGGGTGAGTGTGCGAACGCTGCGCCACTACGACGAGATCGCCCTGCTGACCCCCTCGGCTCGTGTCGGCACCGGACCCCGGCGCTATACCCCGGCAGACGTGCAGCGCCTCCAACACATCCTCACCCTGCGCGGCCTGGGACTGGCGCTGGTCGACATTGCCAGCGTCATCGACGGTGCCAGGCTGGACGTGGTGGATCTGCTCACTCGCCAGCTCCTTCAGGTCGAGCAGACGCTGGCCTCTCAGCAGCGGCTGCGGCGTGTCCTGCGGGCCCTGCTGGCCGCCCTGCCCAAGGACAACGACGATCCCACCACCTTCATCGAAAAGATCCAGGAGATAACCACCATCATGAACCGACTCACCCCAGAACAACGCCACGAGCTCGAAGAGAGCCGTCGGCGAGCAGTCGCGGAGATGTCCAAAGACGAGCTCGCCGAGCTGTGCGAGCGACGGCGCCGTGCGATGGACCAACTCTCCGCTGAGCACTACTCGGCCCTGCTCAAGAAGCGCGCTGAGGTGATGGCCGATGACGAATAGCACCGATGCGGCGCCCGATCCCGCCGCGCGGCCAGCCGAGCAGCTGCGCGACAGGGTCGCAGTGACCGATCTGCTGGTGCGCTACTTCGGTGCCGTCGATGACCATCAGCTCGACAGCGCGGTCGTTGAATCCACCTTCACCCGCGACGCTCGCCTGGTCCGACCCAACGGGTCCGCCATGACCGGACACCAGCAGATCCTCGTCGAGCAACTCCGCAGCTTCGCCCGATTCCGTGCCACCCACCACGTGATCACCGACCACGCGATCGACTTCGACGGCGATCTCGCGCGGGTCCGGGCCAACATGACCGCGATGCACCTGTGGTTACCTACCGAGGGCGATCCCCACGCGTTAGAGACCTACTTTCTGGCCGGAGGCGTCCTTCACGCCACGGCACGCCGCATCGAGACGGGATGGCGCCTGCACGAGCTCGCGCTGTGCGCCGTATGGCGCACTGGCGCCGGCTTTGCCTCCATGTTGAAGACCGGCACCCCCGCCCCCGCCACACCATGACAACCACCAAAGTCGTAAGACGATCCTTCTACGGATCATCGGGTGACGCAGCGATGAGGACGCAGGGGGTCGTCAGCAGGGGGCGGTGGGCTCAGGGCCCGGGTGTTTGCGGGCGATCGACTCCAGATGGTCGCGGTACTCCCGCCACCAGGTCTGATCCTCGCCAGCCATGTTGTCGTTGCCCTCCCGATGCTCGACGTTGCCATCGATCAACTCGCGCACGATGTCCGCATGACCGGCATGCCGATGGGTCTCAGCGGTCACATGAACCAGGACGCGGCCGAGGGTGACCGGGTTGCTGGTGGCGCGCCACCACGACACGTGGCCGGAGGTATCAAGAGGTAGCGGGCTGAGCGTTGCGTCGGCATGGCCCCACACCCGCTGGTAGAGGGCCACGATCTCATCGCGTGATTCCTCAGAGCCCGCCCACATGTCGGCATTCGGCTCGGCGTCGGGCGAGAGCCACGGCAAGTCCTGTCCGAAGGGTCGGTTGAAGACCACTCCGAAGTACTCCGCTTCGACACCCGCCAGGTGTTTGACCAGCCCAAGCAGGTTCGTGCCGGTCGGCGTCAACGGACGTCGTACGTCGTACTCAGACAAGCCCACCAACTTCCAGACGATCGCCTCGCGGCCCTCCTGCAAGTACCGGCGCAGATCCGCCTTGTGCTGCTCGCTCATGCATGCCAGCCTGTCGCCCATGACTATCGCGGGCAAGACCGGCCGACACCGGCGACTTCGTCCCGCGAAAGGACTGCCCCGCCGGCGCAAGTGAGCCTTGCCCCGCCACTCAACTTTTGCCTCACCGCCCGAGCGGTGAGGGGCCGCTCAGATGCGCGGGTCCAGGTGGGCGGGATGATCGGGCGATGAGTTGCCCTGTGTCAACCCGGGGTGGTTTAGGCGGCTTTTTCGGTGGTGGTGTTGAGCAGTGTTTGGAGGGCTCTGTGCTTGGTGGGGTCGGTGGCGGTGTTGTCCTGCCAGGCGCGCCAGATGATGTGTATCCAGGCTCGGCCGAGGATTCGGACGGCGTGGGGGTGGTCGTGTCCGCGGGCTCGGGCGTTGGTGTAGAGGTCCGCGGCCCAGGGGTTGGCGTGGCGGGAGTCGCCGGCGAAGTCGCAGAGGGCGTCGCGGAGTTCTCTGTTGGCGCCCCAGCGGAAGGTGACGGCTTTGACCTTGCCGGACTGGCGGGTCGAGGGGGCGACGCCGGCGAGGCAGGCCAGCGAGTCGGCGGTGGGGAAGCGGCCGCGGGCGTCGCCGATCTCGGCGAGCAGGCGTGCCGCGCGCACGGTTCCCGAGCGGGGCAGGGAGGTGATGATGTGTGCGTCGGGGTGGATGGCGAGCTGCTCGCCGATGCTGGTAGCGAGGGCCTGGATCTGGGTGTTCAGTGCTCGCAGGATGGCGACGAACGCGAGGGTCGTCTTGGTGTGGTTTGCGGCGTCGGTACTGGTGGTTCCTCGGGGTGCAGCGAGCAGATGGGTGTGCAGCACGTCGGGGGTGGTGCGCCCGGTGTAGGACACCGAGGACAGCCAGGTGCTCAGGCGCTTGGGCGAGAGCCAGTCGGCTTTGCTTTGGGTGGTGAACCGTTCGAGGAACGTGAGGCTGATCGCGGAGTCGATGGCGGCGAAAAGGTTTGCGGCGGCGGGGAACACGATCTGCAGGTGGGCTCGCAGCTGGTTCGCGGCGGCGACCCGGTGCTCGACCAGGTCGCGGCGGGCGCGGACCGTGCCGCGCAGGGCGGTGGTGGCTGTGGTGTCGCGCACCAAGGGGCGCAGACGGTGGCGGTCGGTGCGCACGACGTCGGCCAGGATGTAGGCGTCGTAGCGGTCGTCTTTGTTCCCGGCCGATCCGTAGCGGGAGCGGAGGTTTTTCAGCTGACCGGGTGGGATCACCAACACGGTGAGCTCGGCCTGGAGCAGGGCTTCGACGATGGGTCCATCACCGCGTTCGATGCCGACCTCGCTCACGCCGGCGGTGAGCAGTCGGCGCACCAGAGACTTCAGACCCGCAGCGTCGTGGTTGACGGCGAACCGGTCCATGACTTTGCCTTCCGAGTCGATAATGGCGATCGCGTGGTCGTCTTTGGCCCAGTCCACGCCCGCGCAGACTCGCGACGCACGGCTGTGCAGGGTCACACTCATAGTTGTTTCTTCGCTGTTGCAGCAGTGGGGGAACACCCGGTGGTCCCGGGACTTCGCAGCCGGTCGCTCACTGATCGGCGCTCATCGGCGCATAGCCCTGTAGCCGGTCTGGAAGTCCTGGGCCGCCGGGCCTCGCAAAACTCATCGTGGACCTTCAAGGTCGAGCGAACGTGGCGATGGCCCGACGGGGACCAGGGGTGCATCAGCAATCCCTCTCGGATCACCGACACCAGGATGGTGCACCAGTGAGCGAGCCGCCTGAACGATGGAGCGAAACAACCGTCTATCCCGACATGTGGTCCGACCCGGACGCTGATCCCCGCAACAGCGAAGGGGTCAGTCCCGACGGTGAGCTAGCGACGCTGCAGGACTATCTGGGGAACTACCGGCTGACCTTGCAGATGAAGTGCGACGGGCTCGACGCACAGCAGCTGGCCCGACGGTCGGTCCCACCATCGGCGATGTCGCTGCTCGGTCTGCTACGGCACCTCGCCGAGGGTGAGCGGGACTGGCGCAACTGGATCAGCCATGGCGATCCGGAGCCGAAGCTGTACGGCGAGGGTGATGCGGCCTTCGAGGGAGCGGACGCGGATCAGGCCGTTGTTGACGCTGCCCGTTCGGACCTGGTTAGCGAGCAGTCGCGGACCGACGACGCGCTGGCCGAGCACAAGAACCTTGGTGAGCGTCTGGGAGAAAAGGGATTCGCGGTTCGGGAGCTCTGGGTGCACCGGATCGAGGAGTACGCGCGCCACTGTGGGCACGCCGACCTGCTTCGGGAGTGCATCGATGGAAGAGTCGGTCAGTAGCGACAAGTAGACGACGTGCGGCCCCCGGGGGGTGGCCGGGGGTGGCCGGGGGGCCGCTGGCACCACGACCCCCGATCCGGAGGACAGCGTGAATGATCCCCCGGTGGCGCCCCTCCACCCCTGACGCCGACCGACACGAGGACGGCTCGACCGTCGACACGCGGCACAACCCGACCCCTGCGGCACGACCGAGGATGCAGCTGTGCCCGGCTCAGCAACATCGCAGGACGATCTTTAGGTGCGGGCGGGCGGGTCGTGGCCTGGGGGGAAGGTCGAATCAGTGACCGAGGGCGCGGTTCGGCGGCCGAGAGGCGATCCGGTGCGGCGTCGGCGCCCACAACCGCACTGCTCACGTAGGGGTCGCGCTCCGGTCAGGCACCGAGGTCGGCTCCGCGCGGGAGGAATGCCGCGACGCGCCGCATGGGCGCAGGGAAGCGTCGTCGGTGACCTGTTCAACGTCTCACGATCAACTGTTTACCGCGCCGTGCGGCGAGCGGACCGTGCGCCCGAGATGCAGCCAACATTGAACACGGTCGCCAAAACATCTGATTTGTTCATCTCGGCCGCTGATTGTGGTCAATCTTCGCTGCATCTCGACAGTTGTTGTCGAGATGCAGCCAAGATTGAGAAATCGGTGGTTGTTCTTAAAGAAGAGACCCGCGGAGGTACGTCCGTTGGACGTCGGCGGCGCGGCAGGCAGTGGCAGTCCCCGACGGTTCGACCTGCTGACCGTGACTGGGTCCCGGTAGGTGGTGCCAGGCAGCATCTAGGAAACGGCGGGTGGAGCTCGACCAGATCAACGGTGCGGTCCCGCGCCATCGCATTCGACTGGCCTGTTGCCGGCTCGAGCCACCGCGCACTGACCGTTCGGCTACCGGCCAGCGCAGCTACCCTCCTGCGCTGAGCGCGTCGAGTTCAGCCGGAGAACCGCGCACCACTAACGCGAGTTCGTCAGCGGTGTCGATGACGGTCCAGGTGAGGAACCCGAAACACTCCTGTTCCACGTCAATAAGCTCGGTGAGTTCACGCCGCGACGCCGCGTCCGCCCGGTAACGCACGATCAGCTCGTCAGGCTGACGGCTGCGGTGCAGCAGGTGGCCACCGTCCAGAGCGCGCCACCGTCGGATCTGCTCCTCACCCCGACCGGGGCCGAGCGTGCACGCAGCGGGACGCTCCTCCACCGGTCCCCTCTCTTGTGCCATGAAGGCAGTATCCACTGCGGCGCGGGTCAGCGTCGGGTGGCGACGGACAAGTACCGCCCGGCCAGGTCACGGCCACGACGTGGACGAACCCCGCCGGCTCATACACCCAGGCCATCGCGCGAGGTCGGCGTGTTCGGCCAGGTAACCGATGGCGGCGATGGCGCGGGACCGCACCGTGGATCTGGTCGAGCTTCACCCGCCGTTTCCTCTCGGCCCCGACGTCGCCGTACCGCCATCCCGCCCACGGCCGACGGTCCACGGTGCGGGCCGTTGAGTGCGCCACGTCCGTTCAGATAGTGGGCGGCCGACTGCCGGGGCCGGAGAGGCACTCGCGGTACCTCCTCGGCCAGCATCGGAGCAACTTCTCTGTCCCGGTTACCGGCGCCCGTCCGTTGCATCCGTGCAGGCCAGCCCGGTGTGTAAGACACCGTGCAAGAGGGTGCGCGGGAACGCCGGAGGTCGGAAGATTCTCAGGTTGCTAGCAATCTCCAAAGCCACCCCCTCGCGATCGTCCACCCAGCGACGCACGGATGGGGTGAGCGCAGTAATGGTCAGCATGGTCGGGCCTCCATCTGTTCGCTCTGGTGGGTCAGCTCTGACTCCACTGCTTCAGGTCCCGGTCACAGCCGCGAGGGCGCTCTCGTCTACCAGGGCCGGCGTGTCCCGGGTCAACGTCCTCCCGAGGAAGAAGTCCGGACTCTTGAACCTCATGACGACCATGAGCACCGCACCGAGCAGGAGGATGCCGAAGCCCAGATAGAACACCAGGCCGATGCCGCCGATCGCGGCGCCACTGCCGTTGGCGGGATTCATGCTCTCCTTGACCGAGATGACGAACACCACGAGCAGCATGATGCCTCCGAGCAGGGGGAACAGGAACTTGAACACGACGTTGCGCGGGCTCGAGGGCAGCAGCTCAGCCAACGCGTCGAAACGAGCTTCATCCTCGGGGTCGTGGTCATTACGAAACCGGCCATCTCGTAGATGCGCTGTCCCGCCGGGGTTGCGCTCAGGTCAACGCGATCTGCGTCGATGAACTCGGCCCAGTTGATCACGTCGAGAACGAGTGTCGTCCCGTACCCATGGCCTCGGTGTTCAGGCAAGGTGATGACGTTCACGAGTCGCACGGTACGTCCCTTGAGGCAGTGAGGGTTGGGGACGCCTATTTCCAGGGTGCCGATCGCCGTCGCGACGATGTCGCCGCCGACCTCGATCACAGGGAACCGAGCGCCGTTCGCGTCGTCGTCCAAACGGTCGAACCATTCCTGTGCGTGAGTCCTCCTTGGCTCGTGCGCCGCTGAATCGTCTTCGTCGAACAAGCTCGCCCACAAGCGCAGCAACTTCAGGCCGTCATCGGCGGTAGCAGCACGTGGGCGGACGCTGTACGTCGTCATCACGCCGTCATGCTGGCACCGTCACCGCTCCAACTGCAGTTCAACACGTCCCGGACAGGCATCGCGACCCGCGGCAACTGCTCAAGGCCCTAGGCGAACCGCAACCCCGCCCACCGCCTAATGCATCGATGATCACCCGGTCAGTGTCCGCGCGGTCCGGCGCGTTTGCTGATGATCGTGGAGATCGCGGTGGAAACAAGCATCGTCCCGACCAGAAATGCCAAACCGCCACCGACGATCGCCGCCTTGCTCATGCCGACGAGAACGGTGATGATCATCCAGATCACTGCGGCGATGAGACCAGCGATCAGTCCACTTCTCAGTTGTTCGGTCACGATGGATAGGCCTCCCGCAGGCTCACGATGTCACGATCACCTCGTGATGATCGGTGCCAGGGCACGCATGCGACCCTACTGCCGCGGTCCTCTTCCAAATTCGCTGCCACCGGGCGCATAGCCATCGCCGTCCCCCATGACCGCAAGGGGATCAGCTTACGGAGCGGTCGGTGTTGATCCACTCAGGGTGCTGCAGGAATTCTCCGCACGGGTGCGTGCGGAGCTACGTACCGAAGATCTGATCGCTCGGTGGGGTGGCGAAGAGTTCGCGCTCGCGTTGCCGTGCTGTGCACGTGAGGACGCCCAGCAGATCCTGGGTCACCTTGCCTCCCTGCTACCCCACGGACAGACCTTCTCCGCCGGCCACACCATCCACCGGGGGGGTGAAGCCCTCCCCACCTGCTTCGACCGGGCCGACGCTAACCTTTACCGGGCCAAAGGTGAGGGCAAGAACCGTGTCGTGACCGATCCGGATTGACATGCTGCGGTGCAGCGCCGCGCGTACGCCCCGGCTCCCGCCTGGTCCCCGGTGAGGCATGGTGAGCTGCGGGCGACCTGACCACCACGGAACCTCTCTGCTGGGGCGTTCGTGCCCAGGCGATCGAGGTGATCAGTGGCTCATCGCACGGGTCCTCGGCGGTGGGTTCGGCGTGGGCAGCGGCCACCGCGGGACATGGGGGTGCCGGATTTCCGGGACCAGCTGTGGGTCGCGGCGGCGAGTGCGAGGGCGCTGCCGCAGAGGACGTGCCGGCTGCCTTGCCGTGTGATCAGTGTGTCGAGTGAGTGGAACGCTCGTCCTGTTCGGGCGAGGACGCGGATGTCGGTGGCGCCGTCTTGCCCCCTCCTGGTCTAGCGTTCGGGCCGTCCTTACCGGGACAGCACAGAGCCCGGCCCTAATTCGCGCGCGACGGCAGCGTGTCGATCGCCCGGTCGGGCCGGAAGGAGAGCCGATGCGCGATATTTCGTCGCACGCCACGCCGCCAGGTGCGCCGGGGGGTCAGCACCGCCCCACCTCGGCGACCTTCCGTCGAGCGCTGATCTCGCACCCCGACGAGATGGCGCAGACCATCGTCGAGCTGCACTGCATCATCCGCAACGAACACGACTTGCTGCGCCTGCTGCACCGGACCGCGCAGGTAGCGGTCCGGTGCATTCCCGGCGCCCACTGGGTCAGTGTCACCGCGCAACTCGACGGCGCCCCGTTCACGGTGGCGCACACCGACGAGCGCGCACTGGGGTTCGACGAAGACCAGTACGCCCTCGATGATGGCCCCGGCCTGCGGGCGATGCGCACCTACGAGTTGACCTCCATCAGCTACGCCGACGTCGTGCGGCAGTGGCCGACGCTCGCGAGGACCGCCGCCGAAATCGGATCCATCATTGTGGCACCCCTCTCCGGCATGCCGTCACCGGTGGGATCGGTGAACATCTACAGCGCCACCGACTTCAGCCTCGACACCCAGACCCGCGATTTTCTCGCCGTGCTCGAGGAGTACGTCAACCGGGGCATGGCGGACTACGCGGCGCTGCACTCGGCAGACATGCTGGCGGCCAACCTGCGCGAGGCCATCCGCAGCCGGGCGCCGATCGAGCAGGCCAAGGGCATCCTCATGGCCGTGCACCAGATCGGTGAGGAGGAAGCGTTTCGGATGCTACTGGGCGAGGACGACCCGCTGGCCACGCAGGACGAGGTATCGATCCAAGCCTTCGAGGGTCGGCCGTTCCTGATCACCGAGCGACCGATGGCCGAGACCGTGCACGACCGCACCATCGCCTTCTTCGCCGCGCACGGCGTCGCCCCGAGCTGGCGCCACCACCGGCTCATGGGGTACGAGCAGATCGGCCCGTTCATCGCGGCCAGCTACGCCGCCACCCTGATCCACTCCCACCTCGGCGAGGTCGAGCTCCCCGGGGTACGCGTCCTCCCTCTCGTCGAGACCGCCCCACGGTACGACATCGCCGTCGCGTGGCGCCGAGACGACCGCTCACCGCTGGCCGCAACGCTGGGGCGCTGGGCCCCGCAAGATCATCCACAGCGCACTGCGGCGACACGAGGCGCCCGCCCGCGGCCGGCGCTCACGGCGAGCAAGACGCAACCTAGGGGCGCGTGACGACCCGCGAGGTGCCACCGACGAGGAGTTCGCGGCGGCGGTCGCCGCGCTGGGTGCGGCTCGTACAACGGCGGGGCGGGAGACGCTGGCCCACCAGCCCCACTTGGTGGAACCCCGCGCCCACCGCGACGCGTAGGGCCACCGCGCCCGGCGCGCCGTTGGGGCGGCCGAGCGGTTCACCTTCACCCCCATCAAGGCCCGCGACCTCCCCCGCCACCGCCCGCGGTGCGTGCCTCCCGGCGTCGGGCACCAGGGATGATTGGTCCTGCTCGACGAGGTCGAGCTCGTCGGCCACCCCCTGTCCGCCGGTGTCATCGGTGTCGGGGCCCCGCCCGTCGGTGCCGCTGGACTGGGTGCTCATCGGGTCCCCCTGTCGCCCCTGGTGCTCCTGTCCCGGCGGTACGGGTGAGCAGCGCCGCGACGAGCTCGTCGCGCAGCTGGCAGGCGGCGCGGGCAGTACCGCCGGGGTCATCGTGCCCGCGCCGGTCGTAGCACGGGTCCAGGTGGGTGTCGGTGGCCTCGGTGGCGCCCCGCCCGCGGGTATCGGCGGCCCCGGACTCGCCGTTGCTGATGGTCCAGATGATCACAGCCCCGCTCACCTCCTCAGGGTGGGTGATGGTGCGCCACCAGTCAGGGGACGTGCGTGGTAGTAACCGGCCCGACCCCGCGAGAGGGCCGGATCGGCGGCGCTCATCGGGTGGTGCCGGTGGCGATCTGGTGGCGCAGCGCGACGTCGTTGCTGGGGACGACCTCCTCCACTGCAGCGTCCGGGCGACGCCGGACCGCAGCGTTCGTCGTCACCGTGGGCCGCGGGCTGTGAAGCGCGAGATCGCCGACCGCGTTCGGCGCATCACGGAATTACGGATACGACCGTGCGAGGGTCCCGCTCACCTTGGGCGACCTGCTGCCAGAGCTCCCGTGCGGCCTCGAGTCCGGCGACAACATCGACGTCGAAGTGGGTGGCGGCCCAACCAACGAGGGTCCGGCGCGCGCGCCGTCGCAGTCCGACGAGGACCTCACGGCCCAACTCTCCGCTCAGTTCGACCTGACGTTGGCCGACGCTGTAGCGCCCCACCGGCGGTCCGGGCCGCGTCGGGTCGGGACGGAACGGATCGTCGACGGCCACGATGTGGCTGCCGCCGACCCCGAAGCTGTGTGACAGCGACGAACCGAGGTGCTCGTGAACCGAGCGGGTCACCTCGGGGTCCCCCGCGATGTCGACGTAGGCGATGACGCCGGTTCGACCGAGAGAGGCGATGTCGTCGTAGGTGAGCGCGGTGTCGGATGACTCGGCTCCGGCGACGGCCGACGCACCACGCGGACTGCTCAAGCCGGTGACGCGGACGCCTCGCTCACGGAGGAGATGCCCGAGACCCATCGCCGTCTTGCTGCTGGCGCTCGAGACCACGACATGCGTGACCGCCAAGCGGCGCAGGTCCTCGTCGAGCAGAGCGGCAAGCGGCTCCACCGGCATCATCGCCAGCTCGAGGTCGATAGCCTCCTCACGCCAGATCGGATCGTCGTCGACCGCGCGAAGTTCCCGGTAGAGCGGAAGCATTCCAGCCCGCTCCAGCGACGTATCCCGCAAGCCCGCGTCGGTGGGCTCCGCGTGCATGAGGACGTGAGTCGCCATCGGCAGGTACCCGGCCAACCGTGCCCCTACCCGAGCGACGGCGGGGTCCGCGGCGAGGACACGACCCACCCCCCAGGCAGGCACGCGGCCCCAACCCTCGGCCGCCGGAAACGGCCTCCAATGACCGAGCATGTCACCAAGGACGGCGTAGGAGATGTTGTTCGAGCTCAGGCCGAACCGCTCCACGGCAAGCAGGACCTCACCGTCACGAGGTGCCGCCAGCTCGTCGTCGATCACCCGCGTGCGCGTCAACGGTTGATCACGGCACATCTCCAGGACCAATCCAGGGGTTGTCATCCCCCGAAGATACATGCTGATCCGTCAGCATGTATCTTCGTGATCACTCTTGAGCGAGGAGGCTCCGGTTCCACTGCAGCCGCAGCGCCCGGCGCACCTCGGCAAGGTCGACGGCGGCGGGGTCGAGCAGGCGCTGAAGGCCGATGCCGCGCACCTGGCCCACGGCCGCTACAGCCACGGCTGCCGGGTCCACGTCACGATGCACCACGCCCTCGGCCAACCCCGTCGCGACGTCATTGCGCAGATCCGCCCGGAAACTCGCGTCTCGTTCCCGCATGATCGGAGCAAGCTCGGCGTCGGACGCGGCCTCCACCCACAGGCGCACGAACGCTTGCCATCCCAAGGTGTTGTCGCCCAGGGCCAAGACGTAGCCGTCGATGTGTGCGAGGAACCGCTCCAGCCCGGGAGCCATCTCGTCGAGGTGGGACACGAATCCGGCCTGCGACTCTCTGCTCAGGGTCTCCATCAGGCCACGTTTCGACCCGAAGTGATGGCTCACGCTCCCGCGGCTGTACCCGGCCCGCTCGCCGACCCGCGCCAGCGTCAGCCCGCGGACACCGCCTTCCACGATGACCTCGACGGCCGCCGCGAGCAGCGACGCCTCGGCCACCGCCCGACGTTGCGCTTGCGTACGCCGTGGGGACGGCTTCACGGGCACCCAGGAACCTTTCTGTACGGACACGTCACAATACTCGGGCTGCCCCATCCCGACCGGGCCACGCCGTCGTGATCGACGACGGTGGCTGACGACCGGCGGGCGTTGCGTCCACGGCCACGATGCTGACGAAGGCCGAAAACGCCGCCGGGCACGTCGTCCCGGACGCCACGGACAAGACCCGGATTGACGACCGCTGGACGCGTGGGACCGGTCGTGTGAGCATGGCAATCATGGCCGATACTCCCCATGTCTTGTTCGTCCCCGGTGCCTGGCTCGGCGGCTGGTCCTGGATCCCGGTCGCCACGCGGGTGGCCGCGGCGGGCTACGGCGTCACGCCGCTCACCCTCCCGGGTCTGGCTCCCGGGGACGACCGCACCGGCCTGATGCTGGAGGACGCGATCGGCCACGTCGCCGACGCGGTGACGAAGGCGGAGGGTCCCGTGGTCCTGGTCGCCCACAGCGGGGGCGGGACGCCCGCCGCCGCGGCCGCCGTCCGGCTGAAGGAGCGTGTGGTGAAGGTCGTCTTCGTGGACGCGTACGTGCCGCTGGACGGGGTGTCGGTCGACGACGAGATGCTGGAGGCCAACCGGGACGCCAGTCGGCAGTCCGCGGACGCATCACCGGACGGCTCGGTGACGCTCCCGCTGGAGGCGTTCCAGTTCGTCATGCTCCCCGGCGCACCCCCGCAGGCGCAGCAGATCCTCTTCGAGCTGTTCGTCCCGGAACCTAGCCGCTACCTCCGCGACCCGGCCCACGACGTGGATCTGGTGGCCGCCGGCGTGCCGGCCGCCTACGTCCTGGCGGAGGAGGACACCGTGGGTGGGCTACCGCTGCCCGGGGCGACGTTCGCCCGGCGCGCCGGCGTGGAGCCCGTCGCGGTGCCCGGCGGGCACATGGCGCTGATCACCCACCCGGACGAGGTCGCCGCAGCGATCCTCGCCGCGCTCTGACGCAGGTCGGCGAGCGCGCCGCTCTCACGCAGCTCGTCCGGGTACTTCCTCGGTGCTGCCACAACTCTCATCCTCCGTGGATTGAGAGCCTCCATCAATCCCGGGGCGGAACACCGAGCTCAACGAACGACCCCGCAAGACCGCAGGCGGCTTCACCCCCGCTCAGGCGATACAGCGCCTACTGTCGGACCCTGAATCACCCATTGTTGCGACGACCCCTGAGTTCGCCGATCCGCTTGCGGCATGATCCGCGGCTGCGCTCAGGGATGTTCGGACATGAGAACGGCCGCGGTCCCCGGCACCAGCGCCTCGAACAGGTGGGGTACGTCGCCAGGGTAGGACAGGAAGTCCCCCGGTCCCAGCTCAACCGGCTGGCTGTTGGGGCCCAGCCGGGCGCGGCCGGCCGCAAGTACAACGTGCTCAACGGTGCCCGGATTATGTGGATCGGACTCCCTAACCGGGCCGGGCTCGATGGTGACGTGGAAGAGGTCGCGACGGACGTGGGGTGGGCCTGAGGCGAGCAGGGTGGCGACGTAGTTAGCACGGTCGGATGCCAGTCGTGGACCCTGGCCGGCGCGGATCAGCCGGACGCCGACCACGGGCTCCTCAACGAGCCGGGCAAAGGGCACGCCCAGCGTGGTGCTCAACGCCCAGAGGGTCTCGACGCTCGGGTTTCCCGTACCCTGCTCGAGCTGGGAAAGCGTGGATTTCGCAATCCCGGCACGACGGGCCGCCTCGGTCAGTGACAATCCGAGCCTGCGCCGCTCGCGCTGCAGCGCGACGGCGATCGCCGCCAGTGGTGCTCCCGATCCACCCGTCACCGTTCGCTCCGAACGCCTATCGTTCGCCTTGACGAACACACCCTGTCGGGTTCACTGTATCAACCATGCGTTCGTTCCTTCGAACAACCGATAGGCAGCTCACCCGCGCCGTAGCACTCGTGTGCCTCGCCGACGGACTCGTCGGCGCCGCATTCGGCGCAGTCACGGTCGATGCCGGCCTACCCGGCTGGCTGCCGGTGCTGCTGTCGCTGGTGGTGTTCGCCGGTGCGTCTCAGCTGCTCTTCATCGGCGTCCTCGCCGCCGGAGGCGGACCAATCGCCGCCGCGGTCGCGGGTTTGTTGGTCAACCTGCGCCACCTGCCATTTGGCTTTGCCGTGGCCGACGTGTTGCACGGTGGATGGTGGCTACGGTTGGTCGGCGCACACCTGATGACCGACGAGGCCACCGCGTTCACCCTGGCCCAAACGCGGACACGGAGGCCCCAGGTGGAGATCGAGGATAGAGCGCTGCCCGCTGCGAGCCTCCACTGCGGTTGCCGATGCCCTCCGGCTGGCCAACGGTGACGCCGCCGGCCCCCGTGATGGCGACGCTCGGCACCACCGACAGGGACGTCTCGCCGAGGACCTCGCCGAGAACCCGGCCGGCAACGGCGATCAGCGGCATCGCATCATCGGCGAGGGAGCGTGCGTTCACGATCGCGCCATAGCTGTCGCGCCGGAGGGACATCCAAGCGCACACTTCACCACTCCGAGCGACTGAGAGCCCCTCGATGTGCCCACCGAACACATTCTCGTTGAACGAGCGACGATTTGGAGCCCGGACCACCCGGACGACCACCCCTCCCTCGGGCCGCGCTGACCACGTCAATGGCCTCGCCTTGGCTGACACCGCCGATCTCCCGCAGCAGTCTCGTAGCCACGTCACCAGCCTTCCGCAGTCGCGAGCCGGGCATCGTCGTGCTCAGCGGCGTGAGGTACACCTCGAGTGCGGACTGGCCGAACCCACTGAACTGGTCGCGGGCGTCGGTCGGCGTCAGCCAGCTGACGCCCACGGGAGCGCCAATCCGGGGTGAACACGAGCCGGCCGGCGAGGGCGTCGAGGTTAGATAGGGCGCCGGACACTGCATTAAGCAGCTGTCCAACCTCGTCCCAGGAGACTCGGAACAATCCGGTCTGATACGCCTCGACCTCCTCGGCGAACTGGACCTGGGTCGGCTCCATTGCCACATCCCGGCGTCTGAAAGCGAGTACCGGGATGCCGCTGTTCAGGGCTGCCCGGTACTCCTCATGGGTCGGCGACAGGCCGGTATCGGGAAACGGCGTGCCGTAGTGATCTCCCAGCAGGAGCAGATACACGTCCGAACTTTGCGCGGCCTGCAGGCACACATCTCGGCTTGGCTCGGGGAGCGCGGGTAAAGTCCTCGAACCGCACCGGGTCCATCCCGAGAGCGCGGATGAGTCCCGGCAGGGCCGTGCGTTCCTGGCGAAGTCCCTGAGTAACCGACGAAATGCCCTTCGCAGAACTCGCACAATTGACCATTTGTGAGAGAGAGTTTTTGGCGGGAGGAGATCTTCGGCAAACGCTTCCTGGTCAACGACCACACCGGCTGGCCCCGAGCAGAGACGCGCGCGGCTCACCCCGAGCAGCACTTGCCCCGTCCGCCGTAACCCCATCCTGCCGCCGACCGCCGGAAAACCCGCCGACGCGTTCACGGAGCTGGGCCGTGGTGCGCGAGAGCAGAGGAGCCGGCGGGGAAGATGGACGGCGTGACGAGACCGGGCGGCGACGCTGAGCAGGGACGACGGGTTGCGGTGGGCGTGCGGGTCAGCACCCGCCGAACGTGGGGCTCGGGGCTGGTGGGCGATCCAGGGCTGCGCGGGTCGGGGGTCATTATCGAAGATCACAGCGACGTCGTTGCCGGCGCCGGTGCGTTCGGGCGTGACTGGGCTCTTCCGCGTCGCTGGGCGATTGCCCTCGATGACGGATCTCTGGTCTTCCGCAACGATGACGAACTCGAGGTCGACTGAGTAAGCACTCGGTCAATGTTTCCGCATCGAAAGCGGCGATGGCCTCCCTCCACTCCGTTCCGGCTGGCCCCACTCCGGGTCCGGTCGGACCCGTCCCTAGTGGCCCGAGGGGTACCGGAGTCAGTGTCTCGATGGCAGAGCAGTGGTGGGTAACGAGGACTGTTACGAGAGAGGGTGATCGGGCAATCGCCCCGCCGCCGTCGCTTGCGCTGCGACGACACGATCACCGCCGCGCGTCTTCGAGTTCGTAGAACGCTGAGGGTGGTGCGGGCCGCTCAACATCGCGACCGCCTTGCCGCGGGCAGCAGACTCTGCGGTATGACCGACGACGACACGGGCCGGCCCGAGCCTGCCTCAGCCAAAACGATCACCGCGCTGCTGCGTGAGGCCCGCTCGCTGTCGCGGCGCGCCGACAAGCTCAGCGGCACCGCCAGAACCGTGGACGACCCCACGACCCAGCAGCTCACAGCGCAGGCGTGCACCACCACGGACCAGCTGGTGCACCACCTCATGACGCTCGAACGTCACGCGCAGCAAGGCGAGAAGTCAGCGGCCCGACGCCGGTAGCGCTACTACGCGCGTCGAGCGGCAGCGCGCCGCCGCCTGCTCCTGCACCGCGGCGTCACCTCGAACAGTCCCGCCGGACAGTCTCGACCCCGCCCTACCTGGCCCCTGGACCGATGGGGACTTCAGTGCGCAGGCCTGGGAATGGCCCAACTGCGCGGCGTCACGCCCACGGCCACCAGGGTCTGCAACCGCGGTCGCATCCCAACCGCGGTGCAACAGGCCCGACCCGATCCGCGGGGTCACCCGACTCCGGCGGTCACCGCTTGGGTGTGTCTATCGTGCGGCGTGTGACCCAAGTGCTGCTGGTCGTCATCGGGCTGCTCCTCATCGGACTGCCGACGACTGGCCCTCGCCGCAGACCGGGTCCTGCCACCGCCGCGCCGACGTCCACCCCCAGCACCTGATACCCGCGGATCGCGTTGACCACCAGCGACACCCACTTCGGGGACTTCCGGCACAACATGGGTATGGTGCCCGCCCCCACGTGGCGCGAACCCCGCGCCCTCGCCGAACCGGGGACCGCGGACAACGCGGCGAGGGCCACCGCCGGACGCACGGCCTACTCCACCAGCAAGCTCGCGGTGATCTACCTCGCGCACGCACTCGCCCGCCGACTCCCCGCCGGGCTCGAGGTCTACGCGTTCAACCCAGGCCTCGTCCCGGGCACCGGCCTGGTCCGCGACTCCGGACCGGCCACCCGCTTCCTGTTCCGAGCGATCATGCCGGCGATGACCCGCACACCGTTCGCCCGCACGATGGCCACGTCCGGGCGCGACCTGGCCGCCGCGGCCACCGCCCCCATCACGGCGGCCAGCGGCTCCTACCTCAACGGCACCAACGTCGAGCAATCATCGGAGCAGTCCTACAACCCCGCCCGCGAGGACGCCCTCTGGGAGGAGCTGACCCGGCTTGCAGCCACACCGCCGGTAGCGCGGCCGTGACCCTGATGGACACCCGGGACGTGGCCACCGCCTACTTCGACGCCTGGCAGACACGCGACCCCGACCGCTTCCGGGCCCTGCTCGCCGACGACGTCACCTGGCAGGGCCCGACATGGCGGGCCGGCAACGCCGACGAATGCGTGGCCGCGTTCCAGCGAGCCTCCAGTGTGGTCACCCGCGTCGACATCCAGCACCTCTGGGCCGACGGCGCCGACGCGGTGACCTGGTTCCAGATGCACAAGGAAACCGACCCACCGACGCCGGTGGCCAACTGGACACACGTGGAGAACGGCGTCGTGACCCGAGTACGAACCACCCTCGACCTCCTCCCGCCTACCAGCGCGCCCGCCGAGCACAACGTCCAGCGAGCGCCGGCCATCATCGACCGAGTTCGTCACACCCCGTCGCGACGCTGAAGCGCTTACCGCCATGCGGACCCCTACCCAGCGATCGACGCGCCCAGAACTACACCCTCAACTGTGAAGAGCCCCAATAAAGGCTCGCCGCTGTCATCCACCCCTGTGCCTTGGAGTCTGTCACCGTTTGACGAGGCTGCTGCTGGATTCGCTAGCTTGGTGAGACCGGGGTCAGGCTTACTCGCGAATTAGAGGTCGCCGAAGGCGTGTAACGCGGCCCGGGCGACTGGCTCGCCCCACTCTTGTACGAAGTGACCGGCTTCTGGAAAGACCGCCGGTTCCGGACAGCCGCGGATCTGGTCGCGCAGGGCTCGCACCGCTGCCACGTCCGGGTCCTTCGCTCCGATGGCCATGAAGGACTGACCTGACCACTCTTGTGCCCAGAAGGTGAGAGCCTCCTGGGCTTCGGCGGCTCCTTCCATCTCGGGCTCGACCATGGCCAGTTCCGGGAACGCCCGAGCGCCAGCCTGGAAGCGGGTATCGGGGAAAGGAGCGTCGTAGGCGGCCAACTCCTGGTCGGTGAGCTGCGGTGCTGCGTCGCGGATCCATTGTCCCACCGGCAGGTCGGGTGTGTTGCGGACCACCGACCGCCACTGGTAGAAGTGCGGGCCCAGCGGCTTGCCGACGGGAAGAGAAGTGTTCATCACGAACAGTCTGTCGAGTCTGGACCGGAAGCCGGCATCCACAGGGAGGGTCAGTCCGAGCGTCCCTCCCCAGTCCCCGACGACCAGGGTGATGGTGCGCAGGGCGAGGTGCTCGACGAGACGCAGCAGGAACGTGCGGTGGAAGTGGAAGGTGTAGGTGGAGTCCGTCACTGGCTTGTCGGAACGTCCGAAGCCCAGGAAGTCGGGGGCGACGACCCGCGCACCACTCTGCAGCATCGCCGGGATCATCTTGCGGTACAGGTAGCTCCAGGTCGGTTCCCCGTGCAGGCACAGGAATGTGAGATCGGTGTCGGTAGGTCCGAGGTCCAGGTAGTGCACCCGAAGTCCCTCGTACCCGGGCAGGTCGTCCACGTAGTGTGGCGGGAACGGGAAGTCCTGGAGATCGACGAAGCGGTCCTCAGGCGTTCGCAGGGCGTCGACGGTGACCACTGAGGTTCCTTTGACTACTGGTCGCGGTAGCGCTTGGCCTGCGCCAGCAGCGAGGCGAGCCGCTCGGCGTCCGCCGGCTGGGGGTTCTCAAATGATCCGTCCGCGCCGTAGGGGTAGGTGATGGCGCCGCTCTGGTACCGCCATCCTTCCTTGAGCGGTCCGACGTCGTAGGCGTCGTAGCCGATGTCGTCGAGGAAGCTGGTGACCGTCTTCTTGGCGGTGTCGTCGTCACCGGCGATGGGGACGGCGCTGCGGTCGGGAGCGCTGCGCGGGCGGTTCAACGTCGTGAGGTGTTCGAAAAAGACGGTGTTGAGCGCCCTTGACGACGTGCGAGGTCGGCAGGTGTGCTTGTAGCAGTTCGGAGACTGTGGTGCTCTCGTCGTCGAGTTCCGCGATGTGTCCATCGCGGCCGGGATCGTAGTTGTTCGTGTCGATGACGACCTTTCCGGCGAGCGGCGCCGCCGGGACCTGACCGTAGGCTTTCAGCGGCACGGTGACCACGACGATGTCACCCGCTGCGGCGGCGTCGGCCGGCGTCGCGGCTGAGGCGCGTGGGCCGAGTTGTTCGACCAGGTCGTTGAGGGTTTCCGGTCCGCGGCTGTTGCTGATCACCACGTCGTAACCGGCGCCGATAGCCAGTGTGGCCAGTGCGGTGCCGATTCGGCCGGCGCCGATGAGCCCGATGGTTGCCGTGCCAGTCTGACCACCGCGCAGGAGTGCGCCCTGGGCCGCGCGGACGGTATCGACGAGCGGCGTGGCGGGGTGGCCCAGCAGTTGTGTCAGGTCTGGGCTGCGGGTTTCCAGGTCGCCGTGGCCGATGGAGGCGTCCAGAGCAGTCACGAAGTGGGCGGTGTCCTCGTCGAGCCCGGTTTCCTGCAGCGCGGTGACATACTCCTGGACCGGCAGCTCGCGGTAGCTCACCGACGTGCCGGTGACCTCGCTGATGACCCGGGCGAGATCGGTGAGGTCGAACGCCGGGCCGCCGAGCTCGTACGTCCGGTCGCCTGCCTCGTCCTGCAGCAGTGCGGCCGCGGCGGCATCGGCGTAGTCCTGGCGGGTGGCTGCTGAGATCTTGCCGTTGCCGGTCGCGCCGACAATCTCTGCGGTGCGCACATACTGGCCGAGCTGGTCGGTGTAGTTCTCGGTGTACCAGCCGTTGCGCAGCACGGTGTAGGCCACGCCCGCCCCGCGCAGCACCTGTTCGGTGGCCCGGTGTTCGCCGGCCAGCGGGTTGGTCGAGTCCTCGGCGTCGAGAATGCTCGTGTACACGATGCGCGATACGCCAGCGGTCGTGGCGGCGTCGATAACGTTGGTGTGACGAGCGAATCGTCGCCCCGCCTCGCTGCTGGAGATCAGCAGCAAGCGGTCGACACCGGCCAGTGCACGACGCAGGGTCTGCGGCTGGGAGTAGTCCGCCTCGCGGACCTGCACACCGCGCTCGGCCAGGTCGGTGGCCTTACTCGATGTGCGCACGAGCGCGACGACCTCGGATGCGGTCACGCCTCGCGCCAGCAACTGCTCGACGGCGAGCCGCCCGAGTTGGCCCGAAGCTCCGGTAACAGCATAGGTTGTCATGGTTCTCCTCGGTAGCAGGCTGACGAAAATTCAATGGATGATGATGCGGCGCCTCGTGCCGGGCCGGCCAGGTAGTCGTGGTGCCCGGGTTACCGCGCGGGGTGAATCCTGGGAACGTGCCGAAAAATCGGTCGGAGTCCGGGGGGCTCAGTAGCGAAGTTCTTCAGTGAAGTTGGATTGGGTTTGTTTGACGCCGAGGCGCTCGAACGTGTGGCCTATGTCGACGCCTTTGTCGTGGAACTCTTTGCCCACGGCTTGCAGGGCTGCGTCCAGCGATTCGGCACTGTCCCACCGAACGACATTCACGAACTGGAAAGGACCGTGCACGTCGGTGGCTCGGTGACCGACCCCATCGATCATGCCTGGCTGCTTGGACACAAAGCCCTGAATGTCATGCCAAAAGGCAATGAATTCATCGACGTTCTCGGGTGGGAGCTCGAACAAGACGATGGTGGTGATAGATGTCATGGCGCTCTCCTTGTCTAGGTTGAATCTGCGCTGCGCGGTCGCCCGATCGACCTGCCGCAGGCCTGGGTGCTAGGCGATTCCGATCTGCTGGGCCATAAGCGCGGAATCCCAGAACACGTACTCCTCGACGAGTAGCTCCCCCTCCCACTTCGCGGTAGTCGAAAAGTCGAGCTCGAAAGACTCGCCCGTGCCAGGGATCGACGTGCCGTCGGGGAGGACCATCTCGCCACTGAAGGTCCCGGTGACCTTGCAGACCACCGTCATCCAGTCGCCGTCCCCAAACTGGATCGGATAGGGATCGTTGGCGACGTGGACGTCAGGGAACGCACGGAACATGCCTTGCATCGCTGCAGCGTGCGCGGGCCGCCCGTAAATCGTGTCGCTCCCGGTCACGTGGGCGATCATGTCGGGGTGATGGACGGCGTTCATCGCATCGACGTCTTGGCGGTTGAACGCGTCGTCGCCCTGCTTCATCAGCGACAGAACGTGCGCGGTGCGACCGGAAGGCTGGGTTGAGATGGTCACAAGGCTCCCCTCTCGGGCGACGCGCGCCCTTGGTCGGTGGGTGCTCCGATCCAACGTAGGCACGCGCGCTCCCAGGTTCCTAGGAGATACTGACCGGATGACCGCGACGACGGCACGCCGGTGACGACTCACCCAGCGGGCGACCCCCCCTACGATCCGTGCCCAGTGTCTCCGGTGATCGACGTGGTGTTCAGCCGCTGGACGACCCCGATCCTGTGGCTGCTGCAGCACCGCGGCCCGTTGCGTTTCAACGCGATCCGCGACACGCTCGGCACGATCACCGCGAAGACACTGACACACCGGCTGCGGCAACTGGAACGTGACGGCTTGATCACTCGGACGCACTACCTCAAGGTGTCCCCGCGAGTCGAATACCAGATCACCGAGCTCGGTCTATCCCTCAGCCCCGCATTCCGGCTGCTGGTCGGCTGGTCGTCGGACCACATGCCCAGTGTGCAGGAAGCTCGCGGACGCTATGACCGGGCCGGTCGCCCCATGCCAGCCTGAATCGGGACGGGTCCCCCTACCGCTTCCAGAAGGTCGGGGAACGGCATCATTCCAATAGAGCGAGTCCCGGCGGCGCGCTGGGCACTGGAGCCAGGGTGCTCCCAGGGGTCACCGGGGTGGGGGCACCCGGCGCGCCGGCGACGTCGGCTTCTGGTCGGGTGCGCTGCGCCCGCTGAGCTGCCCGTTCCTGGTGTGGTCGAGTCGGTCCCGTGCCTAGGTCGGGGCTCACCCCTAACCTCACATCGGCTCCGCGTCGCGGAGGTGCCGACCGTCCGATGTTGCGCTCCACTGGCTGTCGCAATTGAGGAACGCTACCGGCGCGCCGAGCAGCTCGTCGACGCCGTTCCGGCAAGCCTGGCCGGGCGTCTCACAGGGGATCGGCGGGCTCAGTCGGTCGTCGCAACACCCCTGCTGATGTGAGGTGTTGTGGATGTGGTCGAAGAAGGAACTGATTGACAAGCAGGCTCGGTTCTGGGTGTTGATGGCGAAGGGCTCGACGCT
>JAABUT010001678.1_pt1 | contig 24231 bp, 24 predicted proteins | sample 5559281 | NCBI WGS metagenome assembly JAABUT01 (sample SAMN10711880, study PRJNA513359) | rock metagenome | isolation source: Antarctica rocks | place: Antarctica: Victoria Land, Ricker Hills nord | collected 2016-01-04
AGGTTTTCGCTTTGTGAATATCGGTATAACAATGATATTCGATTTCGACGACCAGAGGAGCATTGGTGGTGTGGACATAACGGAAGGCTAGAGCACCATTTCCAGCTGTCAGGAGCGATGATCGAACATTGAACATTGAACATGGCGAGAGCCTGGGGAGGATCGGTGGCAGCGGGCTTTAGCCTGCCGTTCCTCGCTGCGGTAGGCTAAGAGCCGGTTTCAATTCCTCACCCCCGCCCCCTCTCGTACGGAGCCATCGCCCGGATGCTTGGACACACGCAATTCACGGCGGCGATGGAGAGGGGAGGGGAACGGGTTTGCAACCGACTCTAAAGCCCGTCGCCACCGATACTCCCCAGGCTCAATGCGATTGCAATTCGCGCTAACCGATCTCGCCGAGCGCGGTGTCGATCGCATCGACGACGCGGTCCACTTCCTCGGCGGTGATGACGAGGGGCGGTGAGAGCGTCAGCACGCATTCGAGGCGCGGCACGGTCGCGCTGTTCTTGCCGATGAGCACGCCGTGCCGCTGCGCCGCCGCGATGACGCGGTTCACCTGCTCGGCGGGCAGGGGATCGGTCGTGCCGGGCTGCGCGAGTTCAATGCCGCAGAGGAGGCCCTTGCCGCGCACCTCGCCGACGACATCCCGCCGCCCCTGCACTGCGCGGAGGCCCGCCCGCAGTCGCTCGCCCATCGCCGCCGCGTTCGCCACGAGGCCGTCATCCTCGATCACCGCGAGGTTCGCCAGCCCGACCGCGCAGGCGACGGGGTGGCCGCCGTACGTGCTCAGTTGGTTGAACTGCACGTTGTCCTTCACGTCGCCGAGGAAGGCCGCGAAGACGGCGTCCGACACCGCCGTGGCGGCGAGTGGGACGTACGCGCTCGAAATGCCCTTCGCCATCGTCATGATGTCCGGCACGATGCCCCAGTGCTCGCAGCCGAACATCGTGCCGGTGCGCCCGAAGCCGGTGATCACTTCGTCCTGGATGAGCAGGATGCCGTACGTGTCGCAGATCGCGCGGATCAGTGGCCAGTACTCGTCCGGCGGCACGATCACGCCGCCGCCGCCGATGATCGGCTCCCCGATGAAGGCGGCGATGCTCTCCGGTCCCTCGAACTCGATCACCTGCTCCAACTCCTCCGCGAGCAGGTGCGCCGCCGCGCTCGGCGTCATCCCCGCGAAGAGACGGAAGGTGTCCGGCGGGCGGACGTGGAGGAAGCCTGGCAGGAGCGGCTCGAACCGCGTCTTGCGCGCATACTGCCCCGTCGCGCCGAGCGCGCCCATCGTCCAGCCGTGGTAGCCGCGATAACGGGCGATGATCTTCGTCCGGTTCTGCGTCGGGTACCGCTGCTGCACGTACTGGCGGGCGATCTTCAGGGCGGTCTCGACCGCCTCGGAGCCGCTGTTGACGAAGACGACGTGGTTGAGCGTGCCGGGGAGCGCCTGTGTGAGGCGTTCCGCGAGTTGGAGCGAGACGGGCGCGGGGCGGGAGAGGGGCGTGTACGGCAGTTGGCGCATCTGATTCGCCGCCGCCTCGATGAGTCGCTCCTGCCCGAAGCCGACATTGACGCACCAGAGGCCCGCCATCGCGTCGATGTACTCCTTGCCGGAGGCATCGGTGACGGTGCAGCCGCGCCCCTCCACCATCACGAGCGGCGGCTGCCGCAGCGCGTGCTGGGTGAACGGACGCCAGAGCGCGTCCAGATCGACGGGCGCTGTTTCAACGTGTGTGGCCATCCGTCCCTCCTTCGTATCAAACGGTACGTCTGCGGTTCATCGTGGGCGCCATCGTATCACGATCCGAGGCGAAACGCCCTGATCCCCGCCAGCGTTGGAGCTTGTGCATTCGCGTGGCGCAGCGCGTACAATCGTGGGACGCGGCGCAAACGGCGGTGCATGATGGGATCATACGAAGGGTGGCCGGTGGGTGACAGTCAGTGGGCGGCGTTTGAATCTCCTTTCTTCACTGCGATACCGCGACAGCCGGGTCTTCTGGGCGGGCGCGACCTTCGCCAGCATCGCGCAGGCGGCGTTTCTCGTCTCGACCGGGTGGCTCGCCTTTCAGTTGAAGGGGAGCGGCGCGGTCGGGATTGTGACTTTCGCGACGATGCTGCCGCTGCTCCTCGCGACGCCGGTGGGCGGCCTGCTCGCGGACCGGATGGACCGCCGCACGCTCGTCATCGGGGCACAGGTCGTGCAGGGGATCATCGCGCTCGCGCTCGGCGTGCAGGCGATCCTCGGCACGACGCCGTTCGCGGAGTTCGTCGCGCTCGTCTTCGTCTCCGGCATCGCGCGGGCGGTCGAGTTGCCGACGGTGCAGACGATGCTGCCGAACCTCGTGCCACCGAGGGAATTGCTCAACACGTTCTCGCTGAATGGCCTCGGCACGCTCGGCTCGCGGTTTGTCGGGCCGGCCGCGATGGCGCCGATCCTCGCGACGCGGGGCGCGGGACTGGCGTTCCTGATTATCGCCGCGCTCTACCTGCCCGCGCTCGCCTTCGTGCTGCGCGTGCCACGGATGCCGCGCGCGAATTTGTCGACGGTGGGCGTCGGCGAGCAGATCCGCGAGGGTGGGCGCTACATCCGGCAGCGGGGCATCGTCGCGCTTCTGCTCGGCGTCGTCGTGCTCCACTGCTCCCTGACGATGGCGTTCGACTCCACGCTGCCGCTGTTCGCGAACCAGAACCTGCGCGGCAATGGCGCGATCTACTCGTCGCTCGTCGCGTCGATCGGGCTGGGCGCGATCGCGGCGACGCTCTTCCTCGCGGGCGTGCGCTCCCGCGCCCTGCGGGGCATCCTGCTTCTTGTCGGCGCGGTGGCGAGCGGCATCGCGACGGTGCTGATGTCCCTCTCCGGCGTCTGGATATTCGCGGCGCTCTCGATGTTCATCGTCGGGGCGTCACAGGCGCTCTTCATGACGCTCGCGTTCGCGCTCGTGCAGGAGGCAGTGCCGGACGCGCTGCGGGGCCGCGTGACGGGACTCTTCATCATGAGCGCGGGAGGCATCATGTCCTTCGGTAACCTCGCCAACGGCTACCTGGCGGGCCGTTTCGGCGCGTCGCCGGTACTCGGTATCCCCGGCGTGGTCTTCATCATCGCCGTGCTGCTCATCAGCGGCCTGCGGCCCGCACTCCGGCGGCTCTACGCGGAAGGCGCACTCCCCGTCGACCGTCTCGAACCCGTCGCCATCGCCATGGGGGACGGGTAAGGGAATTCCCCACCCCGGTCTCCCGCGCCGGGAGGAAGCCGGGGGTTAGGTCTTGAAAATTGTGTGCACCGCGACGCGCCAGCCGGGCAAGGCGGGTTCGGCGTCCGCCGTGTCGCCCATCGCGAAGTGGGTCGGATCGTCCGGCCTCTCCGCGCGGTGGGAAGCGATGGTTTTGTGGATGGGGTCCACGTCCCAGACGACGACCGTGCCCGCTGCGACGTAATCACGTCGTTTGGCGGCGTACGCGCGGTTGGCCGCCGGGCCATAATCGCCCTCGGAGCGGACTTCGGCGGCGAAGACGGGCGCACCCTCGACGAAACGCATCGGATTGTCGGGGACGATCAATGAATAGGCAGCGTCCGGGCTGAATGAACGGCGGCGCGGCAGGTTGACGATGAAGCCGACGTTATCCGGCGCGGCGATGCCGGAACCCGTCTCTTCTTCGTAGTGCAATAGGGCGATGTAGATGCGACTGGCGACGCGGCCCGGCCCGATTCCCGTGGGTGACATATGCACCAACTCTCCGTTGACGAGTTCGTACGTGCCGTTATCGTTCGGGGCGTCATACAAATCCTGAATGGTCGCTTCCGTCCGTGTCTCCATCGCGGTGCTCCTTCACTGTCAGTCGTGCACACACAGTATAGCGAGAATCTTACGCGAGGCCACCGCTGGCGAGCGCGCGGACTTTGAGGACGCCGTAGAGCACGTCGAAGATCGGGGTCGGCACGCCGAGCGCGCGGCCACGGCGGACGACGGCGCCCGTCAGTTCCTCCAACTCGACCCGGTTACCGCGCTCGTAGTCGATGGACATGGAGGTCTTCTGCTCGTAGAGGAAGGCGTAGACGACGCCCATCGCCGTCTCCTCGGCGTCCGGTGGCAGCGGGACGCCGGATGCCCGCCCAACGGCGCAGCACTCCGCGATCAGGGTGCGGTAGAGCGCCTCGCCCTCCGGCGTTTCGCGGATCGGGCCGCACGGCATCTGGCAGACGCTCGTCATCGTGGCGTGCGGTGCTTGCATGACGAACTTCTGCCAGACGGCGAGGCGGGAATTCTCCGCCGTTATTGCCTCGGTGCCGATGTCGCGGAAGGCCTGCGCGATTGCCTCGACGCGCGGCGTCACGCCGCCGGTGGATTCGCCGAAGACGACGCGGCGCAGCGTGCCCATCTGCTCGATCACGCCCGGCCCCGCGAGCGTGGAGCGGATGAAGGTGGACCCCGGCAGCACATGCTCCGCACCGAGCACGGCGCTCAGTTGCTCCGCGCTGTCGACGCCGTTCAGGAGGGTGAGCACCGCCGTCTCCGGCCCGATCACCGGGCGGAGCGCTGCGACGGCGGCCTCCGCGTCGTATCCCTTCACGGTGAAGAGGACGAGATCGACGGGGCTGGTCGCCTCATGCGGCGCGGCGACCACGTTGACCGGGGTGACGCGGTACGTGCCCTCGTTCGCGCGGATTTCGATCCCCCGCTCGCGCAGCGCGGTGAGATGCGCCCCGCGCGCGACGAATGTCACATCATGGCCGCGCTCCGCGAGCATCCCGCCGAAGTACCCGCCCAATCCGCCGGACCCCATCACTAACACGCGCATGGTTTCACTCCCCTCGTTCGTTCCGCTTCCGGTGCATCAGTGTACGGTGCGGGGCGCGCCGCGTCTATTCTCGAAGAATGAAACATCAAGCGGCGATCGAACACAGAGAACACAGAGATCGCGGAGGACACAAAGAGAAATACGGTTGATTCCTCTGTGTTCTCTCCGCCCTCGGTGATCTCTGTGTTGTCGTTCCGATGTCCCCCTACAGGCTGCGGCGCGCGATTGCGCGGAGGCGGCGGAGCGTCACGTTCCAGCAGCGGGAGACGGTGCGGGGGGTCAGGCCGAGGCGGTTCGACACTTCCCCCGTCCCCAGGCCCTGCTCCACGCGAAGGAGGAAGATTTCCCGTTCCTGTGGCGGCAGGTCGGCGACGAACGCGCGGTAGTCCACGCCGTACTCCTGCCAGGCGATGGGTGTGAGTTTGCCCGCTGTGGGCGCGCGCGTCCGTCCCTCGCGGGCGTGCCAGTCGGCGTGCGTCGATGCGCCCCGGCGCTCGTAGGCGCGGAGTGCGCTGTGGAGACGCCAGCGGAAGAGGCCGAAGAGGTAGGTCGCGAACCCGGTGCCGCCCGTCGTCGGCCCCGGCCAGTCACCGACGAGCGCGGCGAAGATCGGGAACGACTCCTGCACAGCGTCGTCGTGATCCAGCGTCGGGAAGGTCCACGCCGCGCGCCGGGCGGCGTGATGCAGCCGTGGCTCGACCTGCGCCCAGAGGCTGTCGCGTGCGGTGCGGTCGCCCGCCTGCGCCGCACGCGCCAGTTGCCCGAACCAGATGTCCTCGTCCTCCCGCACGTGCCCCGCCATCTCCGGGTTATTCATGGGATGCACGGGGAGGTTGCGGCGTTGGCTCGCGCGCGTCCGCGTGATCCTGCGGATGCTCAGCCGTCAGAAGCGTCAGCGCGGGGCGAATGGCCTGCGTGCCGTGGCGCGCGCGGATTGCGTCGATCGCGGCGTTGATCGAGCAGAGCCGCTGCGGGCGGTCGCTGAGCAGCGTGAGTTGCGCGCCACCGCCGCCAAGCCCCGCCGCGCGGACGCCGATCAGCCGAACGGCGGGCCAGCCAAGCCGCGCGATGCACGGCTCGTACAATGCCCACGCGGCGTCGAGAAGCACCTGCTGCGCGTTCGTCGCGGGGAAGATCGTCGTCTGCATCCCCACCGAGCGGAAGTCCCCCGCGCGCACGCGCAAGTGGACGACGCGCGCCGTCTGTTCGTGCCGCCGGAGTTCCGTCGCCGTCTCGTCGCAGAGGGCGGCGAGCGTCGCCCGCAGGAAGACGCGATCCCGCGTGTCGTGGCGCAGCGTCCGCTCGTGCCCGACGGACTTCATCACATGGCCGACGGTGATCGGCGTGTCGTCCTCGCCGCGCGCGTGGCGGGCGAGCGCGGGTCCGAGATCGCCGAAGCGGGCGCGGAGTTGGGCGTCCGGCAGCGCGGCGAGCGCGCCGAGGGTCTTGATGCCCATCGCGTGCAGCGCCCGCTCGGTCGCCGGGCCGATGCCCGGCATCGCGGCGACGGGCAGGGGCGCGAGAAAGGCCGCCCCCTTGCGGGGCGGCACGGCGCGGAACCCGTCCGGCTTGGCGGTCTTCGCCGCGATCTTCGCGGTCGTGCGCCCCGTCGCGAGGCCGATGGAGACGATGAGGGCGAGTTCCGCCCGCACGCGGCGGCGGATGTCGAGCGCGATCATCTCCGGCGGGCCGCTGACCCGCTCCATGCCGGTCACGTCGATGGCCGCCTCATCCGGCCCCGTCATCTGGACGAGTGGGCTGTAGGTCATCAGGATAGCACGGAAGCGGCGCGCGAGGTCGCCGTAGTGCGCGCCATCGACGGGCAGGAAGACGGCGTGCGGGCAGCGGCGCTCCGCCTCGGCGATCGACATGCCGGAGCGGATGCCGTAGACCCGCGCCGGGTACGACGCCGCCGAGACGACGCCCCGCCCGCCCCGCCTGCCGCCGACGATCACGGGTAGCCCGGCGAGTTCCGGTCGCCGCGCGATCTCGGCGGTGGCGAAGAAGGCGTCCAGATCGGCGTGGAGGATGGCGCGCGGCCAGACGCCGCCCGGTCGCGCCGGGGCGCGGGGTGGCTGGCCGTCGGTGTCGGTAATTGCGGGCAGTGGGCCGCGAAACGCGAGCACGGAGAGTGTCATCGGGTATTATCCTTCCCATACATGCCGGGCAGACGACGGAAAAGCACGTCGATACGCTGCGGTATGAACGCGGAACGACCCGAAGAAACAGAACAAGTGTTTCAAATATAGGGAGGAGGTGGATGCATGTCAAGGTGCATATCCCTTTGGGGCAGTGGGGAAGAATCTGGGGATAGAAGCCGGAAGCCAGAAGCCGGACGGCGAAGTGAACACTATTCGCACGGACTCTCTGATATCTGGCTTCTGGCTTCTGGCTTCTGGCTTCTGATTTCTCCTATCACCAGATTTATCCACATTCCCCCTCGACAGGTGTACGTTCAGTGTGTATAATCCGCAGATACCGGGGGATTGGCTGGGGAGTAATGATATGATGCGGCGGGGAGCGAAAAGGGATGGTGACGATGCAGCCCATGCAAGGGAGCAGAGTGTGGCAGGCGGTGCTCGAAGATTTGCAGGGGGGCACGTCGCGCGGCCACTATGAGGCGTTCCTGCGCAGTACCTCAATCGCCGACTTCGACGCCGAGGCGGCCCGCCTGACGGTCGCCGCGCCGAACACGTTCGTGCGGGAGCAACTGGAGAAGCGGTTCCATGGGAAGATCGTGCGCTCGCTGCGCGGCATCCTCGGCTACGAGGTAGTGGTCGATTTCACCGTCCTCGGACGCCCGACGGCGAATGGCGCGGCCCCGAGCAACGCCGGGCACGCGGACGATGCCGCCGACATCCCGGCGCTCGCGCCCTCACCGCGCCCGCAGGTATTCCAGGAGTATCAGCAGCAGGAACTCGCCGCGACACCCGCGCACGGCCTCAACCCGCGCTACACCTTCGACCATCTCATCGTGGGGAAGTTCAACAACATGGCGGCGGCGGGCGCAAAATCCGTCGCCGAAAATCCGGGACGCTCCTACAACCCGCTGTTCATCTACGGTGGCGTTGGATTGGGGAAGACCCACATCCTCCACGCGGTCGGCCACTATGCGATGGAGCACACCCCCGGCTGCCGCGTCCTCTACGTCTCCTCGGAGACCTTCACGAACGAGATGATCAACGCGATCCGGGAGAACCGGAACGAGGAGTTCCGCGCCCGCTATCGCACGATCGATATTCTGCTGATCGACGACATCCAGTTCATCGCGGGCAAGGAGAGCACGCAGGAGGAGTTCTTCCACACCTTCAACGCGCTGGTGCTCGCGGGTAAGCAGGTCGTGATGACGAGCGACCGCCACCCCAAAGTGATCGTCACGCTCGATGACCGGCTCCGCTCCCGCTTCGAGGGGGGCCTGACGACCGATGTGCAGACGCCGGACCTTGAGGCCCGCATGGCGATCCTGCGTCAGCGGGGCGAGGAGGCGGGCGTGCATGTGCCAACCGAAGTTGTCGATTACATCGCGCACAAGGTGCAGTCGAATGTCCGCGAGTTGGAGGGCGCGCTCAATCGAATCGTCATGATGGCGCGGATGAACGGCGTCGCGGTGACGATGGATGTGGCGACGCAGGCGCTGAACGACGCCGCGTTGAACAATCGTCGCCGCCAGATCACGCCCGCGCGCATCGTCGAGGTGGTGGCGAAGTTCTACAACTGCTCCGAGAAGGATATGCGGGGCCGGGGCCGCGCGAAGGACATCGTCGTGCCGCGGCAGGTGGCAATGTACATCATGCGGCAGGAGACGGACCGCTCGCTCGCGGACGTCGGCACGGAACTCGGTGGGCGCGACCACACGACCGTCATCCACGGCAGCGAGAAGATCGGGCGTGAGATCGAGACGAGCAACCAACTCCGTCAGGAAGTGCTCACCATCCGCGAGATGCTCTACGCGGATTAGCGGCAGGTTATTGTCAGTGGGCAGAGCAATCAATCGAGTATCCATCCCCCCGCCCGCTTCCTGTTCGGTCGCGGGGGCGTCGTACTCCTCTTCGTGCTTACATCAACAAACTACCGCGAGAGCAGAAAGACGCCCGCACCGACCGCGATTGTCGTCGGCTCGCCGTCGTACGTCGCGTAGAAGCCGCGTGTGCCCCGACGCAGGAAGGTCAGCGCCGTCGTCACCGTCGAGTCGGCGGGCGCGTCGCGGTCATAGCCGAGCGAGAAGCGGCTGAACTCGACGCACGGCTCCGCGTCGATGACCTGCGCCAGCCGCACGAGGCCGCCATCGACCGCTTCGATGCCGACGCCCGCCGCGAACTCCGCTTCCGTGAAGATGCGGTCAGCCGCGACAAGGATGTTCTCCCCTGCGATCCCGTCCACGAGATGATCGCCGAAGCGGGCGCGCATCGCAGCGTAGTGGCCGGTAAAGCCGAACGAGAGATCATTCTCTTCCCGGTTCTTCGTCGCCGGGTGCGTCCGGTTGTGGACATCGAGGATCGTTGCGCCATCCGCCGCCACGCCAATGGCACCGTCCATGTCCACGTGCAGTTGCGGCACGGCACGGATCGGCGCGGGGTCGTACCACCGGCGTAGCCGCTCCCCCATCTTCAGGCTCGACGCCTGCACCTGTAACCGCACGATCGGCCCAATCAACTGCATCGCGCTCATACCTTTCCGGGAATTTGAACCGCCAGGAGAAAGGATTTCAACACGGAGGCCGCAGAGGACACGGAGCACACAGAGAAGAATCCTTTTTGTCTTTTCTCTTCTCTGTGCCCTCTGTGCTCTCCGTGTCCTCTGTGTTAATTCCCGTTTCTTCGGTGTTCTCTGTGTCTCTGTGGCTATCTCTCTTCCTCAGCCAAAACGGTAGCGCGCGATTTTGTCCGGGTCCGGCTCGACACCGAGGCCGGGGCCGGTCGGCGCGGCGACATTGCCCTCCGCATCGACGCGGATCGGCTCCTGCATGTACCACTGGAAGTCGTCGGCGGACATGCCGGGCGGCTCGTGCAGCAGTTCGAAGTAGGTGCCGTTCGGGATGGCGCACGCGAGGTGCAGGTGCGCTGCGATGCCGACACCGCCGCCGCCGTGGTGCGGCGCGACGCGCTTGTGGTGCATCTCCGCGAGGCTCGCGATCTTCCTCAGGCCGCTCATCGTCTCCGTCACGAGCGTCTCGGGCTGGAGGATGTCGTAGACATCGTCCTCGATCATCGTGCGGAACTCGTGCAGTCCTCGGTTGTTCTCGCCCCCCGCGATCAGAATATCGACCGCCGCGCAGAGCCGCCGGAGGCCATCGAAGTCGTAGCGGTCGAGCGGCTCCTCCAGCCAGTAGACGCCGAGCCGTTCGAGTTCACGCGCTGTCTGCACCGCCCGCTCGTACGTCCAGACCGGGCCTTCCTCCGGCTGCGGCGTGCCCGGCTGCTGCGCCTGATTCGCATCCGCGAGGATGACGAACTCGTCGCCCATTGCGCGGCGCACGCCCTCGACCTGCGCGATGTCCTCTTTGATTGTCCAATCGTGCAGGCGCAATTTCATCGCCCGCCACCCCCCGGCGCGCGCCTTCGCGGCGTCCTCCGCACGCTGTTCGCCGGAGCGGACCTCGATGCAGCTGGCGTAGGCGGGCACGCGGTCCTGGTACCCACCCCAGAGGCGGAAAAGCGGCTGGCCGACCGCTTTGCCGATAATGTCCCACAGGGCGATCTCCGCGCCCCACGCGCCCCCGGCGTTGCGGAAGATGCGCGCGTGCTGTTCGAGCGCGAACGGGTCCTTGCCGACAAGCATCGGCTTGAGGATTTCGGTCACTTTCGGCAGGTCGTGGGGATACGCCGCACCCCAGCCGACAAGGCCCTCATCTGTCGTCACCTTTACCAGCCCGGAACTGAGGTTCGCCCACGTCCCGCCCGGCGTCCACGCGGGCCGGATCATCTCCGGGAACGGCGGACTCTGCAAGCGTATCGCTTCGATGTCCGTGATCTTCATCACTGCCCCTCCATAGATTGCGCTCATTGGAACTGCGATATCACAGCAGCGAGATTGAGCGAAATGAAAACTCCTTTGATCTCCTACCTCTTCGTTAGTGTTCGTGTGTACTGCCATATCACAGCAGCGAGATTGTAGGACTCGTATCTGTTCAGGGATGAGGGGAAATGAGGAGGGCGCGGCAGGCGGTGAAGGGATTGATCCCCCGCACCCGCCGCGTCCCGAGCAGCGACGCGAGCGTCATCTTCGTCGCACTCCCCGCTGCCGAGCGCGTCCCGCCGCTGATCTTCCGGCTCGTCACGATATGCCGTAGCGCCCGTTCTGCCGCGTTGTTGTCCGGCGGCACCGCAACCTCGCGCACGAAGACGAACAACTCGTGGAGGTGCTTCGCCATCCGCGCGCTCAGCACCCGCTGCGGCACCGACGCCTCAGTATACGGCGCAGAGATCGCCTGCAACGCCCGCATGCATACCGTCTCCGCCCGCCGTCGCGCCGCTTCCCCATCTTCCGCGTGCGCGGCTTTCCATGCCACCGCCCGCTGGTAGAGGTCATGCACTGCCGCTGCCCACGCTTGCCCATCAGCGTTGTCGGCATGCGCCACCCGCAGGTCGTGGACATCGCGCAGCAAATGCGCCCAGCATTTCTGCTTCACCCCCGGATAGGGCTGGTAGCCGACGTAAAAGTCGCTCACCAACACCCCCGCGCACTCCTCCCCCACACGGCGTCCACCATCGCCCCACCCCGGCTGCCCCGCACGAAGTACTGCGCCGTTGGCGTGCAGAAGACCCAGATGTAGCCATTGACCCCGTTCTCCCGCCATCCTGTCTCATCGCCATGCGCCACCGGACTGCCCCGAATCTCCTCCCGGATGGTCTCAACCGCTGCTCCGTAAGGGGCCAACGATCTTCGTTACTGTTGCTTCTACTGCGATCATCGCGTCATCCATCGTTGGCCATCAGCCGTTGCCGGAGCGCCCCACCGAGCACATCGGCGATGGTCGTTTCCTCGCCCGGCTGCATCGTCTGCGTATTGATGCTGATGCTGTTCGGCGCGGCGCTCGGGCCGTTCGGCTCGAAGAGGTAGATGCGCGGGTCGCCGCTTTCCATTGCGACGACCAGTGCGTGCGCGTCGATGCCGCTCGTCGGATCGAAACGGAGTTCGACGCGCGGCGTGATGTGCTCGCGCCCGTCGTAGAGGCAGCGCGCCTCGATGCCGGGGAAGTCGCCGAGTCTCTTCGCCATGTACGCCGCCTGCGCGTGCCAGCGGGCGAGGTCGGCGGCGTGGTCGAGCTGCATGTACCGTTCGAGCGCGACGATCAGCCCGACGATGTCCTCCTTCGCCGCCTTCGCCGCCCGCCCGACGCTGTGGTTCGGGCTGCCGTTCGCCAGCGCGGCGCGGATCAGGTCCGCGCGGCCCGCGAGGATGCCGGAGCCTTGCGGTCCGCGCAGTCCCTTGCCACCGCTGTATGTGACGAGGTCCGCGCCCTCCGCGATGAAGCGGGTCAGGTTCTCCGGTGGGGGCAGCGTCGCCGCCGCATCGACGAGCACGGGGACGCCGTGCCGCTGCGCGATGGCGCACGTCTCGGGGAGTGGGAGCGCCCCCCGGCTCGCCCACGGCGACGCGAGGTATGCGACGAGCGCGGTTCGCTCCGTGAACGCCGCCTCCAACTGGTGGGGGAGGGTGCCATGACCGTACCCGACCTCAACAATCGTCGCGCCCGCCGCGCGCACCGCGTGGTCGTACCCGTTGCGGTGCGCGCGGTGGATGATCGCCTCGTTCGCCATGCCAGTCGCGTCGGGCAGTTGCTCGATTTTGATCGGGTCCGTCCCCGCGAGGCAGGCGGCGGTGGCGAGGAGCAGCCCCGCCTCCGCGCCGCCCGTCACCATCCCCGCCTCCGCACCCGTCGCGCGGGCAATGACGGCGCTCGCGCGCTCCTGCAACTCGTCGAGGAGGATGTACGCGCCCGCCGCATCGCGCATCGCGTCGAGCACCTCCGGCGGCATCAGTGAGCCACCGAGGCGCGTGTGCGTCCCGCGCGCGTTAATCAGTGGCCGGATCCCCAGTCGCTCGTAGATGTTACTCATCGCATCACCTCCATAGAATTTGAACCGCGAAGGCGCGAAGGGCGCGAAGAGGGAAAGAGAAGGAGAGGGACACGAGATGCCCGTCCCACGCGTCCGTATCCCCTCCCCTTCTTCCCACCTCCTTCGCGCCCTTCGCGCCTTCGCGGTTCAATCTTTCGTCCTACTGCGATCGGCCACGACCGGCGACGGGCCAGATGGCCTCGACGACGCCCTTGCGGGTGGCGAAGTAGTAGTCGTGGAGGTTGACGGTCGTGCAGACGTGACCGGGGATGATCTCGACGACATCGCCGGCGCGGAGGTCGCGCGCGGGGCCGTCCACGATCAGTGTCGTGTGCTCCTCGGAGAAGCCCTTGAATTCCACGCCGTCCGGGTAGCCCTTGAGTGCGGGCGTGCCGTGATCGACGCCGACCGTCTTGCGCCCGGTGTCCAACACGACGCGGTCGGCGGTTGGGCGGCTGATGACGGTCGCGAGCACGGTCAGCGCGGGCGTGAACCGCTCACCGATGCCGCCCACCCCGCTGTACATGTTGTCCATGAAGACGTAAGAACCCGCCTGCACCTCGTCGAACCCGGCGACGGTGCCGGTGAGCGCGAAGGTGCCGGTGCCGCCGCCCGTGACGATGCCGACGGGGATGCCCGCCCGCTCAATCGCCCCGCGCGTCTCGATGATCGGGGCCATCGCCGCACGCACGCGCTCGCCTCGCTCGCCCTCATCCTTGATGCCGACGAGATGCCCCTCGTACGCCTGAATGCCGCGAAAGCGGATGCCGGGGAGGTCTGCCGCCACCTTCGCAAGGCGCACCGCCGCCTCGCCGGGATCGACACCGCAGCGGTTCATACCGGTGTTCACCTCGACCAGCACGTCCAGTTCGACGCCCTGCGCCTCCGCCGCGCGGGCGAGGTCACGCAGGTTGTCCGGGTCGTCCACCGCGACGGTGACGCGGGTGTGATGCAGGAGGCCGATCAGCCGTGCGATCTTCGTCGGGCCAATCACCTGATTAGCGACGAGGATGTCCTTGATTCCCGCCTCCGCCATGATCTCCGCCTCACCGAGCTTGGCGCAGGTAATCCCGACCGCGCCGAGGGCGATCTGCTTGTGCGCAACCACCGGGCTTTTGTGCGTCTTGGCGTGCGGGCGGAGCTTCGCGGGCTTGTCGCGGAAGAAGTCCGCCATCGTCCGCAGGTTATGCTCCATCGCGTCGCAATCGACGACGAGCGCGGGCGTGTCGATCGCCGTTGTCTCCATACCAATCAGGTTCCCCGGTCGTGCTTCCGTTCGCGGCATGATTGCACCTCCCTCTTCGCAGTATCCCAACCGCTCAAACTCGTGCATGGCGAAGTTACTCTATCACAGCCTCCACCGGTGCGAACCTTTTTGGCGCATCGGCAACACGGGAACGCAACGCGGGCGCTCATCGATGTGCGCCCGCATATGATCGTCTTCCCTGTCTCTCACTCCCCTCCCGTTTCGGGAAGGGCAGAGCAGGAGGCCCTAGGAGCTTGAGGCGGCGGCGATGATGACAATGATGATCCACAACACGCTGAGCGAGCCGAGCACAACGCCGGTGATCGCCAATCCCTTGCCCTTCTGGGTCCCGCCAGAGTTGCGGATCTGGCTCAGCGCGATCAGGCCGAAGATCAGGCCGAGCGGGCCAACCAGAAAGCCGCAGATGATCGCGGCGATGGCGAGGCCGTTCGTCGAGGCCGGCTGCGCGTACGGTTGCTGACCATAGGGTTGCTGTCCGTACGGCGGTTGCTGTCCGTACGGCGGTTGCTGCCCGTAGGGTGGTTGCGGGGTGTAACCTGGCGGTTGCTGCGGGGGAACACTGCTCATAGGTTTAACTCCTTCTTTCCCTACCCATCCTCACACTGCGGCAGCGTGCCCACCGCCGACATACCTGCACGAACGCGCCAGCACAGCGCAATGTGACGGGAACAAAAATGCATGGGGCGCATCTCATCTGTCATACGTGAGACCGCGAGACTGGCTACGTGCGTGCAGCCGCAGTATAAATGAAATTGGGCATGTTCGTCACCATCTTCGTCGTTGAGTACTGAACACGCCCTAACCGCCTGTGCACTCCTCTTACGTGTTCGCGCCCGCTTCCTCGACATACCGCACGAGCGAGCGCACCATCACGCCCGTCGCGCCCTTCGGGGTATAGGCGCTGTCGCGGTCCGTCGCGGCGCTCCCGGCGATGTCGAGGTGGATCCACGGCTTCCCCTCGACGAACTCGCCGATGAACATGCCCGCCGTGATCGCGCCGCCGCCGCGGCCGCCAGTGCTCTTGAGGTCCGCGATGTCGCTCTTCAACTGCTCGCGGTACTCTTCCCACATCGGCAGTTGCCAGACGCGCTCGCCGGCGTTGCCCGCCGCCATCAGGAAGCGGGAAATGAGGCCCTCATCGTTGCCCATCACGGCGACGGCGACGCTGCCGAGTGCCACCATCTTCGCCCCAGTGAGCGTGGCGAGGTCGATGATCTCATCCGCGCCGGCCCGCGCCGCGTGGGTGACGGCGTCCGCGAGCACCATGCGCCCCTCGGCGTCCGTGTTGCCGATCTCGAACGTCTTGCCGTTGAGCGCGGTGACGACATCGCTGGGGCGCATCGCCGTGCCGCTCGGCATGTTCTCCGCCGCCGTCAGGATGCCGATGACGCGCACATTGGGCTTGACGAGCGCGATGGCGCGCATCGCCCCGAGGACCGCAGCGCCGCCGCCCATGTCCGTCTTCATCGCATACATGCCGTCCTGCGTCTTCAGGTCCAGCCCGCCGGAGTCGAAGGTGATCGTTTTACCTACAAGGGCAATCGTCTTCGTTGCCCCGCCACTCCTCGGCTCGTAGACCATCTCGATCAGCCGGGGCGGGGCCGCGCTTCCCTTGCCGACGGCGAGGATGCTGTTGTACCCACCGCTTTCCAGCGCGCGCTCGTCGAGCACCTCGCACGGCAGGCCGGACTCGCGCGCCACGCGCTGCGCCCATTCCGCGATCTGCGTCGGCGTCTTGTCGTTGGAGATTGTGTTAACGAGGTCCCGCGCCAGCGCGACGCCCTCGGCGATTGCCTGCCCGTGCGCGACGGCATCCTCCGCCACCGCGCCGGACGACCAGAGTTCGACCGCGCCGACCTCCTTCGCGGGTTCGCCGTTGCTCGCGCTCTTGTAGCGGGTGAAGCGGTAGAGCGCGAGCGTCAGCCCCTCGACGGCGGCGCTGATCGCCTCCGCGTCCGCGCCATCGGGGAGCAGCGCGGCGACCGTCCGCGCGCCCTCGTCCCGCGCCCGCTTGACCGCGCCGCCGTACGCCTTGCGCAGCGATTCGCCATGCAGGTTCGGATCGTCGCTATCGCGCGCGCCGAGGCCCGCGAGGACGAGTGTGTGCGCGGTCAGTTTCCCGAACGTGGGAACAGCGACGACCTGCCCCGCCTTGCCCGTGAAGCCGGACGACTCCAGCACCGGCGCCAGTTGCCCGTTGAACCGCTCCGCCCCGTCGAGCGCACCCACCCCTTCACCGGCATAGATCGGCAGAATGAGCGCGTCCGCGCTCGCCGCGAGCATATCCCCGGACTGTGTTGTGATCGTCAACGCCATTTCCAACTTCCTCCCTCATTCCATTGCGTCATCGCCCTGTCGTGCTGCGTAGTATGGCACAAGGACACGCGAATATGGACTGCCACCACTGTAACAATCCATGGGAACACGTTGATTTAATCAGTGGTCTGGTCACAGGGGTGCAGCCCAGTTCACTTCATCTGCATCGGTAGCCCCTTATTTTTGGTATATGCTCAGTCCCGCAATGTCGTCATAGTCTCGGTCGTTGTACGTCACCAGTTCCAACTCGTGGTGCAGCGCCGTCGCAGCGATCTGGAGATCAATCGCACGATCTCGTGCCCGGATGTGTTGCTGTCTGAGATCATGCCGCAGTTTCCCGCCGCGTTTGGCAACATCGCTATCGAAGGGAAGGAGCGTGAGATCATCGAAGAACACTTGGTACTCCCGCTCGACTTGCGCGGGATTCGCAGCGCGATGCATGCCATCCCACACTTCCATCTGCGTGACGGTGCTGACAAAGAACGGTTCACTCGCCGTACGCGCAAGCGTCACGAGCAACTGAATCGTGTCGGCATCACCATTGAGATAGCGGATGATGACATTGGTATCAAGCAAGTAGCGCATTATTCGGCGGGGCGTCCCATGCTGTTCTGGGTGCGATCCGCATAGATATCCTGCTCAAGTTGCTCAGCGTCCACACCGGCACGCTTCAGGATACCGGCACTCGCGTGGATCGCTCTGATCATTCGTTCCGGGTCATACGACTTCTTCGTCGCCGACGCATCGACGCGATAGACCACATCGCCGGTATCCACACGGATCGGCTCATGGGAGGCCGCTGCTTCTCTGAGGAGTCGTGCAGTCTCGCTATCGGGGGTCACTTTATAGTCTCGCCGTTGTGCATTCATGTTTCGTTCCCTTTCTGGCACACGGGAAGCCCCGCGTACCAGACCAATGGGCATCGCCCTGCCCGCTATGAGAGGTCATCATCGGACTCGTCATATCGTATCCAATAGGCAATCTCGTCGGGGTGATCCTGCTCGTAGCGCAGAGCGAGAGCAATATCCGCGAGCGAAAGCGTCGGCAACGCGCGTCGCACCGCCGCGAGATCACCACGATAACTTTTCGCCATAAAATACACGGAGCGCACGGGGATGTACGTACCGCTGATGATCGGCTCGCCGTAGAGGATTGCTGTATCGTGGATGATTGTCCGCGCGGGTTTGGTAGTAACCATCATCGTGTCCTCGCTCGATCAGTTCGCTCCGTACAGTATAGCGGACAGCGCGCACGACCGCGCCCTGTCGCGATAAGGTGACAAGGTTGTGGCGAAAACAGGCGAACGATGATCGGAGGAAACGCATGTATCTCGGGGAACAACTGCCGAACCCGTCCGACGCGCGGCTGACGCCCGCGGTGCAACTCGGTGTGGAGCATCTCGCCGTCGAGATGGGCCGTGACCTCGACGACGCGAGCGACACGGGCGGTGGGATGTCGGGTACACTGGCATGATCTGCCCCGACCACGTCCCGGTCTCCGATGTGGACTCGGACAAGGAGCGGCAGTTCGCCTTCTGCCTCGGCTACATCAAGGCGCTCTTGCAGGTCGTGGAGGCGGAGATATAGGGGCGGACGGTGGGCAGAATATGCCCCTCCATTTTGATCTACACCGCCAGTGCATCCCAGCAGGCGCGGGTGAGGCGCGCGATCGTTTGCTGCGCCGCCGCCGCGCCCGGCATCCCGTCCGGCATCTCCACTGGCACGTGCTCGGTGTAGACGGTCAGGATGAAGCGCGACTCGTCGCCCTGGAAGACGATCCCGGCGTCGTTGTAGTTGCGCGCGCCGGTGCCCGTCTTATGCGCGACCTTCGTGCCGGTGGGGAGCAGGGCGGGCATCCGCGCGTTCAATTTCTGCCAAATGAGGATATCCATCGCCAACCGGCAGAGTGCGGGCGTGCATCCGAGCCGAGCCGCCGCGTCCGCGTCCCGCGTGCCCGCGAGGATGTGTTCGAGCAGCAGGCCGACATCAGCGGGCGTCGTTGCGTTCGTCGCATCGACGGGATGGTCGCGGCGCAGGCCACCCGGCGGCATCCCGTGGCGGTGCATCGTGCCGCGCATCCCGATGGACTGGCAGAGCGCGTTGACGCGATCCAGCCCGACCATCGCCGCGACCGTCCCCGTGCAGACATTGTCGCTGACGATGATCATCATCACCAGCGCGTCCTGGAACTGGATCGTGAACCCCGGCTGGAAGTGCTGGAAGCAGCCGCTCGTCGTCTCCTGGTACTTCGCCGTGATCGTCACCGGCTGGTCGAGCGCGAAATCGCCCGCATTCACCCCCTGGAGCGCGGTCATCAGAATGGCAATCTTCCGCGTGCTGGCGGATGGCACGACGGTGTGCCCGTGTCGGTCGGCGCTCGCGCCCGTCCGCATATCCTTGAAGTACCAGCCGGTATGGAACGGTTGCGCGTCGCACAGGTCGTTGAGTTGCCGGATAAGGGCGTCCATTTTCCTCACCCCCCAAACCCCTTCCCTTCGAGGGAAGGGGTGAAAAATGCGGTGACGCCGCGCTACGCGGTGGCGACCGCCGCGATGCCCGCTGTTGCGATGGCGCGGTTGAGGATGTTCCCTTCCTCCGCGAGCGTGTCCTTGAGGCGGCGCAGTTGCTCGTCCAATCGCTCGGAGAGTTCGCCAAAGACGACCGCCGACTGGCGCGTTGGGACGGCGTCGGCGCTATCGACGGCGTCGAAGAGGGCGTTGAATTTCTCCTGCAAGCCGATGGGGAAGAGCATCGGGCTTTTCGATTGCACGTCGATCAGTGCGCGCTCGATGGAGCCGAGTTCGTCCTTCAGCGCCGTTGCCGCCGTGCGGATCGCGTCGGCGCTTCCTCCGTCGTCGCCCGTGTCGATGCGGCCCTCCCACCCCGCGACCTGCCCCTGTACCATGCGGATGCGGTTAACGGCGCGGTGCGTCTCGGAGAGGCGGTCGCGAATCTGGAGGAGCAGATCGTGCTGCACCTGCAACTCCGCCGCGCTCGCCGTGATGCGCGGGTCCGGCGTGATCGTGACAGGCTGCGTCATTGTCTCCCCGTTGACCGTCAGTTCGACGGTGTACGCGCCGGGGAGGACCATCGGGCCAGTGGCTCGCTCCCAGACATTGAGGTCCGGCGCGTCGATCCCCGGCGTACCGGCGTGGCGCATATCCCAAATGAGGCGGTTGATGCCTGGCTGAGTGGGGCAGGACTGAGGACTGAGGACTGAGGACTGAGCATTCTCGCTCGAATAGGAGCGGATCACCGCGCCGGATCGGTCTTTGATGGTCACGGTAATGCCACCCTGCGATTGTCCGGGCAAGTAGTATTGGATGATGACGCCGTTGGGCGGGTTCGCTCCGGCGTTGACATACTCCTTGCGTGTTGTGCCATCGGGCCGCTTGGCGGTCGTGTATGAGACGACGCTGGTCGCTGCGTGGGCATGGTTCACCATCCCCGCGACCGGGTCGCCGCCGAAGCCCTGATGGATACGTACCCGCACTGTGGGGCGCGGCGCGAAGAGGTATGCGGCATCGCCGCCCACCCCCGCCGCGAGTTGCCGGAAGGGCGTCACGTCATCGAGGATCCAGAAGGCCCGCCCGTGCGTCGCGACGACCATATCCGGGCCCTTGATGATGAGGTCGTGGATCGGCACGACGGGCATGCTGCCCAAAGGGCCCCCGCCGCCGAGGCGCCGCCAGTTGCCGCCGTCGTCGAAGGAGACGTAGATGCCCGTCTCCGTGCCCGCGTAGAGCAACCCGCGCCGCTCCGGGTCCTCGCGGATGACGCGCGTGAAGTCGCCCGCCGGGATGCCGTTCGTGATCGCCGTCCACGTCTTGCCGGAGTTGGTCGTCTTGTACAGGTAGGGCGTCGTGTCGTCGTGCTTGTAGCGCGTCGCGGCGACATAGGCGGTGGCGGGATCGTGGGGTGAGGGTTCGATGATCGAGATCAGCGCCCACTCCGGCAAGTCGGGCGGCGTGACATTCGTCCACGTCTTGCCGTCGTCCTCGGAGCGGTGCACGAGGCCGTCGTCGCTCCCCGCCCAGAAGACGCCCGCCGTGTGGGGCGATTCGACGAGCGCGAAGATGGTGCAGTAGACCTCCGCACCCGTGTTGTCCCGCGTGATCGGGCCGCCGGAGGATTGCAGTTTTGTCGGGTCGTTGCGCGTCAGGTCGGGGCTGATCGGCTCCCACGCGGTGCCAAGGTCGGTGGATCGGAAGACGCAGTTGCCTGCAACGTAGAGCGTGTTCGGGTCATGGCGCGAGAAGAAGATCGGGAATGTCCACTGGAAGCGGTATTTCAAATCGACCGCGCCGTTCGCCCAGCCGTAGAGTTCCGGCCAGACGGTGATGTTGCGCCGCTGCCCGGTGCGGTGGTTGTAGAGGTGCATCCGGTCGTTGTAGGCGCGCGGGCCAATCGGGCCGGAGGCGACCACCAAATCCGGGTCGTCGGGCTTGACGCCGATGTAGCCACTCTCGCCGCCGCCCGGCTCGAACCAGTCCCGCTCGTGGATCGCCCCCTCGACGGACATGCTCGGCACCGAGATCGCCGTGTTGTCCTGCTGCGAGCCGTAGACGCGATAGGGAAAACGGTCGTCCGTTGTGACGTGGTAGAGCTGCGCGGTCGGCTGGTTGTAGAGTGTGGACCACGACGCCCCGCCGGTGTACGTGACGCATGCGCCGCCGTCGTCCCCCTTAATCATGATCTGCGTGTTGTGCGGGTTAATCCACAGGTCGTGCTCGTCACCGTGCTGTGAGGGGTACTGCACGAAGTTCCGCCCACCGTCCGTCGATTTCCAGACGCCGTAGTCCAGCCCCCAGATGGTCTCCGCATCCTGCGGGTCGGCGATCAGATGGCAGTAGTACCACGCACGGGTGCGGAGGAAGGGCGCGTCGCTGACACGCTCCCACGTCTCGCCGCCATCGTCGGTGCGGAAGAGGCCACCCTCCTCCGCCTCGATGATCGCCCAGACGCGGGCGGTGCGCGCGGGCGACGCCGCAAGGCCGATCTTGCCGAGGACGCCTGGCGGCAGGCCCGGCATGCGCGTCAGTTCCGTCCATGTATCGCCGCCGTCGGTCGTCTTCCAGATGCCGCTGTCCGGCCCGCCGCTGATTAACTGGTGTGGGTAGCGCTGCGCCTCGTAGATCGCGGCGTAGAGGATGCGCGGGTTGCGCGGGTCCATCGTGATGTCGTGCGAGCCGGCGCGGTCGCTCTTGTGCAGCACCCGTTCCCACGTTTCGCCGCCGTCTTTCGAGCGGTAGACGCCGCGCTCCGGGTTCGGCCCGAAGGCGTGCCCGAACGCCGCGACGTAGACGAGGTCGGGGTTCTGCGGGTGGATACGGATTTTGCCGATGTGCTGGGTTTCCTTCAGGCCCATGTTCCGCCACGTCTTGCCGCCGTCGGTGGACTTGTAGACGCCGTCGCCGTGCGAGACGTTGCCCCGGATCGTCGCCTCGCCCGTGCCGACGTAGATGACGTTCGGGTCGGAGGCGGAGACGGCAATCGCACCGACCGCCGCCGTGCCGAAGAAGCCGTCCGAGACGTTGCGCCATGTCGTGCCGCCATCGTTCGTCTTCCAGACGCCGCCCGCGCACGCGCCGTGGTAGTAAGTCATCGTGTCCGTGGCATCCCCCGCGACCGCGACGCACCGCCCGCCCCGATGCGGCCCGATGCACCGCCATTCGAGGGTCTCCAATACACTTTCCGTGATCCCCATTCCGCTTTCCTCACATTCGCAGACCGATCGATAGGAGTGCATCTTAGACACCTTCTCTCGCTTGTGCCTGGAGGATATTATGAACTATTGAGGGCGCTCAGACGCGGGAGCATGAGAATGATGTTGGCGCGGTAGCCCCACGCGGTCTGCGGGGTCAGATTCGTGATGTCGTTCGTCAGTGGTGGTGGCGTCATCCGTCCTCCTTCGCGACGTATTCGCGCCGGAGCAGCGAGAAGAGCCGCATGGTGTGGAACTGCCCCTTCCAGAAGTATTTCTGGCGCACGATCCCTTCCTGCTGAAAGCCGAGTTTTTCCAGCACGCGGATCGACGCGCCATTGTCGAGCATCGTCTCCGCCTCGATGCGGTTGAGGTCCAACCGCTCGAAGCCGAAACGCACCATCGCGCCGACCGCCTCGGTCATGATTCCGTGCCCCCACGCGGATTGTGCGAGATCGTAGCCGATGGTGGCGTACCGGTCCGGCAGGTTCCAACGGTTGAAGCCGCCCGTGCCGATCACACCATCGTCCCCCGTGCGGGTGATGCCCCAGCGGATGCCGACGCTTCGGGTGAATCGCTGCTCCATCCGCTCGATGAGGCCACGCGCCTGCTCCACATCCGTGAATGTCTCCGAATCATGATACCGCATCACGACAGGATCGCTGAAGATGCGGAAGACCGCGTCGGCGTCCTCCATGCGCATCTCTCGCAGGGTGAGGCGCGCCGTTTCGAGCGTCGGGAACCGGTCGAACATTCCTAACCCCCAACCCCTTGTATGGTTGACCTCTTATCGGTGGATCGGGTCTCCTGACCCTCACCGTGGCCCCGTACCGCCCAGTGGGGACGGTCAAGGGAAGACGACGGCAGTATCGCCCGATCGCCGATGAGGAATCCTACCGCCGCAGGCGCGGACGGTCGATGGCCGCAAGGGAGCGACGGGCAGGAGGCAAGGCGGGATGCTCGGCATCGATGTCAGTAAGGAAACGCTCACTGCCGCGTTCGTGACGGCGGAGACGCGTCACTGTGCGTGGGAGATGACCGCCCCGAATACGGCGCAAGGGATTCGCCAGTTGCTCGCGCGCACAGCGCCGACCGATGCGTGGGTCGTCGAACCGACGGGGGTCTATAGCCAGGCCGTCGTGCGGGCGGGGCAGGCAGCCGACCGGGCGGTGCTGCTGGCGCAACCGAAACGGGCGAAGGCGTTCCTCGCCGCCGTCCAGCCGCAGGCGAAGACCGATCGCGTGGACAGCCGGGGCTTGGCATTGTATGGTCTGTCGGCGGCGTTGCGTCCTTTCCCGGTGAAGAGTGAGGCGATGGAGCGAATCGCGCAGTTGCTCACCGCCCGCAAAGGGATCAGCGAGAGCCTCGCCCGACTGCGCCAGCAACGGGAGGCGCTGCCCCACGCCGCCGCACCGCTGGCTGCGGCGATCACTGCCCTCGCGCAGCAGCAACGCGCGGTGGATCGCCAACTCGCGCAGGCGCGCACTGCGCTGCCAGTCGTGACGGCGCTGCAGGAGGTACCGGGGATCGGGCCGGTGACGGCGACGGCGGTGGCGGCGTGTCTGACCACGAAGCGGTTCGACCATCCGGATCAGTTCGTCGCCTACATCGGGCTGGACACGCGGGTGCGGGAGAGTGGGCAGCAGCAGAGCAGGCGGGCGCTCTCGAAACAGGGCGATGCCGAACGACGGCGGTTGTTGTACCTGTGCGCCCAGGCGAATCTGCGCAGTCGCGACCCGGAGAATCCGTTCAAGCGGCAATATGAAGGCGAGAAAGCGAAGGGGCTGACGACGACCGGGGCATTGTGCGCGGTGGCGCGGAAGGTGGGGCGAACGTGCTGGTCGCTGGAGCGGCACGGGACGCGGTACGCGGCGACGCGGGTCCATCATCAACCAACGATGGGAATGACCGATCGAACCGTCGAATGTTCGAAAACCCCTTGACATGATCCATAGAATCTTCCCTACCGGGGAAGGGGAGATTACCGTGATTGCTAGTGGGTCACTTGCGTTGGGGATTGCCTTTCGGCGCGGGGAGTAGGATTATTGAGAGTGCGTTCGTGTCGTCTCTCGCGAGGAGTCTGTCCATGCC
>JAABUT010001679.1_pt1 | contig 24226 bp, 23 predicted proteins | sample 5559281 | NCBI WGS metagenome assembly JAABUT01 (sample SAMN10711880, study PRJNA513359) | rock metagenome | isolation source: Antarctica rocks | place: Antarctica: Victoria Land, Ricker Hills nord | collected 2016-01-04
TTGATCGTCGACTCCAGGTCTGCGCCGTTCAGCACGATGAACGGGTCCGACCGAGCTCGAGCACGACCTTCTTGAGGTTCTTGCCGGCCTCGGCAGCGACCGCGGCGCCGGCCCGCTCGCTGCCGGTAACCGACACCCCGACCAGGCGGGGGTCCGCGATCATGCCGGCAACCTGCTCGTTCGTGGCGAACACGTTGATGTACGTGTCCGCCGGCAGGTCCGCGTCGCTGAAGATCTGCTCCATCGCCAGGGCCGACTCGGGGCACTGCGGCGCGTGCTTCAGGACGATGGTGTTGCCGATCATCAGGTTCGGCGCCGCGAACCGGGCGACCTGGTAGTAGGGGAAGTTCCACGGCATGATCCCCAAAAGCGAGCCGACCGGCTCCTTGCGGATCAGCGCGTTGCCGCCGCGCTGGGGGCTCAGCGGCTCATCCGCGAGCAGGTCGGGGCCCTGCTCCGCGTAGTAGCGGTAGATGTCGACGACGAGGTACAGCTCGCCCGCCGCCTCCCGCAGTGGCTTGCCCATCTCGCGCGCGATGATCGCCGCGAGGTCGGCGCGGCGCTCTTGGTAAAGGTCGGCGACGCGGTTCAGCACGGCCGTGCGCTCCTGCTTGGACGTGGCGCGCCACGAGCGGTACGCGGCGTCGGAACGTCCGAGCACATCCTGCACCTGCTCGTCGGTGATCGCCGGGTAGCTCTTGCCGGCTTCACCCGTGGCGGGGTTGACGACCTGGTAGGCGGTCATAGCAATGTGTCCTCTCGGCCAGGCTCTCCCGCCCTCGCTGCTACCGCATAGGGACAGCCGAAGGGTGGCGTGCAGCGTCGCATGCGCTCTCCGAGAACGCGAGCCCGCCCGTCGTCAAGTCCTGGCGAACAGGTCCACCACCGCGGAAACTCCTGCGCCGCCTCCAGTCGCGCGACGTGTGAGCCCGTCGCCTGACCGAGCAGGACGCGCGTGAAGAACGCGTTGAGGCGGTCTGACCACGAAGACGGGAACAGGGGTCGTGCGCCGCCCTGACCACGATCGTCGGGGTCGCGAGCCGATCGGCCGACTGTCGGGGCGCGGTCGGCGACCGCGGGTCACACCACCCGGCCGCGGCGCGGTACCGGCCGACCCAGGCCACGGACGCTTCCGGCGCCTCGTGGCCCTGCGGGAGCCGGTCCAACTGCCAGCGTAGGCCGCGTACGCCCGGCCCCGACCAGTGCTGCCGGGAGTGCGCCAGGTCGTCGCGGACCGCTGATTTGGAGCCGTTCCGAGACTGTCGGCGCAGTTCCTCCTGCGCCGAAGCAGCTGCAAGTCACACAGCCGCTCCTGCTTGCGCCACGGCCTCACCGACGGCGTTCGTACGCGATCCAACGCGAGACCCCAACGATGCAGATCGACCACGGACTGCGCGTAGAGATGCAGGACCACTGGTTCTGACGCGCGGGCTTGTCCCGCCCGGGGTCTCGGTCTAGCATCCGCCGACGATCACCATGTCGCCGGGCGAAGGGAAGCCCATGTCGAGCAGCGTCGCGACACCGTCGGGTTCGGAAGAGCACGTCGTCAACGAGTTCGGCTACCGCCAGGAGCTGCGCCGCACGCTCCACCTGTTCTCCGTCTTCTCCGTGGCGTTCTCGATCATCTCGATCACCACCGGGATCTTCCTCAACTTCACCTTCGGGATGACCGAGCTTGGCCCGGTCAGCATCTGGACCTGGCCGATCGCCGGGGTGGGTCAGACGCTCGTCTCGCTGGTCCTGGCCGAGCTCGCGACCCGCTTCCCGCTCGCCGGGGCCAACTACCAGTGGGGAGCGCGGCTCGTCGGCCCGACGTACGGGTGGTTCATCGGGGCGCTCGGCGTGCTCAACCTCTCCGTCGGGCTTCCCGGCATCATGCTGCTCGCCGCGGCGCCACTGTCCGAGTACGTCCTCGGCAACGACGCCGCGAGCATGCGCTTCACGCTGTTCCTCGCGCTGCTCATCTTGACGGTCGCTTACCTGACGAACGTCATCAGCGTGCAGGTCGCGACGCGGGTGAACAACGTCGCCGTGTTCACCGAGATCCTGGGCACCGTGGTCCTGGCGGTCGCACTATTCTTCCTGTGGGTCGGCGGCGCGAAGCGGACCGACCACGGCATCGGATATCTCGGGCACGCGACGCACCCGCCGGGCCAGGCCTACTGGTACGCCTTCGTCCTCGCGTCGCTCATCGGGATCTACACGATCGTCGGCTTCGAGACCGCGGCCGACATGTCCGAGGAGGCAGTCGACGCGCGCCGCTCGGTGCCCCGCGCAATGGTCGGCGCGGTTGTCATCTCCGCGGTGCTGGGCATGATCGTGCTCATTGGCTTCACCATCGCGGTGCCCAACGACCAGGTGCTCGCCAAGGGCGGCCTGCCCGGGGTATTCCAGTACTGGATCGGCGCCGGGCTGTCCCGCACGTTCGTCGCGATCGTGGTGTTCTCGATGTTCGCCCTGACGGTGGTCGGTGCCGCGGCCGGCGCGCGGCTGATCTTCGCTCTCGCCCGTGACAACATGCTGCCGGTCTCGCGCGCGCTGGCCACCGTCAATCACAAGACCAGAACCCCGCTCGCTGCCCTGCTGGCCTCCTACGCCCTGTGCGTGCTGGTGATGATCTACGGCTACAACAGCGGCAACGCCTTCGGCACCCTCGTCGGCGCCACCGCGCTCGCGCCGTACCTGGTCTACCTGCTCACCGTCATCGCCTACGGCGCCAAGCGTCGGCGCCTCGAGCTCCTGCCCGGCGCCTTCTCCCTCGGCCGCTGGGCGTTCCCTGTCTTCGCTGCCGCGCTGGTCTGGCTGGTCTTCGTCGTGCTCGCCCTGTCGCTGCCGGCGGAGTTCCACAAGGCCGTGTACTACGTCGCGGGTGGCGTCGTGCTGGCCGCGCTGTGGTGGCTGCTCGTGCTGCGCCCGCGGTTCGCCGCCGGCACTGCAGGCCCCGCGGTGGTTCCCGCCGTGACGCCGCGGTGACAGCCGGCTCCGTGACGTGGACCAACTGGGCCGGTAACCAGCGGTCCCGGCCAGCCCTCGTCGAGCACCCGCGGGACGTCGACGAGGTGGCGCTCGCGGTCAAACGAGCCGCCGGCGGCCGGCTCAAGGTCGCCGGCACCGGTCACTCCTTCACGGCCGTGGCGGTCACCGAGGGCACGCTGCTGCACCTGGACGTGCTCGACCAAGTGCTCGCCGCGGACCCGGCGAACGGCCTGGTGACGGTGCAAGCGGGGATGCCGCTGCACGTGCTCACCAGGACGCTCGCGGGACTGGGCCTAGCGATGTCCAATCTCGGCGACATTGACCGCCAGACCCTGGCCGGTGCGATCGCCACCGGGACCCACGGCACCGGTGCACGGCTCGGCGGGCTGGCGAGCCAGGTCCGGGGCTTGCAGATGGTCACCGGAGATGGCTCGGTGCTGCGGTGCTCGGCTGACGAGCATCCGGACCTGTTTGCGGCGGCTCGCGTCGGGCTCGGCGCGCTGGGCGTCTTAACTGCGGTCACCCTGCAGTGCGAGCCGGCGTTCGTCCTGCACGCGCAGGAGCAGGTGATGCGCATCGACCGGGTGATGGCGCAGTTCGATGAGCTGGCCGAGCGCAACGAGCACTTCGAGTTCTTCTGGTTCCCTCACACCGACGCGGCGGTCGTCAAGCAGAACAATCGGTTGCCGCCGGGGCAGCCGCACCGGCCGCTCGGGGCGGTGCGGTCCTGGGTGGAGACCGAGCTGCTCGGCAACACGATGTTCGGTGCCGTCTGCCAGCTCGGCCTGCGCCGGCCCTCCCTGATCCCGGCGATCAACCAGCGCAGCGTGCGGCTGATGGGCGAGCGCACCTACACCGCCGCGTCGCACGAGGTCTTCGCGTCGCCGCGACGGGTCCGCTTCGTGGAGATGGAGTACGCCGTCCCGCGCGCCGCGGTGCACGACGCGTTCGCTGCTGTCCGGTCCGTTATCGACCGTGAGCGGCTGCGGGTGTCGTTCCCGGTCGAGGTGCGGGTGACGCAGCAAGACGACATCCCGCTGTCGACGGCGTACGGTCGCGACTCGGCGTATCTCGCCGTGCACATGTACCGGGGCGAGAAGGACTACGAGCGCTTCTTCCGCGCCGTCGAGACCGAGCTGACGGCGATGCAGGGCCGCCCGCACTGGGGCAAGCTGCACTACCGGCGGGCCGAGGACCTCCGGCCGGCCTACCCGCGGTTTCAGGAGTTCCTGGCGGCCCGCGAGCAGACCGACCCCGGAAGGGTTTTTACGAACGACTACCTAGACCGGGTGCTCGGGCCCTGACGCCCGGCCAGGGCCCCCGGCCGGGCAGCGGCGCGGTGCGCGTGGACGTGCACGCCCACGCCCACGCCAGCGGGTTGGGTCGGGTTCGGTCACCAGCCCCGCAGGTCGACCGGCCAGGTCTCCAGGACCGCGCCGTCTGCGTCCACCACGTGCATCCGCTCGTGCAGCGCGCAGGTGGGGTCGACGTGCGCCGGCACCATCGCTAGCCGGTCCCCCACGTCCGGTAGCGGCGCACCGCCGCGCATCGCGAACACCGTGTGTTCATCGGAGCAGAACCACACCTCGGCGCCCGGGACAGTCGGGTTTCCGTGGTCCATCCCGAACGCCTTGAGACCGGCGTCGGCCACCGCCCAGCCGGCCTGGCTCACCGAGACGACGGTCGTCAGCACGGTCAGCGCCTGTTTGAAGGGAAGGTCGGGCAGCGCGGTGTAGGCGGTGTCCATCAACGCGTAGGAGCCGGCTTGCAGCTCGGTGACGCAAGTATTGGTCCGCCAGGTCCCGGTGCCGCCGCCGGACACCACGTCGCCACCGACGTCGGCATGGGCGGTCAGCAGCCGCGCCATGCACTCCTGCGTTCTGCTGGCCCGCTCGTCCTCATCGCCGACGAGCATCAGATGCCCTTCGTACCCCATCACCCCGCGCACCGCGAGCCCGAGTGACCGGCACACCTTCGCCAGTGCGCCGGCCTGTTCCGGCGGGCAGCCGCACCGCGGCAGCCCCACGTTGACGTCGACGAGAACCTCGTGGACGCCGGCCGCCACGGCAGCCCGGGCCAGCACCTCGGAGTCGACCGCCACGGTGACCCGGCTCCCGGCAGCGACCACAGCGCCGAGGCGGGTCATGTCCAGCACCTCGTTCGCGAGCAGCAGGTCCTCCCCGAGCCCGGCCGCGGCCATCCCGACCGCCTCGCGCACCGTGGCCACCGTGAACCCGCGGTGGCCGTGGGCCAGCTGCCGGCGGGCCAGCTCCGTCGTCTTGTGGGCCTTGACGTGCGGCCGTAGCCGCTCGCCGGCGCGTTCGCTGCTCATCGCCGCGAGGTTGCCCTCCAGGGCGGCCGCGTCGACCACGAGCGCCGGCGTCGTGAGGGCGTCTAGCCGCACGCTCACGTCCTCCCTTCGTGCACTCCAGTCGGCGTACCGACAGCGCACGTCGGCCGTCACCGGACGCTACTGCAGGTCCTCGACGGAAGCCCACCTTCGGAACCTGGCGGTGACGCTGCTGGCGACAAGCCTGCTGGACGCTGTCGACTGGCGCCTACGTGGGTCGTCCTAACGCGCAGGAGTGACAACAAGGTCCTGGGCCGGCTGCAGGGCGGCAGGCAAGGCGAAGGACATGCGTTGCTCGTCAGAGTCAAGGACAGGCTGCCTGTGCTGACCGGCCAGCAGTTCCTAGAACAGAGGCAGTTGACGGATGATCGCCCATCGTTTGACTCGTGAGAACGCCGACACCGCCGAGCGGCTAATGAAGCTCCGTGCTGTTCGATCGATCAGACAGGCACCGGTTCTGAACGCGCCCTCTGCTGCTACGTCCCGCTTCAGTGTCGACATGACGCGCCGGTCCCGGGTCGTTGCGTTAACGGGCAAGGCCCGCTCATCGGCTTACGAGCGGGCGCTCCTACCGCTCTGCGGCGATGTCCCGAGCGGGCATAAGACCGGCTATGCAGCCCGGCCAGTTGCCGGGGCTGTTGCCGCACGTCGGCGCCCGATTAGGTCCGCACGGCGTCGACGGGGATCTGCCATGGCGAAGCAAGACGACGTCGCCACCACCAAGCTTCGAGGGGCGGCGCAGCGTTCCCCGGCGTTGATGCCATCGCCATCAAGCGCGGCAAGCAGCCCGGCAACGGACGTCGCGATCGTGCAACGCATGCGCCCGCACCGGCCCGGGAGCTTCTCATGGGAGTCGACGACGTCGACCCGTTGGCGGTGCTGCCCGTCACGGCCGCCTCAGCGAGTGCCGCCCTTCGCCCGAGACTGCAGCCGGGACCGCGACGAGCGCCAGGAGCAGCTTCGATTCCTCATGACGACGCTCGCCTCGGTCCGACGGCTCCTTGACCGCTCTGAGCAGGCAGCTGCCAAACTCGCCGCAGAGTTGGGCTCGACACGCTGCGGCGGGTGTATTCGCTACCGCAAGGCGGTCGGTGTGCCAGGGCAGTTCGGGGTGCCCCTGAACTGCCCTGCCGGTTTTGGCCGCGGCCCACGATGCAACCGACGGTCGAGTGCGTTCGAGACACCGTCGCCTACGGCGAGCCAACCACCGTCGTCCTGCGGGACGCCACGGGCGCGAAACAGGAATTGTGTCTGTCGCAGGCTGCGGCCACGCTGCGGCCACGACAACTGCCTCGCGGTCGTGACCACCTCCCGGGCCGCCCGGGCCGTGCTCGACGAAGTCACCGGTCAGGGTTGGGTGATGAGCCGGCACGTGACTCCACTGGTGCAGATGCAGGGGCGGCCTCGAGGTGGATGAGGACGACCTGCGCCAGCTGCCGGTCGTGGTGGATCTGCTGACCGCGGCGGCGGTCCTCGGCATCGGCCGGACCACCGCGTACGAGCTGGTGCGGACAGGTCGCTGGCCGACCCCGGTCCTTCGCCTCGGCAGCCGCATCCGTGTCCCGACGGCCGCGCTCCGCGAACTGCTCAGCCTGTCCACAGCCAGCCCCGACGTGCAGACGCGGGTCGCCGCCGAGCGGTAGAACCTGACGAGCGAAAGGACCGGCCAGTGAAGGGCTCCACGTACAAGCGGTGCGGCTGCACCGACGCCGCCAGCAGGCCGCTGGGTGCCGACTGCCCCAAGCTGAGCGGCCGCAGCCGCAGCCACGGCACCTGGTACTACCAGGCCGAGCTCCCCAACGGTCCGGACGGGACGCGCCGGAGGAAGCGCCAGGGGGGCTTCGCCACACAACGCGAGGCGCAGGCGGCGTTGGTCGACTTGCTGGACAGGGTGCAAAAGCGCACGCATGTCGATACCGGCAAGCTGACCGTCGCTGGGTACCTAGATCAGTGGGTCACCGGGAAGGTCAGCCTTCGGTCAAGTACGCGTCGCTCCTACGGCGAGCACATCCGTCTGTACCTGAAGCCGGGGCTGGGTCACCACCGGCTGGCCGACCTCAGCACCTCGGATGTGGAGGACCTCTACGTCGCACTGAGGCAGCTGGGGCGGGAGTCCGTCACCGGATCGCTCACCCTCGACCGCCTGCTGGAGGCCCGGCTCAGCCCCGCGCAGGAGCTGAGTGCGGCAACTGTCCGCCGGGTGCACGCGACCTTGATGTCGGCGCTGAACACAGCCGCAAAACGTCGGCTGATCCCGTTCAACCCGGCTGCGCACGTAGACCTGGAGAGCGGTCGCCGCCCCAAGGCCGTGGTGTGGACCGAGGAGCGCGTCGCGGCCTGGCGCGCGAGGGGGGAGCGGCCCAAGGTCACCGTCTGGACCGCGGAGCAGACCGGAAAGTTTCTCGACCATGCCAGGACGGACCGGCTCTACCCGCTCTTCCACCTGGTCGCGTTCCGCGGTCTGCGCCGTGGTGAAGCGGTCGGGCTTCCCTGGACCGACGTCGACCTCGCCGGCGGCACCGTGACCGTCAGCGAGCAGATCGTACAGCTGGGCTGGGCGACGGAGCGGGGAGCTCCCAAGACTGACAGCGGAGCCCGCATCGTCACCCTGGATGCCGAAACGGCCGCCGTGCTGCGCGAGCACCGCGCGCGTCAATTCGCTGTTCGGGCTTCATGGGGCGAGGCATGGATCGACAGCGGGCTGGTCTTCACCCGCGAGGACGGGAGCGCGCTGCACCCGGCCTCCGTCACCGCACGGTTCGAGCGGCTGGTGAGTGAAGCCGACCTGCCCCCCGTCCGGCTGCACGATCTGAGGCACGGCGCAGCCACGCTCGCGCTGGCCGGCGGCGCCAACCTCAAGGTGGTGTCCGACATGCTGGGCCACTCGTCGATCGGGATCACCGCCGACACCTACACCAGCGTCCTGCCGGAAGTGGCTCGCGCGGCGGCCGAAGCGGCAGTGCGACTGGTGCCGCGTGCACCGCACCTCGACAGTCCCGGCCCCATCTCGGCCCCAACCGACCCCCGAAGCGACGCTAAGCCCTCTTCCGCCGGGAAGAAGGCCCAGGTCATACGGGGTGGGCCGCCAGGGGATCGAACCCTGAACCCGCGGATTAAAAGATGGGAGCGTGCGTTCTCCTGAGCAGTCTGGGGACTACTTGGTTCCGTTTTGAGCATGGCACTGTCGCTGGAGCGCCCCTGACGTGTCAGGACCGCTGCGCTCTCGGCTACACGCGTGGCTACATTCTCGACCCACGCGACTGGGTCTGAGGGTCACGGTCGAGCAATGACGCGGGCGGCGCGTGGTGGAGTGTCTAGGCCCGTCCGTAGCCAGGAGTCGCCCATGCCCGATCAGCCGATGCTCCCCGAGGGCGGGCTCATCCACTCCGAGTACCTGCCCTTCACCACGGAGCAGTTGAGCCAGCACTTCGCCACGATCATCTCGACCGACTCGGGGTCCTCACCGGAGGGCAGGTCCCGGCACCTGGCCTACTTCCTCGCGTCCGCAAAGGCCGGTCAAGACTTCGACGCCGCCGCATTTGTGGGCACCGCGACCGACCGTGCGAAGGCCGTCAAGCGAGCGCGGCAGGTCGAGAAGGATGAACGCTTCTGGGTCGTCACCGGCCTGATGACCCTGTTCCACGCCCGGGACCGAGTGAGGGTCCTGAGCAGCCTGCTGACCCGCTGCTTCGGTGAAACCCCACCCTTCGATGGCTTCGGCTGCTGGGCCGACGCCTTGGGCGACAGTGCAGACCTACGACTGTTCTTCGAGGTGCACCTGCCCTCCCCACCCGCTTACCGTGCAGACCTCGCGCAGCATCTGGATGAGCGCGTGCTCATCCCGTACGTGAGGGAGTCCGCCACCCGAGCGGGAGACCGACTCGAAGGCGCCACGAAGGTGGACGCGATGCTGCTCGCCCCGGCGACCGGAGTGGCAGTGCTGTTCGAGGCCAAGGTGCTCTCGGATGTCTCGGGTGGCGTCGAGTTCGATGTCCTTCGTAACCAGATGGCACGCAACATCGACGTGATGCTCGAAAAGAACCGCCGCCTGGCAGCACCACTGCCCGAGCGGGACCCGAACCGAACCTGCTTCGCACTGCTTACCCCAGAGATCTTCCGCACCTACGACGAGAGCAAGTTGTACGGCTGGCTCATGAACCTCTACCGCCAGCACCCCGAGCGCCTACGAGCCGCCCTGCCACACCGGGCCGACCTCGATGCTCACGCCGTGGCGAAGCGCCTCGGCTGGCTCACCTGGGAAGACCTGAACCGCGAACTGCCCGGAGCCTGCCCGTGGTTGACGATCCCGGCCACCTGAGAGCACAACCTGTTCGTCACGGTGCTGGCACTGCGCGGCCAGGGCTGCACATCGGGTTCAGTGCCGCACGAGCGCGTGGAGACTCTTGCCTCCCGTCCTGTAGACCTTGCTCGTGCTCTGAATCGTCGCCGTGTCGGATCTCGCTGCCGCCGTCTGGCTGCTCTTGGTACGGCCGCCGTCGGAGGCGCCGGGGAACGTGCAGGTGTCGCGGCTATTGGCGTGGTCAGGCTTGCGCAGCCCCGTTGGCCGTCATAGGCATGGCCCCTGAGCCCGGGTGGTGTCCATGGCACCCAAGGCCTCCAGCGCCCGCCTTAAGGTGCCTGGGACATCCAGGCGGCTAGGTCAGGCAGCGCCAGTGGACGCCCGCAGGCCGCCGGTCAGTGCTGCTGCTGACGCTCTGGCGCATCTGTGCTGCATGACGCCCTCTGAACTAGCGTTCAGGTCATGTGGAGGGAGCAGTGGCGCCGGGTTGAACGGTGGCAGGCCAGGATTGAGACGCGCGCACTCTCGACCTGGGTGGACGATCCCGGAGATGAAGCGACCGACGACCTCATGGCGTTCTTCTCTGCTGCTTGGAACCTCCGGGACTGGCTGAGCAACGACCCGGCCAGTGGCGCATCCGCGAGCGACGTGGCCGCGTTCGCGTCCAAGTCGCAGCCCCTCCGTCTGGCGGCCGATCTCAGCAACGGCGAGAAGCACCTGACCCTCACTTCTTCAAGGGAGGGTGCAGGCGTCACGGGGCGCTCATTCGGCGTAAGCCGAGACGATGCAGGCAGCGTCGTCTTCACCGGGTTGACCTGGACCGTGACGACCTCCGACCCCAACGAGAACTTCGACGCCGTGACGCTAAGTCGAGATATTGTGACCGCCTGGCGTGACTTCTTCGCTGTCACCGCCCTGACCCCGTAGCCCACGTCAGCACTCCTGGCGCGGCAGCCACGCCACGTCGCTCTATGCCTTCCTCCAATGTCCGGCAAGCGCCGTCCCGTCCGGACTGTGACACCGCCCGCCGACACTCAGCCAGCCAGCCAGACGCCCCAGGAGGCGACGGAGCGAGATACCACTGGCGGGTGCGGCTGTTGGTGGCTACTACCGCGCTCGGCGGCGTGGTGGTCCTGCCCGGCCTTGAAAGTCGTCGGACCCTGGCCATCGATGTCTAGGCGTGCAGCAGGACGCCACCGCCGGAATGCAGAAGATAACCGTGAAGCGTTGGACTCGCTACGGCAAGGACCGCCTGTACTTCTCCACCGAGGACGGTCAGCGGGTCGACTGGCACATCCCGGCTGACCGGCCAAGACACCATCGAGCGCCCGGAGTTCGCCGACGCCCTCCAGGAGGCCGTGAGGGCTTCACGGCTGACTCGTCGGCTCTCCCTTCGGCCAATGGGCCTCGAAGCCAATGAAGTGGCTGAACCTGGTGATCGCATTGGCGTCGGAGAACTCCCCGATCATGGCGGTGTCGATCCCGTCGTTCGTGACGACGGTGACACCTTCGGGCTGGATGTCGCTGTAGGGCCACATGGCGATGGTCCAGAGGGCCTCGATCTGGGTGATTGCCAGGTGCGACAGCCAGAGCGTCCGGCGGATGCTGACCAACTGCCGGGTGTGTTTCCAGGTGTGGCCACCGGGGCACTTCTCCCGTTCCAGGAAGGCGACTGCGGTTCCGGAGGAGCCAAAGCCCTGGCCCGTCTGCTCGCTGATGACCGAGAAGCCAGCATGACCGGCGACGACGGTCAGGCCGTGCTTCACGGAGTTGTACAGCGGGGCGTCCTTGAGGAGGTGTTCCGAGAGGATGCGGATCAGGCGGATGCTTGCGGTCTTGGCTTCGAGCACCTGCGCGGTCTGGTCTTTCCTGGGGCGCCCGAGGAAGACGGGGAGTACCTCGTCTTCGAGCCCATCGGGCCAGTGGCTGTGAGTTAGTAGGGCTACTTGCGCCTTGAACTTCCAGAAGGGATTCAGCGACGCCATTTCCAGCCACGGAGACACCGGCTGACCTGCGTGCGCGAGGAACAACCGGATGAGCGACTCGCTGATGTGGTGGAGCAGGGACTGTGACTCTGTGATTAGAAATGCCAGGTGCTGACGCTCGTCCGCCTCGGTCTGGGGTCGATCCTCGATCTTGGCGGTGATGCCGTCGTACTCGATACCTGCGACGAGAAGGGCGCCCACCGCGTCGGGTTCGGCGGCGGACAGCATGAGCAAGTTCCAACGCGCCATGAAATAGGAAGCGGGGCTGGCCGAGTAGTAGAACTCGCGGTTGTACGTGTCCCAGTCCACCGGCCTGCCCTCCGGCGTCACGACGACAGCACCTCGGGAAAGATGAGGCTTGTACGCGTTGGATTGGAGGCGTCGAACAGTGCTGCCACCGTCTCGGGGGCCGCTCGCACCGAGGGCGCGGCCATGCCCACGGTCCAGGCAGCGGCGTCCCAGCCGGAGTCAGTCCTCGTAAGCGTCACCGCTGAAGAGGTCCCGTGCCATCAGGGCGATCATTGCCCGACGCCCAGTGGTGCCTTCCTCAGCGGGCATCGGATAGCCGCTCGGAAGACCGTCCTCAACCATCTGCACAGCATCATCCAGGGACATGGTGATCCCCGTGTCGGCGGCGAGGCTGGCGAGCCGCATCACGGCATCCTCGGTTCGCCGCAGGAGGTCTATAGCCAGGCCCTCTACGTCGGTAGGCCCGTCCTCTGGCTTCCCCCGCGTCCGCCCCGCCGCGTCGCGCGCGTAGACGAGCGTTGCCTGGTTCACGACCGCCTCAACGTTCTCCTCTGGCGTTTGACACGTGGGGCATAGGATGCCTATTGCCTCGCCGTCGCGTGTGGTCACGTTCCAGTCGCCTGAGCCTCGATAACGCCTCTGGCAGCGCTCGCACTTCTGCACTTTCGCCACGACTAGCATGGTGCCCGCCTGTCGAGTCGTCACGCCCTTCAGGGCAAATTTGCAGAGGAGGGCCGATCACCACCGCCGAGTGGCAGAGGTCCTGGTGATGACTACTAGCCGCAGTCCGCGCGCCATTACCGCCTCCGGAAGCGTCGTGCTCGGCGGCTGTGAGCCGGGCAACGGCCTCGACGCCGGGGCGGGCGTACCGCTGCAAGGTGCGGACGGCGGCCGGGGCCATATCGTGCTCGTACAACACTGCGCATTTGTGGAGAGCGACACTTGGACGCCGTAGAGCCCGACCCGGCGGGAGCGCCCCGCACCAACCGTCAGGTCGAGGACGCCGGGCTGCGGTACGTCATCGACCAGGAGGCCCTTGCAGGTCGGATCGCCACCGACACCAGGGGCAAGCGGGCCGCTGGCGACCTCACCAGCGGTGACCGGGTGGTTGAGGTCAAGGCGTACGGCGGGTCGGCGCGCGGCCAGGATGTGTGGCTGGAAGTCCGCCAGATCGAGGAGGCCCGCAGCAACCCCGACTTCTGGCTCTACCTCGTGGAGAACATCCGCCAAGGCGATCCGGCCAAGTTCCGCCTGCTGCGCGTCGGCGGCCAGCGCCTGGCCGGGTTGCTGACACGGGCGGTGGAGCACCGCTACATCACGATGCCGTTCCCCGTTGCCGTGTACGACGCCGCCGTCCGGGAGCAGCCCGAACCGCTGGCCTAGCGCCTCCCCCTGACCCAGGGGCGAGGACTGCGCCAGGAGCATTCGCGTTGGGGAGGTGAAAGGGCGGGAGCGACCTTGGTCCGGCTTGGTCTGTATTCGTTCCCGGCCACCGGACGGCGTCTCTCCGGCGAGCCCGACGGACTGCCACCGAAGGCGACGAGCCTGCGGTCGCTGTGCGCCAACTGCCATGGTGCACAGGTCGCGGCCCGCGTTCACCCCGGCGGCCCTCAAGCGCCGCGTGCGATCTGACTCGGTGACGCGGTGAGACGACGGGTCCTACCGGCGACCGATTGGCGGTAGGACCCCCGCCATCCGGCAGTGCGGACCGACTCCTTGAAGCCGGGTACACGGGCCTCCGTCGTGGCTTGCGGCCCTGGGCTCTGTCGGCGACACGCCGTCCCGTGCCGACGGTGCCAGCCGCATAGCCACGCTGCTCCTGGCCGTCCTGTCGACCTTGGCTCGTGCTCGACCTTGACGCCGGTCTCAGACCTCGCTGTTGCCGTCTGGCTGCTCTAACGCCTGAGTCCGGGAGCGGCGCCAGAGAGGCGGTGTAGCCGTGGTTGGCTCGGGGCTCGTGGTCTGCGCCGCGCGGTCGGCCTGACCTGGGTGGTCGTGGAGCCCGACCCCACCCCATGAGCACCTGTCGGGAGGAGATCTTGTCCGCCGTGGCCGCACTTATGACTAGCAACGGTGGCCAGCCGGTGACCCTCATGGAGATAGTCCACGAGGTCGACCGCCAAGGCGGCACCCACGCGGAACGCACCGTGCTGACACACATCGTGGCGCACATGTGCAGCAACGCAGCCACGCCACCTCAGTGGCCCGACCTGCGGCGTGTGGATCGCGGCCGCTACGTGCTGGCAGCCTCGGCGGCACGGCCTGTTCCGAGGGCGGCAGTGCCCGCCCCTGCCTCTCTCCCGCTCGCCGCGCACCGAGTCGACGTGCGCCACGGCTGGCCCTGGGAGGGGGCGGTGCAGTCCGCTTTCGCGGGCTACCTCATCTCCCACGGCTGGCAGATCACCAGCACCGCCGACACCGCGTCGAAGGCTCGCGGGGTGGACCTGCTCGCAGGCAAGGGCGAGCGCCGCCTCGGAGCCGAGGTCAGGGGTTGGCCGTCCAGCGGCTATGCCGACCCCCGACGGGCCGAGGAGGTGAAGCCGACGCCGCCAACCAGCCAGGCCGGGCACTGGTTCAGCCAAGCCCTGATGAAGGGCCTCATGCTGCTGGACACCCACCCTGGCTTCGAGTCGTTGGTGGTGGTCCCGGACTACCCGAGATACCGGGACCTGGCCGCCCGCACCCGAACGGGCCGGACGGCTGCCAGGGTTCACGTCGCCTTCGTGAGGGAGGAAGGCACCGCCGAGTCGGACGCATGGACACCGTGACCTCCCTGACGGACCGGCAACGTCTAGGCCAGCCTCACGCCGACCAAGGCAGCGGGCTGACGAAGGACGCCGACCTGGAGCGCCAGAGGCTGCACATTCGGGCCAAGGTGTTCGAACGAGTCGCGGGCGTGCCCTGCTACAACACCAGCCCACTGGACTTCCGGCGGCTGCTCGACGACCCCGCGCTTCGGGTTAGTCGCCGGAGTCGGTATGTACCTCTACCACTTGGGAACCGGCTGACGCCCCGGACTCCACTCCGAGGTTGATGTTGCGTACCGAGAAGGAGGAGGGGTTGCCGGTGAGTTGGAGGACGCAGTTGACGTTCGGTCCGATGCCAAGGCCACCGCTTCCTGTCGCGTTACAGCCGATGAATCGGTAGTCCCCGGGGTGCTGCTTGCCGCCGTCCAAAGCGTGGAAGAGCGTGGTGACCGCCGCGTCGGTTGCGTAGTCGCTGGCTCGTTGACGACTGCCTGCCCGCCACGCCTGTGCAACGCAGGACACGACGAACTCAGGGTTGCTGTGGTCTGGCTTCGGACTGCACCGGGTGGTTGGCGCCGCTAGTCCCACGCACTTCGGCGCGGCGGCCCCGTTGGTGCTGGAGGCGACGAAGGAGTCCGGCACCCAGCCATTGGTCGGTGCGTCGATGCGGTCCCACTGGTCGTTAGATCCCGCTGACGCCAATCGGCTTGGGGCGGGGACGGTGACTCCGGTGGCTTGAGCGCAGACGAGGTGGACGAAGTCACCGCTAACAAGGCTGAGCACTCCCCCAGCGCTCATCGTGGGCTGGTCGCGCACAGAAATGTCCTGGTCTGCAACGACCGGGAAGGGGCCAAGGTTGCGGTCTGGGAGTTCCTGGCCAACGGAGGGGTTCCCTGCATTGCCTTGACAGGCTGGGATGACCGCGCCCGCTGCCCCCGTTTGCACGACCTGGTTGCTCAGCCACCCGAGCGAGGTGAAGTCCCAGACTTGGCTGGCACCGCCATTGGCCCGTACCGACCGGCCGTAGGTGCTACAGAGCACGGTCACGGCCTCACCGGCGTGCGCCGACCCACGCGGGTCGAACACGGTGGTCGAAGGTCCGTCGTAGGTGACCAGGTTCGGGTTCCCGTCCTGCGCGAGCACCTGAGCAGTGCTGGCCGCCGAAACCGGAGGCGCAGATGTTGCCTCTGTAGTCGGAGGCGACCCTCCCGGCGCGCTGGGTACCTCGGGGGTCTGGGCATCAGAGCCAGCCGTTGGCCTCAGGTTGGACGGACCGTCTCCAAGTCCGGCAATCCAGACGGATACTGCGACGATCGATAGCAGGAGGACTGCCGCGAGCGCCGCGAACCACACACGCCGCCTTGACCGGGTCACCGCGAGCCCGGGCGCTACGGCGTCTGCTGGTCGGACCTGGCTGTCGATCGTCTGCTGTTCCTGTGGTGGCGGGAGCGGGCTACGGCCCTCCGCCCCGCAAGCCCGGCAGAACCTCGTGCCAGCCAAAGTCGCGCCGCATCTGGTGCAGAACGCCACGCTGTCCTCCCGAATGCCAATGCAACAGTGGCAGTGCCTTGGGACCCCCTGACACGGTGCAGCCGGACGTGCCAAAGTGCGGCGTGTACCTATCCTGACAGAAGGAGTCCTCCTCGTGCCGTCCTCGGGTGAGCCGTTCAACCAGACTGTCATCTTGCAGGCGTCTCCCGAGGAGACGATTCAGAGGCTGCTGGGTAGTACCGCCGGAACCCGAGATCACACCTTCAACATGGCTGGTCCCAACAGCCTGGTAATCACTCGGCGCTACATCCCTACGTGGGCGGTCATCGCGGCGGTGGTCGGCGTCTTGCTGTTTCTGATCGGGCTCCTCGCGCTCCTCTACCGTGAGACGGAGGTGCTTACGATCACCGCTACGGAGGTGCCGGGCGGCACGCGGGTCACGTTGAACGGCATGGCTACCGCTGAGTTGGTAGCCCGCCTCAACGCGGTTTTTCAAGCAGATCAACAGGTCGCCGCAGGTGGGCCAGAGCCCAGCCGGGCGCCAGCGGCACTGCCAGCACCGTCCTCAGGGAAGACCTGCCCGAACGGACACCCTCTGCACGGAGATGAAGCCTTCTGTGGGGAGTGCGGCAGCCCAGCCTCAAGGTGGTGCGAGAACGGACACCCCGTCAGTGCCATGCAAAGGTTTTGTCCCGAGTGCGGCGCAGCCGCCAGCGACAACGCAGACCCGGTAAGAAGCAGGCACGCCAGCCGCAGCGCTGCGCGCCCAACTGTGGCCAAGGCCACGCCGACCAGCAAGGGCACACGCGAAACGCGAGAAGCACCGAACGAGCGCTCGGCCTCTCCAAGCGCTCCGGAAGAGACCGAGTGACCGGGCTGAGGAAGCAGCACGACGAACCCGGGCAGCGCAGCGCGCCGAACTGGCTATGGAGGCACGGATGGCCGCCCGCCTGGCCCAGGTGGTGGTGGCCGACGACTCCGAGTTCACGTCGCACGAGGGCCGGTGCCTCCAGCACGGGCGCGCGCTCGATGGCGACCGCGAGGACGTGTAGCCGTCGGGTGCGCTGGTCGCGAGGAGTGCGTACTACCCCCGTGAAGGACGAGCCTGCCCGGGATGCTTTCGAACGCTTGCGGGTGGCCTAAACGGGGCGCGGACGGTGCTCAGTCGGCTCGCCGAAAAAAATCTGTCATTCGCCAGATCAAACGCGGCGAGTGGTCCGGCGCGACCCGCTGACCGTGGGGTCCTTCCCCTTCCACTTACCGGCGGGGTTCCGGTCGATGAAGGCTGGTCAGCAAAGTCGGGTCGTAGGAAGGCGTACACGCCGGGGCCGGAGGGGAGCGACGCCGGGCTCAGGGTCGTGAACGGAAGGAACCCTCGGAAGCCTCGGTGCACAAGGTCGGCGAGGGTGAACGGCTGCATGACCGGCAGCGTCCCACCGGCACGAACATCTCGGCGGGTTTCAAGCAGTGGGGCCACAGGCCCTGCCCGCAGACGCCCGGCGCTCCAACTCCCGGAAGAAGGGCCTCGCCCCTTCGGCGTGTCTCCGACGCATGAGCGGTTCGCGAGGGCAGCATTGGGCTGTTGTTAACCAAGAGCAACACGGGCGCCGGTCCTTCCCGGCCGACGCAGATGGAGGACCGCTCATGCCATCGTCAGGCCCAGGGGCCGCGTTGAAGATGTCCGAGGGCTTCAAGGCCGGGATCTCGGCGGGGGGCTTCGGCGCGGTGCAGCAGGTGATCGAGCAGCAGAAGATGTCCGGCTGGGCCAGCGGCGTCGGCTCGCCCCTGCGGGGCGTCCTGGACGCCAGCAGCGCCTTGTCGGTCGCGGCGAAGAACCAGCAGGACTCGATCTCCAAGATCGCAGCGTCCGTCACCAGGCGGAACCTGTCGGCGTTGAAGATGTCCGAGGGCTTCAAGGCCGGGATCTCGGCGGGGGGCTTCGGCGCGGTGCAGCAGGTGATCGAGCAGCAGAAGATGTCCGGCTGGGCCAGCGGCGTCGGCTCGCCCCTGCGGGGCGTCCTGGACGCCAGCAGCGCCTTGTCTTCGCTCGGATCGGTGGCCTGGTCGGACACGCTGCGAGCCCTTGATGAAGTTCGTTACCTGGAAGACCTGCTTGACGAGAGCCTTGACGAGCAGCATCGCGTGGGACTGCGTGAAATGTCGGATGAGGATTTGGTCCGCCTGGGGCATCGCCTGGTCGGCCTTCCCGCCTCCGCATTGGCCCTGGTGCTGACCCTGACGCTGGTGAGCCATCCCGTCCTCTTCGCGTACATCAGCGCGGCCCTGTTGTCCTGGCAGGCGCGGGCTGCCGCCTTGAAGGGACTGCGGCGTCTCTAAGACTCGCCTGGACCAGTGTTGACGGGCTGCCCCCAATGGAACCGCGACGGCGGGAAGGGCGAAGCAGCAATCGTCGTGCTGGTAGGGATTGGAGGTGTCCCTTTCTCAGGCTTCAAGAGCGCATGGTGCTACCGCCTTCCTGGCCGCCAAGATCGCCAGACTCCGAGAGCCTCACGTCGCGCCACTGAACGCTCTCTCCGAAGAGATCGCGGCCGAGACCGGCCTGGCCGTGCCCGCGTTCGACCCGGACTCCGATGGGACCCACTCCCGGAGCCTGTTCCTGTTCGAGGCCCCGCCTGGCCCCCGGCGACGGCGATGACGGTGACGAAGCGAGACCGCCTAGAGACTGCAGCCGTCCTGCAACGCCTCATCACGGCAGTGAGAGACGGCGCTCTCGACGCCGACGGACCCGCTGGTGCCGGTCTCCTCAAGCGGATGCAGGGTGCGCGAGAGGCACTCGCGCTGAAAGAACTAGGGGCTAGACCACAAGATCGTGTTTAGTATACGGTCCTTTAGGCAACACCGACCACGTGCCAAACCCCACACCAGGCCCGTCGAGCACCACCCGCGTTGTCGGCTACATCAGGGTCTCCACCAGCGAGCAGGCGGAGTCCGGGGCCGGACTCGCAGCCCAGAGGGCGGCCATCGAGGCCGAGGCTGACCGGCGTGGCTGGCATCTGGTGGCCATCCACGAGGACGCGGGCATCTCCGGCAAGTCCATGACCGGACGAGCCGGACTCGACGCCGCGCTGCTGGCCGTCGAGAAGGGCGAGGCCGAGGTACTCGTCGTCGCCAAGTTGGACCGGCTCAGCCGCTCGCTGCTGGACTTCGCCAACCTTATGGAGCGCAGCCGCCGGAAGCGCTGGGCGCTCGTGGCGCTCGACCTCGGGGTCGACACCACCACACCCGCCGGTGAGATGGTCGCCAGCCTCATGGCGACGTTCGCCCAGTACGAGAGAAGGATCATCGGCGTGCGCACCCGAGAGGCGCTTGCCGTCAAGAAGGCCGAGGGCGTCGTCCTGGGCCGACCTAGGGTGCTCTCGCCCGAGGTGGTGGAGCGCATCAGGCAGGCGAGGGAGAGCGGGCAGACCCTCGCAGCCATCGCGGACAGTCTCAACGACGAGGCAGTCCCCACCGCTCATCAAGGCGCGAGGTGGCACCGGGCCACCATCCGCCAGGTCCTGTTGTCTAACGCCTGACTGCCTGGCCGTGCGTGTCCACACCACAACTCGCCGCACCGTCCGCTCGAATGTGGTGTGCTGCCGCTGTGGCTGAGCCGAGGACCCTGCCTTGACCATCGCCATCTCACTCAAGGTTCACGACGGCGTGGTCCTCGCCGCCGACTCGGCCTCAACGTTGCTGGCTCAGACGCCCGCTGGTGTCGGCGTTGTCAACGTCTACAACAACGCGAACAAGATCTTCAACCTCTGTAAGGGTTTGCCCGTAGGAGCCCTGACGTGGGGAGCGGGCAACATTGGGGCGTCATCCACCTCAACCCTAGCCAAGGACTTCCGGCGACGGCTCTCCGGCGAGGGCGAGCACGCCTGGAAACTAGACCTCGACAACTATTCCGTACTGAGCATTGCTGAGCGGCTCTGCGACTTCATGTTCACTGAGAACTACTTGGACGCCTTCGCCGAATGGCCGCACAAACCCGCAATGGGCTTCATGGTCTGCGGCTATTCCTCCGGCTCGGCTCTTGCGGAGGAATGGCAGATCAACATCGAGAATGGCCAGTGTTCTGGACCTTTTCAAATGCGCGCACTTGAAGACGCCGGAGTCACCTGGAACGGGGATCCCGAGGCCATCACGCGGTTGCTGTTCGGGATGAGCACAGTCACGCCACAGGTTCTTACGCAACTGGGGCTACAGGATCGGCTCGATGAGATCATCGCGGCGCTACGCGACGCGCAGATCGCCCCGCTCGTCCAGGCTGCCATGCCCATTGAGGACGCAGCCGATTTGGCAGAGTTCCTGGTCAAGACTACGGCTCGCTTCAACCGATACATGCCAGGAGCCGACACGGTGGGTGGGCCGATTGAGGTGGCTGCGATCACCAAGCACGAGGGCTTCAAGTGGCTTCACAGGAAGCACTACTACAGTTCGACACTCAACCCGGAGGTCAGGCCATGAAGCACAGGACGGATAGCGCTCCCGGCTTCGCCGGTGCAATGCCTAACCAGGCCGCTGGCATGCTCACCGGCCCGGAGTTCCGCTTTCAGCCTCCGGCTCATGATTCGGCAACGTTCTCGTCTGCGTTCCAGGCACTGGACTCCCTCATCGTCCGGTCTATGCGGGACGCATCACTTGTCGCTTCCCGCCCCGCTCCACGGCTGGGGATCGCGTCAAGCACCGAGGGCCGAGCGACAGACGTTGACGATGACAAGGGTGCTCCTTACCGTTCGGGCGCTCGTTAGTCCGAACCGACCCCGCGTCGCGTGCTCCTGATCCTGGACACCTCCGTGGTCCTCGCTGCGCTCGACTCGGCTGATCCGGACCACCAAGCGTGCGCGAATCTCCTCAACGCTCAGGCCGGAGCGAGGGTCGAACTCGTCATGCCGAGCACGGTCCTCGTCGAACTCGACTACTGGATCTCCGAGCGTCTGGACCCGACCGTTTGGCGAGCAGTCGTCCATGACCTGGTGGTCGGGGCGTACCGGCTGGAGCAGGTGACGCTGGCTGACATCGTTCGAGCATCGGACGTGGATGCGCAGTACGCGGCGCTTGGTCTAGGACTTGTGGACAGCAGTCTTGTCGCACTCGCAGAGCGCCTAGGTCAAACGAAGTTGGCCACCCTGAACCTGCGCGACTTCCGCCCCGTCGTCCCGAGACACTGCCCCTTCTTGGAGTTGCTGCCCGCCGACTTGCCATGACGCGAGCCACGACCTTAGACCACTGACGAGGGTGTGGCCCGGCGATCCACGGGCGCCATAACCCACTTCCAGCGGTACCACTCGTTCATCGGTAGCGTCCGGGCTCATGGACGGCTTCGCCGACAAGGTCGGCTTCATTTGGTCCGTCGCCGACCTGCTGCGGGGTGATTACAAGGCGCACGAGTACGGGCGGGTGATCTTGCCTCTGACCGTCCTGCGACGGCTTGACGCCACGCTCACGACGACCAAGGCGGCAGTGCTCGCGAAGGGCGCTGAACTGGAGCGCCAGGGCCTACACAACCGGGCCAGGGTGCTGGAGCGAGTGGCGGGCGTACCGTTCTATAACACCAGTCCGTTGGACTTCCGCAGGCTGCTGGACGACCCGGAGCACATCGCAGCCAACCTGCGGACCTACATCGCGGGCTTCTCACCGGGCGCTGCCGACGTGCTGGTGAAGTACGGCTTCGAGGAGCACATCAAGAGGCTGAACGAGGCCAGGTTGCTCTACCCCGTCGTTGCGAAGTTCGCTGACCTCGACGTAGCGCCAACCAGCGTCTCCAACGTTGCCATGGGCTACATCTTCGAGGAGTTGATCCGGCGCTTCTCGGAGGCCAGCAACGAGACCGCCGGGGAGCATTTCACTCCGCGTGAGGTCATCAGGTTGATGGTCAACCTGCTGCTGCACGAGGACGACGACGTGCTGCGCAGGCCCGGCTCGGTCAGGACGCTGTACGACCCGGCCTGCGGGACCGGCGGGATGCTGACGGTCGCCGAGTCCTACATGCGCGACCTGAACCCCCAGTCCAACCTGGAGGTCTTCGGCCAGGAACTCAACCCCGAGACCTGGGCCATCTGCCGCTCGGACATGCTGCTGACCGGCCATGACCCGTCGCACATCGTGCTGGGCAACTCCTTCTCCACCGACGGGCTGCCGGACGAGAAGTTCGACTACATGCTCGCCAACCCGCCCTTCGGTGTGGAATGGAAGAAGGTCAAGGACGAGGTCGAGAACGAGCACGAGCGCCTGGGCTACAAGGGCCGCTTCGGGGCCGGACTCCCCAGGATCAACGACGGCTCGTTCCTGTTCCTGCAGCACATGATCTCCAAGATGAAGCCCGTCGAGCAGGGCGGCTCCCGGCTCGCCATTGTCTTCAACGGGAGCCCGCTGTTCACCGGCGCAGCGGGCGCGGGTGAGAGCGAGATCCGGCGCTGGATCTTGGAGAATGACTGGCTGGAAGGCATCGTCTCGCTGCCCGAGCAGTTGTTCTACAACACCGGCATCTCCACCTACTTCTGGGTTCTGTCCAACCGTAAGAGCCCCGAGCGTCGGGGAAAGGTCGCTCTGGTCGACGCCCGCGAGATGTACGTCAAGATGCGCAAGAGCCTGGGAAACAAGCGCCGCGAGATCACCACCGAGCAGATCGAGACCATAACCAACCTCTACGCCGACGCTCTGAACTTCAGCGCTGAGGACCACCCTCAGGTGAAGATCTTCAACAGCACCGACTTCGGCTACCAGCGCATCACCGTCGAAAGGCCACTACGGCTGCGTTTCGAGGTCACCGACGAAACCCTAGCCGTCTTCACCGAGTCCAAGGCGTGCAAGACTCTCGGACTACCAGCCAGGGGCGCCGCTGACGCCGTCGAGGCGCTTCACGAGGCCGAACGCCAGCAGGCCGCAGTCCTTGAGGTGCTCCACTCGCTGCTGGGTTCCAGCGACGCCAGCCGTCAGAAGTTCGCGGGACGGCTTAACTCGGCTTTCGTCGCGGCTGGCGTCTCCCGCGACGCCAAGGTCGACAAGGCCATCTGGGACGCCGTCGCCGCGCCCGATCCCGAGGGCGAATTGCAGACCGACCGCAAGGGCCACCCTCTGCCAGACGCCAACCTGCGCGACAACGAGAACGTGCCGCTAGGCAAGAGCATTGACGAGTACATGAAGCGCGAGGTCGTGCCCCACGTCTCGGATGCGTGGGTGGACACGGAGAAGATCAAGATCGGGTACGAGATCCCCTTCACGAGGCACTTCTACGTCTACATGCCGCCGCGACCACTGGCTGAGATCGACGACGACATCAGGGCTATCGAGGACGAGATTCAGCAACTTCTCGGGCGGGTCTCGAAATGAGCGTTTCTCTCGGCTTCCGCCGGTCAGGGTGGCAAGGGAGTCTACCTACCGGCTGGACAGAGCGACGCCTTGGTGATCTCGTGACTTGTATCAACGGTTACCCGTTTCAGTCTGACGACTTCGGACCCTCTGGCCACACCCCCGTCGTGCGTATTCGCGACCTATCGGCTCCTGATTTCGAGACGTTCACGGATGGCTTGATCCCGGCCAAGGCAATGATTCGCGACGGTGACCTGGTGATCGGTATGGACGGGGACTTCAACGTGGTGCATTGGGCTCGCGGCCCGGCTGCGTTGAATCAACGGCTCTGCCTCCTTCGACCCCGGCTGGGTGTTGACATCCGCTTCATCTACTACGCGCTGCCAGACATTTTGCAGATCATCAACGATCTGACCTTCTCCACCACGGTGAAGCACCTTGCCTCGGGTGATCTTCTGGCCGAGAGGTTGCCCCTGCCGTCAGTCGAAGAGCAATCGCGGATCGCGGACTTTCTGGATGCCGAGACGGCCCACGTCGACCGCCTGCTGGCCCTGAGAGCCAAGCAAGATGACTTGTTGTCAGACGCGCAGACAGCCCGTGTTGAGTCCTGCGTCCAAGACCTGCTCGCGGAGAGCGCCCTCGTCCCGTTGAAGTACCTAGTCCGTGAAAGCGATCTGCGCCTAGGCAACCGGGCGCCGCCGACGCTGCTCTCCGTGTCGATCTACGTCGGTGTCGTTCCTCGTGCCGCTCTGACCGACAAGGAGGGTCGAGCAGACGAAGTCACTGCCTACAAGTTGTGCGCCCCCGGTGACCT
>JAABUT010001680.1_pt1 | contig 24206 bp, 23 predicted proteins | sample 5559281 | NCBI WGS metagenome assembly JAABUT01 (sample SAMN10711880, study PRJNA513359) | rock metagenome | isolation source: Antarctica rocks | place: Antarctica: Victoria Land, Ricker Hills nord | collected 2016-01-04
CATGGCCAGCCTGCGAAACCTGGCCATCAACCTGCTCCGCATCACCGGCGCCACCAACATCGCCGCCGCCCACAGATACCAAGCAAGACAACCAGTCCGACCAATCAAACTCATCCTGACCTGCTGAGACCCGACTATGCCGCGGCCCTGCTTCAGGCCCCGACTACACCGCGGATTGTGATGACCAGGTTTGTGTCGGTAACAACGAGTTGGCCAAGGGATCGCTGCAGTATCCGGGCGAAAGGCCTGACGATGGATGATATGGTGGAGGTGTGGAAACTGACTCGTGACTTCTAAGGAACAATCGGGATGTAGATCCACCCTGCCGACGTTGCGAGGTGTTATTAAGCTGAGCGGTACATCCATCGAATGTAGGATAAGGAGTTGTATTGTGTCGAGCGCGCCGAACGAGCCCATGGACTACTACGATGGAACCGGTATTGTCCAACGTCCGCCGGTGGGCAAGATGATCGCCAGCCGCGTCGCCTTCCCGGTCCTGGCACTGTTGTCTCGCGAGCAGAGTTACAAGCTGCGCCTCACGCCAATCGACGATGAACGTGTCATCATGGCGCTTAAGCACGCCAAGGGCAAGGTGCTCGATATTGGTTGTGGTTCCAATACCTTCGTGCGCAGCCACGGCGAGGGTACCGGGGTCGATGTGGCGCCCTGGAAGGGCTGCGATGTGGTGGTGGAAGATACCGCCACGTTGCCGTTCGAAAATGACGCTTATGACACCGTGAGCTACCTGGCCTGCCTAAATCATATTCCCAACCGTGACGACGTGGTGAAGGAAGGCTTCCGGGTCACCAAACCGGGTGGCCGGGTTCTGGTGACCATGATTCCGCCACGGCTTGGGAGCTTCATTCACTGGTTGCGCGAGCGTAACGACCCCGACCACAAGCAACGCCACATCGACCACGCCCACGAACTGATGGGTATGTCGCGCCAACACGTCACCCGGATTCTCAAAGATGCTGGGTACACAAATATTCGCTCGAGGGCGTTCGTCTTCGGCCTCAATCGTATCTATATCGCTGACAAACCGACGGGCTGAAACTGTGTGCACGCTCGATCAGGTCCAGTGTCGCTCTGTGGTGGCCCCGGAGCGCCCGGCGATGACGGCGATCAACCGGGCGACCTCTGCGGCGAGCACCTGCCTGGCAACGCCAAGGTACGTGCGCGGATCCACCGCGGCGGGATCGGCTGCGAGCTGCTCGCGCAGTGCAGCCGTGAACACCTTGTTCAGATGCGTCGACACGTTGATCTTCGTCAGGCCGGCCAGCACTCCGGCCCCGATGATGTCGTCCGGCACTCCGGAGGAGCCGTGAAGCACCAGCGGTACCGTGACCACAGAAGCGATCTGGGCGATCCGGTCGAGATCCAGCGCGGCGGTGCGCTCTGCCATCGCGTGCGATGATCCAACCGCGACGGCCAGCGCATCCACCCGGGTGGCGGCGACGAATTCGGCTGCTTCGATCGGATCGGTCTTGACGCCGGGGGCGTGAGCGCCGTCCTTGCCGCCGACTTCGCCCAGCTCGGCCTCCACCCACACCCCGGCGGTGTGCGCTCGACGCGTCACATCGGCGGTCCTGGCGACGTTCTCCGCGTGGTCAAGGGCGGAGCCGTCGTACATGATCGAGGTGAAACCCAGCTCGACAGCCTCCTCGATCAACGCCGCATCTGTGGCGTGGTCCAGGTGGACGACCACCGGAACCGTTGCGCGGCGGGCGATCGCGAGTGTCGCGAGTCCGATCGGGGCCAGCCCGCCGTGGTAGCGGGCGGCGTTCTGGGAGATCTGCAGTACCACCGGTGATCCGGCGGACTCCGCCCCGGTGACCAGTGCCTCGGCGTGTTCCATCCCGACCACGTTGAAGGCGCCGACGCCGCTGCGCTGACTGCGGGCATCCAGCAGCAGGTCGCTCCCGACGAGCGGCATCTACGGCTCCAGGATGATCGAGCGGCTGAGGTTCCGCGGGGAATCCGGATCGTAGCCACGGTGCAGCGCCACCTCGACCGCGAGCCGCTGGACCCGCACCAGGTCGGCCATCGGATCGAGCTCGGAATTCTCGAGGGCTGCACCGGTGGCCTCGATCTCCGCCGCCAGCCCGGCCGGAGCGTCGCCCAGAATCCAGACCAGGGCATGCTTCTCGGCCACCGCGATCGGGCCGTGCCGATACTCGAGGGCCGGATACGACTCGGCCCAGGCGATCGCCGCCTCCCGCATCTTCAGAGCCGCTTCGTGGGCCAGGCCGACCGCCGGTCCGTGACCGAGGAAGGTGAACTGCACCTTCTGCTGCCAGCCAGTGGGTAGCGGACGCTCCAACGCCGCCCGGCAATCGTCGATCACCGGGACCAGATCCTCGCCCAACGCAGTACGCAGGACCGAAAGCGTGGTCGTCGCGAAACGCGTTTGCACCACCGACTTCTCGTCGGCGAACGGCAGCAGCACCGCATGGTCGGCGGCGCGCGCTCCCGGCGAATCGGGATCCCCAACGACGATCAACGTTCGTTGCTCAGCTGGCAGCCCCGCCAGCAGATCCAGCACCTCGGTGGTGGTCCCGGAGCGGGTGATGGCCATCACCAGGTCGTACCGCCGGCCGGCCGGAAACTCCGATGCGGCAAAGGCATCCGTTTCACCGAGACCGGCCTGCTCCCGGTAGCAGGCGTAGGCCTGCGCGACGAACCAGCTGGTGCCGCAGCCGACAACGGCGACCCGTTCCTGCTGCTGTGGAAGCGCGGCCGCGTGGATGGCGGCGACCTCGGCGGCTCCCGACCACATCTCCGGCTGGCTGGCGATCTCGGCCAGCACGTACTGCGCGGGAGCGCTGGCGGGTTCGGTCTGCGGACGGGTCATCGTCACTCCTGCGCTCGAGTCTGCTCATGCTATCGGTACAACGAGCAGCAATCGTCAGCCGGCGCGGCCCTGGCCGCCGGCTGGCGGCGGGGGGGAGTTCAGCGCCGCGGCGAGCAGTGATCGGGCGGTCCACCGCATCAGCTCGGTGGCGTCGGCTCGCGAGAGGCGGGCGATGTCAGTTAGCCATACCAGCGCTTCGATGCCGACAGCGCTCCGAATCGCCAGCACGAGCCGATGCAGGACGGGCTCGGTCAGCCGATCGCGCAGCGGCTCCAGCGCTTCGGTGAACCAGCCGATGGCCCGGCCCTGGCGCAGGGGCAGCGCACCCCGGGCCGCCGGGTCGACCTCGAGCGAGAGCCGCAGCATGGTTCGCTGCTGCGCCTCGGTGTCCAGGATCAGGCTGAGGAACGTGCCCACCACCGCGTCCAGGCGCGCCGTCGGGTCTTCCGAAGCTTCGCCGTCCAGCAGGGAGCGCGCAACCGTCTCCGGGTGCGCAACCATCAGCAGTGCGTGCTGATTGGGGAAGTACCGATAGGCCTGGGTACGCGAGATCGCCGCCGCTGCCGCCGCGTCCTCGACGGTCGGGGCCAGCCCCTGAGCGACCAGCTCCCTGGCTGCCGAGACCAGCGCTTCGCGGGTCCTGCGCTTCTGCGCGGAACGACCACTGTCTTCGTAGGGGGTTGACATATCCTTGATGGTACCGCACTCTCATCGTAGGACCGCAGTACCATAACGGTCCACCCGACCCGAGAGAAGGCGCCATGAGTGCAGCAACGATTCCCCGCCCGCTGGTCCGGCAGGCGGCCAGTGCGGAGCGCAGTTGGTTCTCCGGCGGTGGGGTGTTCAGCTGGCTGGCCAAGGCGGAAGACACCGGTGGCGCGTTTCTGCTCTGGGAGGACCGGATGGTGCGCGGCAAGGTCACGCCGCTGCACACCCATCCGACCGAGGAGACGATGTACGTCATCGAGGGCGAGATCCTGATGCATCTGGATGGTGAGGAGTATCCGGTTGCCGCGGGCGGGGTGGCGCTCGCCCCGCGTGGCGTGCCGCACGCCTTCACCGTGGTGTCCGAGACCGCGAGGACGCTGACGCTGCACACGCCGGGCAGCAGCCAGGCCTTCTATCTGGGCGCCAGTCATCCGCTCGCGGCCGACGAGGACTCCGGTGTGGTGGATTTCGACCGGGTCGCGGCGTCGGCTCGGGAGAACGGTGGCATCGAGATCCTCGGGCCTCCTCCGTTCGCTCATTGAGCTTCCGGACAGCTGCAGCTATTTGACCGCGCCCGCCGTCAGCCCGCCGATCAGGCGTTTCTCGATGAAGCCGAACAGGACCACGACGGGGACGATGGCGACGGTGGCAACGGTGAACACGTACTGCCAGTCGGAGGTGTAGAAGCCGAAGAATTTCGGCAGCGAGACCGTCAGCGGCTGCAGGTTGTTGTCCTGCACCAGAACCGATGCGGCGGCGTACTCGTTCCACGAGTTGACGAAGACGAACACCACTGCCGTCACCACACCGGGCCAGACCAAGGGGAGCGAGATCTTGAACATCACCTGCATTCTGCCGGCCCCGTCGACGACCGCTGCCTCGTCCACCTCCTTGGGCACCGAGGCGAAGAAGGCCTGCATGATCCAGATGGCAAATGCCAGGTTGAACGCCGCGTTGACCAGGATCAGCGCCACCCAGGACTGGTGCCCGGTCCACGACAGGAACTCCTTGAACAGGCCGATGGCCAGCACCGTCGGCTGCAGCATCTGGGTGATGAGTACCAGGAACAGGAAGGCGACGCGTCCCGGGAACCGGAACCGGGCGAGGTAGTACGCGGCCGGGGTGGCGACCAGCAGGACCAGAGCCGTGGCGCCGAACGAGATCACTACTGTCGCGAGCAGCCCGTTGAACGGCCTCACCTGTGAGGACCAGACGTCGACGTAGTTGTTGAAGTGCGGCCCGGACGGCAGACCGAACGGCGGCGGAACCCGGGTGATCTCGGGCTGGGTCTTCAGCGAACCCAGCAGCATCAACAGGTACGGGGCGACGAACACCGCGACGATGAGGACGGCGCCGACCGCGATGCCGACGGGATTCGGCCGGCGGTTGGGTCCCACCGACTTCCGGCGTTCGCGGGGCTCGGTTAGCACCAGCGGCCCGTGTGCCGGGGTCGACGTGCTCAGCGGAACGGCCATGATCATTGCTCCTTCGTCGGACGGACGAGGGCGATGTAGATCGCGATAATCACCAGGCAGAACCCGAAGTTGATCACCGAAAGTGCTGACGACACACCAGGTCCCAGCGAGTTCTTGTACAGGAACACCAGCGGGGTGGTGGTCAGCCCGGTGTTGTATCCCGCTGTGGTGTTCAGGATCTGCAGGATCGGCAGCGAGTTGAAGACGTTGATGATGTTGATCAGCGCGGCCACCGCGATCGCCGGCCGGAGTATCGGCAGGACGATCCGGCGGTAGCTCTGCCCGGCATCCGCGCCGTCCACGTGCGCGGCCTCCAGCACGTCACCCGGCACCGACTGCAGCCCGGCCAGCAGGGTGTAGGTGGTGAACGGCAGCGAGACGAAGATCGCCACCACCACCGCGACCCAGAACGCCGTTGCCGGTCGCTGGGTCAGCGCGGTGGTGCTCCCCAGCAACCCGACGGAGCGCAGCATCCTGGTCATCAGGCCGTAGTTCGGATCCAGCGCGTTCAGGAAGATCGAGCTGGTCATCACCACCGACGCACCCCAGGGGATGACGATGGCCAGCCGGACGATCTTCCTACCCCGGAACGTCTTGTTGAGGAACTGGGCCAGACCGAGCGAGATCAGCAGGGTAGCCAGCACCACCACGACCACCCAGACCACGGTGTTGATCATGATCCGGCCGATGGGCACGCCCGGGAAGGTGAGCGCCGTCCGGTAGTTGAGCCAGCCGGCGGCCCCCTGTTCGAAGCCGTACCGGCTGAACCTGCGGAACGAGTTGTAGATCATCAGCCCGGCCGGGTACAGCACGACGCCGACGATCAGGATCAGCGACGGCAGCAGCCACGGCAGGGCCGCCCCGAATCGACCCAGAGCGCCGCTCCGCCGCCGGGCCCGCGGGGCCGGCGCGCGTTGCGACGGCCGGCTGATGGTGGCGGTCACCCCTGACGGATCCTTTCCTCACCCTGCCGTCGGATCGGGTCGGCGGCAGGTCAGCCGCCCGCCTGCATCTGGGCCTGGATCTCCTTGAGCACGTCGGCCGGTGCCTGGTCCTGCAACTTGCCGGCGGTGGACTGCAGTGCAGACTGCAGCGCCGACCACTGGGGGTTGCCGATCGGGGTGAACTGCACCGTCTTCAGCGCCTGGTAGAACGGGGCGTTGACGGCGTCCTGTTTGGTCGCGGCGGCAATGGCGTCGGTGGTTGCCGGCAGCAGGCCGGTTCCCTTGTACCAGGCCGCGTACTGGTCGGAGCTGTAGAAGAAGTCGAGGAACGCCTTGGTGGCGGCCTTGCGGGCTTCGTCCTTGTTGTTGAACGCCAGGATGTAGTCGGTGACGCCGTAGGAGATGCCGTTGCCGGACTTGGTCGGGATGGGCGCCAGTTCGAACTTGATGTTCTTGAACTTGGCGCGGGTCTCCGCGGTCAAGCCGGAATGCGCGACGTACATGCCGACCTTGCCCTGGTCGAACAGGTTCGCGACGTCCTGCCGGTTCGATGCACCGACGTTCGGCTGGGTCACTTTTCCGTCGATGAACTTCTTCATCTCGGTGAACGCCTCGGTCGCCTGTGGTGTCTCGGCGTTCAGCTTGTCGCCCTGCGCCCAGTTGCCGCCGGTGCCGTAGAGCCATACGGTGGCCTCGGCCTGCGCCTCTTCGGGCCCGAGCGGCATGCCGTAACCGGTGATCCCGTTACCCAGTTTGGTGATCTTGTCGGCGGCTGCGTACATCTCGTCCCAGGTCTTGGGGACACCAGCGATGCCTGCCTGCTTGAACAGTTCGGTGTTGTAGGCGAGCAGTCGCGAGGTGGCGATGTCCGGTGCTGCCCACTGCTTGCCGTCCGAGCTGAGGCCGTTCTTCAGCAGTGCCGGCTCGATGGACTTGAGCGTCTCCGCGCTCATCACTTCGTCGATCGGGTAGAGCAACCCGTCTGCTGCCTCGCCGAAGTTGTTGTCGTTCAGGATGTCCGGCATGTCGTTGGCCTGGATGCGGGCCTGCACCTTGGCGGTGAAATCGGTCCACGGTTCGATCTGCAGCTTGACCTCGACGTTGGGCTGGATCGCCTTGAAGGAGTCGATGATCTTCTGCCAGTCGGCCTTCGAGGTGTCCGCATACGACGGGGCCAGCACGCTGATGGTGGTCGCCGGGAGCTGTTGCCCATCTGGCGCAGCCGCCGAACTCCCGTTCTCGGAACTCGCGGCACCGGAACCCGCGGTGTCTCCGGACGTCGAACTGCCGACCGTATCGCCCGCCGAGGTCTCGCTGGCTCCTGCTGCGGCAGAACTTCCGCCGCCCGCGGCCGGCGGCGCGGTGGCTGCGTTGTTGGAGCCACAGGCGGCCAGTGCGAAGCTGGCGGCCACAGCCGCAGCAGTAAATGGGATGGACTTCTTCACGGACGCCTCCATGCGCTATTTTGAACTGTAATGCTCAATTACGAGCAAGACCTTGCATGTTTCTGGCCGGTCGGACCGGATGTCAAGAGTTGGCGCCCGATTGTGACCTTACTTTGTTCTTCCCTTGTCGCGGCCGGGTTGCCACGCTGTCCGTCCCGGGCGAGCCGGTGCCCGGCGGCTCCCGTGGCCGCCGGCTCACCGGGCCGATCGCGCCGCGCGCAGTCCGGCTCGGCCGGCCGGGAGCCGTAGCATTCCCTGCTGTGGCACTGCACCTCTACGACACCGCGGCCCGCGCGGTCCGGGCGTTCGAACCGCTGATACCGGGTCAGGTCTCGCTGTACCACTGCGGCGTCACCGTGCAGGGTCCGCCGCACATCGGACACCTTCGCGGGGCCGGCGTCGTCTACGACGTACTGCGGCGCTGGCTCGAGTATTCCGGCTACCGGGTCACTCAGGTCCGCAACGTCACCGACATTGACGACAGGATCCTGGTGAAGGCGCGGGAGGCCGGGGAGCCATGGTGGGAGTTGGCTGCGCGCAACGAGCGCGCCTGCACGGAGGCGTATCAAGCCCTCAACTGCCTGCCGGCGAGCATCGAACCCAGGGCGACCGGGCACATCAGCCAGATCATCGAGTTGATCACCCGACTGATCGACGGCGACACAGCGTATGCCGCCTCCGGCGACGTCTACTTCGCGGTGCGGGAACAGGCCGACTACGGCGCCCTGTCCGGGCAGAAGCTCGACGAGATGAACCAGGGGGAGTCGGAGGGCCATGGCAAGAAGGACGCCGCCGACTTCACCCTGTGGAAGGGCGCGAAACCGGGGGAACCGTCCTGGGATTCGCCGTGGGGTCATGGCCGGCCCGGCTGGCACATCGAGTGCTCGGCCATGGCCCGCAACTATCTGGGTGACGAGTTCGACATCCATGGCGGCGGCCTGGATCTGGTGTTCCCGCACCACGAGAACGAGGCGGCACAGTCGCACGGCGCCGGCCTTCGATTCGCCCGGTACTGGATGCACTCGTTCTGGGTGACGATGGCCGGCGAGAAAATGTCCAAGTCGCTGGGCAACACGCTGAGCGTGAAGGCTGTCACCGACAGGGTGCGGCCGATCGACCTGCGCTACTACCTGGTGAGCGTCCACTACCGATCGACGATCGAATACTCGCCGAAGGCGCTGGAGGATGCGGCACGGGCCTTCAGCCGGATCGAGTCGTTCCTGCACCGGGCGGTCGGCCGGATCGGCCCGGTGGAGATCGGCGAACTGCCGGACGACTTCGTCCGGGCGATGGACGACGATCTCGGTGTGCCGCGGGGTCTGGCGGTGCTGCACGATCACCTGCGTACCGGCAACGCCGCCGTGGACGCCGGCCGGCCGGAGGTGGTGAAGGCGGCAGCCGATGCGATCCGGGCGATGCTGGCCGTGCTGGGCCTGGATCCGTGGGATCCGGGTTGGGCGCCGACTGCCGGGACAGCCGGTTCCGGTGTGGCGTCGGCCGAGTCCCGAGCGCTGGACACGCTGATCTCCGGCCTGCTGGACAAACGCCAGAACGCCCGTGCTGCCCGGGATTTCGCTGCCGCCGACGCCATCCGCGACCAGCTGTCCGCTGCCGGCATCCTGGTCGAGGACGGCTCTTCCGGTTCCACCTGGTCGATCGAGAGGTAGTTCCTATGGCCGGCAACTCCCAACGCCGCGGCGCCATCCGCAAGGGTGGGACCAAGAAGGGCGCAACCGTCGGATCCGGTGGTCAGGTGAAGCGTGCGCTGCGCGGAAAGGGACCGACCCCACCCGCGGCGGACCGGAAGAAGCACTCCACCCGAGGCGTTCCGGGTTCCGGCGGTCGGCAACGTCAGCCGGACGCGCCACGCGGCGGCCGCCCGGTCCGGCACGGCACCGCGATCCCGGAAACCGTCGTCGGCCGCAACCCGGTGGTGGAATCGCTACGGGCCGGCGTGCCGGCCACGGCACTGTATGTGGCCCAAGGGATCCAGCCGGACGAGCGGATCGCCGAGGCGGTGCAGCTGGCCACCGGCCGTGGGATCGCGCTGCTGGAGATCTCGCGGCCCGAGATGGACAAGCTGACCGGCGGCGCCATCCACCAGGGCCTGGCCGCCCAGGTGCCGCCGTACGACTATGCGCATCCAGAGGATCTGCTGGCGCTGGCCCGCGACTCCGGGATGCCGGCGCTGCTGGTGGCGGTCGACGGGGTGACCGACCCACGCAACCTGGGAGCCATCGTCCGGTCCGCCGCCGCCTTCGGCGCGCACGGAGTGCTGGTCCCGGAACGCCGATCGGCCGGGATGACGGCGTCGGCATGGCGTACCTCGGCCGGTACCGCTGCCAGGATGCGGGTGGCCAGGTGCACCAACCTGGTGCGGACGCTCAAGGAATGGGCGGCCACCGGGGTGATGGTCGTCGGTCTGGACGCCGACGGCACCATGGACACCGACTCCTTCGAGATGGCGACCGGGCCGCTGGTGCTGGTGGTCGGCTCGGAGGGTCGCGGGCTCGCCCGGCTCACCAGAACGGTATGTGACGCAACGATTTCCATCCCGATGGCGCGCACCGTCGAGTCGCTGAACGCGTCGGTGGCCGCCGGCGTGGTGCTCGCCGAGGTGGCCCGCCGCCGGAGGGCCGGTCGGTGACCGGCCACTGTGGCAGCCGGCTGAGCGTTGGTGACGGCCGATAGGCAGCGGTCAGGCCTGCTGCACGTCGGCCGTCGCAGTCGGGGCGCTGCTGGCGCGCGGGGACCAGCCGCGCCGGGCGCGGACAGTCCCGATCGCCCTGCACACCAGGTAGATCAGGAACGACAGGGTGGTCACGAAGGGCGAGATGGGTAGGCCCGGAGTCAGCGAGAGGATGATGCCGCCGACCGCGGACACCACCGCGAAGATCACCGACAGGACGGTGACCGCGACCGGGGACGCCGTCACCCTGGCGGCGGCGGCTGTCGGGGTGATGAGCAGCGACAGCACCAGCAGGGCGCCGACCACCTGCACCACGATCGCCACCGTCAACCCGAGCAACAGCATGAAGACCACGGACAGCAGCCGCACCGGAACCCCCCGCGCGACGGCGACTTCCGGGTCCACCGACGAGAAGAACAACGGCCGCCAGATGGCCGCGAGTGCCGTGATCACCAGCACCGCGACCGCTACCAGCAGCCACAGCTGGGTGCCGTTGACGGCCACGATCTGCCCGATCAGCAGGCCGAACTTGTTGGCCGCCCTGCCCTGGTACAGCGCAAGGAACAGCACGCCCAGCCCGAGGCCGAACGGCAGCAGCACACCGATCGCCGAGTTGCGGTCACGGGCCCGAGAACCCAGTAGTCCGAAGACGATCGCCGCGATCACCGAGCCCACGATCGACCCTGCGGCCACCACTGTGGAGCCGGAGCCGGTGGTCGCGCCGCCGAACAGCAGCAGCGCTGCCGCTCCACCGGCGAAGGACAACTCGGACGTGCCGTGGACCGCGAATGCCAGGTCACGGGACTGGATCATCGGTCCGATCACTCCGCCGAGGATCCCCAGAATGGCGCCGGCCACCAGCGAGCCGGCGACGTACGGCAGCAGCCTGGCGATCTCCGCCGGTGCGAACCAGTCGGCCGCCGCGACACGCATTCAGAGCACCTCGACCTCGTCGTGATCACCGTGGTGCTGGTGATGATCGGCGCCGAGCACCACGATCCGGTCGCCGGCGCGTAACACGTCGATCGGCGTGCCGTACAGCCCCGACAACACCGAGGAGGTCATCACCTCTGTGGGTGGGCCGATCCGGAACTCGCCGCCCACCAGATACAGCACCTTGTCCACCATCGAGAGCACGGGGTTGATCTCGTGGGTCACGAAGATCACCGCCGTCCCGGCATCCCGCCGCCGCCGGTCGATCAGGTTCGAGACCGCCTGCTGGTGCGACAGATCAAGACTCAGCAGCGGTTCGTCGCAGAGCAGCACATCCGGGTCGGTCACCAGCGCCTGGGCGATCCGCAGCCGTTGCTGTTCGCCTCCGGACAGCAGACCGACGGGAGCGTCGGCGTATCCGGCGGCGCCGACCGTAGCCAGCGCCGCATCCACCCTGGAGCGTCGGGAGCGGGTGGGAACCGTCAGACCCCAGCGGTGTCCGTCGATGCCGAATCCGACCAGGTCCCTGGCCCGCACCGACAGGCCGGGATCGAACGCGCGCTGCTGCGGCACGTACCCGATCCGCCGGGAGCCGCGGCGCACCGGGCGCCCGGAGATCCGCACCGATCCGGCACTGAGCGGGAGCTGCCCGAGCAGCACCCTGAGCAGGCTGGTCTTGCCGGCACCGTTCGGACCGAGGACGGCGACGAACTCTCCGGGTGCGACGTCCAGATCCAGTGAGTCCCAGAGGATCCTGGAGCCGAACGCCATCCGGGCGCCGCGCAGTTGCAGCGTCGGGGTCGCGGCCGACGGTTGCTGGTCCCGCGACGCCGGGCCGGTCGCCACCTGACCCGTCGCAGCATGCGTCGTTCGGATGGTCACGGCCTGGTCAACGCCTTGGCCAGAGCGTCGATGTTCCCGGTCATCCAGGTCAGGTAGTCCGTTGTGCCTTCCGGCAGCGTCTCGGTGACGGCCAGCACCGGGATGCCTGATGTGTCCGCCAGCCGGCGCAATCGGTCGGTGACCGGGCCGGTGGTCTGCACGTTGTAGGCCAGCAGACCGGCGGACTTGTGGGTGATCATGCTCTCCACCTCGGCGATGTCCTTGGGAGAGGGATCGTTCTCCGACTCGATGGCCTTGGAGAAGCCGGCGGGCGTGACATCGGCGATGCCCGCCTCGACCAGTAGGTAGTCTGCCACCGGTTCGGTGACCAGCGCCCTGATCCCCTGGTGTGCCGCCTTGACTGCCGCGGCCTTGGCGTCGATCTTCCGGAGCCCGGCGGTGAAGGTGCCCGCGTTGTGGGCGAAGGTTGCCGTGCCCGAGGGATCCAGCTCACCGAGCTTCGCGGCGATCGCCGCCGCCAATCGGGTCATCGCCTGAGTGCTGTAGAACACGTGCTCGTTGAACGTGGCTGCCCCGGCCTTCTTCAGCCCTGACACCTCGACCGCATCGATCAGCTGTGGCTTCGGATCGGCGGCGTCGAGCATCCGGTTCACGAAGTCGTCGTAGCCGCCGCCGTTGGCGATCACCAACTGTGCCTGGGCGATCTTGACCTGGTCGTCGGGGGTGGCCTCGAAGGAATGTGGGTCCGCGGAAGGCTTGTCGAGGATCGCGGAGGCTCGGATCCGGTCGCCGCCGATCGTCGACGCGATGGAGGCGTACACGCTGGTACTGGCGACCACCGCCACGGTGCTGTGTCCGGACCCCGCTGCGGTACCGGTCGGCGATCCGGCGGGGCCACCGGACGCGGCTGGCACGGAGGATCCGCACCCGGCCAGCGTGACAGCGGCGACCGCGGTGGCGATCAGCAGGCGACGGGTACGTGATGGGACGGGCACATCGACTCCAGCCGGGTGTTAATGGGAACCATTCCCATTCACACTAGCAGGGGGACCGCAACGGTCGCCACCCGCTCGCCCGCCGGGCGCTCCAAAGGCGACAAGCAGAGTGCAGGTAGCCGGGCGATGACGGAACGTTGCCTCGACTCAGGTGTGCTCGGCCGTCGGCGGCCGGAGATCGGGGGCGATCGATGCGGCATGGTCGGGTACGACGGTGAATTGATCGCGCGGTGGCCGGATATAGCCGTCGGTCGGCGGCCTGGGAGGAATTTCCACCGCCGGCCGTCGCCGGTGTTCGTAGTCAATGGTGGACAGCAGGTGGGCGATCACGTTGAGCCGTGAGCGCTTCTTGTCCTCGCTCTCCACCACAAACCACGGAGCCTCCGGGATGTCGGTGTGCACGAACATCTCGTCCTTGGCTTTGGAGTAGTCCACCCACTTGGTGATCGACAGCAGATCCATGTCTGAAAGCTTCCACCGCCGCATGGGATCCCCCAACCGCGACTCGAAGCGCTTGTACTGCTCGATGTCGGACACCGAGAACCAGTACTTGCGGAGCAGGATCCCGTCATCCACCAGGAGGCGCTCGAAGATCGGCGCCTGGTGAAGGAACCGCCGGTACTCCGCCGCAGTGCAGAACCTCATCACGTGTTCGACGCCGGCCCTGTTGTACCAGGATCGATCGAACAGCACTATCTCACCGGCCGAGGGAAGATGTTCGACATAGCGCTGGAAATACCACTGGGTGCGTTCCGGCTCGGTGGGTGCGCTCAATGCCACGATCCGGCACCCGCGCGGATTGAGCCGTTCGGCGATACGTTTGATCGCCGAACCTTTCCCGGCGGCGTCGCGCCCCTCGAAGATCACCACCAGCCGGGTTCCGGACTCGCGTACCCACTGCTGCAGGGCGATCAGTTCACCCTGCAGCCGCTGCAATTCCGACGCATAGGCCTTTGTCGACAGCTTGGAGCCTGAGCCCGAGGACTCGCGGTCCGATTTCATCGACCCCTATTGCCCCTCTGCCGGCGGAGGACGAGAGGACGGAGCGAAGCACAGGGTGTCCCCTGATGCTTCGCTCCGCCGGTATCGGGTTGGCTGATCAGCGCTTGCTGAGCGGCGAGGATCCCAGCGACGAGGATCCCAGCGCCTCCACGTCGATGCGGCCGGCCACTGGTGAGGCGTCGGCCGGTACGGCGGTGGACGACTTGAGGCGCTCGCCGGTCTGCGGGTTGAACACGTGGACGTGGTCGCCGTCCTGGACGGTGGCGCGGACGGTCGCGCCCTGGCTCAGCTGCACCCTGGCGTCGGTCCGGATCACCATCCGCTCGCCGTTCGGGCCGTGGCCGTGCACGTAGGAGTCCGCGCCCAGCTCCTCCACCAGATCGACCGTCACCGGGATGCCAGTGCTGCCCAGCAGCAGGTTCTCCGGGCGGACCCCGAAGGTGACCTCCTTGAGGCCTTCCGATCCGGCCTCGGACAGGATGTCGCGGGGGAGCGCCAGAACGGATTCGCCGAGCTGTACCCCTTCGCCGCTGATCGGCAACGACATGATGTTCATCGCCGGTGAGCCCATGAAGCCCGCCACGAAGACGTTCGCCGGCTTGTCGTACAGGGTGCGAGGGGTGTCGCACTGCTGCAGCAGGCCGTCCTTGAGAACGGCGACCCGGTGGCCCATGGTCATGGCCTCCACCTGGTCGTGGGTGACGTAGACGGTGGTGGTGCCGAGCCTGGCCTGCAATTCGGCGATGTTGGCGCGGGTCTCCACCCGGAGCTTGGCGTCCAGGTTCGACAACGGCTCGTCCATCAGGAACACCGACGGCTCACGGACGATGGCGCGGCCCATCGCGACGCGCTGCCGCTGGCCGCCGGACAGTGCCTTCGGCTTGCGGTCCAGATACTTCTCCAGATCGAGCAGGCCGGCGGCCTCTCTGACCTTGGAGGCGATCTCGGTCTTGTTCACGCCGCGGAGTTTGAGGGCGAAACCCATGTTGTCGGCCACGGTCATGTGCGGGTAGAGCGCATAGCTCTGGAAGACCATCGCGATGTCGCGGTTCTTCGGCGGGACGTTGGTGACGTCGCGGCCGCCGATCAGCACCCGTCCCTCGTTGATGTCCTCCAGGCCCGCCAGCATCCGCAGCGCGGTGGACTTTCCGGAACCGGACGGGCCGACCAGCACCAGGAACTCACCATCGGTGATGTTCAGGCTGAGCCTGTCCACCGCGCGGACGGGCGGGTTGCCCGGGTATACGCGGGACGCTTCGTCGTAGCTGACTTCTGCCATCGAGTGTCCTTCCTGTCGTGACGCGGCAGCTGGATCTCGTCGCCGCGGGCTGCACCCGGCATTGGCACCGGGTACCTGATGGCGAGATTAGCGGCGCGACGCCGGTATGGGAAGGGGATGTTGGAAAGCGCTTTCCGTCATGCATGGGCGGCGCGTTGTCGGGTTGCCGGGGCACACTTGGCTCATGGGTCAGGATCGACGTCGCGGAACGGGCATCGACCGCCCCCGGACCGGCGGACGGGGGACCGCAGCGGCGTCCGGCGGAGAACACCCAGCCGCCGATCCGGCCCGGCAACCGGGGCGTCAGCGCAGATGCGGCATCGTGCCGCCGTACCTGCTCGCGGCGCTGGCGATGTGCGACGACCCGGATCTGGCCGCCAGGGCGGTGCGTACCCTCGCGCGGGACACCGAGGTCCGCCGCGAGCGCCTCGGCCCCACGTCCGCCGGGGCACGCCCCACGGCGGCGCCCAGCGGAGCCGGATCCGGTGCGGCGCCGGGCGGCGGGACCGGTCCCCGCCGAACCGTTGCGGACGCCCACCACGACGAGACGCTGCCAGGCGACATCGTGCGCGCCGAGGGAGCGCCGGCCACCGCCGACGTGGCGGTCAATGAGGCGTACGACGGATTGGGCAGCACCTGGACCCTGTACTACGAGGCGTACCACCGCAATTCGCTGGACGGCAAGGGCCTGCCGCTACTGGCGACGGTGCACTACTCGAAGGACTACGACAACGCCTATTGGGACGGCGAGCAGATGGTGTTCGGCGATGGCGACGGCAGGATCTTCGGCAGGTTCACCGCCAGCGTCGATGTGATCGGGCACGAGTTGACTCACGGCGTGACTGACTTCACCGCGGGATTGCGGTATCAGGGCCAATCCGGAGCGCTCAACGAGAGCATCTCCGACGTGTTCGGGATTCTGGTGAAGCAGAAACTGCTCGGGCAGGACGCCGATCAGGCCGACTGGTTGATCGGCGCCGACCTGCTGCTGCCGGGGGTACACGGGGTGGCGCTCCGGTCGATGAAGGCGCCCGGCACCGCGTACGACGATCCGCAGCTCGGCAAGGATCCGCAGCCGGGGCACATGGACGACTACCTGACGACAGCCGCGGACAACGGCGGGGTGCACACCAATTCCGGAATTCCGAACCGGGCGTTCTACCTGGCAGCCACCTCGATCGGGGGACCGGCGTGGGAGGCGGCGGGGCAGATCTGGTACTCGGTGCTCAGCGGTGCGCCGATCCGGGCGGACTGCGATTTCGCCACCTTCGCCGGGTTGACGGCTGACGCCGCCCGGAACCTGTTCGGGGCGGACTCCGCCCAGCAGCAGGCAGTTCGTTCCGCCTGGGAACGGGTGGGGGTCACCCGGCCGTCGGGCGGCAAGAAGGCCGCAGAGGTGCCGAGTCCACCGTCCGAGGCCGCAGGGTCGGCGTCCTCGACGGCCGGATCGCCGACGGTCACCGTGCGCCGCTCCGGTGGCTTCGCGGGCCGGACCGTTGAACGGACGGTCCGGCTCGGCGAACTGCCCGAGCACCTGGCCGAGCAGTGGACGTCCCTGTTGGCCGGTGGGTTGCGGCCGGTGTCGCCCGGCCGGACGCACCCGGATGCCTTCGTCTATCAGGTGGAGGCCGGTCCGCTCGCGGTGACGGTGTCCGAACATGATCTGCCCGCCGACCTGCGCGGACTGCTGCGCAGCACGCTGGAGGAGGGCTGACAGGGCCGCGCCCCGGGGGGCATCCGCGCGTGCCGCCTCCGCTACGGTGCTCGGATGGATCGCAGGCGCGGGGGGACTCCGCCCGCAACCCTGGCGTCGCTGGCCAAGGACGTGGGGGTGTCGCGGACAACCGTGTCGAACGCCTACAACCGGCCGGACCAATTGTCTCCGGGGCTGCGCGCGCGGGTGATGGAGGCGGCAGCCAGGCTCGGATACTCGGGACCCGATCCGATGGCCAGGTCGTTGCGGACCAGGAAGGCCGGTGCCATCGGCCTGTTGCTCACCGAGCAGCTGTCGTATGCCTTCCGCGACCCGGCCGCGGTTGCCTTCCTCGAGGGCCTCACGCTGGAGTGCGATCAGGCGCGGATCGGCCTGCTGCTGGTGCCGGCGAGGCCGGGCTCCGAGGACGTGCTCAGCGTGTCCAGCGCAGCGGTCGACGGCTTCGTCGCCTATTCCATGCCGGAGGACGACCCGCACCTGGCCGCGATGCTGGCGCGCCCGGTGCCCACGGTGATCTGCGACCAGCCCTTCCTGGAGAGCACCGACCTGGTCGGGATCGACGACAAGGCAGCCACCCGCGAGCTCGCCGAACATCTGGTGGGTCTGGGTCACCGGCGCGTCGGCGTCGTCTGCATGCGGCTGGGACGTAGCCGGTCGGACGGGCCGGTGGATCTGGCCCGGCAGCAGGCAGCCGCCTATCACGTGCAACGCAACCGGCTGGCCGGTCTGCGGGAGGGATTCGAGGCAGCCGGGGTGGCCTGGGACCGGACGCCGGTGGTGGAACGGTTCGACCACTCCCTGGCGGCCGGCGCCTCGGGTGCGGCCGAGGTGCTCGGACTCGACCCTGGCATCACCGCGCTGGTCGCCACCTCCGACGTGCTCGCTCTCGGCGCGATGCAGGAGCTGCGGCGCCGCCGCCAGCGGGTGCCCGAAGACGTGTCGGTGACCGGGTTCGACGGGGTGCGGGCCGCGGTGGACGCCGGCCTGACGACGGTGTCGCAGCCGGTGGTGGAGAAGGGCAGGCAGGCCGGCAGGCTACTGCTCGATCCGGCGCAGCGACAGACTGCGAGGCGCGCGATGCTGGCGACCACCTTCCTGATCGGCAGCACCACCGGGCCGCCGCGGATGTGACGCCTGCCGAACGCGGGCCGTGGACACCTTCCCGGCTCGGGGCGCTCGGCGGCGGTGGTAGTGCTTAGTGCTGGAAGAAGACCGCCTGCTCCCGCCGGGCCGCCGCCAGTGCCGTCAGCAGGTCGGCCACCTGCTGCGAATTGTCGATCCGCAGCGCGGCTGCGGTGTCTCCTGGCCCGACCTTGACCCCGACATCGTCACCGTCCAGGATGCTGAACGCGTTCTCGTCGGTCACGTCGTCGCCGAGGTAGATGGTCGCCGAACTGCCGAGCGCTGCCCGTAATCCGGCCAGTGCCTTGCCCTTGTTGGCCGACACCACCGACAGTTCCAGGACCTTCTTGCCGCGCAACAGATTCACCCCTTCCCAGCCGGCGACACCATCCAGAACGTCGTGGGTGACGGAGTTCTCGAGCTCCTCCGGCAGGCCCCTGACATGGATCGAGACCCCGGTGGGCTTCGGCTCCAGACGGATGCTGGGATACTTGGTGCTCAGCTCACCGGCAGCCGCTTCGACCCGGTGCTTCAGCACCACCTCGTCATCGGTGAGGGTGGTGGGCGACGGCCCGTCCTGGGTGGAAGCCTTCACCAGGCCGGCGATCCCGGCGTCCTCGGCGCCGTGCGAACCGATCAGGTGGAACGGGCCGGCCTCGCCGATCAGGTGCCGGAGCTGGTCGAGCGACCGCCCGGAGATCACCGCCACCGAGGTGTTCGGCAGCACCGCAAGTGTCCGCAGGGCATCGACCGATTCGGGCAGCGCCCTGGCGGCAGCCGGATCCTCGACGATCGGGGCCAGCACCCCGTCGAAGTCGGTTCCCACCAACAGGTGGTCCGCTGTTGCCAGCTTCTGGACGGCGGACACCACGTCGTCCGGCAGCCGTCGCAGGGCGGCCGCCACCGGATCCTTGGTGTCCTCCAGGGTGGACAGGAAGTTCTGAGCCCAGGCGTTCACGTCGTTGGTCATCACCTGGCGGCGAAGGAAGCGCATCCGTTTGCGCTGTTCCGCCGCCGGCATCCGCAACGCGGTGCGCATCGCTTCCTTGACTCCGTTGGTGTCGTACGGGTTCACCAGCAGCGACTGCCGCAGCTCGCCGGCCGCCCCGGCGAACTCGCTGAGCAGCAGCACGCCGTCGCCGGCGGACCGGCAGGCGACATACTCCTTGGCGACCAGGTTCATGCCGTCGCGCAACGGGGTGACCGCCATCACGTCGGCCGCAACGTAGAACGCCGCCAGCTCGTCTCTGGGGAACGACTGGTGCAGGTAGTGCACCCGCGGCCGGCCGATCCGGCCGTAATCACCGTTGAGCGCTCCGACCTGACGTTCGATCTCCTCCCGCATCCGGACGTAGGAACCGACCCGTTCCCGGGACGGGGTGGCGATTTGAACCATCACCGTGTCCTCGACGGCCGGATCGTTCCCGGCCAGCAGCTCCTTGAACGCCTCCAGCCGGACGTTGATGCCCTTGGTGTAGTCGAGTCGGTCGACGCCCAGGATGATCTTGCGCGGCTCCCCGAGGTCGGCCCGTAACCTGGCGGCGGTCTCGGTCACCTCCGCGCTGGAGGCGAGCTCACTCTGGCTCTTCGAATCGATGGAGATCGGGAATGCTCCGGCCCGGATATTGCGGCCCTCGTAATGCAACATCGAGCCTGTCACCTCGGCGTCGAGCTGGGTGCGGGCCAGCCGGACGAAGTTGCGCACCGCTCCTGGCACCTGGAAGCCGATGAGGTCCGCGCCTAGCATCCCGGCGACGATCTCTCTGCGCCACGGCAATCGCATGAACAACTCCAGCGGCGGGAACGGGATGTGCTGGAAGAACCCGATGCGCACATCCGGCCGCATGCCCCGCAACATCGCTGGTACCAACAACAACTGGTAGTCGTGGACCCAGACCACCGCGCCATCCGCTGCGACGTCCGCCGACTTCTCGGCGAACCGCTTGTTGACCTGCTGGTATGCGTCCCACCAATGCCGGTGATACTCCGGATCGGCGACCGCGTCGTGGTACAGCGGCCAGAGGGTGGAATTGGAGAAGCCCTCGTAGTAGGAGGAGATCTCGTCGGCCGACAGCTGAACCGGATACAACGTCAGGCCGTCGGTGGTGGTGGGCGCCATGTCGACATCCGCGTCGCCGGCCCAGCCGACCCAGGCGCCCTCGCGACTGGACAGGATCGGGGCCAGCGCGGTGACCAGACCCCCGGGGGCTTGCTGGGCGCGGGTGCTGCCGTCGGATTGCTTCTTCAGATCGAATGGCAGCCGGTTGGCCACCACCACCATGTCCGCGCGCTCTCCGGATGCCGGTCCGGTGTCGGAATCGAAGGGATGGATGTGCGGTCGGGCAGCGTCGGACCCTGCGTCATCGATGGGGGGCTTCACGCCCTGACTTTACGCTGGGGCACCGGCTGCGACACGCGAGAACGACTAATCGCACGCGGAGGCCCGACTGGAAGCGCCCTACACCCCCGCCGTGGTGCGAATCTCCCCGGTCGCCGCCGGCACCGACGGCACGGTCTACCGCTCTTGGAACATCCATGACCAACCGGGACAGGCCCGAACAGCTTGCAGCCCAACACATACCGCCAACGCGGTTGAGTTGGAAGGAGGCAGATCCGGTGACGGTATCGGCGATGAAGCTGCCGAAGTTGCCCGTCAAGAAGACCGCTACATAGACTGACCGCTTCGCGGATCGCCCTGGGCAGTCTCGGCGCGCCGCCTGCATGATCCGCAGCTGGACTCGCTGTCGGGACTCGGTCCTGCGCGCGCCCGGAGTCCGTCGAGGACGATGTCAAGGAGACGGCGAGCGCGGGCGTCTGACTCTGCCGCGTCGGCGCGGGACAAGTAGCTGATGAGCAGGATGACGTCGCGGGCGTCGACGTCGCTGCGGATGGTGCCGTCGGCTATGCCGGCGTCAAGGAGCGTGGTCAGGGCATCGCCGATCGGGCCCAGGCTGTGGGCGGAGAGGTCGTGCCAGACGGACACTTCGACAGCGGCGAACACCCCGCGCTTGACGTGCGCATAGTCGGCCACCCTGGCGAACCAGCATGCCAGCGCAGTGACAGGGTCGTGGTCCCTCAGCAGTGCCGGTGCCGCGGCTACGAGCTCGTCGACGTCGTGGCGGTAGACCTCCGCTAGGAGGTCCTCCCGGTTCGGGAAATGCCGGTACAGCGTCCCCTGGCCGACACCGGCCTGCTTGGCGACCGCGTTGAGCTTCAGTTCGTCTGAGCTCGCCACTGCCGATCGCGCGGCCTGGACGATCCGAGCACGGTTCTGGGCCGCGTCAGCGCGACGGCGAGGCGGGCTCATACCTGCCCTCCCATGGGCGGACTACCTAAACGGACACACGTCCGGTACCGTCGAGACGAGGACACGTGTCCACTTTAGGCAGAAGGAGCTTGATGTCTGGGATCGAAGGCAAGGTCGTCGCCATCACCGGAGCGAGCAGCGGCATCGGTGAAGCTACCGCCCGTTTCCTCGCTGGACGCGGCGCAGCCGTCGTTCTAGGCGCGCGCCGGACCGACCGGCTCGACGAACTCGCCCACGGCATCCGCGACCGGGGCGGCCGGGTCATCACCTGCCGCACCGACGTCACTCGCAGTGAGGACCTCATACGGCTCGTTGGCCGCGCAGTGGGAGAGTTCGGGCGGCTGGACGTGCTGGTGAGCAACGCCGGCATCAGCAAGATCGGACCGGTGGCCAGCCTCGACGTCGACGGCTGGTCGGCCATGATCGACGTCAATCTTCGCGGCGTACTGCATGGCATCGCCGCGGCCCTGCCCGTCTTCCGCCGCCAGGGCGGGGGACACCTTGTCACCACCATCTCCACTTCCGGGTTGAAAGTTGTTCCCCACCAAGCTGTCTACGCCGGAACAAAGAACGCGGTCCGCACTGTGCTGGAGGCGTTGCGGCAGGAGTCGACCGACGGGATGCTGCGCACCACATCGGTCTCACCGGGCTACGTCCGCACCGAGCTCGCCGACTCCATCGACGACGCCGGCGTCCGCGATCAGATCAAGCGCGGTATGGACGAGTTCGGCCTTCCTCCTCAAGCTGTTGCCCGCGCCATCGCCTTCGCCATCGAACAACCGCATGACGTCGAAATCGGCGACATCACCATCCGACCAACCGTCCAAGCCTGACCGCCCCCACAGGCGGCGGCATGCGGTCGACGCCTGAGAACCGGTTGCGTCAACATCTTCTGTGGGATCAGTTGGTATCTGTCGTCGTGGACAAGCGCGGCTGGCTGGATCGTCACCGCCGTGATCACCGCGATCGGCGCCGTGGTCCGGTTCTGGAACCTCGGGCTGTACACCGACGGCGGCGCACCGATCTTCGACGAGAAGTTCTACGCGCTGAACGCCGCCGAGATGATCCGGCTGGGCGGCATCGAGGAAAACCCCGCCTACGGGGTGGTGGTGCACCCGCCGCTGGGCAAGCAGCTGATCGCGATCGGCGAGATGTTGTTCGGCTACAACGGTTTCGGATGGCGGTTCTCCTCGGCGGTGGCCGGCACGCTGTGAATCCTGCTGATCGTCCGGGTGGCGCGTCGGCTGACCGGTTCTACCCTGCTCGGCGGCGTCGCCGGCATCCTGCTGATCTGCGACGGCGTGAGCCACGTGAACGCCAGGGTCGCGCTGCTGGACGTTTTCCAGGAGCTGTTCGTGCTGGCTGCCTTCGCCTGTCTGCTGGTGGTGGACCGGGCCCAGGTGCGGGAGCGGCTGGCCAGGGCTGTTGGCGACGGCGCACCGGGCATGGGCAGTGCGGCCGGCATCGAGCAGGGTGCCCGCTGGTGGCGGTTCGGCACCGGCCTGATGCTCGGGCTGGCCACCTCCATCAAGTGGTCGGGCATCTATTGGATCGCCTTCTTCGGGGTGTTGTCCATCCTCTGGGACATTCTGGCGCGCCGCCAGGCCGGTGCCCGCCGGCCCGTGCTCGGCACCGCGCGACGGGACCTGCTGCCCTCACTGTGGTCGTACGCGGTGATCGGTATCGGCACCTACATCGCGTCCTGGTGGGCCTGGTTACGCAGCGTCTCCGCCTGGGCCAGAAGCAACTACGTCTCCGACAGCCCGGACTGGAAGTCCCAGACACTGCACAGCATTGCGGGGCTATGGCACAACACCCTGTGGCAGTGGACCTGGAAGATGCTCGACTTCCACTCTCACCTGCTGTCGCCGGGCGCGCCCGGTGCCGCCGACCCCAACCCAAAGAACCGGCACCCATGGGAGTCCAAGCCGTGGAGCTGGCCGATGGGCACCCGGCCGGTGCTGTACTACAGGCCGGCGGACAAGCAGGCACCCGGCTGCGGCGACGGGGCACTGTGGCGGGCCATCGGCCGGCTGGACTGGCGATACGCTGCGGTTCTGGTTGGTTACTCCGCCGGCTACCTGCCATGGTTCGCAAACCTGGACCGGCAAATGTACTTCGTCTACGCCACCCCGTTCGCCCCGTTCCTGGTCCTCGGCATCGTGCTGGTCCTCGGAGACGTGTTGGGCAGCAGACGATTCAGCGTCGAGCGACGCATGCTCTCCCTCGGCGTCGTCGCGCTCTACGTCGGACTGGTGGTGGCCAACTTCATCTGGCTGTGGCCAATCCTCAACGGTGACCCGATGACGATCGACCGGCTACACATGGAAACCTGGCTACCGTCCTGGGGCTGAGTCGCGGTCAGCCCGGATCGCCTGGACCGCCGGCCGGAAGATTGGGTGACCTGGCTACTGGTGCGGGCGGACACCGTCGCCGTGTCACCGGCGATCTGGATCGCGACCTGATCTATCGTCAGTGTCGGCGATGGGTGGTCGCGCAGATCCGTGACGTAACGATCCTGATCCCATCTCTCACCCGTTCTGCCGTCCAGGTAACGGAAATCGCTGCCAACGATCATCCGCAGCCTCTCCCAGGAACCCTGGCGGCACGCATCGATAAAATGCTCGTTGCGGGCGGTGAGCACATCGACGTCATCCATGTCGTCACGGTGTCGACCCCGTTCGTGCACCGCAACCATTCCGGCAGGGCCGAATCCACGGGTCTCCCGAGGTTTGCGCAGTACAACCACTCCGTGGATCAGTGCCCGAAGTGGATCAGTGCCCGAACGGATCCGGATCCCGGCCCGGCAACCAACTGTTGCCGGGCGCGTCCCAGCCCCGCGTCTTCACCATCTTCTTGGCCGCCCTCGCGTGCCGGCCGATCAGTCGGTCAAGGT
>JAABUT010001682.1_pt1 | contig 24192 bp, 25 predicted proteins | sample 5559281 | NCBI WGS metagenome assembly JAABUT01 (sample SAMN10711880, study PRJNA513359) | rock metagenome | isolation source: Antarctica rocks | place: Antarctica: Victoria Land, Ricker Hills nord | collected 2016-01-04
ATCGAAGAATATGAGATTCTTCCTAAAAACACATACAATATGAATGAAAAGAGCTTTCTACTTGAACTGCTTCAAAAGACTCGAAGAGTCTTCAGTCTAAAGCATCTTGACAGTGACAAATTGCTGAATGCTGATCAAGACGGCAATAGAGAATGAATTATCTTGATTGCAACCATTTGCATGAATATGACCTATATACCCCCTTCGATCATTTATCAGACGATATCAGGTAATATTCAGGACAGCTGACTTACTGAATATGATTTCAAAGAGCAATCCTGCTTCTTTGCTTCCTTCGCTACTGGCTGAACCAACGATGAATTGGTCTACTCTTGGCTCACTATCGTATTTGATCGAAATACGAGGTCAAAAGCCAGAAATTCACGAAATTATCGCCTTCTATTTGTTGACGAGCATGACAGTCATATCAACATGAAGTTTCTTGACTGGTGTGAGCAGAACAAGGTGCTCGTGACTTTATATCCTTCTCATTCTACGCATCGTCTTCAACCTCTGAATGTGAGCTTATTCAACTCTTTGGCCAATTACTACTTGCAAAACCTGAACGACTGAATCTTTAAGAGTCAAGAACTTTCTCGAATATCAAAAAGAGACTTCTTTGATCTGTTTTGACCTGCATATCAAGCTGCTTTCACGCATGCCAACATAAAAAGTGAATGGGAAAAGACAGAATTGCTGCCTTTCAATCCGTCGCAGATCATAAAGCAGATTAAATCGAACGCTAGACCTGTTTCAAGCCATTCTTCTTCTTCAGCATTGTCAGAAGCTGATTGAAGAAAGGTTCGACGATTAATGAAGTCAGTTGTAGAAGAAGTAATTGGTTCGGAAGCTCGTAAGTTGAACAATACGATGGAAAAGCTTACTACAGATGTTGCTCTTCTAAAAGCAGAAAATGAAGATCTTCGACGAACAGTACGTATTGAAAGAAGTCGCAGACGACGTGAAAAGTCTTTATTTGACGATTTAGAAATTAATGGTGAGGCAAAGGGGGTGTTTTTTAGTCCTAATAAGATTCAGGCGGCTCGTGATCGTCAAATTCAAAGAATCGAAGAGGAACAGCAAGCTGCTATTCAAAAGGCTGAAGAAAAGGAACAAAGGGAGCTTAGAAAGCTAGAGGAACAGCGTTTAATAGCTGAAAGAAAGGTGGAACGGGAAAAAAAGAAGGCGGAACGGAAGGAGGAAGCGAAGCGAAAAAAGAAGCTACGGGCGAAGGAATTGAAGCAACGACGTCTAGTTCAGGAGCAAAAGCTGAAGGCTAAAGAGCTTCAGAAATGGCAAAAGAAGAAGTCTAAAGAGGTGAAAGTACAGCAATTCACTGATTTTGTTGCTATTGAGAAGGTGGAAAGGGGGCCTAGTCAAATCAGGTCTACGCGAGCTGGAAGGCAATTCAAAGCTCCTAAGCGATTTGATGATTAATTCTTATAGCTTGAAAGCTTCATATAGATATCGACAACTCTCTATATTAATTGCAATTTGATTCTATGAATGGTGGTTGAATAATAATAAAAATAGTATTGGTTACTAATCGGGTTTAGGGTGTGCACGGGACCGGAACGTGCACGGGCCCGGGAGTACTCCTAGCGGACTGTCACCAAAGCTTTTTACGGTTTGAGATCGACCCAGCAGTGGAACACGTCAAGCAGTCCAGAACAACTGTGAATGAACCGTAAAAAAAAACGCTTAAACTCGTATTCTACGAGGTTGACTGTTCGTGTTAGTGGATTGATCTTGAAGCGTTAAAACCTACTTACTGCCTTGGTCTGCTAAGGCAACCCGTCCTCTTCCTCTGCCTCTGCCTCTTCTTCCCTCCCGTACACAAAACCTGTACATAAAACCCATACACAAAACCCATACACAAACCCGTATACAAAACCGTATATAAGCTTATTTACAGTATATATATATATACTCTAGAGCCGCATATGTAAAACAAGAAAAAAACCTGATTATGAGGTAGGAGGCTGGCTGGCTGTTTGTTGTGTTTCTGTGTGGGAGAGAGGGGGAGAGGTTGGGAGGGGGTTGGGGTGGTGGGGGAGGTTTGGAGAGGGGGGTTTGGAGGGGGGTTGGAGGGGGGTTGTTTGGGTGTGGTGGGTAGGTGAGTTGATGAGTGGAAGGGAAGGGGAGGGGGTTTGAAAGTTGAAGGGAGACGGATATGGAAAGAGGCGTGCTGTTGAAGGTACCGTAGAACGATGAAGAGAGTATGTACATAGCCGTGACGGATGCATTTCCAAAGAGTGCGAAATTGGACCGGGGGGGTTGGAGAGGAGGTGGGTGTGAATGTGAATATAGATGCAGAGATGGACCATGGTGCAAGAAAGGGGGGTATGGGGTGCGAGGGGAGGAGTGCTTTTGATTAAATTGGGGGGGGGGATTAGGCAGCTGGACGAGATCTTACAGTATGGCTCTTTTATGGAGGAGGGAGGAGAAGGAAAACGATGGTAGTGTGGCAGCCCTGGTGGTGGTAGTGAGAATATCCGGGATGGGGGGTGGAGTGCTGGAGTTGTGGTTCTTCTTTCTCTTACGGAAACTGCGATATTTGCTGGTAATTATACTCACAGTAGACCAGCAACTAGCTAACTCAACAGGCAACATAGAAGCCTTAGCTAGTGGATTGGATGCGCATATCATCTTCGTTCGGTCAGGAATGGGACGATTCTTATTCAGGGAATCTTAAAGCCGCAAGAGGGTATGGGATGTTTCGCTAGAAGAATTAGGAAGCTACTTTTCTTCCTCCCGGTGAAGGAATCTCTAGCAGCCAGCATCAGCGATATCTTATCTGTGCGACTTCCCAAGCGGAAACCCGCTCTCCAGTCTCAGTTGATACCAGCGTGGTATACCACGGCCTCCTGCAACACTGAGATGGGGTGGGTGGCTGGTATAAGCAACATGAAGACTCAGCTATGAAATTTTGCGAAGCAGCATTCTCAGACTTCGACATAAGCGAAGAGAAATATGAGAGAAGAGAGAATGAATGGGATGAATGGGATGCTGAGTTCAAGCCTGAAAGATAGTAGAATTTTGAGTCATCTCTGTTTGTGAGAGAATAGATTGCTTGGAATGAGAAAGTCTGTCAAGAAGATGTGAGTCTGATTGAGTTGATAAAGAGTTTGCACTTGCGATCGACGTGACTTTATTTGATAAGGAATCACTTTGAGTAAATTTCATGTCTTGCTCGTGCCTTTTGTGTCTCGATCGTAAATTTTTTTTATCGCTTTGTAGAGCATCATCTGTGCGGTTAGCTCTCTTTATTGAGGATACAGTCCTCCATCGTTATTTTAGTCTCTTTGAAGCATGGCAGATGAGACATCTGGATCTGAGATTTTTAGGTGCCATGCGTAGGCACCGTGGGCCTTGACACGACCTGGATAGGGTCTGGATATTGGAAGGTGAAGGTCAAGGAGAAAGCATCAGAATCGGAGATGAGAGATGAACGCGAACGATGTGCAGATTCACAGACCGAGCTTCGAACCAGACGAAGGTTGTCCAGCTAAGGCTGAGAACGTCTTGATCATGACTCCGTAGGCGGCGCAAGGCATTCTTGGCCAAGGCGCCGTCATAGTTCTTTCAATCGAGGTGACGGTGGGGTCAGCCAACACAGAACTCCAGAACAAGGCCAATTGCGAGTATATGCTGATGAGCCTGAGAAAGGAGAACCAAGCGTCGATCATCCACATTTGCATAATCCAGGTCAGAGTCCTCTTCCTCTCCCGAGGGACCCAGACCATCGAGTCCTGCCCAGTAGGCCTCTGATGACGTTAATTGGCCTGCTTGGAGACGTTCGGCCCGGTACTGATTGTTTCGTGTTGTTGCTTTTCCTTAGTTGTAGCCTTGGCACCGTGTCCGCCTTGTGTAGCCTCTTCCAAACCGCCTTCTCGGATGTGTTTTCGTCAAGTCAGCCACTGACGACTTGTCTATCCGGCGTATGAGGTCGGATATCCTCTATTTTACACGCCTATTGGGGCTGTTTATGGCCCACAGCCATGGCTTGTTCTCGTACTCGCGAGTTTGCTCCATGTATCCATCTCACGCGATCGACCATATTCCGCCTCGGCCTCAGCCGTATGGAAGAAGAAACTCTGCTCTATTGAGAGGTCATGGCATTTTAAGTCATCCAGCGAGGATTACAGATCGCCTATTGGCCTACCAAAACGGCATTTTCCAACCAACGATGATACTCCCTTCAAGCTGTACATGTTAGAACATTCTCGTCCCTGAGCCGTAAAGCCCGACTTATGCATGTCGTTTTCGATGGCAAACTGAAGAGTTCGATCAAGCGAGAGGACGATCATGTCCCTTTTCGGGTTGTCGGATTACAGTTCATGTGTTGCGGAGACAAAGCTAGAATCTCGTATTCCTTTCGGAAGAACAACTTCCAAACCACGCACTGAGGAGCCTTGTGGTCAAACAGGATCATAGTAGCGAATATCATTTATCAGGCGCTGTTAATCCGATGGCGTTTGTGGCTTCTTGACAGAATACTGTTTCGGTGCTTGTAGCCCCTTGGCACTTCTTGATCACTTTGCCTTGACACATCAGTAGTACCTATCATGATGCATTCATTGGTCGGCCGTAGACCGTGGCGCCGCAAGTCGTTGACAGTAGCAACGCATTCGTGAACGGCTACGATCTATGGGTCAAGTATCACAAAAGAGCTTACCTTAGTTCGATCCATGGATGGCTCTTGCTGCAGTCGCTGTTGAAATGACATGTTACTTCAGCACGTGGCGGCTGTCATAGGTAGTACGCCCGCCTGCGCGGATACCCCTGGGGCATCCCTAACCAGAATTCTGATGCTTACGCGTACAACAAGCGAGATGCAGAGAAGATGGTTGGTCGGTCAGTAACCAATTCTCTTTCTAGGGAATGAACACCCTGAACAAGGCTGCGTCGGAGGCAGAAGGTTAAATTCTCTCGGGTGGGATGTTGGGGACCCATGTCGGGTTTGTTCAAACTTACCAGTACTTCGTTCCCGATGTTGGTGGAGTGATTTCCATGGTCGGAACCAGCCACTTACTGCCGGCCCTTGTAGCCATCAGACCCAGTGGTTGAGATGTTCAGCTCCAGAGGACGTCGAGGCAAGTCCACGAAGAGAGAGCTCGCTAGCAATGCATGTCAGCAATACTACTTCGTACTAGTGGCTTAAGCTAGTGCATGCTTACTAGCCGGGCACAACGGGAGATCGTCTTCTATCCCCGCACCCCCGCACCTCCGCACTTCACTTGCTTAGCGTACCATACTTCGACCTCAATAAGGCAATCATTAAAACATGGCTTGATGGCTTGATGGCTTGGAGCCTTGAAGACTTGAAGACTTGAAGACTTGAAGTTTTCGACCCCGGAACTGAAGGCACAAACTTAAACACCTATCAGGTCGCACGTTCTGACGCTGCTTATGGCGATTCCCCGCATTCAAGATTATTGTCTGTTCTTCCGACCAAGTCCTGTCAGCTGCATTGAACTCTTGGAGGAGGGTCTGCAAGCCATAGCTCTTCGCCAGCTCTCATCAGCTCCTCGGAATGGAAGAGTCGAAGCGAGAGTCGCAGCTATACGTGCGCGGCGTGGTTTGGTATCCGATGGGATCGGAACAGCTGCAGGTCGTCAGAAGAAGCCCCTGGCGTCAGCCAAGAAAGTCGATGCTGCTCTCGGACCGGACAAGCAGGGAAGACATAGATCCACGTGTGGTGGTGTGGATAGCTGGATGGCATCGGGTAGGAGATGCGCATCTTCTGGTACAGCGGGATAGATCTGAATCCGTGAAGCTGTTACGTACTTACATATCCGTATGAGTTCCAGGCACGGAATATGAAAGTCAAATGTGAGATGACTGCAGAAGATCGATCGTAAGATCAAAAGGCAGACGGCAGCGCTTCCATTAATCACTCTTGTTGAACCCCTTAAAGAAGTATATAAAGGGTCCAACATCCTGCAAAACATCAGCAACATTCAGCAGACTCCCACATCTTTCCAACAGTCAAATAAGAAAACCACGCTCTTCAACTAAAACTTACTTCTTGTCTATCAATCAGCCAATATGCACTTCACCCAACTCTTTACTCTTACCGTCTTCCTCGCCGCTGGCGCCCTTGCGGCTCCCAACAACCCTCCTCCACCTCCAACCAAGCCATCTCACCCCCCTCAGCCAACCCAGACCATCGTCAACCAGCAGAACCAGTGCGGCAACAACGTCACTCCGTACTGCTGCACCTCCGACGGGAAGCTGAGCTACACCTCTTGCTATGCCATGAGTAGGCTTCTGCGATCGAATCTTGCCGGCTCTTGTTGTACTGTTCGCTAATCAACATGTTTGGAATAGGTGCCAGTTCCCAGTGCTCCAACACAGTTGTCTGCTGCAATGCCCAGAACGTGAGCGGCCATTTGTTCCTCTATAATAACCTTTTTCTCTCTTCCACGTCTCTCCCCACTATTTCTGTGGTGCTAATTCTCTCTAGAGCATTCAAGTCTGCACTGGCAACGCCAACGTCGTTCTCAAATGAACAATGCCAATGCCACAAGGCAGAGCTCTTCAAATGTCCCACTGTCGACAGCGACATGGCCTCCCGGTCTGCAGGAGATATTAGGGTGTCACTCATTTCGATGGAAACTGTTGCTGTTTGCTGTGTATGCTCGGTCATTCCGTGGGTTAGCGGATTGTTTCAACGCTCTTTAACGATGCTTGTAGCCTCGTAGCTAGTTATCAAAGCTTGTCTGCCCAACTCTACCAATTTTGGTGATTATCTTCGTTGTGAGCTTCGAAATGATAACTGAGCGATTGCTGCCGAGTATTACTCTTTCATAACAGATCAGTCCCAGGACCAGTGTCAGGCGTCCGCTAGTCAGCATTTCTTAACTTCCTCCCGAGCAATAATTGAGGTCTCAAAGAGGATTACGGCCTAGTTTTCCAAGTAGAAGAAGCCGAATGTGGACCATACGGCAAGTCCTTGCACGCATAGTAAGCACGCAGGAAGAAGAGAAATGTGTGAATCATTAAGAACCTGTGCATAGCCTTAGCATCATATACAACCATATGCCTATTTCAAGTTATCAGCAATTCCACGCTCACCGAGTCCAAGCCCAAACTATCAGATACAAGTCTACTAGAGATCGCGAGCGGCCCTTGTGGTCCGTTGCCTCTCACTAGTCCCTTCTTTACATAGAATTAAACTCTGAGAGCAATCCTGACTCTCAATACCGGTATTTGTTGTCATGAGCACACGGACCATGTGAGCTACAACATTTCAATATCGATAGCATGTAATGATGAGCTCTTAATTTCTCATGTTTGCACAAGAGCTCCAGCTGTGACTTGTACACACAACGCCCAACGGAGAATGTATAGGAACTAACAACGAAACATCTGGTTTGGGCAGAATCTCTAGATTTTTCGTTAGACCTCAATGCCGTCTTTTTAAAACGGCCGAGCTGAAGTTTGTTTCTTGCAACTAAAATTCTCATCATTACCTGCGGACGAATCAACGTAATTAACTCGTAAAACTTCCGGCTGCAAGGCGGCTGAAAAGCATGCTCTCAAGTTGACAACTAGCTGAGTTGGTAATAGCCACTTCTTCTTCCCAGCTATACAGGCGATTCATTAAGCAGGTCGATGCTGGACTAGAATTAACCCAATGGCTATTCTCGAGGCACCGTCGTCCATTGCCTGCTGTAATGGCTTCACCATCGCTTTCAGATCGAGACCATGTTTAGAAAAGCAAGGTTCGTTTAAGAACATCGTACGGGGAATCTGAACAGAAACCGCCGCGAACATCGCCGGAGCCTTGTTCAAAGAAAAAAGATCTGTCACATCTAGGCTTGGCTAGTCCCGTCAGCGAGCTTCATTTTACTGCTCACATATTATTGCGTCGAAAGCAAGCCCTTCAGAGCGTCCACACCGTGCTATCGTTTATAGCACCCGATCCAGACAATGTAGCTCAGAAGGCCCTCATTTCTGCGTGCGTCGAAGTCGGCGTGAAGAGATTCGGCACCAAGTGAATGGGCATCTTCTATCACTACTCTGATGAATTGTAGATCTGATGATTGTCTAAAGGTGTGTTTTCTACAGTAGAAAGCTATCTACGTTTTGTGCCGCAATTGGCGCTAGCCCCAACTAGGCTAGCGGACGATTCAATGGCAATGCAACTACCTACGTGTACGGAGACTACCTTACTTATGTTCCTAATTGAACGACTACATCTCCTGCTTCTATTATTGCTCCTACTACAGCTTCTATTGCTTCCATCTAACAATGTATCCCAGAAAGAGCGAGTCCGCCCCAGCCTTCTACGCCTTCAAAGACAACGTTCATGCGCACCTTTGCGAACTCAATGCGGGGACAACCGTCCTCGAGTACTGTCTCTTCCCACCAGTTTTGGTATATGACGGTCAGATGAAGCATGTGCACGTGTATATATTGGTTGAAATACTGCATATTGGCAATCCCCGCCTATCGGGCTGGTAGGGCTAGGGGCACGCTAGTAGAGTTTTCACCTTCTTCCTTCTAGATAGACTCCTGTTCAGCTTCAACCTACCTACCAAATGCCTCCATTTGACCTCGTACCATCAGTGGTGTTTACATGGAGCATTGCTCCTCTAATATTTGTTGATGTTCATTATCCCAGCCTCAAAAACGATAAAGAGCGTCATTCTTAACCTACAAGTACGATGACAAACATCATAACCGATCGACATGACCGCGAGAGGGCTGACCAGGCCTGCTATATGTTCACAAAATGATCATTGAGCAGATCGATCGTTGAAATTATTGATAGAGGTATTCATTCTAGCACGATTCTGAATTCAAGAAAAAGAATATTAAATTTCTTTTAATTGAATGTTGTTTTGCAGCAAACATAAAATAGTATAGAGAGAAACTCAGAAAATACTGAACGTCAAACTCGATTTCACCTAAATGCTAAAGAAATCTCTGACAGTTCATGATTATGTTTACAAAATTTACAGTTTATTTACAATGTCAAGATCATATTTTTATTCTGCTGCAGATTCATTTATTCTCTATTGTCAACGATTTTATAACAAGATTCAAAGTCAATCACTTTCATCTTTTCATCTTTAAGCCTTCATCTGCCTCGATCTTTCAAGCTTTGAAGAAGATCAGCAATAGTCAGAGAAGTCTCAAGCATGTTCATAGACTGATCATCAAGTCGAGTTTCAAGTTGACATTTTGAACTCGAATTGATATCGAGTTGAGTTGCTCATATTTTCAACTTGATTCAAGTCGAATTGCTCATATTTTCAACTTGACGCGACTCGATTCGACTAGAAATCGAGTTAATTCAACTCGACTCGTCAAGAACTTGAACTTGACGTCAAGAGCGCTAAGAATAGAAACATAAAACAACATGTTCGCTTGTTCTTTGCATTATCTTTTCACATTACTCATTGCATCGTCTATATATTGCATTATCTTTTCGCATTACTCATTACATCATTTATATACTATCTTCAAGCTATTAACAACTATTGTTGTTAATACAAACTATTCTATAAAATGTCTAGTTCATTGACAACTTTCAATCTGTCTGATGAAAGCATTTCGCATAGTTCATTTTCAAATAATCTTCATTCTGAAGACTTTGCAAGTCAAGTTCAATGATTTATAAATTCTTTACATCATTTCAAAAAGAAGAAAATTAGACAAGAAGTGATGAACAAAATTTATCAGAATTTCTTACAGCTCAAAATAAGAGAGAATAGTGAGTATGTTCAATGAACTTTGAATACAGATGACTCTTTTCTACAATGATGATTTCAAATCTCTGTTGTCGAAAGTATTTAAAACAAGATTCAAAAAAAGATAGTTAATTTGCTTTGATTCAAAAAAGTCAAAGACAATAAGCAATTTAATATATGAAATCATTTTATACAGTTGACTTCAATTGTTAAAAAATTGTCTAAAATCTTATGCATAATCTGTCATAAAATTATGAATCATTTAACAGCTTTTGATAGTTTTAGCACATCTGCTATGAAAAAGCATCTTGAATCAGACTTTTGCACAGCGACAGAGTGAAAACGCGAACATTCGCAATCATAGATTGAACTGACTTTCGAATGAGTAAGTCATATCTGATAATGCAAATTGATAATGCAAAATTGACAAACTATTAGAAGAAAAATCATATCGAGTTAATCTCTGTCTTCAATCAAGAGAATTGAGAAAATCAATTATGCAAGATCTTTGTTAACTTGAATTTATTCTTTTGAATCATTGATAATGAGCAATTTCAAAAGCTGCTACAAATAGATCTGCAGATTGTGCATTGCACAAAGATGATAATCATGATTCTCTCACACTATAAGAAGATTTGTGATAAAATCAGATTGAATCTTACAGAGTCACAACATGTCTCTATTGCTTTGAATGCATGATCTAGTTCTCAAAGAGTAACATACTTAAGAGTGTTGATATACTGAATTGATGTTGAATTTCAGTTTTATGAACATCTTATTGAATTTACGTCTCTTGATCACTTTCTTTCTCAAACAGAATCTTATATTTCTGATATTTCTTAGAGATAATAGCGATAGCGAAATTCTTCGAGTGATCGCTCTGAATCTCTCTGCTTCATAACATCTGTGCATCACTGATTTCTCTGAACTCTTCGCGCATTTCTTCGCTCGTCATGACGAATATCTTCACTTCTTGTGATGACTTCAATATCGAGTGTAATCGCGTCGTTTCTGTATCTAGAAATGCAATTGTCTCGTTGACTCAATCAATCATTGAATTGATCGTACGAAGTCATGATATGCCTAGAACTATATCACTGCCTGACTGCTTCGTAATATTTAAACGTAACTTCTCTCAATGTCGTTCGAGTCTCAAATGAATGAGTCAAATCTCTTGATCTATTAGTTCGTTATTATACTTCATGAATGTTTCATCGAAGTTTCGCAGATTGTAAGATTTCTTCTTCTTCTGCATAGATATTTGCGCTTTTCTAGCAAATTCTGAGAATATGTAATTCTCGATGCAGTCACTGTCTATAAATAGTTGTGCTGCATGATCATTAACTTTGACTCAGACTCGTAATTGCGACAAGTCGCTGATGAAGATAAACATGCTTTCGATTTTCAACTCTTGACTAGACTTCTTCAATGATCTGTCGATCGAAGAGTCTTCTAGTTTTTTGAACTAGAAGCTTGCTTCTCAAGTACTTGTTCTATGTACTGAAATTGATTCGAATTGATCTTCTTGAGTAAATTTTTCTTCGAATCACATAGATCAAATCTCTTTCTGATGACTTCTGTCATCTGTCTAAGTTTTCTGAATATGTGATCTTCATCAGAGAGTACATATTTCTCTTGCTTGATAAACTTAGCTTCTGTGAATGATTTCTTCATGACTATGTCACGATATCAAATGTTCTTGCGCGATGCGATCGACTCATCTTGAATAGTGTCATAGATAGCTTGATGTATATCATTCTTGATCTGTTGCATTCGCTGTGAAAAATCTTTCTCTTTCTGTCTGAAGAGAGTGTACAATTCGTTGTACATGCTTATAAAGCTTGCTTGACTTGTAAGCTTTCTGAAATCTTTTCTTACTTCAAGACGATCTTCTTCTTGCTTGAGAGTGTCTTCTGCTGCGATAGTGAATGCTCATAAGGTTTCGCTAAGTCGACTTTCTTCTTCGACTGCTTGACAAATAGCTTCTTCAGTGCTATTCGACCTGTTCGAGTCATATGCTTCGCTGTCGAGAATCTCTGATTTCGCGATCATAGTGAACGAACTTTCGTCACTATCTTCATCATGCATCTTCGATTGATGATAAGTTGCTGCATAGAAATGATTCTTTCGTGAGGGTTTTGAGTATCATTTCGAACCTTTCTTATCGCTCAGATGAGTGCGACAGTTGTCTTCGTAACATGCTGTTCACGACAACACTTGATGCTTGTCTTTCTGATCTTCTTTCGTTGCTGCGAAAGATCTGTCTTGCTTATCATAAGACTTTGACTTGTTCTTGTACTTGTTCTGAGTACAATTCTTGAAGTAATGATCTAGCTTCTCACATGTGTAACATGTCTTGCTCTGTTGAACGATTTTATCGCGAGCGTTCGTTGATATCTTTTGAGTTGCGTCTAACTTCATAGATTGAGAATCATAGTATGACTGTCGTCGTTCCTTCTTGAACTTTCGACTCAATACTACTGACATAGCTGATTCTTTATCTTTTTTCAGACGTCTCTCGTACTGCCTGTTATCGATGATCATCGCTCTGAATATCATCTTCTGCAAGTCAACGAGTCTATCGATTCTAGCGATTTCATTCTTGACTTTCTTTCGCAGTCTCTGATAGAACTGACTGATGAGAACTGCATCGTTTCATTTCGTATTCGTCGCAATATGCTGAAAGCTGATCGAATAAGTCGCTGCGAAGATTTTCTGTCGCAGGTTGTACAACTGTCGTTTCGCTGTACGTTTCTTGTCAATGTCTTCAAATACTCTTCTTAAGCGTAACTCAAACGTCTGAGAATCACGAAATATCTTGTTGATTTTCTTCTCTCGTTTCTCTGATTTCTTCTGCAGATAATTCGTTAGATAGTGATGAAATCATGTGAATGCATTGTCTCTTAGATAGATAGATGCAAAGAGTACTTTGTTCTCGATGAACTTGAACTGAAATGAATGTCGTTTGACGTATAACTCTATCTGTACTAGGTAAGCTTCGAGTTTGTCTCGATCGTCGTGATACAAGTCTGATGTTGAGATCTTGATCTTATTCGCGCTGAAGATGCTTGCTTCTTGACTGAGCGTGACTCGTTCTGACTAGCTAGACATGACTGAAGAGAATGAACGTCTCTGATATCTTATGAAAGAGAGATGCTCAAAGTGTAATGATTGTTTCTTTAACAACACAAGATATATACAGAGATCAAACAGTAATCACTATTACTAGACTTGAGATCTGAAGATAGCTGAGACAATAATATGTATTGACTGCTTACATGAGTTGAGCACGAAGCTTCTATCTAAGAGAACGATCATCGTTATATAGATAAAGAAGATTCGTGCGATCGTCTGAGTCGTTGAGTGATCTCGTCGACTCAGATCCTGAATCATGAGAGTCGCTTCATGATTTCAATGATCTCGTACAACGAATCATTAGCACGTGATCATGATCTTACTAGCTCAGAATTCATCATGCTGTGAACTACGCCTTGTTTCGTCGTAGTTTCTATCTCAACTCGAATCGTGTTCTAACAAATCTAGACAAAATTCTATCAAAAGAGAATTACTTTGATAAGTTATTTCTGATTGATGCTCTTCTCATTTCGCAGAATGAATCATTCAATCTTTGCTCTTTGATAAACAGTGATTCAGTCATCTATATGATCATACATATCAATCTAGTCGATAGAGTATGTAAAGAGCTGAAAATTCAATCTATATCACTGACAAAAGAGAAGTTAATAAAAGAATATGATGAAAAGATATTTAAAAAGACTATCACTCATAAAATTCTATTGAATCTCATTATTGAAAGTCATAAGAAATTGACTGTTTCTATGTTGATAGCTGACATTGATCATCATGAAGTCATATTAGAAAAATCATGAATGAACAAAAATGAAATATTACTGAATATGCAAATCAACGTCATCGTTTTTTCAAATCAATTAAATACTTTCATTTCGATTTTTTTGATCTCTCTCAATTCAAAGCACTCAAGTTGATCGCGATTAACTTTATTTACTTTTACTTCTCAGTTAAAGATTTCTAGAATGCTCAAATGATCTGTTTCAACTACAATTCAGAAAGAGTCATTCTCAATTTGAAGCATAAATGTCGCTTTGTTCAAAATGCTGTTGAATCATTCAAAAAAAGACAAGATCAAAGTCTTTGCTCTATTCATAATGAACATCAATAAAGAAATCACGTACAATACTCAGTGCAATTTGAATGCTTTAAACGTCTCTTCAATCAATGAAACTGCTCAGAATTTGAAAGATATTAAAGCGAAGCTGTTATTGAAATATCATGAGTTTCTAGATGTTTTTGATCAAGCTCAATTGAATAAACTATCTTCTCATTGCTTCTACGATCATAAAATTGAGCTCATCAGTGATTCAACGTCTTCTTGCTGTTGAGTTTATTGAATGTTCTTTGTCAAACTTCTGAAAGTAAAGAAGTACTTAAATGAGAACTTGTCGAAGAGATTCATCACTCTCAATCAGACTTTCTATTTCTTCTTCGTTCTATTTGTTCTCAAAGCAAATGAAGATCTTTGATTCTGTGTAAACTATTGAAAGCTAAATGTCATTTTCAAAAGAAATAGATATTCTCTATCATTGATAAATGAGATCATTAATAAAATAGTGAATTGCAAGCATCTGACTAGATTGAACATCATATCAGCGTTCAACAAACTTTGAATGCACTTCAATAGCAATAATTACATCATCTTTATCATTGCTTTAGAAGAATATAAATACAAGATGCTATCATTTGAACTGACTAATGAATTGATCTTCTTTCAGCAATATATGAATGATGTTTTATGAAACTTTCTGAACGACTTTTGTTAAGTCTATCTAAATGACATTCTCATCTATAGCAAAACAAGAAAGAAACATAAAGATCACGTCAAACTAGTATTGAATCGACTACGCGAAGCTGAACTGCAGATGAATATTCGAAAGTGCAAATTCAATGTAAAAGAGACAGTCTTTCTAGAAGTCATTGTATCAGAACAAGATCTTTGCATGAATTCAAGTAAGATGATCATCATAGTCAACTGAACTACTTCGATCAATTTGAAAGAAATTCTGAGATTCATGAGATTTGTGAACTTCTATTGTTGTTTCATTAGAAACTTCTTCAAACTTGTTAGAAATCAGCATAGAGCGAGTCATATGAATGTAATGTAACGAGTATATAAATGCTAAGAAAGAAAAGTATCTAGAAGAGAAGAGTTGACTATTTATATGACTCAGAAGAACATAAGCTAACTCTGAATAGAATTGATCTTGAAACAATTATATAGTTTAGCGACAAGCGATTAACGATAGTCATCAACATAGTCATCAACATAGCTATCAACATAGATGCGTAGCTAGAATCGTAACAAAACTAGTCAAATTATTCACTCAATTGACTAGAAAAGACACGTCTTTTGTTTGAAACGAAGTCTGCATTCAAGCTTTCAGAAATTCGAAGAAACAGATCAGTTTTGCTTCAGTTCTTCGTCATTTCGACCTCAAACGTCAGACTATTTTGAAAATCGATGCATCAAACTATGTAAAAGATGAAATACTGTCTCAGTACAATGATGAGAATGTACTTCACTTGATGATATTCTACAGCAAAAGCATGATTCTCGCTGAAATCAACTATCATATCTATGACAAGAAATTGCTGATCATTATTCGCTGTTTTGAACATTGATAACTTGAGCTGAAATGTACTGAATTATTCATTCAGATATTCATCAATCATCAAGCTCTGAAGATCTTCATGAAAAACAAACAGCTGAGTTGACGTCAAGTCAACTATCTGAACATTCTATCAAAGTTCAATTTTCAGATCATCTTTAGATCAGGCAAAATGAATACTAAAGTCGATGCGCTAACTTGAATGTCTCTAGCAAACGTCTCTGAATCAGCTAAATGATTTGAAGATTGCTTTCAAACTATTCTTATCTCTGATAGAGTTGATATTTTATCTATTGACTTGAAATCAAGCGCAAATTCGAAATCAGAAGTCAATCTCTATCAGAAAGTATGATTAGTCAATTAAACAGATGAGTTCTGCAGCAAATATAAACAAGCTATGAACAACAACAAGCTGAAATTTCATATCATTAAACTGAAGAACTGCAAAATCATTGACAACATTCTATTTAGAAAAGATTTACTGTGAGTTTCTGAGAACATGCACACGAAATTACTACAAGAAGTGCATGATCAATCTTCAATCTTCAATCTTTCACTTCGACAATAAATGAATCATCAATCTAGTTCAGCGTTTCTACTATTGATCAGATCATTGAGCTACTATTCAATGATACATTTGAAACTGTCATGCTTGTCAGCAAAGCAAAGTCTCTAGAAATAGCATCAATGAACTTCATCATTCTCTTTCGATTTCACAGAAACGCTGAAAAGATATAACTATGAACTTCATCACTGAACTATCTTTGTCAGAAGACTATAACGTCATTTGCACAATCATATGTTGTTTCATCAAAGAACGTCACTATGTTTTCTGTCATTAAGAAGACAATGACATCTCAGTTGAAGAAATGATTTGAATCATGCTATGAAACGTTTATCGACTGCATGATTTACTCAGTTCTATTGTTTCAAACAGAGACTTTCAATTCATATCAACTATGTGAAAAAGTCTTTGCAAGTGACTGAGAATCACAGCTAGTTTATTCACAGTCTATTATTCTGAGATCAATGATCAATCGAAACGAGTCAATTAAGACATTGAATGCGAACTTAGAATTTATTGCAATTACATGCAGAATGACTGAGTCAAATGAATATTTATGATGAAATTCAGCGACAATTTCAATATCTTCTCAATCACTTCAATGATTCTCTTCTACTTCAATAAAGAATTTCACTCTTGAATGAGTTTTAATCTTAATACAACTGACTATGAAACAACTCATGAACGACTTGAAGCTAGAAAAGCAGATGATATTGTCATTCAAATGAAAGAGCTACTGAGCTTCAATCATCAAGAATTGAAAAAGATGAAGCTGATCATTAAAGTTCAGATCAATAAACATAAATGAAATGTTACATATGAAGTAGATGACTGAGTTTAACTATCTTTCAGAAACGTCAAGACAACGAGACTCTGCAAAGATTTGAAAGACAAACAGCTAAATCTCTATCAAATCACTGCTAAAGTGAGTATCTTTTATCATCTTCATTTATCAGTCAGCATGAAGCATCTGCATTCAATGTTCAGTTCGAAGCTACTACAATCATATTCAGAAGACTTTTTATCAGAACAATATTCAGAATCACTCAGATCAATCACTATCGAAGATGATGAACATTGAGAGATAGATGATATATTGAACTTCAGACGCTATTGAGATCAAATACAGTACAAAGTCAAATGAAAAGATCTAGATAGAAACGACGAATGATACTATGTCGATAAAGAGAAATTTGATGACTCAGAGAAAGTTTTGAATGAATTTCATAAGCTATATTCAAGCAAATCGCGCTAAATATCGAAATAACTATCAACAAAAAGCGAGCAAATGAACTACATTCATACAAACATGAATTTTCGAAGAGAGAAATAATGTTATGAGTGTATCAAGATTGACAAGACTGATAAGATTGAACAAGACTGAAGCTTTAATTAATTTGCAATGCACGCTAGCGAGTACTCTGTGTAATGATTAGAGCTAGTCAATGATCTGATCGAGATCTGACTCAGATTTGACTCAGATATGATTCAACATCTTTTTTCTTTCTCAATACTCTTTTCTTTCATCAACATTTTGTTCATCTACATCATCTTCTTTTCATGTCACAAACACATTTCTTTCAAGTCTAGCACAGTCTCTGAACATTACATAAATAGAAGCTTTTGTATCAATCTTCTTCTGTATTCTTAATATTCAGTTATAGCTATCTCTAAAGATCAAGCATTATCAACTCTGATCTTCATCAATTGTATCATTTAAACATGATTCTGACAGCAAGTTTTGATGAAACAGAACACAGAATTTCATTAATTGCTTGACTCACATCATCAATCTTATGATTCAAGATTTTATTCAAGCTCTTGAATTAAAGACAATAGCTGATAATGTTATTGCTCAATTAAAGAATAAGCAAGTGCAAAATATTGAAACAAGCAGAGAATTATCTGTTGTGATCAAAAAGATATTGCTTCGAATGATAATGCAAAAAAGTAATGCATTTATTAATCATGAAATTAGATTCATGCTCTGATGATAGCTGTCAACGACTCTTCTCAACGATTAATTCGCTTCAGAACTTTTCAAGAGCAGAATGACAAAAAATTTAGAAAACTGATACAAGATATTTGCATTTGTTGAAACTTTACATACTTGATGCTTCATCAAGCATATCAACTACGTGAATTTGTTGATCTTTGTCTTGATATACGAGAACAAGAGAACAGATAAACATGTAGATATATATTGAACTATCTAGTAGGTTGAACATACGAGATAAAGAATGAAGAAAAGAAGTGAGCGAAGAGTAAATATTCATTCACTAGCGTCGAATTAATGCGAAGATTGCTTCGTTGAATCAATGCGAAGATTTCTAATCACAGAGATAACAGTACTGTTCTCTGTTTTCAACACTTTCTCTTAGAAATTAAAGCTTCATATGAAGCTATTCAGACTCTCTACTGACTGTATATTCATGCTCTTTTACTCGTCGACGTCATGCTCGACGAGAATAGCTTCACTTCTTGAAGCTAGTCTCATGACTGATCTGAATCTCAGAAATTTGTTTGACTTTAAAGACTTGATGAGATCATCGATCATCATTTGATCAATGAGTATGTATTTCAACCTAATTGCTTTCTCTTCTACCTTGTTTCAAACATAGTGATACGATGTATCAATGTGCTTGACTCGAAGATGATTGACGAAATTGCTACTCATTTTTATAGTCGCTTGATTGTCAGCTAAAATGATAGTTGAATTCATATTCAAATCATCATATTTCATCTCTTTCAATGCTTGAATCAGAAAGATCAATTTCTTGACTGCATTACATTCGTCAACGTATTCAGCTTCAGCAGATGACGTGCTAATGCATTGTTGATGTTTGAAGCTTCAGCTAATTGATTCATTTCATAGAAAAAACATATAGTTGAAGATGAATCTTTGAAAATTCAAGCAATTCACATGAGCTGAATCGATATATTCAAAGAATTCAGCTTTCTCAACTTTCTTCACTTTGAAAGATTTATATCAAAGTCTCAGCTGAGCAGTTTCGACTAAATAACGAATGATTTGTTTGACAGCTAGATCATGATCGAAAGTAGAATTCGTTGAATATCTGCTGCATTTGCTCACTGCATAGACTATGTCTGATCGTGTTTGATAGACTATTCACATCAGTGTTTCAATGATTGATTGATAGCTCTCTATTTCTTCAGAGATAGCTTGATACTCAACTCACTTCTTGAACTTTCAATAGACGTTCTTTTTGAGCTAACATCTGTGATGCATCGATGTTTTAGTTGAGCTGCAGTCGCTCATGCTCAGAAGCTCAATGACTCGCTTGATATAAATGCTTTGATTGATTCAAAGAGTTCATTCAGCTTTATCATGAGTTATGTGCATTTCTAAATATCACTCGATTGAGTCAAGATCTTTCATTTGAAAGCGCTCTGCAAATTGCAGTTTCAGTGCTTCAATATTGAATATGTTCGATTCTAGAATGAGTAAATCGTCTACATAGATAGCGATAATGATGTCATTATCATGAATGAACATTGAATGATCAATTTCTACTCTTTGATAGTCGATGAAGATGAGATAAACTTTCAGAGTTGCATATCATTTTCGAGATGTCTGTTTTAGTTCATATAGAATCTTGTTTAAATGACAGGTCAAAAAAATCTCATTTGATTCTTTTTGCTCAAATCTTGAAGATTGCTGCACTCAGATCTCTTTCTTTAGATGTGCTTCTAGAAAAGCGATGATGACGTTCATTTGTTCGACTTCATAGTTATATTTGATCATCAATGCTAGAAGCATTTTGATGATTGTGACTCTGATCATCGAAGCAAAGATCTCGTCATAGTCAATTCTCTGCTTCTGACGAAATTTCTTACACACTCATCTAGCTTTGTATTTGATCATCTTCTCTTTGAGCTCTTGCTTAATGATAGTTACTCAGCGTGTTGACAGTATTCATTGATTCAACGAAGATGTTCTCAGAATAAAGATGTCACTTTTGATGTGAGCATCGAGCTCACTTCTGAATGCAAGCTTTCATTGTTTTCAATTGAAACTAGCTCTAGCATGTTTCACTGTTTGTGAAGTATTTGATTCAATTTGAACTCGATTTGCTCTACTAACAAAGTCTCAATTATGATCTTTGACTCAGAGATCATTGAGAGTTCTGTAATCAACAGATTCAGCGATAGCTCATTTGAGATGTTTGCTTGAAGCATCAGAATCACTTAAGTTATCTGACTCGCTTGATTCTAGTTCTGATGATCTACTTCTAGCTTTCTGCGAAGCGACTGATGTTTCAGATACAATTGTACATTTTGAAGTAGCAGATGAAGTTCTTGCTGAGTAATCGTCGAGAATTTTCGCGATCTTCGCATTTTCAGTGCTTATTATCGAAGAAGATTTTGACAAGAAAGATTCATCTTCGATTTGATCATCAAAGAATAGTATTGAAAGATCTTCATCATATCTCTCGACTTCAATGATTATCTTGTTTCATTGAATATGACTAGATATTAGTATCTTCTTATCGTTTCACAAGCGAAACTGATTGACTTTCTTGTAGTTCAAAAACTGACATTTTAAGCTCTTGTCATCGAGCTTTCGACAAGCTTTCTTCACATGATGATAGACTATGCATTCAAACGTATGTAGATAGCTAAGATTAGACTTCTTGTCATGTCATGTCTCATAAAAAGTTATATTGTTTAACGCAGTGATAAAACTTCTGTTCTTCAGATAAATGACAGTCATTATTGTCTTTTCTCATAGTCTTATCAACAATTTGACGCTAGTCAGTATAGCGCGAGTTCGTTCAAAAAGAGTGCAAAAACATCGCTCTGCAATCTCATTTTGACTCAAGTTATATGATGTCATCGACTCTCATTTGATCTCATGCTCTTTGAGCAATTCAATGATTTGATGATCAGCATACTCATCTTCATTATCTGAACGCAGTCGATGAATCAAAGTGCTTTAAGTCTTCATCAATTTCAGATAATCTTAAAGTATATCTTTTAGTTCGAATTTTCATTCTAGTAGATAGATGATCGTATGTTCGCTGTAATCATCAATCATAATAGTCACATATTTAGATTCTTCATCGATCTTAGATATTTTATCATCGTCGACGAGATTTGTATGTACTAGCTCATTTACTTTGATGACTCTGATGTGAGGTTTTCAACTTGACATTCTATGTTGCTTGTCTATGACACAGATCTCACATATTATTTCTGAGAATTTCTTGTTTTCTAGACTATTTGTCGAATTCACATCGATGTCGATGCTCATGTTGATCAGACGTTTGACGTCTGTCATATTCAGATGAGTTAATCATTTATGTCATTGATGTCATGACGTCTTGACTGATTCTGAACTGCTTGTCAGAATGACTGATTTTAAAAGAATGAATGATGTATTCACGAAATAGACTTTCTCTTCATTTCTCAAGTCAGTGAGAACAACGATATTCTTTGAATTCATAAATCAAAATCTGTCATTCTTTATACTACATGTATACTCTTTGACTTTCATCTGATTGTCTGACATCAAATTATAGTGTAGTTCTGAACAGTGATAAACATCGATCAGTCGAATTTTGATTGATTGATCATTCAGCAAAATGTTGATCATAATTGAATCTTTTTCAACAATGACTACTGCTTCATTATTTGCAGTAACAATGCTGTTATCGATGATCTTTTGATATGACTGTTTATTGAACAAGTTCTTGTCATAGCAGACATGATTCTCAGCTTTAATGTCTATTCATCAGACGTTGATACAACTGTCTGCTTGACAGACGAAGAAGATCTTCATAGTTCTGACTATTCTGACTTCGAAGTCGATGATCAGATTCTTCTTTTTCTGACTAGACTTTCATTCTTCTGAACGAAGCTTAGAATATAAATATCAGCAATTCTCTTGTCTGTGACTCGATTGCTTGCAATGAAAACATTGTTTATTCAAGCTCTTTTGAGAGTTCTTGAATTTTGACTTCTTGTCATCAAACTGAGCTATCATGCTCTTGAAACTGAAATTCTTCTCATCGTTTGATCTCTTATCGTGATTGACTAGAGCGATGATCATATTCTTTATGAATAAGTCGATTTTGTTGATCTTGATGCTCTGTATCAAGTTGAAGATGTACAATTCTAGATTTTCATTGAGATCTAGAAGAAAGAGATTGCTAAGCATTCAGAGTGCTACTGCATTATCGATGTCTGAACATTTGATGACAGCTCGCTTGAGCAAGTCAGCATAGTTCTGTATGAAACTGAAATTTAATTGCTTCGATTGAGTGAGTTCTTTGATCATCAGATATAGAGTGATCAAGTTCAACTGCTCATATTGAGTCTTCAGAATAGATCACATCTTGATGACGTCTTTTATTTTGACTATATGTATTCTGAATCTCTGTTTGATGCTGAAGATAATCACATTGCAGACTCTGTTGTTCTTGTCTTCTTAATTAAAAATAGTACTGACGTACTTCTTTTTGACTGCTGTCTTGAATTCAGAATTCAAAATTATTGATTTCTTCAGCTTTCTCAAGATGACTCATTAGAGATCTTTGACTTTCAGAGTACTGATTATATCTATCTTTCATGACTCATAATTCTCGCTTCTCTTTAACTTAGAAAATCAATAATTATTCAAATCTTTCATTGTTGTATGATGATTGAAATATGAAGAGAATAAAGATCAATAAAGAAAATATTCATCGATTTTGATGACAGTGAGTTCGATGCTTCTGCTCTTTGTTATTTTTTGCAATAGCGATAATAGCACTAATTCAAGCTCATAATCTCTTGATATATAAGAACAAGAGAGCAGATAGACATGTAGATATATATTGAACTATTTAATAGATTGAACATACGAGATAAAGAATGAAGGAAAGAAGTGAATGAAGAGTAAATACTCATTCACTAGCGTCGAATTAATGCGAAGATTTCTAATCACAGAGATAACAGTACTGTTCTCTGTTTTCAACACTTTGAACAGAGAAATACTGCAAAAATTTCAAGATCGCAAAGATCAAATTTGATGAAAGCGAGTGATTCATGATTTTGCTTGTTGACAATCTATTAAATTTCTTCTACGAATGCACTTTAGTAATGTCATGAACAACTAATGCAGATATTCACTTGAGATTTCAAATATTTAATGCACTTTTTAATCATCTTGAGCAGATTGAAAAGAATATAAGAAGAAGTACTTGCTCATCAAGTGCTGTTATAGTAAAGACTTGCAAAAAAGTCTCAATCAAACTTGCGAAGTATTATGTCAAGATTGAAAATAGCGATGAAACAATATATAATCTTGCAAATATTCTGAATTCTACAATGAAGTTAGATCTTTACAAGACTTGAAATGACAAAGACAATGAAGATACAGATCATGATGAAGAGTCTGTTCACTACAAGATCAAGTACAAGACAGAGTTCAAAGAGTATTTTTATCATTACTACGAAGATTCAGCTGTTGATTTGAGAGCAGAAGCACAAAGAGCAAGAAGTGATGCTGATGAAATAATGCATTATGATAATGCATTTAATCATTTACTAATGATCTTGTAGTCTGTTGCAACTGTTAGAAGATCATTGCTTCAACAATCTCAGCATGCTCATTCTTTTCAAGATGAAGATGATCAATATTTTTGCACTGATGTTATAAATGAGAAATGTTTGACATGATAATTTTAAAAAGACAATGCTTCGAATTTTTCTAGATTGATGCAAACGACTAAAAATGTTCTTTCATGCTCAATATTCTTAATAGATATTGAGCAAACTTTCAGTCTTGCTAGAAGAGTATGTCGATGAGATCAATCACAGATAAGTTCAAAAACAATGAAATAAATAATGCTGATGAAGTATTACAATTGAACTATGAATTTGAATTCAAATGAGATTATTACTGAGTTCTGAAATATTTATTGCAGAGAGAAGAATGATGATCAAGAGATCAACGAGTCTGCTGATTCATTTCAAGTATCTTTGAAGACTGTTCTGACGCAGATTTATTCATAAATCTGCAATATCATTTCATTTATTAAAAGTTTTGCATTTAAAACAAGTATTTATTAGAAGTACAATTGAATCAATGCACAAGAATAATGCACAAGAATAATGTGAATGTGATTTCAAGAATTACACTGTTTATTTAACTGATGAAGACAGACATTTTCTAGTCTGTCTTGAAAAACATGACATCAAGATTCATTATGAG
>JAABUT010001683.1_pt1 | contig 24190 bp, 20 predicted proteins | sample 5559281 | NCBI WGS metagenome assembly JAABUT01 (sample SAMN10711880, study PRJNA513359) | rock metagenome | isolation source: Antarctica rocks | place: Antarctica: Victoria Land, Ricker Hills nord | collected 2016-01-04
CAGCAGGTGCTGACCCATCCCGGGGCGAACCTCACCGTCGGCCACGCCGATGCCCGTACCACCGAGCACACACCAGGGCACATCGAGGCCCGCCTGAACGGGGTGGCCCGAGAGCTGACCAACCGCGTCCTGATCGGACGAGGGTGGACCGTCGCGGCGATGACGACGCCCGGTGGCCTTGGCGCCTTCCTCACTGGGCCGGCGTCGGCTTTCACCGACCGCGCCGTACCCCTCGGGCAAGTCCTGGGCGTTGACGAGGAGCTGCTCGTCGAGCGGATCACGGTGGCGGACGGCCCACGGGCGCGGGTTGGCGTGCTTGCTGCTGCCCTCGAAGACGTCCTGGTCGCAGCGGACCCCACGCGGGTGGCCGGGCAGGCATCGGCCGGGCTGTGGGACGCCCTGGAAGGGCAGGTGCTCGCGCACGGCTACACGTGCACCGCGGTGACACCGGCCGGGCCAACGGCTGGACCGACCCCAACAGCCGCACGGTCCGGGTCAGTGGCGCCGTGGACGACGCCTAAGCGGTCAAGACGCTCATCCACGACCTATTGACCGCACCAACGCCCCGCTTCGTCCGTTCCTGGCAGGGAGTTGCGCAGAGGACTCGCCGTCCGTGCTCGCGGTCCTTGTCGAGGAGGACGAAAGTGCCGGTGTCAGACCTGGCCTGACGGAGCCGCCCGACCCGCCCTGGCTCATGAGACTGTCGGCACCGCTAAGGCGTCGGTGCCGGCCCTCCGGTGGTGCTCAGCCAGTCGCGGTCACGACTCCCTCGCCCGAAGCCTCGTCGTACCGGTAGACCTGACGGCCCTCGATCCACGCCGCCGCCACGCGCGACGCCGCGTCGAGCGGGTCTCCCGACCACAGGCACAGGTCGGCGTCCTTGCCGGCCGTGATCGAGCCGAGCCGGTCCTGAACCCCCATGACCGTGGCCGGGTTGAGGGTCATGGCCCGCAGCGCGACCTCCGGGTCGAGTCCGTCCCGTACCGCCAGCACGGCCTGCAGCACCAGGTAGTGGATCGGCACGACGGGGTGATCGGTGATGATCGAGATGGTGACGCCCGCGGCGTGCAGCCTGGCCGGATTGCGCATCGAGCGGTTGCGCAACTCGACCTTCGTGCGCGACGTCATCAACGGCCCGATCAGCACCGGAACGCCGCGGTCGGCGAGGAGATCGGCGACCAGGTGGGCCTCCATACCGTGGTCGATGACGAGTTCGTAGCCGAACTCGTCGGCCAGCCGTACGGCGGTGGCGATGTCGTCGGCCCGGTGCGAGTGCTGGCGCCAGGGGATCTCGCGCCGAAGCACCTGCAGCAGGGCCTCGGACACCAAATCGACGTCCGGAGCCGCCTCGCCGGTCGCCTGCGCGCGCTCCTGCTTCGCGCCGTGGTCGCGGGCGGCGGCCAGCGCGGTACGGATGACGGCAGCCGTCCCGAGCCGCGTCGAGGGCATCTTCTTCTGGTCGCTGTAGACGCGCTTCGGGTTCTCGCCCAGCGCGGACTTCATGCCGCTCGGCGCGCGCAGCAGCATGTCGTCGACGGTGCGGCCCCAGCACTTCAAGGCGACCGTCTGGCCACCGATCGGGTTGCCCGAGCCGGGATTGACGTTGACCGCCAGGACCCCGCCCGACAGCGCGTCGGCCCAGCCGAGGTCGGCGGGGTTGATGGCGTCGAGAGCGCGGACGTGCGCGGTCACCGGGTCGGTCATCTCGTTGGTGTCGTTGCCGGCCCAGCCCTCGCCCTCCTCGTGCACCCCGAGATGGGTGTGGGCGTCGAGGAAGCCCGGCAGCACCCACTGACCGGACGCGTCGACGACCTCGGCCTCCGGCGGAACCGGCGTGTCTGGTCCGCCGACGGCGGTGATGCGGCTGTCGACGCAGATCACCACGCCGTCGTCGATGGGTTCGCCGTCAATCGGCACGACACGTCCGCCGACGAAGGCGAGGGAAGTAGCGGGCACAAGAGCTCCAGGGTTCGAGGTGGGCACGTCGGTCCTGTCCGACGTGCCCACCCCGGGCGATCCCCAGCCGTACGGAATCGGTGTCGACCCGGGCGGTCAGCCCTGCAGGCCGCTGCGGGTGACGGACGCGGATGCCCTGCTGATGGCCGCCCGTGACCGCGACCCCGCGGCCTCCGACACCCTGCGCAATGAGCCGGAGCTTGCACTGTGCATCGCTGTGCAGCGATGCCGTGCCGCCGCCCGACGTCCGCGGGGTCAGCGGGTTGTCGGGTCCCGAGACCGGAGCGATCGCCAGCGTGAAGGCGGAGCCATGGCCGGCGACGGGCGACCCCTGGTAGGTGCCGTCGTGGCGCCTAGAAGGCAACAGGTTTGTGGCGCAGTTTGCCAGTATGTGAGCATGGCCATTACTGCGGGAAGTTCGCCGCAGGCGGACGACAACGCTCCTGTGGGGCGCGCTACCGCCCAGCAGGACTTCCGTCGCCTGTGGCTGGCCCAAGGACTCAGCTTCGCCGGCAGCGGTATGACGCTTGCCGCCGGTCCGTTGCTGATGACGACGTTGACATCGAACCCAGTGCTCATCGGCGGTGCCGCAGGGGCGCAGCAGCTCCCCGTCCTGCTCTTCGGGCTGTTCGGCGGAGCCTTGGTGGACCGGCGCGAAGCCCGCCGGCTGATCGTCTCCACGGACCTCGTGCGTGGCCTGCTGATGGTGCTGCTGTCCGTCGGCGTATTCGCCGGCGTCGTCGCGGGCGGCCGGGGAGTAGTAGCCGTCTATGCCACGGTTTTCCTGCTGGGGACGGGCGAGTGCATCGTTCGGCCGGCGGGGCTCGCCCTGCTGCCCAGCATTGTCGCTCCCGATCGCCTCGCCGGGGCCAATGCCCGGCTGCATACGACGTTCATCGTTGGTGGCAACCTGGTCGCCCCACCTGCCGGCGCCCTGCTCTTCTCCCTCGCACGACCGCTGCCCTTCGCCGCCGATGCGGTGTCGTTCGTCGTGGGTTCGCTGCTCCTGCTGCGGCTAGCGGCGAGGGGTGCGCCCGCAGCGGCGTCGACCGGTTCCTTCCGCCGGGACGTCACGGTCGGGCTGCGCTGGCTGATGAATCATCCACGCCTGCGCATCCTCGCGCTGTGCATGCTGGTCATGAACATCACGCTCGGTGGGGTCATCGCCACGCTCGTCATCTACGCACAACGGCGGCTGCACATCACCGGGCCCGGCTACGGCTTGCTGCTCGCCTGTGTCGCTGCGGGCAGCATCGGCGGCAGCCTGGTGGCGGGCCGCCTGCGGCGAGTGGTCGGACCCGGCCGCCTCCTGGCGATCGGTCTCGTCGTGGAGACCAGCACCCACCTGGGGTTGGCGCTCGTGACCGTCCCGCTGGCCGCCGCCGCAGTGCTCGTCGTGTTCGGGGTGCACGACGGCATCTGGGGGGTGGTCACGACGACCGCCCGCCAGCAGCTGATCCCGGAGGACCTGCGGGGACGCGTCCAGGCCGCCTACTTGACGTTCTCAGTTGGTGGGCACGCGGTCGGCGGTTTCCTGGGCGGGGCGCTCGTCGCGCTGGGCGGGCCGACGGGGCCGCTGTGGTTCGCCTTCGGTGTGATGAGCCTGCTCTGCTTGGTGGCCGTCCCGGTCGTCTGGCGATCGGACTGGCCGCGCGACTGAGTCGGATGCCGGCCGCTCCGGGTCGGGAAACGAGGACGACTCACTCCTCAGCCGCCGGAGACAGTGGGGACGGTCGCCAAAGCGGGGGTCATCTGTACGAGGCATTCGACGCTCGCGGCACGTAGCTTGGTGACCAGCAGGACGCAGTCCGCGGCGGTGAGGACGTTGACGGTCAACTGCCCCAAGCTCGGTGGGCAGTCGATGAGGACCACGTCCCACTGTCCGAGCACCCCGTCGAGCGCGGTGCACAGTCGGTACTCCCGGCCCAAGTCCTGAGTCTTAGGCTGGCCAGCGCAAAGTGCGCCGCAATATGCACTGTGCACGCACAGGAGCTGGGCGCCGGGTCCCGTGTTTCGGCCGAGAGCTTACGGTCCTTCGGGAGACTTCCGTACGGTGGCCGCTGCGTCACGGGAGCGTCACGGTCCCCGCCGAGGTGCGGCGCAACAGGCCCATGTGCTGCTTCACTACAAGCACAACGGCGTCCACGTGCCCGCGACCGACCCATCAGAAGCCTTCGAGGGGAGCGCCATGAGCGCACACCGCACCGCCAGGAGAGTCCTTCCCGTCCTGCTCGTCAGCACGCTGGCCGCCGCCGGCTGCAGCAGCGGGAGCAGCACCAGCAGCCCCAAGCCAGGCGCCGGCGCACCGGCCAAGGCCGCCAACGTCAAGGACGGTGGCACGCTGACCTTCGGCGCCGACCAGGAGCCCAGCGGCTTCAACAACAACACGTCCAAGGACAACTCCACGGCGGCCGGCGACGTCGACGAAGGCCTGCTGCCGAGCGTATTCAAGACCCACCCGGACTTCACGCCTCAGCTCGACAAGGACCTGATGGTCTCGGCCGAGCTGACCAAGCCCGAGCCCGAGACGATCGTCTACAAGATCAAGCCTGAGGCGAAGTGGTCGGATGGCGTGCCGGTCGACGCCAAGGACTTCATCTTCAATTACAAGGCCCAGAACGGCACCGACAAGAGGTTCGACGTCGCCAGCACCACCGGCTACGAGGACGTCGCCTCGGTCACCGGCTCCGACACCGACAAGACCGTAACGGTGGTGTTCAAGAAGAAGTTCGCCGAGTGGAAGAGCTTGTTCCACAACCTGATCCCCGCGCACATCGTGCAGAAGGACCCCAAGGGGATCGAGGAGGGCTGGAACAACGGCTTCAACAAGATGATGCCGGTCTCGGCCGGCCCGTTTAAGTTCCAGGCCTACAAGCCGACCGAGAGCCTCACCCTGGTGCGCAACGACGCCTACTTCGGCCCGAAGGCACACCTCGACTCGATCCTGTTCCGCTTCCTGCCCGAGTCCACCACCCAGCCCGACGCGCTCAAGAACGGTGAGGTGCAGCTGATCTACCCGCAGCCGCAGCTGGACCTGGTCGCCGCGGTCAAGGCGATCCCCGGGGTCACGAACAACATCAACTTTGGCCTCACCTTCGAGCACTTCGACTTCAACACCAAGACGCCCGGCCTCGACGACCCCGCCGTGCGCAAGGCCATCGCCACCGGTCTGAATCGGGAGTCGATGATCAAGCGCACGGTCGCGCAGTTCAGCGACAAGGCCAGCGTGCTCGGGAACCGGATCTACTTGACCGGCCAGCCGGAGTACAAGGACAACTCCGGCAGCTATGGCAAGGGTGACGGCGCCGGGGCGATGAAGGCCCTGGAGGCGGCCGGCTACGCCAAGGGCGCCGACGGCATCTACGCCAAGGGCGGCAAGAAGCTCTCGTTCCGCTTTTCCACCACCTCGGGCAACAAGTTGCGCGAGACCCAGGGCGAGCTGCTCAAGACGCAGATGAAGGCAATCGGCGTCGACATCAAGATCGACAACGTCAAGGCCGCGACGCTGTTCAGCGAGCGCCTGCCGAAGGGCAACTTCGACATCGCCGACTTCGCTTGGGTGGGCACGCCGTTCGCCACCTCCAACAAGTCGATCTACGTCACCGGGGGCGGCCAGAACTACGGCAAGGGCTCCGACCCGAAGGTGGACGCGCTGTTCAACCAGGCCGGCGGCGAGCTCGACGACGCCAAGCGCACCGACCTGCTCAACCAGGCCGACGCCGAGCTGTGGCAGAACATGGTCACCATCCCGCTCTACCAGAAGCCGACCTTCATCGCCTACAGCGACAAGTACGGCAACATCGGGGACAACGCCTCCGTCGAGGGCCCCTTCTGGAACGCCGGCACCTGGGGCATGAAGTCCTCCTAGCGGCGCGCTCATCGGCGACGGCGCCCTGACGGCTCCGTGTACCACTGGTGTCCAGGACAGCCCCTGCAGCCTTAGGCTGCAGGGGCCGTTCGTGTACTCCACCGAGAACGTCCGTACCACTAGCCGCCCGACCGGGCGGTCCTGGGAGCCCCATGTGCTTGTCTACACCCTGCGCCGGCTGTTGATCTCCGTGCCGTTGCTGATCATCTCCTCGATGGTCGTATACCTGCTCGTGAACCTCGCCGGCGATCCGCTGGCCGAGCTGAAGTCGCGCAACCCCCCCGTACCCGAAGCGGTCCTGCAGGCGCGGCGGCACGCGCTCTACCTCGATCACTCGCTGCCCGCGCAGTACGTCCACTGGCTTACCGGGATAGTGCAGGGCAGGTTCGGTCCGTCCATCACCGGCCTGGACATCGGGGCCGACCTCCAGCACCGCCTGGGCGTGACGCTGCGCATGGTCGTGCTCGCGATGGTCCTGGCGATCGTGCTCGCGGTGATCGTCGGCGTGCTGTCGGCGGTGAAGCAGTACTCCCCGGGCGACTACACCGCGACGCTGCTGGGCTTCCTTGCCCTGTCGATGCCGGTGTTCTGGTTCGCCGCGCTGCTGAAGGAGTTCCTGGCGATCGATATCAACCAGGCCGTCGGGTCCGTGTTCGTCTACACGGTCGGCGACCAGACCCCCAACCTCACCGGCAGCTTCGGTTCTCGGCTGCTCAACCAGCTCGGCCACCTGCTGCTGCCCACCCTCGCCCTAGCTGCGGTGAGCTACGCCGCATGGAGCCGCTACCAGCGCTCGTCGATGCTCGACGTGCTTAACAGCGACTACATCCGGTTGGCCCGGGCCAAGGGCCTGTCGCGATCGCGGGTGCTCGTCCGACACGCCTTGCGCTGTGCGCTGATCCCGCTCACCACCATCGTCGCGCTGGACGTCGGTGTGATCCTCGGCGGCGCGGTGATCACCGAGCGGGTGTTCGCCTGGCACGGTATGGGTGAGATGCTGCTGACCTCGGTGAGCACCCAAGACACCAACCGCATCCTGGCCTGGCTCATGGTCAGCGCCGTCATCGTGGTGCTGTTCAACTTGTTCGCCGACCTGCTCTACGCCTACCTCGACCCGAGGATTCGCTATGCCTGACAGTGCTGAGCTGGACGTCCTGCTTTCCGGTGACCCGGACAAGACGGCCACGACCAGTCGGGTCGAGCGCGAGTTCACCGCCGAGACGCGCTCGCAAGGCCGCCTGGTACTCCGGCGCTTCCTGCAGCACCGGCTCGCGGTGGTGAGCTTGGTCGTCTTCCTGCTGCTTGTCGTGGGCTCGCTCGCCGGTAACCTGCTCTGGCACTACACCAGCACCACGATCACCGACGACCTGTCGCTCGCGCCGACGCTGAAGCACCCGTTCGGCACGGATGGCGTTGGTCACGACCTGCTGGCGCAGGTGCTGGCCGGCACCCGCGTCTCGATCCTGGTCTCGCTGCTCGTGGCGGGGCTCTCGACGGTGTTCGGGACCGTCTACGGTGCCCTGTCGGGCTACTATGGCGGCCGGGTCGATAACCTGCTGATGCGCTTCGTCGACCTGGTGCTGACCGTGCCAAGCCTGGCGATCCTGGTCACTCTGTCGACCCTGCTGGCCGGCGGCGGTGGTGACCCGGTCACCATCGCGCTGATCCTGGCGTCGCTGTCCTGGCTGTCGATCGCGCGGATTATCCGCGGGCTGTTCCTGTCCCTGCGGGAGAAGGAGTACGTCGAGGCGGCGCGCTGCCTAGGCGCCAGCGATCGCCGGATCATCTTCCGGCACCTGCTGCCCAACGCGGTCGGCCCGATCATCGTCAACGCCACGATCACCGTTGCGGTCGCGATCCTCATCGAGACGGCGCTGTCCTACCTCGGCTTCGGCATCAAGTTCCCGAGTACCTCGCTCGGCCTGCTCATCAGCGACGGCCAAGCCGCCGCGTCGACCCGCCCCTGGCTCTTCTACTTCCCGGGACTCGTCATCATCCTGATCGCCCTGACCATCAACTTCGTCGGCGACGGCCTGCGCGACGCCCTCGACCCGCAGCAGAACCGGGTGCGCGCGTGACCTCCCACGCGCTGCGCCCCAGGTCCACGGCGAGTAGCAGCACCTCGGACGTGGTCCTGGAGGTCACCGACCTATCGGTCGGGTTCCCCACCGACGATGGCGTGGTGCAGGCGGTCCGCGGGGTGTCCTACACCCTCCGGCGCGGTGAGGTCCTCGGGATCGTCGGCGAGTCCGGCTCCGGCAAGTCCGTCACCTCGCTGGCGATTATGGGACTCCTTCCGCACACCTCCAGGGTCACCGGATCAGTGCGCCTGAGCGGCCAGGAGCTGATCGGCGCCAGCTACAACGAGCTGGCGAAGGTCCGCGGCCGTCAGGTCTCCATGGTCTTCCAGGACCCGATCTCCTCCCTCAACCCGGTCTACAGCGTGGGCTGGCAGCTGGCCGAGGCCGTGCGCGCACACAGCGAGGCCTCCAAGAAGCAGGCGTGGGAGCGCTCCGTCGAGCTGCTCGATCTGGTCGGCATCCCCAGGTCGAGGGACCGGGCCTCGAGCTACCCGCACGAGTTCTCCGGCGGCATGCGGCAGCGCGTGGTCATCGCCATGGCGATCGCCAACCACCCCGACGTCCTGATCGCCGACGAACCGACCACCGCCCTGGACGTGACGGTGCAGGCCCAGATCCTGGAGACCCTCGACATCGCCCGCGAGGCCACCAACGCCGCGATGGTGCTCATCACCCACGACCTGGGCGTCGTCGCCGGTGTCGCCGACCGCGTCCTCGTCATGTACGCCGGCAAGCCGGTGGAGACCGGCTCGGTCGAGGACATCTACTACCGGCCGCGGATGCCTTACACGATGGGCCTGCTCGCGAGCATCCCCCGGCTGGACGAGAAGACCGGGGGGGTGCTCCAGCCGATCCCGGGCTCACCGCCCTCGCTGCTCAACCTGCCGCCCGGCTGCCCGTTCTCCTCGCGCTGCACCTACCGTATCGAGGTCTGCGACCAGACCGAGCCCGCGCTCCTGCCGGTTGACGGTCTCGCCCACCACGCGGCCTGCCACCTCGCCTCCACCTTCACGGGGGACGGCACCGTGCAGGAGCGTGTCGTGGCGGCCGAGGCTGTCGAGGCCGACAGTCGTACGCCGGCGACGAAGGCCCGGTGACCGCCGCCCTGCCGGACGTCCGTGTCGAGCAGCACGGGGACGAGCCGGTCCTGCAGGTGCTCAACCTGGTGAAGCACTTCCCGGTACGGGGGACCGGTCTGCTCCGGCGCGCCGGCAGCGAGATCCATGCGGTGTGCGACGTGTCGTTCGAGCTGCACCGCGGTGAGACGCTCGGGCTGGTCGGGGAGTCCGGCTGCGGGAAGTCCACGACGGGGCGCGCGGTGCTCAACCTGCAGCCGGCCACGACCGGCCAGGTGCTGTACGACGGGCGAGACGTGACCCAGCTGCGCGGCAAGGAGCTGCGAGGTCTGCGACGCGAGCTGCAGCTGGTCTTCCAGGACCCCTACGCCTCGCTCAACCCGCGGATGAACGTCAACGACATCGTCGCCGAGCCGCTCGTCATCCATAACCTCACCGGCGATCGGGCCGGCCGGCGCGACCGCGTGCAGGAGCTGCTGCGCCTAGTCGGTCTCAACCCGGAGCACGGCAACCGCTACGCCCACGAGTTCTCCGGTGGCCAACGCCAGCGCATCGGTATCGCCCGCGCGCTCGCCCTCGAGCCGAAGGTGCTCGTCCTCGACGAGCCGGTCTCCGCCCTGGACGTCTCGATCCAGGCCGGTGTCGTCAACCTGCTCGAGCGGCTGCAGGACGAGTTCGGGTTGTCCTACCTGTTCATCGCGCACGACCTGTCCGTGGTGCGCCACATCGCCGACCGGGTCGCCGTGATGTACCTCGGCCGAATCGTCGAGATCGCCACCCGAGACCAGATGTTCGAGCAACCGGCGCACCCCTACACGCGGGCGCTGCTGTCGGCCATCCCCATCCCGGACCCGCGCAAGGAGCGGGCACGCCAGCGCATCGTGATCAGCGGCGACGTCCCGTCCCCCGCCGACCCGCCGAGCGGCTGCCGGTTCCGCACCCGCTGCCAGGTGTTCCGCGACCAGCTCACCGAGGACCAGCGCGAGCTGTGCATCGAGCAGCAGCCGATGCTCATCGAACGGGGGCAAGAGCACCCGGTGGCGTGCCACTACGCCGACGACGAGGCCGTCGTCTAGACGAGATGGAGGTGCCCGGTTCTTGGGCCGGGACCTCACTCGCAAGTTGTCGTGGGTTGCCGGCCCGGAGTTGAGTCCGCGGTGGTAGGGCCGCAATTGCGGGAGGTCCCGGCGGGGATGGAGCAGAGTTTCGTCGGTCTGGATGTGCACGCGCGTTCGGTCGTGGCGTGCGGTCTGGACGATCTGACAGGTGAGTTGAGCGAGGCCCGGCTGGTGCCGGACAACGAGACCGTTCTGGCCTGGCTGCGAGCGCTGGCCGTCCCGGTTGCGGTGGTGTAGGGGGCCGGGCCGACCGGCTACGGGCTTACTACACCGCCGGTCTGATCGTAACCACCCCCGTCCCGGACCCGCGCGTGCAGGGGCAAGGTCCGGGTTGGTATCCGGGGCGAGCTGCCGAGCCCGGTGAATCCGCCGTCCGGCTGCCGTTTCCGCCCACGCTGCCCCGCCACAGGGGACCTGTGCGAGCTGGTCGACACCACCCATGCGCCCGTTCGGTGCAGGTCACTGGGCGGCCTGCCAATTTCCGCTCCAGCCGCCGGTGACCGACTCGGACGTAGGTTCCGAGTCCTCGATGCGCGCTGCTGTCCTAACCTCGACCTTCCTCCCTCCCCCTCCCATACCGGCGGTCTCCCTGTTGCGCTCTGACCAGATCGACCTCCTATCCACCCTGTCGGCTCCCACGCTGCACCCGGACGGGGACCGCGCCGTCGTCTCCGTCGTACGGCCGGACGTGGCGTCCAACGACTACGTCGGCCAGCTGTGGGTCGTCCCGGTGGCCGGCGGCGAGCCCACCCGGCTGACCCGCGGCCACAGGGACACCTGCCCGCGGTTCTCGCCGGACGGCCGGCTGCTCGCCTTCCTCCGAGCCGAGCCAGAGGGCGGCAAGGCCCAGGTGCACGTCGTCCCGGCCGACGGGGGTGAGCCGGTGCGCCTGAGCGAGGCCCCGCTCGGGGCCGGAATGCCGGCGTGGTCCCCGGACAGCCGGCGCCTCGGCTACACCGCCCGTCGTCCTGAGGACGGCCGGTACGGCACGGACGACGACGTCAGCGCGGACGCCGAGCCGCCGCGCCTTCTCACCGACCTGCGCTACCTCGAGGACGGGGTGGGCTATGTGGGTGACCGGCGCACCCAGGTGTACGTCGTCGACGTGCCAGACCCCCGCGCAATTGAGGTCGGCGGCCCGCCGCCGCAGCCGACGCAGGTCACCGACGGGCCCTTCGAGTCCGTCGAAGTCGCCTGGAGCCCGGACGGGACCCGGCTCGCGTTCGTGAGCGCCCGCCACCTGGGGCGCGTCGGCGACCTGCGCGCGGATGTGTGGACGTGCGCGCCGGACGGCACCGACCTTGTCCAGGTGACGCCGACAAGCCTGGCGGCGGAAAGCGTGGCGTGGGCTGCGGACGGCGCTGTCCTATGGTTCCTGGCCAGCGACCCCGGCCCGTCCGGCCTGGAGTTCATTGCCCGGCACACCGGACTGTTCTCCGTCCCCGCCGACGGCTCCACCGAGCCGGTCCGGCACACCAACGCCGAGACGTTCGACCTCGGGGAGGTGGGCTCGCACCTGACGGTCACCGAGGACGGCGTGCTGGTGCAGAACCGCGCACGGGGGGCGGTGGAGCTGCTGCGGGTGCGGCCCGGCGGCGCGGAGCCGGAGGTGCTGCTCGGCGGGCAGCACTGCGTGACAGGTCACGACGCCCTGGGCGTCGGCCCCACCGCGGTCGTCGTCGCCACGGTCCTGAGCCCTGACTCTCCCGGGGAGCTCGTCCTCGTCGCCCCGGAACCCGTTCGCCAGCTCACCGACGTCGCGGCTGCCGTGCACTCCAGCGCAGGGCTGCGGCCACTGCGCGAGGTGACGGTCCAGGCGGACGACGGCTACCCAGTGCACGGCTGGGTCGTACTGCCCGACGGCCCCGGTCCGCACCCAGTGCTGCTGGACGTCCACGGCGGCCCCTTCACCCAGTACGGCTGGCACGTCTACGACGAGGCGCAGGTGCTCGCCGGTGCGGGTTACGCGGTGGTGCTGGTCAACCCGCGCGGCTCGGCCGGCTACGGGCAGGAGCACGGCAGCTGCATCGCCGGTGCCCTCGGTCAGCGTGACGCGGCGGACCTGCTCGACTACCTCGACAGCGTGCTGACCGACCCGGAGCTGGCCTTGGACGCCGACCGGGTCGGAGTCATGGGCGGGTCGTACGGCGGCTACATGACCGCCTGGTTAACCGCCCACGCCCGCTCGGCGGACCGCTTCGCGGCTGCCGTAGTGGAGCGGGGCTTCCTCGACCCGGCGTCGTTCGCCGGCACCTCCGACATCGGCTGGTTCTTCGGCGACGCTCTGGTCGGCAACAACGCCGAGCAGGTGCGCGCCCAGTCACCGATGGCCGGGCTCGACCGGGTGCGCACCCCCACCCTGGTCATCCACTCCGAACGCGACTACCGGTGCCCGTTCGAGCAGGGCCAGCGGTACTTCGCCGGACTCATGAGCCGCGGGATCCCGGCGCAGCTGCTGGTCTTCCCCGGCGAGAGTCACGGGCTGACGCGGACTGGGCAGCCGCGGCACCGGCGGCAGCGCTTCGACCACGTCCTGCGCTGGTGGGCCGAGCACCTCCCCACGAGCGCCAACCGGCTCGACCCGACGACCTGACCCGCGAGGAGCAACTATGGCCATCCGCGCCATCCGCCTGTTCGGCGACCCCATTTTGCGCGAGCGGGCTCAGCCCGTCGTGGACTTCGACTCGGAACTGCGCGACCTGGTCGCTGACCTCACCGATACGATGTTCGACGCCGAGGGTGGCGGCATCGCTGCGCCCCAGATCGGCGTGGGTCTGCGGGTGTTCACCTACGTCGTTGAGGGCGAGGTGGGGCACGTCGTGAACCCGCTCGTCGAGGTCGTCGGTGACGAGGAGCAGTTCGGCCGGGAGGGGTGCCTGTCGATCCCCGGGGTGCCGATGGACTGCCGGCGCCACCTGCACGTAGTCACGATCGGGTTCGACATGCACGGCGAACCGCTGCGCCTCGAGGGCAGCGGGCGGCTTTCGGTGATCGTCGAGCACGAAACCGACCACCTGGATGGGATCCTGTTCGTCGACCGGCTCGACCCCCAGGAGCGAGAGGCCGCGGCGTCGGCGATTTTGGAGGCGGAGTGGAGCGGCGGGGTCGTGCCCGAGATCCGGGCCAGCCCGCATGCACCGCTGCGGCCGGCCGGCTGACCCAGGTAGGACTGCACCTACGTCCGGTGAGCCGCCGCGGGGCAGGCGGCCTCAGTGCAGGACGTCGTCGGGCAGGACTGCGTGCACGCCCCAGACCTGGTTCGCAACCTGGGTAACGCGCAGGTCGACGGTGCTGCTGGCCAGCGCCAGGGCAGCCGGCCGGTCGAGCCCGTACAAGCTCTGCATCCACGTCAGCATGGCCCCGAGGGCATCGGCCGTCGCCTCGTTCAGGTCGGCGTCGAAGCCGAAGGTGATCCTGGCGGTTGGGGTGACGGCGTGGATCGTCGGTACGGGGCGGTCGGTCACCAGGTCGAGGACGAGCTCGGTGGTCATCGGGCACTCGATGGCGGTGCCGCCGACCTCGCCGTCGCCCTGCGCGGCGTGGCCGTCGCCGAGGCTCAGCAGGGCTCCGGGGACGGTCACAGGCAGGTAGAGCCTGGTGCCGGCGACGAGCTCGCGACAGTCGATGTTGCCGCCGCCTTGCGCCCGGGGCGGGATGGTCGAGTGCTCGCCCGGCTCGGCCGGGGGCAGACCCATGACCCCCAGGAACGGCGCCAGTGAGCGGGTGAAGCCCCTGTCGTTCGTCGCTGTGCCGCGCTCGACGTCGAGCTCCCACAGCAGCCAGGAGGGGGGACCCGCGCTCACCCCCAGCCGCTGGTTCAGCGCGTTGTCGAGGGCGGCAGCAACCGTCCAGCCCCAGCCGCCGGGACGCAACGAGAGCAGCGTCAGTTCCAGCACCATGCCCGGCTCGGCGCCTCGGACCTCGATCGGACCAGTGAGGCAGTGCCCGCGACCCTCGGGCAGCATCCTGGGCTGCTGCTGACCCGGGAAGGACTGCGGGGTGAGGTAGCCCGATGCGTCGAGCGAGCTGACAACGAGGCTGTCGCCCGGGTCGACCGTCAGCACCGGGGCACGATCGCGGGAGAAGACGTCCACGACGGTCGGTGGTGTCACGTCGAGGCGGTGTGAGGGCAAGTGCTGCTTCGGCTCCTGCGTCGAGGGAGTCGTGTGTTTCCGGGTCACACAGGCCTAGCAAAGGGTAACAGCGGGAACGGTGCCATGGCGGCGGGCTGCACCCCACCGGGGTCCTTCTCCTGAGCCGGCGGCCGTCCGCCGCCCTCCACCTGGCCGCAGCGCAACACTCGACCCCGCGTCTGCCGGTCGGTGGTCCGGGCCGCGATTCGTGACCCGGGGTCAGTCCGTAGCGAGCGCCGCGAAGGTGCCCAGCCAGTGGGTGCTCAAGTAGCCCGTGGCGGACAGCGACGGGAGGGCGGCGTCGAGGTGCCGGGCTGCGGACGCCAGCAGGACCGGGCGACGGGGGTCGTCGCCGGCGAGGACCGCGCCGACCGACCGCAGCGCAGCGGCCCGCGAGAAATTGAGACCGTCGAGGTGCCCGAGCAGCCCGTCGGCGCGGTCTGGCACGTCGACGGGCCACAGCAGTGACCGCGGTTGTCCCGCTGCCAGGCCCGGCAGGAAGCCGGTCAGCCAGTCGCCGAACTCCTGGCCGGGCAGCAGCCGCCGGACGAGGTCGGCCTCGGCCAGCGACGGCGACAGGAAGTCCTGCCCGGACGGCTCCCACGCCGCGGGGACATTCCGGTCGTTCAGGTAGCACCGCGCCGCCCACTGCCGCACGGCGGCGGCGACTCGTGGCAGGCGCAGCGTTGCGGTGGCGTCGAGCACCAATGCGAGGGAGAAGGCGCTGTTGGCGTGGCCGCCTTCGCGGACCGGGTACGCGGCGCGGGGCAGCCAGCGCAGGATCAGCTCGGCGACTGTGTCGACCGCCGGCCGCAGGGCCCGGGCCCAGGTCGCGGCGTCCGGGTTACCGTCCCAGCCGGTGCACTCGGCGGCGAGGGTGAGCAGCCAGGCCCAGCCGTACGGCCGCTCGAAGGACGGGTCGGCACGCAACTCGTCCGCCTCGGCCTGCAGGGCGTCGGGTGCCAGGTGCGCACTCAGCAGCCGCCGCACCGCCGCTGCGTCGACGCGCTCGGAATGCCGGCGCAGCAGCCGCACCAGCAGCCAGTGCATGTGGACGGCGGAGTGCCAGTCGTAGGCGCCGTAGAACGCCGGGTGACGCTGCCGGGGGAGGGCGAGGTCGTTGGGTCCACGCAAGACGTGCGCCGGGGCGTACGGGAACTCGCGTACCAGGTTGACCAGCGCGGTGTCCGCGAGCGGACCGGCTAGCTCGGCGAGCCTCGGCATCAAGGTTCTCATGCAGCAAACGGCGCCGGGGGCAGGCCCACCGCCTCCAGGGCGGCGCGGACCCGTCTGGCAAGGAGGACCGCTCCGGGTGTGTCGCCATGCACGCACAGCGAGCGCACCGGCAGGTGCAGCTGCGTGCCGTCGACGGCTCGGACGGTGCCGGTCTGGGCCATCAGCACGGCGCGCTCGACGACGGCGTCCGCGTCGGTCACCAGTGCTCCGGGCTGGTTGCGCGGCACCAGGCGTCCCTGCGGGGTGTAGCCCCTGTCGACGAAGCCCTCCGGCACGGCGCGCAGCCCGGCGGCTTCCGCCTGCCGCAGCAGTGCGGAGCCCGGCAGACCGAGCACCGGCAGCGTGCTGTCGTACTCCCGGACCGCGCGGACGACAGCGGCCGCCTGGGCCTCGTCGTCGACGGTGGTGTTGTAGAGCGCGCCGTGCGGCTTGACGTAGCGCACCCGGTCGCCGGCCACCCGGCAGAACGCGTCGAGGGCGCCGATCTGGTAGAGCACGTCGTCGGTGAGCTCGTCGGGCGCCACGTCCATCCGGCGGCGGCCGAAGCCGGCGAGGTCGCGGTAGGAGACCTGCGCGCCGACGGCGACGCCGGCAGCGGCGGCACCCGCGGCGACTGACCGCATTGTGGGCGGGTCGCCGGCATGGAAGCCGCAGGCGGCGTTGGCGCTGCTGACCAGGCCGAGAAGGGCCTGGTCGTCGCCGAGCCGCCACACCCCGAATCCCTCGCCGAGGTCGCTGTTGAGGTCGATCGTCTCGGACATGTCACCGGCTCCTGTCGGGCACGAAGCACACCGTGGTGCCGGGCCGGGCCTGAGCCAGACCGGCGAGGTCGCGGGGGTCCACCAGGCCGACGACTGGGTAGCCGCCGGTGGTGGGGTGGTCGGCGAGCAGCACCACCGGCTGCCCGTCGGGGGGCACCTGCACGGCGCCGAGCGCGACGCCCTCGCTCTCCAGCTCGCCTTCGCGCAGCCGCGGCACCAGCGGTCCGGTTAGCCGCACACCGACCCGGTTGCTCAGCGGCGACACCTCGTACGTCGCGGACCACAGGGCAGCGAGCCCCGCAGCGCCGAACCAGTCGTCGCGCGGGCCCGGCAGCAGACGCAGCACGACGGGCTGCGGCGCGGCGGCCGGCACGGTGAAGTCCACCGCCGGCACCGGTCCGCTCGGCCGCCCCACCGGCAGCAGGTCGCCGGCCGACAGCGGCGACGGCCCGAGGCCCGACAGCGTGTCGCGCGACCGGCTCCCGAGCACCGGGGGCAGCGCGATCCCGCCCGCGACAGCGACGTAGGACCGGACCCCGGCGGTGGCGGGACCGACGTCCAGCACGCCGCCGGGCGGCAGGCCCGCGGCCACGCCCCAGGGCGCGGCACGACCGTCGACGCTCAGCGGCGCCTGCGCACCGGTGACGGCCACGGTCACGGTTGTCGCCGCGCGCAGCCGTACACCGTCGACGGTGGTCTCGAGCACCGCCGCCGTCTCGGGGTTGCCGACCAGTCGGTTGCCGAGCCGGGCGGCCGGGGCGTCGAGGGCGCCGGCCCGGGGGACGCCGAGGTGCGCGAACCCGGGCCGGCCGGCGTCCTGCACCGTGGTCAGCGCGCCGGCGCGGAGCACCGTGAGCGAGCGGCCAGCCGGCCGCTCGCTCACGGCCGTTTCCCGGGCTGGCGCGGGTGGCCGCGACGAGCCGGACGTCTCGACGAAGTGGACGCGGCTGCCGGGCGGGAGCAGGGCGGGCGGGTCGCGGGACACGTCGAACAGCGGCACCGCGGTCGTGCCGAGCAGCTGCCACCCGCCGGGGGAGGATGTCGGGTAGATCCCGCAGTAGCGGCCGGCGAGGGCCACCGACCCGGCCGGCACCGACGGTCGCGGCGTCGGCCGGCGCGGCACCTGCCGGTCGAGCCCGACCAGGTAGGGGAAGCCGGGCGCGAAGCCGCAGAAGGCGACGCGGAATTCCGTGCCGGTGTGGCGGGCCACCACCTCCCGCTCGCTGACCCCCCACAGCTGGGCGACCTCGGCGAGGTCGGCACCGTCGTAGACCACCGGCACCTCCACGGGCGGTGCGTCGGGCCGGTCCACGACGGCTGCCGGGGTGCCGAGACCGGCCAGCGCCCGCCGGACGGCGGCCGGGTCGACGCCGTCCAGTAGCAGGGTGCGAGCGCCGGGAACGACGTCCGCGGGGGAGGCCAGCAGGCTGCCGGCGACCAGGCCGGCCACGGCCTCGCGCCACGCCGCGACCTGTTCCAGGCCGTCGAGCTCCAGCAGCACTGCCCGTGCGCCGGCCGGCCGGACGATCACGTCAGTCGCCATCGACGGCCGAGACGATGACGGCCTCCGCCTCGTCGAGGTACGTCCGCAACCGTTCGCTGGCCTGCGCGTAGTCGCAGTGCTCCGCCAGGTCGAGGATCTCGGCGTTGCGCGGCAGGAACGGCTTGTGCAGGACATGGGAGTCGGGGACGAGCTGGAAGGCCAGCCGTAACTCGGCGAACAGCGCCCGCATGACGCGGTCCAGCCGGCCGCTGCCGCCGAGCGCGGTCACGGCCACATGGAAGCGAACGTCGGCCGTCCCGACGTCGTACCAGTCGTGGCGACGAGCCGCGGAGCGGCCCTGCCTGACGGCGGCGCGCATCTCGACCAGCCCGCGCGGCTCCGCGGGACGGGCCAGGGCGGCGCACTCCACGAGCCGGCGGACGTTGTAGATGTCGCGGACGTCCGTGGCGTCGAGCCGGCGTACGAACACCCCGCGGTGCGGCTCGCGGATCAGCAGCCGCTCGCCGATGAGGATCTGGAAAGCCTCCCGCAGCGTGTTGCGGGAGACGCCGAGGGCGGCAGTGAGCTGCTGCTCGCCGAACTGGGTGCCTGACCGCAGCTCCCCGCGGACGATGCGCTCGCGCAGGACGTCGGCGACCCGCTGCGCGGTGGTCGGCCGGTCCAGCAGCTCGCCCTGGCCGCCGACGACGCCGAGCCCGGACCGGGTGGCTCCAGCGGGGTGCCCCTCCAGCGACGCCGACCCGGTCATGCCGCTCCCTTCGCGCGTGTGTCCGGCACGCTACGCGTCCCCTCAGACTCTTGTCAGATTGTTGAACAAGTCGTACGGTCCCGCAAAACAGCTCGCTGGCACTTGGCGAAAGGCGCAGTCATGCTCGTCCTGCTCGGAGTCGTCGTCGTGGTCGTGGGCTTCGCCCTCAGACTCAACCCGATGCTCGTCGTTACAGTCGCGGGGCTCGTCACGGGTCTGCTCGGCGGGATGTCGCCGAAGGCGATCCTGGACGCCTTCGGCACCGGCTTCGCTGGGAGCCGCTCAATCGTCATCTTCCTGCTGGTGCTGCCGGTCATCGGGCTGGTGGAGCGCAACGGCCTACAGGAGCAGTCGCGCCGACTCATCTCCCGAATGGCGCGGCTGACGACAGGGCGGGTGTTCGCGCTCTACCAGCTGGTCCGCCAGGCGACGTCAGCCATCGGTCTGCTCAGCATCGGCGGCCACGCCCAGTCGGTGCGCCCGATCGTCGCCCCCATGGCCGAGGCGGCAGCGGTCAAGCGGTACGGGCCGCTGCCCGAACGGGTTTCGCAGCGGATCCGCGCGTTCGCCGCCGGCACCGACAACGTCGCGTCCTTCTTCGGGGAGGACATCTTCGTCGCGGTCGGCGCGGTCCTGCTCATCACCAGCTTCGTGGACACGACATACCACTTCACCCTCGCGCCGCTGCAGGTCGCGCTCTGGGCGATCCCGACTGCGGTGTGCGCCCTGGTCATCCACGGCCTGCGCAGCCTGCTGTTCGACCGCCAGCTCGCCCGGGAAATGGCGCGGGAGCCGCAACGTGACGACACCCAAGCCAAGGCGGCCGCCGACAGGGAGCAGGTGGGTTCGTGATCAAGGTCGAGTGGTTCTACTGGCTGATCGCCGCGTTCTTCCTCACCGTCGGGCTGCTCGTCCTGCGCGACCGCTCCAACCCGCACCGGGTCTGGAGCGGCGTGTTCTGGTCGCTGCTCGGCCTGTGCTTCCCGTACAGCTCCTTCGTCGTCGCCAAGACGCTGCCAGCCTGGCCACTCGGGCTGGCGGTGGTGGCGATCGCGTGCATCGCCGGTTTCGGCCTGCTCGGCCACGGCACCCAGGAGAAGACCACCAGCCCCGAGGAGCGTCAGGCGCTATCGGAGCGCTTCGGCAATAAGCTCTTCCTGCCGGTCCTCGTCATCCCGGTCGTCACGGGCCTGTTCGCGACGTTCGGCAAGGACGTGAGGATCGCCGGCCGCCCGGTGCTTCAGCCGCTCAACGAGACCGTCATCGGGCTCGGTGTCTCCGCCATCGTCGCCGTAGTCGTTGGCATGTGGCTGCTGCGCACCCCGAGCGCCGCCGTACCGCTGCATGAAGGCCGCCGGCTGACCGAGAACATCGGCTGGGCCGCCGTGCTCCCGCAGCTGCTGGCCATGCTCGGCCTGGTGTTCGCCACCGCCGGGGTCGGCAAGGCCATCGGCGACTCGGCGGGGCATGTGCTGCCCCAGGGGTTCCTGCTCGCGGCGGTCGTCCTCTACTGCCTGGGCATGGCAGTGTTCACGATCATCATGGGCAACGCCTTCGCCGCGTTCCCGGTCATGACCGCCGCCATCGGCTACCCGCTCCTGATCCAGCACTACGGCGGCACACCGGCCATCGTGTTCGCGATCGGCATGCTGTCGGGCTACTGCGGGACGCTGTGCACGCCTATGGCGGCGAACTTCAACATCGTCCCAGTGGCGCTACTCGAGCTCAAGAGCGACTACGCCGTCATCCGGCAGCAGGTGCCCACAGCGATTCCACTGTGGACCTGCAACGTCGCGCTGATGTACTTCCTCGCCTTCTAAAGGAGCCCCGCATGACCCGAGTCCTCGTGACCGCGTTCGAGCCGTTCGGCGGCGAGACCGTCAACCCGTCGCAGCAGGCTGTGCAGCGGCTGGCCGCCGGCGCCGCGCCTGTCGGCGTCGAGCTGCGCACCGCCTACCTGCCGGTCGTGTTCGGACAGGCCATCGACGCGATGCGGGCCGCGGTGGCGACCCACGACCCCGACGTCGTGCTCTGCGTGGGGGAGGCCGGTGGCCGGTTCGCGGTCACCCCGGAGCGATTCGCGGTGAACCTCAACGATGCGCCGTTCCCCGACAACGCCGGTCGCCGCCCGGTCGACGAACCCGTCGTCACGGACGGCCCAGTCGCCTACGCCTCGACGCTCCCGATCGCCGAGATGGTCGCCGCGATGCGGTCCGCCGGCATCCCGGCCGTCAAGAGCTCCACCGCCGGGAACTACGTATGCAACAACGTGTTCTACGGGCTGATGCACCTCATCGCGACCGAGCAACCCGAGCTGCGCGGCGGCTTCGTGCACGTGCCGTACATGCACGAGCAGGTGCTGCATCGCCTCGATGCCCAACCGAGCCTATCGATCGAGCAGATCACCGAGGCCGTACGCATCGCGGTGCAGACCTCGGCCGCCGCGGCCGCGCAGCGGCCCAGCGACCTGTCGCGCACCGGGTAGCCGACGCGGCCGACAGGGGGCTGTCCCCGTCGTCTCCCGGGGCGCAGCGCCAGACCTTATCTCCCTGCCAGGGAGGCCGTCGTGACGGTCCTCTGTGCACTGCTGTAAGCCCTCGTCGCCGAGGCCGTCGTGCGGGGGGCCGCACCGGTGGGTCGCCTCGCCGACGACGCGGAGGCGCTCGGGGTTGCCGGCCGCGACGTGGCGGTGTGCCCTTCACCCGTGGCGGGCGGCTGCTGGTCAACGGCAACGGCAACGGCACCGACTCGCAGCACGTGACGGTTGAGTTCGCCCACCCGTTGATCGTCGGCAAGCCGGGCGCTGCCCGCGCTGTCCCTGGTTAGCGACGCGCCACGCTCATGGGGGGTGGCCGCGCGCCACGGCCTGGACGGCGTCTACGCCCACTAGGTCGACGTGCTCAGCAGGTACGGGGCTCACAACGTGATCGCTGACATGGACTGGAGCGATCGGGCCGAGCAGGACGTCTCCTGCCCGACCCCTGCGCCACCTTCCTCTGTCAGCATGGGGTGATGCACCGACCGAGTGATCCGCTCACTGTCGGGCTCGGTCGCTGTGAGCGCCTATGAGCTCGAGGCCGTCCCGCTGCCAGCGGCCAAGGTGCTGACCGAGTGGGACGCGCTGGAAGGCGACGAGGTGTCCGCGGGCCGGCGGCAGCTCGTCGAACTGCATGAGCAGTGGGTGCTGCCGCCCGAAAGCTGGTACCGCGACAACAGCCGCGCGGCCCTGCGCGACGAGACTTGGCCCGAGTGGAGGCAGCGCGCGACCGGCCGGGGGTGCCGACCGACTCAAGCCTCGGCCGGTGGGCGCTCGCCGAAAGCTTCGCTGACCTGTTCGACCCGACCCTGCAAGGCGACGCGCTGGTGCAGGCGGTCGAGGCCTGGCACCGCTCCTACCTTGGCCCCCCGCCGGGCCCTGGGGCTTGGACCTTGCCACGTCGATGGCGCTGCTGCCCACCGCAGCACCGGCCGCACTATCGGAGCGGTTCCTGGCCACGGTGGCAGCGATGCTGATCACTACCGGCCGCGTTCAGGTCGCTGACGCCGCCGCCGCGCTGCAGGTCGGCGCCTCCGCCGTGAGCACCGCGGTGGCCCAGCTGGCCGAGCGGCTGGCTGCGGTGGGGTCGCGGCGGTCGATGACGGTGTCACCCTCGCTGGCGGTGCTTGCCCACGCTGCCGAGGCCGCCGGACGCATCCGCGCGTTGGAAGCGGTTTCGAGCCTGACCACCGAGGCCGTGATGACCTTGGTGATCGTCGGGCACTTGGAGGAGGCAACCCGGCGCGACGTCGACGAGCGACGCGGCGCTGACAGCACCAACGTGCTGGCAGCTGCGCTAAGGGCCAGGTCCACGGTGGAGACACCAGCCCGACGCCGCCGGACGACACCTGCACCCTCGCCGGGGGCTACGCTCACGCCGCCGGGGGACGAAAGGCCGAGGCTAACGTCGCAAGATCCAGCTCGAGGAGGCGACATGACCCGGTCAGCGGCACTGCGCGAGGACGCCTGCGCCATGCACGGCGAGCTGATGCAGCTGCGCCACGAACTTCACCGCCACCCCGAGATGGGGCTGCAGCTGCCGTGGACGCAGGAGACCGTGATCGGGGCGCTGGACGGCCTGGGGCTGGAGGTGTCCAACGGTACGGCGCTGACATCGGTGACCGCGGTGCTGCGCGGCGGGCGCCCCGGGCCGGCGGTGCTGCTGCGCGGTGACATGGACGCGCTGCCGGTGCAGGAGGAGACGGGGCTGGACTTCACCAGCGAGGTGGACAACGCGATGCACGCGTGCGGCCATGACCTACATACCGCGATGCTGGTGGGGGCGGCGCGGCTGCTGCATGCTCACCGCGCCGAGCTGGCTGGAGACGTGGTGTTCATGTTCCAGCCGGGCGAGGAGGGCTGGGACGGCGCGGGTCACATGCTGGCCGAGGGTGTCCTCGACGCGGCCGGAGCGCGGGTGTCGTCGGCCTACGGCATGCACGTGATGTCGGCGATGAGCCCTCGGGGGCAGTTCACCACCCGGCCCGGCACGCTGATGGCGGCCAGCGACGAGCTCCGGGTGACCGTGCGCGGGTCCGGTGGGCACGGGTCCGCGCCGCACCTGGCGCGGGACCCGATCGTGGTCGCCGCGCAGCTGGTCGGGGACCTGCAGACCCTCGTGACCCGCCGATTCGACGTGTTCGACCCGGTCGTCGTGACGGTGGGTTCCTTCCACGCCGGGACCAAGCGCAACATCATCCCGGACGAGGCGACCTTCCAGGCGACCGTCCGGTCCTTCTCGCCGGAGGCGCGGGAGCGGATCCGAGCGGAGGCGGTGCGGCTGTGCGAGTCGGTGGCTACTGGCTACGGCCTGGAGGTCGACGCGCAGTACCTGGAGGAGTACCCGGTCACCATCAACGACCCGGACCACGCCGCCTTCGCGGCGGGGGTTGCGGCGGAGGTGTTCGGCGACGAGCGGTACGCCCCGAAGGTGTTTCCGCAGTCGGGTTCGGAGGACTTCTCTCGAGTCCTGGAGGAGGTGCCGGGTTGCTACCTGTTCCTCGGCGCCGCGCCGGTTGAGGACTACGCGACGGCTCCCAACAACCACAGCCCGCGGGCGCAGTTCAGCGACGAAGTGCTGTCCGACGGTGTGCTGCTGCACGCCGAGCTCGCCATGCGCGCCCTCGACCGTGACGCGGCTGCCTCGGGCGCCGCGGCTGGCTGACGCTGCGGGGCGGTCGGCGCCGGCCGAACGTCCGGGCCGAGAAGACGGCGGTCGGTGTCCCGTAGCGGACGCGCGTAGCCGGGCAGGCATACCCCCTCCGGCTCAGGGTGGTGCGGTCGGTAGGCCCGGACGTGGTGGGCAATCTCGCGGGACTGCAGGGCCGGCAGCTGCTACTCCGGCTGATGTCGTCTGTCGTAAGTGACTTTCCTTCTCTAGCCCCGGCCTTTCAGTAGGGCTCGACTCTGAGCGCGGATGCTCTAGAAGTCAGGACTTCGTTGTGAGGGCAGCGCTGAGGGCCGGCGCTGGGTCCGGTGTCTCCGTGGTCCGTCGGGGGGCGGTGTGAGCTTCCCCTGAAACCGTGGAGACTTCTTCATGGTGGATGGGCTGTCTTGCAGGGGCAAGTTCTTGCTGGGCGTGTCATCGACCTGGTCGCCGGTGAGTTCCTCGCTGAGGATGACTTCCTCACAGCTCGGGCAGGTGCCGCCGGCACCGAGGCGTTGGCAGGGCC
>JAABUT010001684.1_pt1 | contig 24189 bp, 22 predicted proteins | sample 5559281 | NCBI WGS metagenome assembly JAABUT01 (sample SAMN10711880, study PRJNA513359) | rock metagenome | isolation source: Antarctica rocks | place: Antarctica: Victoria Land, Ricker Hills nord | collected 2016-01-04
TGGATGTCGCGCATGTTCGTCAGCACCTGGGCACCGGCGGGAAGGCCGATCACGCGCGGCAGACGTTGGGTGGCGGCGATCGCTTTGGTGATGAAGAAGAACGGCACGACCACGAGCAGGACGAGTAGCAGCGGGCGGCGCGCCTGCTCGCGAAAGCCCATCCGGGAGGCGACAGCGAGGCGACTCATGCCCGGCTCCGGGCGCTGTAGGCGAACACCGCGAAGGAGCAGACCAGCGCGAGCAGCACCACGGCGCCCAGCTTGAGCCAGTCAGTGGTCGGTGAGGTCTGTCCCAGGCCGGCGGTGATGAGGACATCTGCGGCCTTGCGGCTCACGCTGTAGAAAGCCGCGTGTGCCGCCATCCCCGGTCCCGAGAACACATCCAGCAGGAACACGAACGCGACAGCCAGTGATCCCTCCAGCGGTGCGCTGATGACCGCCCCGATGAGTACCCCGACGGCGAGGTAGATGAGCGCGAAGGCCAGCACAGCCGCGCCCGCGTGCCAGGGATGGACCAGCCCGGTGCGCAGCAGCAGCGCGATGAAGCCGGCCCCGGTTGCGACGACGGCGAGCGCAAGCGATGCGCTGATGCGTGAGGCGGCCACTCTCAGCGGTCCGGATCCGGCGAGTGCGAGGCGCCGGTCGGCGCCGCGGGAGGAGGTGGCCTGGAAGAAGCCGAGGGTTCCGGAGATGAAGGCGGCCGCCCATCCGGCGCCGAGTGCCGCGGCGGCGTCGCCACCAAGGCCACCCCCGAGCGCGCGAGCGAAATCGCTGAGCACCCCGGCCGAGGCCGTCACGAACCGCGCGGGCACCGCGACCAGCAGGACGAGCGTGAACGGCGCCCGGAGCTGCTCGCGCGTGAAGGCGGCGGTGCGGGTCATGCGATCTCGCACCGACCGTCGCGCAGCTCATAGACCCGCGTGAGCCGCTCCCGCTCGGCGAGCAGGTGACTGACGATCAGGATCCCCATCCCCTGCTCGCGGCGGCGTTCGGCCATCTCCCAGAACCGGAGATAGGTCTCCCAATCGAAGCCCGAGTAGGGCTCGTCCAGCAGCAGCAGCTGCGGGTCGTGCAATAAGGCGAGTGCGAGGTTGAGCTTCTGACGGGTACCGCCAGACAGCGCTTCAACGCGGTAGCCGGCGTACTTGACGAACCGCAACTCCTCGAGCAACGCATCGCGCGAAGCCCGCGCCGCGACCGGGTCGAGGCGATAGGCCTGCGCGAACAACTCGAAATGCTCGGCGACTGTGAGCTTGTCCCACACCAACGGAAGTTGCGGGCAGTAGCCAAGACGGGGCGGACGATCAACCGCGCCACCATCGCGGGCCAGCAACCCCACGATGATCTGCATCAGCGTGCTCTTACCCGACCCGTTCTCACCCACCAACCCCACCAGCTCACCGGCATCGACGTGCAAGCTCGCGCCGCGCAGCACCTCGACGCGGCGTCGATGCCACAGCGGGCCCCGATGAAACGCCTTCGTCACGTCCACAACGGCAAGAACCTCCGCGCTGCCGTGCAGGGTAGGACGTCCCAGGGGCGCGGTGTCAGACACCCGAGTCTTCACTGGAGAGGTCGGCTGGTAGCAGTGGTGCGCCGACGCGGCAGCACTTACGAAGCGCGACTTCGGTGACCAGGCCACCGGTCCCTTCCATCCGGTGGGACCGTCCGCAGTCGTGCCACGGAGTACGCGATTCGGGCAGGAACTCGCCGGCGAAACCCCGCCCGACAGCGGCGCGCAACCAAGCGCTGCCCACGCGGGAGAAGAATCCGTGCGGCAGGACAGCCTCGAGCGGGGGCCGACCACCGACGGCGACATTGATCCGGGAGTTGGTGCTTGGGCTGGCGCGGGAGAATACGAGCTGGGGTCATCGCCGTATCCATGGCGAGTTGGTCGGGCTGGGGTATCGGGTGGCGCCGGCGACGGTGTGGAACATCCTGCACCGGGCAGGTGTGCACCCGGTTCCACGACGCTCGGGTCCGACGTGGCGTGAGTTCTGCCGGGCCCAGGCCAAGACGATGCTGGCGTGTGACTTCTTCACCGTGGACACGGTCATGCTGCTCAGGATCTACGTCTTCTTCGTGCTCGAGGTCGACAACCGGCGAGTCCATATCCTCGGTGTCACTCGGCATCCGACGGGTGAGTGGGTGGCCCAGCAGGCTCGCAACTTCGTGATGGCGGTGGGGGAGCGGGCCGACGGTTTCCGCTTCCTTGTCCGTGACCGCGACACGAAATTCACGGCGGGCTTTGATGCGGTCTTCGCTAGCGCGGGCATTTCGGTGCTGCGCAGCCCGCCCCGTGCTCCGAAGGCCAATGCCTACGCCGAGCGATGGGTGAGCACGATCGCCGCGGGAGTGCCTGGATCGGATGTTGGTCTTCCACGAACGACAGCTCGCGCGGGTCCTCGCCGAATACGAGAGCCACTACAACGGCCATCGGCCGCACCGCGCTCTCAATCAGCAGCCGCCGATGACAGATCTGCCCGTCCTACCCGACAGCGGCGATCGCCCGGCGGTCCGACGCACCGAAGTGCACGGCGGCCTGATCAACGAATACCGACGCGCTACGTGATGCGCTAACAGGACGATCGAGGTTATTGAGCCTCACAAGCTTCAGAACCGCTCCCTTCGCCAATCCGTAGCGCGTCAGACGGGACTGTCCTGAAAACGGTGTTTCCGGCCCGATGCGTCGAGCGGTAGCTCGGCGAGAAGGGTTGGCGTCTGATGACGACGACACTGAACGATGTGGCGAAGAAGAAGCAGGGTGAACAGTCGGCCGAGGCCCAGGCCGCGGTCGAGCTGGTGCGGCTGGCTAAGGAGCAGGGCCTGTCGCTGACCGGCCCGGACGGGCTGCTCAAACAGCTCACGAAGACGGTGCTGGAGACCTCGTTGAACGAGGAGATGACCGAGCATCTGGGCTATGAGAAGCACGACCCGGCCGGCGCCGGGACGGGCAACATCCGCAACGGCGCGCGCAGCAAGACGGTGCTCACGGAGAACACCGGGCAGGTCGAGATCGACGTCCCGCGTGACCGCGCGGGCACGTTCGAACCGCAGATCGTCAAGAAGCGGCAGCGGCGGTTGAACGGTGTCGACGAGGTCGTGCTCTCGCTCTATGCCAAGGGTCTGACCACCGGCGAGATCTCCGCGCACTTCGCCGAGATCTACGGCGCCTCGGTCAGCAAGGAGACCATCAGCCGGATCACCGACAAGGTGCTTGAGGAGATGAACGACTGGTCCGTGCGCCCACTCGACGAGACTTACGCCGCGATCTTCATCGACGCGATCGTGGTCAAGGTCCGTGACGGTCAGGTCGCCAACCGCCCGTTCTACGCGGCGATCGGCGTGACGCTGGCCGGTGAGCGGGACATCCTCGGGCTCTGGGCCGGCACGGGCGGTGAGGGTGCGAAGTTCTGGATGGCGGTGCTGACCGACCTGCGCAACCGCGGCATCAAAGACACGTTCTTCGTCGTCTGCGACGGCTTGAAGGGCCTGCCCGAGGTCGTGTCGAATGTGTGGTCGCAGGCAATCGTGCAAACCTGCATCATCCATCTGATCCGCAACACCTTCCGGCTCACCAGCCGCAAGTACTGGGACGAGATCAAGGGCGATCTGAAGCCGATCTACACCGCCATCAACGCCACCGCCGCCAGGGCGGCGTTCGACGACCTGGCCGAGAAGTGGGGTCTCCGCTACCCGGCCGTCGTGAGGCTCTGGGACAAGGCGTGGGCCGAGTTCATCCCATTCCTGGACTACGACGTCGAGATCCGCCGGGTCATCTGCAGCACGAACGCGATCGAGTCGCTGAACGCTCGGTATCGGCGGGCGATCAAGGCCCGTGGCCACTTCCCCAACGAGCAGTCAGCATTGAAGTGCCTTTACCTCGTCACCCGATCGCTGGACCCCACCGGGGCTGGCCGGGCACGATGGACCATGCGGTGGAAGCCAGCACTCAACGCGTTCGCGATCACCTTCGCCGACCGATTCCCGGCCGCCGAAACCTACTGATGGAAACCGCCGGAAACACCGTTAGCGAGATAGAACCCCGTCAGACGAGTCGTTGGGATGCCCGCCTGCGGTTATGGCGGCTTGGGTCCCCTACTCGGTGAGGGAGTCACGTCCCACGGCGCGGCGACGATGGCCGCGTGCGCCGGACGGGACTATGCCGTCCAACCTCCCGCGTCGGGCTTGTGGGGCTCAAAAACCTCAGCCGGGTGTGCTTGGCAGGTTCGGCATGATCATTCGGGTGTTGTTCTCTGCCCTCTATGCGGCCGTCCGGGTTCTGCTCGCTGCCGTCGTGACTCGTGGTCGTGGCGAGGCGGCGAAAGATGTCGAGTTGCTGGTGTTGCGGCATGAGGTGGCTGTGTTGCGTCGGCAGGTGACTCGTCCTCGGCTGGAACCGAAGGACCGGATGGTGCTGGCGGCGCTTGCCCGGATGCTGCCACGCGAGATGTTGCGAGCGAGGATTGTGACCGGAGACGCTGCTGCGATGGCACCGGCAGCTGATCGCACGACATTGGACCTATCCACCGAAGAGGAAACCAGCCGTAGGTCGTCCGCGGACTTCGTCGGTCATCCGTGTCCTGGTGGTCCGGTTCGCCCGGGAGAATCCGAGCTGGGGTAACCGCCGCATCCAGGGCGAGCTCGTCGGGCTTGGCTTTCGAGTCGCTCCGGCGACCGTGTGGAACATCCTCCGGAGGGAAGGTCTGGATCCGGCGCCGCGTCGCGCTGGTCCGTCGTGGCGGGAGTTCTGTCAGGTTCAGGCGAGGACGATGCTGGCCTGTGACTTCTTCAGTGTCGACACGGTGCTGCTGCACCGGATTTACGTGTTCTTCGTTCTCGAGGTCGGCACTCGGCGGGTTCACATCTTGGGAGTGACGCGGCACCCGACGTTGGAGTGGGTTACCCAGCAGGCCCGCAACCTCATGCTCGCCCTGGGGGAGCGGGTCGACAGCTTCCGATTCTTGGTCCGCGATCGCGACACGAAGTTCACGGCAAGCTTCGATGCTGTGTTCGCTGGTTCCGGCGTCGAGGTGTTGCGTAGTCCGCCTCGTGCGCCGAAGACCAACGCTTATGCCGAACGGTGGGTCAGCACGGTCCGCCGCGAGTGTCTGGATCGTATGTTGATCTTTGGTGAGCGGCAACTCATGCGGGTGCTGGCCGATTACGAGGACCACTACAACACGCACCGTCCCCATCGAGCTCTTGAGCAGCGCGCGCCGACCGAACCGAACGTGAGGCGATTACCCGGCACCGATGGCCCCGTCCGCCGTAAACAGATCCTCGGCGGTTTGATCAACGAGTACCGTCACGCCGCCTGACTGACGGCCCAAGACGGGCGGGCTGACGTTCTTGAGCCCCACAGGCGGCGATTCGTCGGCATGGCCAGCAGCAAGCACACCACCACCATCCAGCACCGCCTAGGGCACGCCCAGGACCAGGGTCTGCGGCGGCGCCGAATACGGCGTGCGCAGCGACGAACGCACCAGCCCCCGTAACGGTTACCGGCACCGCGAGTGGGACACCCGCGCCGGCACGATCGATGTCGCGATCCCCAAGCTGCGCTCCGGGTCGTACTTCCCGGACTGGCTGCTCGAGCGGCGTCGCCGTGCCGAGGCCGCGTTGGTCAGCGTCGTGGCCACGTCCTACCTGCTCGGCGTCTCGACGCGGCGGATGGAGAGGCTGGTCGAGACGCTGGGCATCACCTGTCTGTCGAAGTCGCAGGTGTCGATCCACATCGATGCACCCCAGATCCTTGACGCGCTCTAATCGTCAAGCACGCGAGCAAGCGGCTGAGCCCGCTGCAGCAGAAGCTGTACACCGCGATGCTCGGGATGTTCGACGCGCCGCAGGCGTGAGGGCGAGACTGGAGCCGTGGGCACCCCCGGCAGCGCAGGTCGCTCGACCGTTTTGGGCAAGGCCGTCGCGGTGCTCGACGTCTTCACCGCGGACGACTCGCAACTGACGCTCGCCGAGATCTGCCGCCGCACCGGCCTGGCGAAGGGCACCGCGCACCGCGTCGCCGCCGACCTCGTCGGCGCGGGACTGCTGGACAAGCGGGGAACCGGGTACCGGCTGTCGACGCGGCTGTTCGCGTTGGGCATGCGGGCCTCGGTCGAGCTCGGGCTCATCGAGGTGGCGACGCCCTTCCTCGAGGACCTGTACGAGCACACGCACGAGACGGTGCACCTCGGGGTCCGCGACGCACTCGATGTCGTGTACATCGCCAAGATCGGCGGCCACCGGCAGGCGGCGACGCCCTCGCGCATCGGTGGGCGCATGCCGTTGCACTGCACGGCCATCGGCAAGACCCTGCTGGCGCACGCCGGGGCCGAGGTCGTCGACGCCGTGGTCGCTGGCGGATTGGAGAGACGAGCGTCGCGCACCATCGCCAGCGCGCGGGTGCTGCGCGCCCAGCTCGAGACCATCGCCGACACCGGGATCGCCTACGAGCACGAGGAATCCGCCGTCGGGATCGTCTGCGTCGCCGCGCCGATCACCGATGAGACCGGCGCCGTCGTCGCGGCGGTCTCGGTCACCGGCCCGGCCGCGCGCTTCGTGCCGGAGCGCCACCGGGCGCAGGTGCGCGCGGCCGCTACCGGCATCAGCGCCACCCTGGCCGGGCAGGCGCGGCTTCGCGAGTGATCCCGCGTTCCGCATGCCGGAACACGGCAGTACCACCCGGCCGCGACGGCCGGTCAGGCTTCGGGCATGACCACGAGCACCACCGCCGTCGCCGCGGCGGCGGACCGGCTGCGCAACGCCGCCGCCACCCGCACCCCCTGCGCCCCCGTCCGCGACCTCATCGGCGAGAGCGACGCCGCGCTCGCCTACGCGGTGCAGCGGGAGCTGAGCGAGTCGCGCCGGCGTTCCGGCGCCCGCGTCGTCGGGCACAAGATCGGGCTCACGGCGCCGGCCGTGCAAGCACAGCTCGGCGTGGACCGGCCGGATTTCGGCCTGCTCTTCGACGACATGGACGTGTCGGGCGCCCCGGTCGATTTCTCCCGGCTGCTGCAACCCAAGATCGAGGCCGAGATCGCCTTCGTGCTCGCGGCCGACCTCACCGACCCGGATGCGAGCGCCGGGACGGTGGCGCCGGCCGTCGCGTACGCCTTGCCGGCGTTCGAGGTCGTCGACAGCCGCATCGCCGCCTGGGACATCCGCTTCGCCGACACCGTGGCCGACAACGCCTCGTCCGGCCTGTTCGTCCTGGGTACCGAGCGCCGGACGTTAAATCAGTTCTCCCCGGTCGAGGCACGGATGACGATGACGCGGGACGGTCGACCGGTGTCGTCCGGCGAGGGCGCTGCCTGCCTCGGTGACCCGCTCAACGCACTGGCCTGGCTGGCCCGCACCGCCGTCGAGTTCGGTGACCCGCTGCGCGCCGGGCACGTCGTGCTCTCCGGCGCACTCGGCCCGATGGTCGCGGTCGAGGCCGGCGACCGGTTCCACGCGGAGATCACCGGTCTCGGCGGGATCGACGCAGTTTTCACGTCAGGAGCAGCCGCATGAGCAGGACGAAGGTCGCCATCATCGGCTCCGGCAACATCGGCACCGACCTGATGATCAAGGTGCTGCGGCTGTCCGAGCACCTCGAGATGGGCGCCCTCGTCGGCATCGACCCCGATTCCGACGGACTGGCCCGGGCGAAGCGGATGGGCGTGCCGGTCACGGCCGACGGTGTCGACGGCCTGATCGCGATGGACGGATTCGATGACATTGCGATCGTCTTCGACGCCACCTCGGCCAAGGCGCACGTCGCCAACGCCGCCAAGCTCGCGCCGTTGGGCAAGCAGCTCATCGACCTGACCCCGGCGGCGATCGGGCCGTACACGGTGCCCGCCGTGAACCTCGAGCAACACCTGGACGCGCCCAACGTCAACATGGTCACCTGCGGCGGGCAGGCCACGATCCCGGTCGTGGCCGCAGTCAACCGGGTGACCCCCGTGCACTACGGCGAGATCGTCGCCTCGATCGCCTCGAAGTCCGCCGGGCCGGGGACGCGGGCGAACATCGACGAGTTCACCGAGACCACCAAGGCCGCGATCGAGCAGGTCGGCGGGGCGGCGCGCGGCAAGGCGATCATCGTGCTGAACCCCGCCGACCCGCCACTGATCATGCGAGACACCGTGCTGTGCCTCACCGACCGGCTCGACGCCGGCATCCAGGACACCGTCCGCGCCTCGGTCGAGCAGATGATCGCCGACGTCGCCGCCTACGTCCCCGGCTATCGGCTCAAGCAACAGGTGCAGTTCCGCGATCTCGACGTCACCGAGACGACACACACGCTGAACCCCGATCTCGGACCCGCCGACCGCACCCAGGTCAGCGTGTTCCTCGAGGTCGAGGGCGCCGCGCAATACCTGCCCGCGTACGCCGGGAACCTGGACATCATGACTTCGGCCGCCCTGCGGGTCGCCGAGCGGCTGGCCACCCGCACCGCGCGCACGGAGGCGATCGCATGAGCACCGGCCCGTCGGTCTACGTCCAGGACGTCACCCTGCGCGACGGCATGCACGCTGTGCGGCACCGCTACACCCTCGAGGACGTCACGGCCATCGCCGCCGCGCTCGACGCCGCCGGGGTGGACGCCATCGAGATCGCCCACGGCGACGGGCTGGCCGGCACGAGCCTCACCTACGGCGCGGGCGCGCACACCGACGAGGAATGGATCGGTGCCGTCGCCGCCGTTGTGAAGAACGCGCGGCTGACGACCCTGCTACTGCCTGGCATCGGCACCATCGAGAACCTCGAGCGCGCGCACGATCTCGGCATCACCTCCGTGCGCGTCGCGACCCACGCCACCGAGGGCGACATCGCCGAGCAGCACATCGCCAAGGCCCGCGACCTCGGCATGGACGTCTCCGGGTTCCTGATGATGAGCCACATGGCCCCGCCGGAGGCGCTGGCCGAGCAGGCCAGGCTCATGGAGTCCTACGGCGCGCACTGCATCTACGTCACCGACTCCGGCGGCCGGCTGACCATGGACAGCGTCCGCGACCGCATCCGCGCCTACCGCGACCTGCTGCAGCCCGAGACCCAACTCGGCATCCACGCCCACCAGAATCTCTCGCTGGCCGTCGCCAACTCCGTCGTCGCCGTCGAGAACGGCGTCACCCGCGTTGACGCCTCGCTGGCCGGCATGGGTGCCGGTGCGGGCAACTGCCCGATCGAGCCGCTCATCGCTGTCGCCAACATCTCCGGCTGGCAGCACCGCTGCGACCTGTTCGCACTCCAGGACGCCGCCGACGACCTCGTCCGCCCGCTACAGGACCGCCCCGTCCAGGTCGACCGCGAGACCCTCACGCTCGGCTACGCCGGCGTCTACTCCAGTTTCCTGCGTCACGCCGAGCGGGCCGCCACCACCTACGACCTCGACACCCGCGACATCCTTGTGGAAGTCGGACGCCGCGGCCTCGTCGGCGGCCAGGAGGACATGATCGTCGACGTCGCGCTCGACCTCATCGCCCGACGCGACGGCTCTGCGGCCAATCACGCTACGAACCAGCCGTAGCGTCGCCGTGACGATGCAGCGTATGCGTTGGCCGCGACATCCAACGTAGTGACGTCCGACGGCAAGCCCGGCGTGTACAGCTCTTCGATCGTGCCATCACAACGCATTCTTTGTTCCACGACCGGTCTTCGAAGAAGAGCCCTTTCTCCCCGCGGCAATCGCTCAGCAATGTGGCCGATGCGGTATCGTCCTCGGTCAGGAAGCTTTTCCTCCTCGCGCGGCGCCGGCCGCACCACCGCGCAGTCGGGAGAACAGCACCTGCCCATGATCCGCGCCCGTTGGCCAGCAACGCTCCCCAGCCTGCCAGCAAGAACGACGCGCTCGCCGGCTGGACGAAGAACAGCCGCGCGACGTGCAGCTGGAACGGCGTCAGCCCGCTGCCGGAGTTGTCCGCTACGCGATCGCGCACGAGTGGCTGGCTATTGCCCGGGACGGTCCTGGGTGCGCTACTCGCCCGGCATGTCCGGGGAGACTCCGGGTTGTCCGTTTCGATCATTGATCACATCTGCGATCAGCTGCATCGCAGCGCTCGGGTCGGGTCCGAGTTCTCCGGAGAATGAAACCGCATCGATGTTGGCGGCCGCGAGCCGTTCGAGGCCCGCACGTAGATCAGAGGCGTCGCCAGCGGCCATGAACAGATCGAGTGTGCGGTCGCTGATCTCGTCGGCGCGTCCTGGTTCGTGGCCGGCTGCCGCACGCGCGGCCTCGACTTCGGCGGCGGGGATCCGGTGGAAGTCAAGTAGCGGGCCGAGGTGCGGAAGGAACGTGGCGAGGATTTTCCGGGCGTGACGGCGGGCCACGTCGCGGTCCGGGTGCAGGCAGGTCCAGTTCTCCGCCACCAGATCGACGTCGTCGACGGCACGGCCACGCTCAGTCGCGCCGCGAGCCACCTCCTCACGCAGAGAGCTCAGATACGTCGGGTCCCATTGGGCCGCAACCCGTAACCCGTCACAGTGCCGCCCGGCGAAGCGGGCCCCGCGGGGTCCGAGCGCGCCGAGGTAGACCGGAACGCGCCGCGGCGTTCCGAACATTAAGCGAGCGTTGCCCGAGATGTCAAAGACCTGGCCAGCGTAGGGGCCCGCGCCGCCCTGCGTGAGCAGCCGGATGATGTCGATGGCCTCGCGAAGGCCGGTAAGACCGCCGGCTGGCGGGTCCATACCAATCAGGTCGTACATCGAGCCGCGTCCGATGCCGAGCACGGCACGCCCGTTCGAGACCTCGTCGAGATGCGCGATGTTGGCCGCAATCTTCACCGGATGGTTCAGGTAGGGATGCGTGACGTTCGGCCCGACCTGGATCCGGTCCGTGACGCGTGCGATCTCGCACAGTAGCGGCCAAACCGGCCGCCGCAGCAGGACGTCATGAACCGTCAGATCTTCAAAGCCAAGACTCTCCGCCTGGACTGCAATGTCGGGGTACGCACACGCTGGGAGGTTGCCGTGCAGCTGGAGCAGGTATCTCACGCGGATTCAGCTACCGCGAGCCACGACTCGGGGTTCCCGATGCTCTCCGGGGTACGTCCGGTCGCCAGCAGGTCTTCTCCCAGCGCGATACCGAGCAGCGTCACGATCGCGGTCCCGACCGGTGCCGAGACGCCAACTCGATGTGCCAGTGCAACGTTGAGCACAAGACCGCAGCGGACATCCTCGGTCACGTAACGGTGCTGCAGGTCAACCGGCTCGCGCCACAGCCCTGAACCGACGAGGCGATCACGCGCGTCCGGCGGATAGTAGGAGTTGTCCCGTCCGGCGTAGTAGTCCTCCAGCGGCCAGTGCGGCCCTGCGATACCGAGCCCGAGCCGGAGCGCGATCCGTTCGGCATCCAGGGCATCGGTGACGGCCAGCGTCGCCGCGGACGTCCCCTCAGCGTGTACGTCGAAGTCGCCCTCCCCGGACAGCAGCGCTCCCATGTTGTGCACGATCAGTGGCGAATGGATGATCGGCCCCCAGTTGCACAGCGCGGCATCGAGGCCGCTACTCACCCGCACTGCGGCGGGGTAGGCGGTGGCGAACGCGGCGTGCCCAGCGTCGGCAAGCGGCCCGGCCGACGGGTACGAGCCGACCGGTAGCCTGCACGCGTGCACTGGCGCGCTGACCTTTCCCGGCGCAATGACCCGAGCCAGGTAGGGCAAAGTTCCAGTTTCCAGGAACGCCACGTCAGGTCGCAGCTGCGCTCCCAACCGGCTGCCCATCGTTCCGGGTGTGAAGGCGACTGCCTGTCCGCCGTCGAGTTCGCCGCTCAGCCTCGTGAGCAGGTCCAACTGCGCGGGCGCGGGTACTGGCGCGAGGACGAGGTCGCTCCCATGCACCGCCCTGGCGAGGTCGTGCGTGACCAGTGCGGGCGTGATCTCCACTGTTTCGCCAGTGTCGCGGTAGAGCAGGCGGCCGGAGTTTGGAAACTCGGCACTGCGCCGCCACCAGCGCACCTCATGACCGCGAAGCGTCAGATCGGCAACGGCCGCGTGTGCGCCGTTGCCGCCGCCGAGCACCGTCACGATCATGGCCGAATCACTAGCATGATGACCAATGCCCCTCTCAGTCCAGGCTGTTCAGCTTTTCGTTGACTCCGGCCGCTGCGATGCGCAGACTGGTCGCCAATTGAAGGACGTTGATGCGTGAAGTTGGCGCTGTTATCGACAGCGCACCGACGAGCCCGCCCCCTGGGCCGGTCACCGGAACCGCGACGCTGCCGTAACCCAGGCGGGTTTCTTCGAACTCGGTCGCGAGCTGACTCTCGCGCACCTGCTTCAGTAACTCGCCGAGCACGGCGGGTGCACATACGGTGTGGCGGGTCAGCGGCACCAGCCCCGCTTGCACGACTTCTGCGAACAACCTGCGTGGCGAGAACGCGAGGATGATCCGCCCCGTTGCCGTGCAGTACAGCGGCAGTCGCCCTGCGACTCGCGACTGCTGGCTCAGCCCCCGGTGCATAATGATTTTCTCGATGTAGAGCACGTCGAGACCATCGTGTACGGCGAAGTGGATGGTCTCCTTCGTGGCCAGAAGAAGGTCCTCCATGAACGGCAGCGCTGCCTCGCGCAGGATCCGCTGCCGCGGTACCTTCTGCCCGATCTCGAACAATCGCAGACCCAGCCGATAGTCACTCCCCGCGCGCTCGAGCACCCCCCAGTGCAACAACTCCTGCGCCAGCCGGTAGACCGTCGCCTTGGCCACCCCGGAGCGGTTCACCAACTCCGTGAGCGATAGCGCATCATCGTCTGCCGTGAACGACTCCAGAATCAGGCGCGCCTTGCCGAGGACGGAGTTCATCGCGTTCGGGTCAGCCGACGCCCAGGTCGTGCTCGACCGTTCCGTCTCCATAATCGCTGCCTTCGTCCGTGGAGCACTCGAATGAGCCACCGTGGCCGGATGGCGCGCTGCCGAAGACCTCATTGTCGTCGCTCCCGCTAGGTCAAGCTGGCCAGGAACTCGAGGCTGAGCGCGTTGTACCGCTCGGCCTGCTCGTGCTGCGGCCAGTGGCCGGTCTCGGGGAACACCTCCAGGCGTGAGCCGCGGATCGCCTCGTTGATCGCGGTGGCTTCGGGTATCTCGCCGAAGGGATTCTTGTTGCCCCACACGATCAGCGTGGGTGCGCTGATCCGGCCCATCCGGTCGGCACGCAACAGGTTGCGCTCGCGGGTCTCGAACTCCTGCAGGGAAAGCAGGTTGTGCAGGTTCTTCTGGAAGTCCGGCCGGTGATAGATCGCGTAGCGCACGTCGGTGAGCTCCTCGCCGAGTTCCTCGTCCCAGGCAGCCCACAGCAGCTGCAGCCGCTGCTTGGTCAGCTCGCGATCGGGTTCCATCGCGGCAGCGGTGGTCGAGGACTTCAGTCGCTGCATCACTTCGGGGTTCACCTTCGTTCCCCCCATGCACAGCAGCTGCAGCGACGCGACACGCTCGGGGTGCTCGCTTGCGGTCCAGGATGCGACCCAGCCGCCGAGTGACTCGCCGACCAGGTGGGCGCGCTCGGCGCCGACCGCATCCAGATACGCGAGCAAGTGCTCCACGTACCGGGGAATCTCGTACGGGAAGTCGGGCTTGTCGGTGTAGCCGTGGCCGAGCATGTCGATCGCGTGGCACCGGTAGCGCTGTGCGTGTGCCGGCAGGTTGCGCACGAACGCCTCCAGGTGCCCGCTCGTCCCGTGCAGGAACACGACGTGCTCGCCGTCGCGCGGTCCCACCTGTACCGCGCGGGTGCGCACTCCGCCGGCGTCAACAAAGGTGTGCTGGTAGTCGAGGTTGGATAGTTCGGACCAGATACTCATGAGACCGTCTCCTTCGTGTCGCGTGACGAGTGATTGTCGGGGTCGAGGACGGCCACGCCCATTCCGGTCAGCCACTCGGGAAGTTCCTGGTAGGTCAGACGCCGGCCGGGCACGTGGCCGAGCGCCGCCGCCATCGCCAGCCAGGTACGAAGCTCCTGCGCACCGTTCCCGGCCTTGTCCCCGAGCTGTTCGGTGGTGAACTGGGTAAGCCGATGTGCCTGCCCGGTCTCGATCCAGGACAGGAACTCCTCGTCGAAACGTGAGTTGATGCTCGCCTGTGCGGCGCGGATGATCTGCCGGCGGCGGGGGTCGTACTGTTCCCAGTTGTCACGCCCGTTCAGCCACGCTTCGGTCATGAACTGCTCGTCCTCGCCGTGCGGATCACGCCAGTCCGGCCACGGCAGCCGGTGCGAGAGTCCACCGGAGCCGATCACCGCAACGCTGCGATCAGCGGGGAATGCCTCGACCGCGGCTCGCACCGACCGACCCAGCAGCTCGCACCGCGTGAGCGTCGGCAGTGGCGGCGCGAAGACGTTGATCACGATAGGCACGATGCGAACGTTCAGCCCGGTGAGCAGGTACTGGATCGCGTGCGACTGTCCGTGGTCGATCTGCAACCGGGCGGAGAACGCGACATCGATCCCAGCCTCGGTCACCAGCGAGTTCGCGATGTGCTGAGCGAGCGGCACATCCACTGGTTGCGGGCCCTTCGGTGTGCCGGACTCACCGCTGGCGATGCACTCGCCGACCCCGATCGTGAAGCTCGGAATCATATCCAGCCAGAAGCCGCGGAAGTGGTTCGACCCGATCAGCACGACCGTGTCCGGAGCCGCGGCCGCCAGTTCGTTACGCGCAGTGGCCAGCGCGTCCCGGAAACACTCGGCACGATCCAGATGGACGGTTTGCTCCCAATGCGTGTTCATCAACGTCGAGTGGGATGCCCCGACGCCGAAGACGATTCGACTCATGTGCTCAGCCCTACCTCTGCTCGGGTCCGGGTCAGCGTGTCGATCGCGACCTCTATGAGGTGTCGCGTCAGACGCCCCATCTCATTGACATCCACGGTGTTCATTCCGGCGGTGAAGTCGATCGGGAACGGCGCCACTGCCACTTTCGGCATACCGACCCGTGCAGTCGGGATGCCGCGCGAACGCAGGATGTTCGCGTCCGTTGCCCCGCTGTTGCCGAGGACCGGTTCGTGCGGGCGGCCCTCGATGCGCTCCCACGCCGCTATCGCACTGCGGCAGATCCACGAGGCAGGGTCGGTGCCGGGTCCGGGAATCGCGAGGATCATCTCCCAGTTCAGTTCGACGTCGGGGAGTTCGTCGCAGATCGCGGCGATCGCTGCGCGGAACTCGCGCTTGGCCTGCATCGGGGTGGTGCGGGGGGATAGGCGCAGATCGATATGGAACCGACACGACCCGGTTGCTGCAGCGGCCATCCGTGGCCATCCGCCGTCGATGGACGACACGATGCCCTGCGGTGCCACCAGCCCGTCGGTGTGCCGAAGTGCGTAGTCGACGAACCATCGTTCCAGCCGCTCGATCACCTGCCCCGCGTCAGCGATCGCGTTGCGGTACGGCAGCCGGTGCCGCGAGCCGACGTAGGTGTGCGTGCCGTACACGGTGACCTCGAACCAGGCGAGGCCGACTTCCTCCCAGGACACCGACCAGCCGGGCTTGGCAATCAAAGCAAAGTCGGTCCAGACACCCTGCTCGAGCAGGAATGAGCAGCCCACGCCCTGCCCCGTGTTGCGTCGCACGCTGCCGGGCAGCGAGTTCGTCGGCATACCGCCCGCCCCGAGCGCGACGACAAGATCGCCGGTGAGCGGAATCCCGGCAGCGCTGATCGCTTCGGCGGCAGCCATCACGCAGGCGACGTGGCCCTTCGGGTTCGACGCCCCCAGGCCGGTGACGAGATCGTCGATCACCTCCGCGTGCGGCAGCATGTAGGAGCGCCACTCTCGTCCGATCGCGGGAAGGTCCTGGGCCGGATCGCCGGTCGAGAAGGTGTCGATCGGCGCGTAGAGCATCAGATCCGGGCCGCTGCCCGAGCCGTGAATCCGACCCCAGGCGTTGGCCTGGCGGTCGTCGAGCGGCTGCGCCACGGCCGTGACGCCGCTGTGACGCAGTACGTGCGCGATGTGTTCGGCGAGTGGGCCTTCGCTACCGGTCGGGCTGGGAATATCCACCAGGTCGCTGACAATCTCGCGCAGCCGCGCCGCGCTGATGTGCTCGGACGCGTCCTCGACCCAGCCAAGACGCCGTTCGTCGAGTCCGCTCATTGGTTTATTCGGTGCACCTGGGTGTTGGACAGGCGCAGAAGCTGACGCCGAAACGCAGGTACCGATAACGCTCCGACCAGCGCTGATACGAGCACGACGAGTGTGGCCTTCACTTCCCTGCCTCCACCGGGTCGTGGGCTACGTCGCCGCGCGCTTCGGCGTACTCATCCATGCCGAGAGCAGTGCGCTTCGCTGCCGTCTCCCGCTCGGCAAGGTTGCGCCAGGCTGTGAGCGATAGATCGGGCCGGTACAGACGCTCGGGTGGCGCATCGGTGATGTCCACCATCCAACGATCCTGACCGGAGAACTGGCCGTGGAACAACCAGCGGATCGCACCGAGATACTTGACGTAGAAGCGCAGCGTGCTCCAACCATGCATAAAGTTGACCATGATGCCGACGTATCGGTGCGAGTCGTTGTCCACCGGGACGTAGAACTCGTAGTGGATGAACTTGGGGTAGACGATGCGCAGTATGCCCGGCATCGCGAGCGAGGCGAAACCCGGGAACTGCTGCGACTCGATAACTGGATTGATCTTCTTGGCGGCACCTGTGTTGCCAATGTTGAACGTCTCCTTCGGCGGACGGAGCTTCCACCAACGCTGGTTGCTCCAGTGTCCGACGCCGGGGAAGTCCGCGTCCCAGTGCACCTCATCCTGAACGCGGAAGATCCAGCGATCGGCCGGGACGATGCGGGTGATATTCCAGGTCGGCATCGGTTTGAACATCCGCCACAGCGAGGTCCGGTGCAGATATTTGGCGTGCCCCTCGTCGAAGCCGTTCTCGGCGGCGAATCGCCAGTTGCCGTGCCGCGGCTGGATGCGGCCGCCGATAACGCCCGCGTTTCCCGCCAGCTCCGCAGGCAGTTGGTCGTCGATCGGGTGCGGTTGCTCGTCGGCAAGCGGGATGTAGACCCACACCATCCCGAGGCGCTCCTCGACGTGGTAGGTCTGCACGGTTACCTTGCCGCAGATCGGCGAGTCCGGACCGTCGGTGATCACGGCGCACAACCGACCGTTGGTGAGGTCATACGTCCACCCGTGGTACGCACAGCTCAGCGTTCCTGGGAACTGTTGGTCGCCCTCAGAAAGCGGGACACCACGGTGCGGGCAGCGGTCGTGCAGTGCGTAGGCGGTACTGCCGTCGCGAATGAGGGCGAGTTTCTCGCCGCAGATCGTGAACGCCGACGGCGTACCGGTGATGTGACTCGACCACGTGACTGGATACCAGTAGCCGCGGAACCCCGAATCGGCCGCGTTGTAGTTCGGCCACGTGCTCCAGTCCTGTCGGCCGACCTTTCGCGGTCGCTTCTTGCCGGGCGCCTTCGCCGCTGCCGAGGTAGCCGATTGCGTCATGGTGCGTGCCTTCCGTCGAGCACCCAGGTGCTGCTGCCAGGCATCTCGCCTGTACCCGATCGTCGGCGCGTATCCGATAATTCTCTACGGGTCTGTCTCGCTGAACGAACCCGACCGTGTGGGATTTGGGGCGTCGATCCGTCACGCTTCGGGCATGACCGCCGCGTTCGAGATGCCTGCCGGGACCTTCACCAAGGTTGGTGACGTCACCTACCACCACATCGACGTAGGGGAGGGAAACCCCACCGTGTTCTTGCATGGTGGCGGGCCGGGGTGCACCGCATGGTCGGATTTCAGCCCGGTGGCCGGGTTGTTCGCAGCCGACCGCAAGTGCTTCCTGGTGGACATCCTGCAGTACGGAAAGTCGGAGAAGTGCCTGATCACCGGGCCAATGTGGGACTTCCACGCCACCAAGACCATCGCACTGCTCGACGCCCTGGACATTGAACGAGCCGACTTCATCTGCAACTCGTGGGGCGGAACGATCGCACTCAACCTTGCGGCAAAGTACCCCGAGCGGGTGCGCTCGTTGGTCGTGACGGGGAGCATGCCGGTTTTCTATGGCCCTCTCGCGCCGCTGCCCGAGAACGGGCACCGAGGCCGCACGGCGCGCGATGTCTATTACGGCGGCGAGGGCCCAACTCGGGAGAAGATGCGCCAGCTGATGGCCCAGCTGGAGTGGTACGACTCCGGCGCCATCCCGGAGGCCACGATCACGATGCGTTACGAGCAGAGCCTTGACAGCGAAGAGATGACACTCGCCGCGATGTCCGACAATCCGCGCGGCGACTGGCAGGACCTCACCGATGAGCTGCCGAAGATCCAGGCGCCGGTGCTGTTCGCGTGGGGAATGTATGACGGCTTCCTCACGCCCGACTACCCCTTGATGCTCGCCCGAATGATCCCACGCGGCAACCTGTACGTCATGGACCACGTCGCCCACCACTTGCAGGAGGAGCGGCCTCACGATTACTACTCTGTTGTGACTGGATTCCTCGACCAGAAGCACTCAGTGTGATCGTCTCCGGGTTTCCCGCGGAGGTCCGGGCGCCTTGGGCGACGCTGGCGAGAGCAGGCAGTGTCATAGCCGGCCACAGTGTCAGCGGGCCAGGTAGCCACCGTCGACGGCAACGATGGACCCGGTAGTGAACGCCGCACGCTCATCGATCAACGAGCACACCATGTGCGCAACGTCCGTCGGCATGCCCCATCGTCCGAGCGGGATGGACGCGGTCATGGCGGCTTGGGCCTGTGAGTCGCTGGTCCCGGAGTTCATCTCCGTCCTGATCGGTCCGGGCGCGATGCAGTTCACGGTGATTCCGGTGCCCGCGAGTTCCAACGCGAGCGAGCGAGTCATTGCATGCACGGCGCCCTTGGTTGCGCCGTATCCGGAGCGCTCGGCAGCACCGACCGAGCCGAGCACGGAGCCGATCGTGACGATGCGTCCGAAGCCGGCCGACCGCATCACCGGGACGACTGCGCGCACCGCCAGCCAGGTGCCGAGCACGTTGATCTGCAGTGCGGTCGCGAAGTCCGCGGGCTCGAGCTCCTCCACCGAGCCACGAGCGAGTACGCCGGCCGCGGTCACCAGCGCGTCCAGACGCCCCCACCGGAGGAGGACATCATCGACCAACGCCGCGAGAGCGTCCGCGTCCGTGGTATCCGCGGCGCGGGCGAGGAGCTGATCGGCACCGGCGCCAAGTCGGTCCGCCGCGTCTTTGCAGTGCTGCTCGCTGCGTGAGCTGATCGCAACGCGCTGACCGGCCCGGAGAAGCCACTCGGAAATGCCGAAGCCGATGCCGCTTGTTCCGCCGGTAACGAGTACGACCCTCACGCCGCGCAAGTATGCAGTGCGACACGCCGGTCGGGGAACCGGCGGGGTTCGTTCAGTGGACCGCGCCCGCTCGCAATGATACGGATGGAATCAACGGCGCACAGGCGCCCGACCGACACCGGTACCGTGGAACTTTCGGCGGAAGTAGACCAAGCCTTCGATGCTTGCAGCGCCGCCGAAGTCGTCATCGCCCCCGGCCTGGCCGGGAAGGTCCGCGCCGCGGACGATCCGGTCCACCTCCACGAACCACACCGAGTGTGACCCTCGCGAGGACTCTCCGACAATGCGCCCTGCGAGCGAGACCAGGGATCGTCGCAGTACGGGCACGCCGAGGGCCTCGTAGTCCCAGATATCCCAACCGAACCGCTCGTCCAGCGAGGTATCGCCTGCACCGGCGAAGTGCATAGCCAGGTCGTCGTCGTCCGCGCGAAGCACATTGACGCAGAGGCGTTCGTTCGCGGCGAAGATCTCATGCGCGAAGCTGGATCGATTCACGCACAGCAAAACCGTCGGCGGCGTGTCGGTCACCGTGCACACGGCGCTGACCGTGATGCCCATCCGCCCACGCGGGCCATCCGTGGTGACCACGCTGACCGGCGAAGGCAACGTGGCCATTGCGGATCGGAACTGACGCTGATTCTCAGTAAGCTGCGGCACGGCTCCTCCTGCCACTCGTGTTGTTCCAGATCAGCTGTGCAACCACTCACAATGCTATTGCCGCGGCAGGCGGTTGCGGGAGACGCACTTACTGACACCCCATTACGGTCGAACCCGCAGTGCCCTACGAATACCTACCTACCCTCGGGATCGCGCTCCACGAGGGGCAGGCTGAACGAGAACACCGAGCCCCGGGGGTCACGCGAACGCGCGAATATCTGGCCGTGCTGGCGGGTGATGATCCGGTGACTAAGCGCCAGTCCGATGCCACTGCCGTGCTCCTTGGACGTAAAGGATTGATCAAATATCTGGGACGGGTTCAGCTGACTCAGACCGGCACCCTGGTCCTCGACGGTAAACCAGCCGTGTCCGGACTCGATCCTCGTGGACACGCGGATCAGGCGATCCGCCTCGGGCCATCGGGCCATTTCCTCGATGGCGTTGAAGCACAGGTTCATCACCACTTGGCCGGTGAGCACCCGCTCGCACTGCACCGGAATCCGGTGCTCGTACAGACTTTGCTCTATCCGAACCCCTGCTTCCCGGGAACGCAGGCGAATGAAGTAGAGACTGTCCGCGACCACCTCGTTAAGATCGACCAGCATCCGCACCTTTTCCAGGTGACCGACGAATTCGCGTAGCGCCTTGACAATCGCGCTCGCCCGGTCGATCTGCTTGCGGGCGGCCTCGAGGGCGAACGCGTCGTCGGCCGACGTCGGTTCGGGACCGGAGTTAGCGGCTCCGCGATGCGCACCATTCAGGTCGGCGCGTTGAGCCGCTCGCATCCGGGCTCCGGTGAGAAAATTTGAGGCCGCGGCTAGAGGCTGACCAAGTTCGTGCGCGATAGCCATCGCCATATCGCCCATCGCGTTGTAGCGGGAAAGATAGTTCTCGTACTCGACTTCCCGGCCATGCGCGTGGTCGTCGACGACCTGCTGAGTGATGTCGCGCAGCGTGAGCAGCAGAATGTCCGAACCAGAGGCGTCGACCCGGTCCAAGCTCCCCTCCAACCATGCCTCGCCGAGCTCTTGACTCGCGATATGCAGTCGTACCGGGGTGAACGGTTGCGCAGAGGCGATCACTTCCGCCCAGCTGGCCTTACCCCGGGCGGCGTCGATCTCGCAAAACTCTCCGATGTTCTGGCCCACGACGTCATTCCGTTCGGCGCGCAGTTGCAGCAAGGCGTTGTCCGACGCATATTCGACGACACCGTCCTCGGTCAGGGCGATCGCGCCGGCGGCAGTCTGCCGGGCGAGTGCGTGAAAGTACTCCTCGGTGCGTTGCAGCGTGCGCTCCATACTCTGCTCACGCTCGATGTCGCGGAACTGCACCATCACGACCGGCCCTTGCGCAAGCTCCACCCGGGTCGCCACTGCTGCCGTGGGGATGACACGGCCGGACTTCGAACGGTAGTGCCACTCGGTAGAACTGCTGCCCTCATCGACGGCGCGCTGTAGCCAGGCTCGTCCGGTCGCCCTGCTGTATTCCCGTGCTGGGCTGCTCATGTCGGGTGCCTTGAGCGGACGGATCTCACTCAGGCTGAACTCCAGCATCCGGCAGGCGGCCGGGTTCGCCCACAAGATGTCCTTGGTATAGGACTCGTGCACCAAGACGCAGACCTGCGAGGCGGAAAGCATGGCTGCGAAATCGTCGGGGGTCAGGTCCGGGTGAGGTCGGACATCGTCGGCCATGCCAGCTCCCATCACACCTGCGGCATGGCCGGGCACTGAGACCGCGACGTTCCGCAACCGCCCAGACACGAATGTCTCAGAGTAAAGAAATCTCTGACCCTGCGTGGGGTGTTCCCTGGCTACTAGCAGGATTGCACCACTTTCGACTAGTGGAGCTGAGCTTTACAGTTTTATCAGCCTGTGACCTAGGAGATGGATGACTGTGGCCGAAAGCCCGACAAACGTGAAGCAGGAGCCCGAAGCTTTCGATTCCATGCTCAAAGAAGTCTCTGAGCGCCGGGAGGAGTTCACTGAACTGCGCTACGTACCGCGTGACATGATCCAGAAGTTCAAAATGCTGGGTCTCTACCGTGTGTCGACGCCAACGCAGTTCGGCGGTAATCCGACCCCGCCAGCCGATGTTCTGGAGATGATCGAGCGGATCGCGATGGTCGACGGGTCCGCCGGCTGGGTAGCGAGCTTCGGATCGCAGAATGTGTACCTGGCCGGGCTTCCGCTGGAGACCCAGGCGGAGCTTTACAAGGACGGCCCGGACGTGGCGTTCACTGCGGGCGTGTGGCCGGTGAACCCGGTGGAAGACACCGGTAGGGGCACCATCATCGTCAACGGCCGATGGAAGTTCGCCAGCGGCTCGAAAGGTTCGGACATCCTCGGGGTGGGAATCCCCGGCGACGATACGACCTCTGGAAAGCCACGCACGGCGTTGTTGCGCCCCGAGCAAGTAGAAATCATCGAAGAGTGGGACCCAATCGGCATGCGTGGGACCGGCAGCTTCGAGCTCGCCGTTCACAACGTCGAGGTTCCCAAGGAGTGGACTTTCATCCGCGGCGGGAAGACGACAGTCGATGAACCGCTTTACCAGTACCCGATCATCACCTATGCCGCGCAAGTACTGGCAGTGTGCAATCTCGGTATCGCGCGGGCGGCGCTTGACTTCGCCGAGGAGGTCGGCAGTGGAAGGACCGGCGTCACCGGCGCGCCGAAACTGGCCAACCGAGCCTACTATCGGACCGGCATCGCAGAGTCCGAAGCCGACCTGCTCTCGGCGCGCGCATTCTTTTACGAGGTCACACGCGACGGGTGGCACACCCTCGCCGCCGGTGAGCGAATGAGCGACAGGCAGAACGCACTCATCCGTTTGGCGTCCACCCGGGTTGCGCAGGTCGGCGATGACGTCGTTCGCAACGTCTATCGATTGTCAGGAACTGGCGCGATCAACAACTCCCACCCCTTGCAACGGCTGCTTCGCGACGCGGCAGTGCCTCCACAACACGCCTTCCTCACCTCATCGATGTATGACGCTGCTGGCGCGGTGCTGATGGGCATGGAGCCGACTGTTCCCGGGTTCCGCTGAACCAGCTCGCACGTGATCAACCAAGCACATCACGAATCGGTTACAACGACTGGAGCGGTCTGCTCAGCGAACCCAGAGGCTTGGCGGACACCACAGCCACTTCCATAGTTGGCGAACCTGGGGGTGGAGCTTCCCTGGCCCTTCCACGGTTCTGGGTGCTTGGCCACTGTTTTCCACAAGGTTATCGATCGCTCGAGTGAGGAGCCCACGTGCGAGGTAAGAGAAGTTGTCTATCTGCCATCGTCGTGCTCACGGCGAGCACGCTCGCCCTGTCCGCCTGCGGAAGTAACGGCGGCGACAGCGGATCGGGTCCGATCCGCATCGCGATGGTGGCGCCACTGAGCGGCGCCTACGCGCCGATCGGCAATGGCAACGTTGCGGGCGCGAAGGCAGCCGTCAAACAGATCAACGCCGACGGCGGCATCAAGGGTCGAAAGATCGAGTTGGATGTCATGAATGACAAGACCGATCCTGCGGAGTCTCGCACGCTGACCCAGTCGGTCGTGAACAACAGTGCCTACGTCGCCGTGATCGGGAGTGGGTTCAGCTCGGCCGCGCTGGCGGACGAACCGATCACCAACAAAGCGAAGCTGCCGTTCGTCAGCATGTCCGCCTCCGGCCAGCAGGTCAACCCGGTCCAGCCCTATGTCTGGGTGATCCCGCCGACCAGCGCGGTCGTGGCACAGAAGATGGGGAAGGCCCTGGCAGACAAGGGTTTGACCAAAGTCGCGCTGTTGCACGATAACGGGGGATTCCCGACAGAGGGCGTGAAGGACGTCAAGGCCGTCGCGAGCAAGGTCGGCATCACAATCACAAATGACATTACATTCTCCTTGCACAGCACCGACTTCAGCGCTGAGCTGAACAAGCTCAAGGGCTCAAACGCCGACGCTGTGTGGCTGTGGAGTGTGACGCAGCAAGCCGTCACGGTCACCAAGCAGTTCAAGAGCCTGGGCCTGCCACAAACGCTTGTGTTCACACATGGGAATCCGACACCGGAGTTCCTCCAGGGGACCTGCCCGGCGGCCAATGGTGCGATCATCGCCTCCACCTATGCCCAGGTCGCCGACTCCGACATCTCCTCCATCACGCTCAGCAATGACGTCAAGTCAAAAGACCTTGCCCTCAAGGTCAACAAACTGCTGGGCAAGAGTGCTGATCAGTTCGGCTACGACGGCTACACCGGGGTGCTGTTCTTGTCCAAGGCCATCGAGGACGGTGGCGCTAGCCGGGCTGGG
>JAABUT010001686.1_pt1 | contig 24183 bp, 21 predicted proteins | sample 5559281 | NCBI WGS metagenome assembly JAABUT01 (sample SAMN10711880, study PRJNA513359) | rock metagenome | isolation source: Antarctica rocks | place: Antarctica: Victoria Land, Ricker Hills nord | collected 2016-01-04
TGATCAGACAGAGAATCATCGACGACAGAACGAAGAAGCTCTGAATGAAATACGTCGTGTATACGCATAGTCTCTGATAGTTTCAACTTATAGAATGAGTCAACAGACTCAGTGATCTGAAATGAGTTGAGCATCTTGTCATTCAATTTTTTGAAAGATCTCGCTGTAACGATGTTTCATTTGTTCAGAAACATCTTTGATTCAATCTTGTAATTGATCTTCTTTCTATGCTTATTAGCTTGATTCATCATTTGTTTCTGTGTTTTGATCAGAGCTTCATGAGCGAAGATCAAAGTCTTGTTCATTTGTTCAGATATATTCTTGACTCGATTGATCTGCAAGCGTTCGCGAATGCTTTCATACTCGATGATGTCAGAATCGAAGCTCATACGAGAATGAAAGCTCTTGTTCATGAAGAAGAGAGTCAAGAAGATGACTGATGACAAGACGTTATTATCAACAAACTCAATCATGAGTAGTCACTTAGATCAGTCGTTCTGCATATACAAACAGAAGAATCGAAGATAACGCTTGACGTTCTGATTGACTCGTTCGCTTTGATCATCGATCTGAGAATGATAGACGATGAACAATCGAAGAGAAATGCTCAGTCGTTTGCAAAGAAACTTTCATAGTATAGAGATGAATTGCGAACCTCAATCAGATACTATGAAGCTTGATAAATCATGAGTTTGATATATTCATTGAATCAGCATTTCAGCTGTCTTTTCAGCTGTGATGTCTTCATCATCAGTGATGCAAAAAATATAATGCCTTTCTTTTGACAATCTGCAGATGACAGTCAGAATAGCGTTGTAATCGTACGAATCAGATAAATCAATAATGAAGTTCATTGCTATGTCTTGTCATTGCTGCTCAGATAAAGATAGAGATTGAAGCAAGTCATTTGATTTATTTCTTGATGTCTTTGAACGTTGACATACATAGCAGTTTCGAATATATCAATCTACCGTTTTTCGCATAGACAATCAATAGTAGTTTCGTTTGATGATCTATTGAGAATTGATCGTGCATCTCACGAATCAGATTCATTTGCAGAAGTTCATTGAACGCAACTCATAACTGACTGTCTTTGTATAAAATTTCATTCTGAACTTGACAATTCTTCAGCTTAATGTCTTTGCATTGTGCTTCGTCTCTTGCTATTGCTTCGCGAAGTAGCGTACAATTCTCGTCGATTTCATTAGTCTCAAGAATCTGTTTATAGATTGATTGATCATTATTCTTCTTTAGATCAGCGATCTTCATTTGATTCAATGTCAGAATAGTAGTTCTTTGATATCGAACGCGTTCATCATCGAGATCTCTAGGCACGAATTCAGCTCGACGAGTTAATGCATCGATCTTAATGTTCTGTTTGTCAGATCGATACATTATCTTGAAGTTGAAGTCAGCTAGCTTCTGAACTCAGCGCATCTGTCGTCGACTCAGCTTCTTATCTTTCATCAATGAAGTGAGCGCTTGATGATCGATGAACATCTTGATAGAAATGTCAATCAGCTTCAGTTCAAGTCGTCAGTGTTCAAAAGCTTGAATTATGATCAGCAGTTTCTTATCGTATATCTTGTAGTTGCATTCAGCAGAAGACATGTTCTTGCTATAGAAGACAATCGAATGTAGAACATCTTCGTCATCATATTGAGACAGAACTTCATCGTTGACGTAGTTGAATGAGTCAATTTCAAGAATAGTCTCATGAGTTTGATCAAAGTGACGTAGTATAAAAGTCTCGATCATACGTCTCTTCATATGATCAAAGATGATCTGACAGACTTCATTTCATTCAAATATGATTTTCTTTTGAGTGAGTTGAATCATTGAACGAACAATCTTCGAAAAGTTCTTGATGAAGCGTCGATAGAAGTTACAGAAATCAATGAAGAACTGCATCTGAGTGAGATTATTGAATGTAGATCAATCAACGACTGCTTGCATCTTTCGTGAATTCATCTTAAGTTTCTCGATTAACATCAAAAGTTCTAAAAAGATGATTTTCTGAACATGAAACTTGCATTTATTAATGTCTATCTGTAGATCAGCTTCTTGTAGTCTATTCAAAATCAATCATACATGTTGTTTGTGTTTCTTCAAGATCTTGCTGTAAATGATAATGTCATCTAGATAAATTTGACAAAACTGATGTAGATATTCAAACAACACATCGTTCATATAGTGTTGATAGAATGTCAATTCATTGATTAATTCAAAGAGCATTACATGATATTTGTATGAGTCGAAGAAGATAATGAAGATAGTCAAATCTTCACTATCTGAGTGCATGAATAGCTTGTTGAACGTGACAATGATGTTCAATCAAGTCAAATACTTGCTTTCTTGTATACAAGCGAAAGTCTCGTCTATCAATGACAAAGAGTAGTGATTTCGTTTGATCAAAGCATTGAGCTTTCTATAATCAACGCAGAAACGCAGACTTTCATCTTTCTTTTCAGCAAACAAGATGAGCGAGACGTATGATGCGAAGCTGAAGAAAATGAACTCTTTGTTCAGATACTTCTTTATCTTCTGAAGCTTGTGATTGAACATCTGATATAGTCTGCTTCGCGAAGACGTTTCTTCATCGATCAACTCAATTTTGTGATCGTAAAAACGATGCAATGATAGCTGATTAATCATTGCTCGATCGAAGATGTCTAGATAGTCATGATATTCAGAGAAAAGCTTGATCTTGACTTGCTCGAGAGCTTCAGCGTGAAAAAGCTCATGTAAATTCACTTCTTCAGACTTGTTTTCAACTATAGTTATGAGTCGATCGATTTTCAAGATGATAACAGCAAAGATCTTGACGTCTGATCGTTTGACTAACATTCTATATGCAACTGTTTCTATCATGAATATGTTGATTGAACTGAAAGCTGATTTTGAACTGAACGTTGATTTAGAATTGACGCTAGACGAAACTGCTTTAAGCGATTTTGACTGTTTGATCGTTTTAACGAACTTCTCTTTTAACTGATCGAAAGAAAGTGATTTCTGACTGAGTTGAGAAGTAACGAAAGTGAAGAATCTTCTCAGTATATGAGTAGAAGTCAAGCTCTTCTGTTTCGTGATTATTCTATGACTTGAGAGTAGAACAATCGATTTCTGACTAGAAGTGAAATTCGAAAATCGAAGAAAATCGATTTGTATATCTATTACTAGATTGATTTTGTTCTTTCATGTTTTTTCAAGAATCATTTGATGTTGATCTAATCGAGTGATCAACATAGAAGCTGTGTCAATCGTATGATCTTGAACAGTCAGATTCAAATAAATGACATGAATAATGAGTTTTTTAGCATAATGATCATCAAATTCTCGAATTGACTTCGCTTTGATCAAAGTCAGAGACTCGATTTGCAACTGATCACAAACAATCTGCGCGATCACTTCATCAATGAACGAATAGTTAGCAGCTTCGATGTCTATCAATGACTTCAATGAGTAACTAATTTCATTGCTAGAAAGTACACATTCAGTAATCAAAGATTCAGAAGCAAAAGAATCATCTGACATGCTCATCATTGAAGAAATTAACACATCTTTCATCACGTCTTTGATGAAAGTCTCTAGTTTTTTGCCTCGCTATCTTCGAAAGAAGACATTTTCTTATTCTCTTTATTCTTTGAAATGATGATTTCATGTAAATAAGAGATGAAAGCTTAAAAAGCAGAAGTATTAATCTTGTTCTGAGAGCAGTTCTTTGACAAGTGACTCGAGATTTTACAAATATAGCAGATGATAGATGATCTTGCTGACTCAGAGATAAAGAAGATGATAGACTTAACATAATCAATTATTGAAGTCGTTACTGACAATGAAGTAGCAACGCGTTTATCAGATACGATCGTGACTTTGATGATGACAGTGACGATGACAGTGCAAAGCTGACTGCGTAGCTGATAGTTGACTCGCTGTTTATTATTCACATCTTGAAGAAAGATCTTGAGATGATGAAGTGAAGCGAAGTCTTCGAAGCATACTGACAGAGCATTCTGCAAGCAATTGTTGATCTTATTCTGAAGATCATTCATCAGAATGCGATCATTGTAGTCTAGATAGCTGAATAGCTTCATAAAGTCAAAGTAGAAGACGTTGAAGAGCTTGTCTGCTTGTCTCAGAGCGTTGTACTTGCAACGACACTTTCAATTCTTATTCTGATTTTCGTAGATTTTTTCTAGATGCTCAAGTAGCTTGTAGATCAAGATGTAGAAATGTAAAGCATCATGACAACGTCAAGCGAAGATATGCTCAGCAGCATCATCTTCTAGTCTAGATATCACATAGACAATGCAGATAGTCTCATCAACAAAGTGATTGACATTTGTCTGAAGCTTGTCGTTTATCTTGATTCTTCAACTATTTCATGTTGATTCATCTTCATCGATGAATATAAATGAGTTTGAAAACTTGAAAGACTTGTGATGATCATTATTGAATAGAGTGAACGACTCACGTCAAGTATGATTCTCGATAAATTGATGAGATAGAGATTTCATAGAAACTTGAGATTCAGTAGACTGACGAGATTGAGACTGATTCGCTGAATACAATACTTCTTTGAGTTTATTCTTAAGATTCAACATTTTCTTTTGATAGTGTTTGTTTATCTCTTTTAAAGTGTCTATGATCATCTGTTTGATCTTTAGTTGATTCAATCTTTTGTCATGTTCAACTTGAACAACAATTCACTGCTCATTCAGTTTCAAAGTCAAGTCTTGTTGATCTTTTAGCTCAATCAACATCTTAATGATCTCGTTCAACTGATCATGAACTCATTGACGAAGTTGTTGACTCGTGTTAATGTCTCATGAAGTAGTGACATTCTGAGATTCAGCTGAAGCATCGAAAGAAATAATGAAAACGCGTCTGCTAGCAATGCTTCTAAGCAGATTAGCTGTTCATGACTCGACTGATTCAAAGTCGCGTGTCATTGTAAGAAAGATAAATAGATAGATTTGATTGAGTGATTGATTTGATAAATTTGAGTAAATTTGAGTAAATTTGAAGATGTATTTTGATAAAAGTAATTCAAAGAATTTCTTGCGAATTTTCTGAATAAACGAAGTAGATTATTTCGTATCGTCTACACGTCGATAGCAGAGTAGTTGATTAGCATTTATCTACTGTTAGAGATCGATCTAGAGCGAGTCATAAAGATGTTATTTAACTAATAAATAAATGCTAAGAAAGAAAAGTATCTACAGAAAAGAACTCAATTCTTATATGTGTGTTTCTCAGCTCTATGCTAGACTCAATTAGATTGATGTCTTACACATATGATGCAGAGTTTCAATGATATCATTTCTAGATCAGATTCTCGCTAGACTTGATTAGAATGAAATCAGACGAAGATTAGATGAAGAATAGACGAAGGCTAGAATCATAACATGCTCTATCAAACATTCTACATGCTTCAAAATACGCGTCAATCAAGTGTATAACATGAATTAAACAATGCTTTCTACATAACTTTCTACATAACTTTCTATCAAGCATTCTTCATGACTCTTTATCAAGCACTCTTCATGTTTTTCTATCAAGCACTTTCGCTGATCTTTCTACTGATCTTTCAATTGATCTTTCTATTGATCTTTCTACTAGTAAGCTTTCTACTGATCTTTTAATTGAATCATCTACTGATCTTTTTACTACATGACTTTCTACATGATTTTCTACATGACTTTCTTCATGACTTTCTACATAACTTTCTACATGACTTTTCATCAAGCTTCAAATTACTTCATAATCAAGAATCAAATTTGTTCTCTATCATGCTTCAAACATGATTCTATCAATTATTCTACATGACTTTCTATCTCTCTAGTTTACTCATTAACTTTCTCATTGACTTTCTCATTGACTTTCTTGACGCATATATTAAATAGCTATTATTTAGATCGTCAAATCAATCATTAATTATTCAACGTTGCAACTACGTATCAATGTTATAAATGTCAAAATAGTTGTGTTTATTGAATTAAATGATAAAGACGCATACTGCGCTCATGAGAATGCTAAAGATGTTAAAGATGTTGAGAATATTGACGATTTTATGAATATGCATCAGCTAAAAGTGACACAAATCTGAGACATGAGATTAAATGAATATTTGAAATATTGATTACTAAAAGCGCTAAAATCTGTCTCTGTCACTCTTTGCAAATTGCAAATGTAGCTTGTTACAAATCTTTTCTTGTCAATCATTTCAGAAAAATTCTGTTTCATCAGTAAATAAAGATGAATTCAAAAGCTTTTGAGATTGCTTAAATGAATTGAACATGATGAAAAAAGTAAAAGTATCTTCTTTAGTCAATTGCAGTCAATGTTGTAGTTTCATCATCTGATCTTGAAGCTTTTTAAGATTTAAATTTGATCATTCTTTTGCTTAATCAATTTCTTCGAAACAAGTCTTTCATATCTGTTCGCTGAATATTTTATCAAATAGCTCACAAACTTCTACATTTAGATCTCGTTGAGTTCAAAGATTGTTTAAATTTTCTAGAAAAACTTCTGAGTCTTGTTTAACTCAATGTTGTAGCTGCTTTACATTTTTGATATTTCAGAAAATAGAAACTTTCAAAGATTCATTGAATGTCTGATAATGAGACAAGAATTAATGATGTTTTCATACAAAGTCAGTTCTAAGAAATTGTTATGAGCATATCAAGATTGATAAGATTGAACAGAGCTAGTTGAGATCTGATCTAGATCTGACTCAGATTTGACTCAGATATGACTCAACACTCTTTTTCTTTCTCAACACTTTTTTTCTTTCTTAACACTCTTTTCTTTCATCAACATCTTGTTCATCTACATCATCTTCTTTTTGTATCACAAACACATTTCTTTCAAGTCTAGCGCAGTCTCTGAACATTATATAAATAAAAGCTTTTGTATAAATCTTCTTCTGTATTCTTAATATTCAGTTATAGCTATTTCTAAAGATCAAGCACTATTAATTCTGATCTTCATTGATTGTATCATTTAGACATGATTCTGACATTATATTAAGAATTCATTAATCACACAATACTGATCTTATTACTCATTTAACATACTTGTACAGACAGAATGAGTCTAAAGAAATTCATTTACCTGATGATCAATGACAATCAAAAGATAGAACAACACTAAAGAGTTGAATAGAATCAACGACAAGACTGTTTGAATTGCTAGACTACTTATCACTCATTAAGTACGCAAAGTTCACTCAATTACGAGAATCATGATAAAGAATCTTCGTGAATTGCTTAAGAATCAAATCGATCAATAGATTCAACGATAAAGAATCTTCGTTGTTTGCTAGAGAATCAATCAAATCAATTAACAAACAAATCTCATCTTCTTTGTTAAAGATTGAATCTTACCTCATACATCTTTCTTTTTCAATCGTTGAGCATCGTCATTCATTCAACTCTCTTTCAAATAAATCTCATCATGTCTAGTCATTCATTTACTGAAGAGCGTTCTGAAGAATTTCAAAATCATTTCTCTCAAATCTCTGATGCTGATTCATTGAAATCATCAAGTGCTGCGTCATCTCTTCATGAAGATGATGAATCATTCGCTGAAACAATAATACTTCTCATGTTTTACAAAATCTGAAAAGCTTAAAGTCTAGCTCTTGATAAAGAAACAGATCGACTCTATGAGTTAAATAAACAACAAGAAGACGAAATCAAAAAGTTAAAGACAAGACTTCAAACTAAAGAAAACACTTCTTCTGATTTCATCTACTCTGAGCGTTCTAGATCTCAAAAAATACCTGATTCTTCGCTGTTTACTGATGAAAAGAACTCTACTTGAAAGAACTGATACGGAAAAATTCAGAATAAACTAGAGATCAACGTCGATCTCTTTTCTAATGAACGAGTCAAATTGAACTATGTACATTCTAGATTATTCAATGACGCAGCAAAGATCATTCAGACTAGATGCAAACGTGATTGTGTCAATTTCTATAGAATTGTTGAAGATCTTTTGAAAGAGCTAGCTCAGTTGTTTGATGATTTGAATAAGAAAGTCAACTTTCATAAAGAATACTACAACTTGATTCAAGAATCAAAGAAATTCAGCGAGTTCTATACTCAGTTTCAACGACTATCTTTCTATCTAAACTATCACGAAAAGCAACTGATCGTTGATCTGAAAGATAAAATACACTCTTGTCTTTGATTCGTTTGAGTAGATCAACTAGTTCAATCTGATTTTCTAAAAGAAATTCGTTTCTATCTGATTCATTTGAATAATGATCAGCGAGTCATTCAAGAGATCAAGAACAAGCTCAAACGCATCAATAATGTTTCAAAAACTATCTTTTATAGAGTGACTGTGATCACTTAATCAGTTGATCACTCGAAATCTGATCATCTAAAGTCGCGCGACGCGATTTTAACTAACATCAAGAAAGCAGACGTTCTAGTTAAAATCTGTTTCATATGTCATAAATCAGATCATAACTCAAGAAAGTGCTTGAATTAATCTACTAGAATTAATGCAATGAACAAAAAATATGATCACTTTGATTTTAATTTCAATTTCGATTTCGATTTAAAAAACTAGTCATCTCTTCAAAAGTCATCAAAGAGATAGAGATTATATCTTTGTGCAAACTAGATGAAATTCTATCGAAAAAGAATTACTTTGAAAAGTCATTTCTAATTGATGCTCATCTCATCTTTCAGAAACAATCTTTCAGTCTTCATTCTTTAATAGACAGTGATTCAGTCGTTTATACAATCATACATTTTAATCTAGTTAATAAAGTATGCGAGAAACTGAAAATTCAATCTATATCATTGACAAAAGAGAAGCTAATAAGAGATTATTATGAAAAGATATTTAAGAAGACAATCATTCATAAAATTCTACTCAATCTCATCATTGAAAGTCATAAGAAATTGACTGTATCAATGTTGATAGTTGATATTAATCATCATGAAGTCATATTGAGTAAGCTCTGAATGAATAAAAACGAAATATTACTGAATATGTGAAACAACGTCATTGTTTTTTCAAATCAATTGAATACTTCTATTTCGATTTTTTCAATTTCGCTCAATTCAAAGCACTCAAGTTGATCGCGATCAACTTCGCTTTCTTCAATCACTCAGACTAAGATCTCTATGATGCTCAAATAACTCATTTCAATCACTGCTCAGAAAGAGTTATTCTTGATTCAAAGCATAAACGTTGCTTCATTCAAAATACTGTTGAATCATTCAAAAAAGAACAAGATTGAAGTCTTTGCTTTATTCATGATGAACATCAATAAAGAAATCACGTATAATACTCAGTGCAATTTGAACGTTTTAAACGTCTCTTCAATCAATGAAACGACTCAGAATTTGAAAAATATTAAAGCGAAACTGCTTTTGAAATATCACGAGTTTCTGAATGTTTTTGATCGAGTTCAATTGAATAAACTACTCTCTCATCGCTTCTACAATCATAAGATTGAACTCACTAGTGATTCAATGCTTTCTCATTGTCGAGCATATTAAATGTTCTTCGTCAAACTTCTGAAAGTAAAGAAGTATCTGAACGAGAATCTGTCAAAGAAATTTATCACTTCTAGTCAGATTCTTTATTTCTCTTCTGTTCTATTCACTCTTAAAGCAAATGAAGATCTTTGATTCTGCATGAACTATTGAAAGCTAAATGTTATTTTCAAAAGAAATAAATATTCTTTATCATTGATAGACAAGATCATTGATAAAATAATGAGTTGCAAGCATCTGACTAGATTGAACATCATATCAACGTTCAACAAACTTCAAATGCATCTCAATAATAAGAATTACATCACTTTTATCACTGCTTTAAAAGCACATAAATACAAGATACTATCATTCAAACTGACTAATAAATTGATCTTCTTTCAGCAATATATGAATGATGTTTTATGAAACTTTCTGAACGACTTTTGTCAAGTTTATCTAGATGACATTCTCATCTATAGCAAAATGAGAAAGAAACATAAAGATCACGTCAAACTAGTATTGAGTCAACTACGTGAAGCTGAACTGCAGATGAATATTTGAAAGTGCAAATTCAATGTAGAAGAGATTGTCTTTCTAGAAGTCATTGTATCAGAACTAAATCTTCATATGAATCTCAGCAAGATGACAGTCATAGTCAGCTGAATCACTTTGATCAATCTAAAAGAAATTCAAAGCTTTGTGAAATTTGTTAACTTCTATCATTGTTTCATTAAGAACTTCTTGAAGCTAGTCAAATTGTTTACTCAGCTGACTAGAAAGAACACATCTTTTGTATAAAATAAGATTTGTGTTCAAGTCTTTGACAATCTAAAGAAATAAGTCAGTTCAATCTCAATACTTTGTCATTTCGATTTTAAACGACAAGCTATTCTGAAAATCAATGCTTCAAACTATGTAAAAGATGAAATACTATCTCAGTATAATGACGAGAAAGTTCTTCATTCAATGACTTTCTACAGCAAAAGCATGATTCTTGCTGAAATCAATTATCACATCTATGACAAGAAACTGCTAGTCATTATTTGATGTTTTGAACACTGACGACTCAAGCTGAAATGCACTGAACTACTCATTCAGATGTTCATTGATCATCAAACTTTGAAGATCTTCATGAAAAACAAACAGTTAAGTCAACAACAAGTCAACTATCTGAACATTCTATTGAAGTTCAACTTTCAGATCATCTTTAGATCAGACAAAACAAACACTAAAGTCAATGCTTTAATTAGAATGTTTCTAGTAAACGTTTCTGAATCAGCTCAACGTCTGAAAATCATTTTCAGACTATTCTGATCTCTGATAAAGTTGATGTTCTATCTGTTGAATTGAAAGAAAATCTCTATCAATGAATATGTATGATCAATCAAACAAATGAGTTCTGCAGCGAATATAAACAAGCTATGAACGACAACAAGCTTAAATTTCATATCACTAAACTGAAGAACTGCGAAATCATTGACGACGTTCTATTTAGAAAAAATTTACTGTGAATCTCTGAGAACATGCACACGAAATTACTACAAGAAGTGCATGATCAATCTTCAATCTCTCACTTCGACAATAAACAAATCATCAATCTAGTTCAGCGTTTCTACTATTGATCAGATCATTGAGCTATTATTTAACAATATATTTGAAACTGTCATGCTTATCAACGAAGCAAAGTCTCTAAGAATAGCATCAATGAACTTCATCATTCTCTCTTGATTTCACAGAAATGCTGAAAAGATATAGCTATGAACTTCATCACTGAACTATCTTTGTCAGAAGACTATAATGTCATTTGCACAATCATATGTCATCTCATCAAAGAACGTTACTATGTTCTCTGTCATTAAGAAGATGATGACATTTCAGTCAAAGAAATGATTTGAATCATGCTATGTGTTATGAGCGTATCAAGACTGAACAAGACTGAACAAGACTGAAGCACGTCGATCTGAGTAACTACTATATAGAGCATGTTCTTCTTGTCTTTTGTATCTTCTTTCTTCTGTATTCTTAAAGTCTTAGTTATAGCTATTTCTATAGAAGTACTCTCGAGCTCATGCACGTTTCGATCTCGTGCACATTCTAAACTCGATTAGTAATCAATACTATTTTTATTATTATTCAATCATCATTCATAGAATCAAATTACGATTAATATAGAGAGTTGTCAATATCTATATGAAGCTTTCAAGCTATAAGAATTAATCATCAAATCGCTTAGAAGCTTTGAATTGTCTTTCAGCTCACGTAGACCTGATTTGACTAGACTCTCTTTTCACCTTCTCAATAGCAACAAAATCAGTGAATTGCTGTACTTTCATCTCTTTAGACTTCTTCTTTTGTCATTTCTGAAGCTCTTTAGCCTTCAGCTTTTGCTTCTGAACTAGACGTCGTTGCTTCAATTTCTTCGTCCGTAGCTTCTTTTTTCGCTTCGCTTTCTTCTTTCGTTTCATCTTCTTTTTTTCCCGTTTCACCTTTCTTTCAGCTATTAAACGCTGTTTCTCTAGCTTTCTAAGCTTTCTTTGTTTCTTTTCTTCAGCCTTTTGAATAGCAGCTTGCTGTTTCTCTTCGATTCTTTGAATTTGACGATCACGAGCCGCCTGAATCTTATTAGAACTAAAAAACATTCTCTTTGCCTCATCATTAATTTCTAAATCGTCAAATAAAGACTTTTCACGTCGTCTGCGACTTCTTTCAATACGTACTGTTCATCGAAGATCTTCATTTTCTGCTTTTAGAAGAGCAACATCTGTAGTAAGCTTTTTCATCGTATTGTTCAACTTACGAGCTTTCGAATCAATTACTTCTTCTACAACTGACTTCATTAATCGTCGAATCTTTCTTCAATCAGCTTCTGACAATGCTGAAGAAGAAGAATGACTTGAAACAGATCTAGCGTTCGATTTAATCTGCTTTATGATCTGTGACGAATTGAAAGACAGCAATTCTGTCTTTTTCCATTCACTTTTTATGTTGACATGCGTGAAAGCAGCTTGATATGCAGGTCAAAACAGGTCAAAGAAGTCTCTTTTTGATATTCGAGAAAGTTCTTGACTCTTAAAGATTCAGTCATTCAGGTTTTGCGAGTAGTAATTGGTCAAAGAATTGAATAAGCTCACATTCAGAGATTGAAGACAATGCGTAGAATGAGAAGAATATAAAGTCACGAGCATCTTGTTCTGCTCACATCAGTCAAGAAACTTCATGTTGATATGACTGTCATGCTCGTCAACAAATAGAAGACAATAATTTCGTGAATTTCTGACTTTTGACCTCGTATTTCGATCAAATACGATAGTGAGTCAAGAGTAGATCAATTCATCGTTGATTCAGTCAGTAGCGAAGAAAGCAAAGAAGCAGAATTGCTCTTTGAGATCATATTCAGTAAGTCAGCTGTTCTGAATATTATCTGATATCGTCTGATAAATGATCGAAGAGAGTATATAGATCATATTCATGCAAATGATTGCAATCAAGATAATTCATTCTCTATTGTTGTCTTGATCAGCACTCAGCAATTTGTCACTGTCAAGATGCTTTAGACTGAAGACTCTTCGAGTCTTTTGAAGCAGTTCAAGTAGAAAGCTCTTTTCATTCATATTGTATGTGTTTTTAGAAAGAATCTCATATTCTTTGATTTTTTGCTTTATCTACCCTTATATTAGTATGAAACTAAACGAAATGAAGGCACTTACTAGGTCAAAATAGAGCTGATATTGATATGCATTATCAGCTTTCTTTCGCTCTAGATCAGCTTCTTGTAGAAACTTTGACTGTAGTATATCTGAATGACGTCGAACGAACTCATAAGACCAGTTTTTGCCTGACTGTTTTTCAGATATATTATACGCAAAAACACGAATCATGATATTGAAAGAAGGTATATTACGCTCGATAAGCTTGTTGATATAGCGAATAAGCTCTTTTTCTTGTTGGTTCAAAAGAATTGACGTCGTTTGCTTGCTTTTCTTGACGAAGACGATTATATCTCTATGTTGTCGCGACAGCGTGCTTTGATTGATATTGAATTTCTTTGCAGTTGCAGTGTAGTTAGATGACTTTTGCAAAGCTAGATCTGCAAGCGCTGCCTCAATTGAAGTCATATTGAATTTGTAATTGATTTTTGAAGAAAGATGAAAGTAGTAAAGTGAGATGTGCATGAAATCGAAACGTGCATCGAGTCGAGAATACTTCTAGATCAAACATTCTAGTTATGTATGCACTCTGATTAGTTTCTAGACATGATCTCAACATTACTTTAAGAATTCATTAATCACATGATACTGATTTCTATACTCATTCAAATTCACTCAACTGACAACGAAATGAGTATAAAGAAATTTGTGTATCTGATAATTGACAACATCAAAAGACAGAACAACATCAACAGATCAATAAAATCAACGAGAATATACAATCATGTGATTGCTAGAGAATCTATCGCTCAGTCAGTAGCATCAATTCAAATCGATTAATAGAATCAATGATAAAGAATCTTCATTGATTGCTTGAGAATCACAAAAAAATTCTTTAAATCAGCAACATTCTTCTATGAAGACTAAACACTTTAACAAACGATCTCACTATCTACTATTGAGCATCATCATTCGCTCAATCGTCAAAATCTTCATCATGATTCAATCATCTGTGAATACTCAATTCAATCTCTTTGAGAGTAATCAAAGTTTCAATTCAATCATTTATCTTGAGTTATCTTCTCATTTATTGAAATTTCTTAGAACTGACTTCGTACGAAAACATCATCAATTCATGTCTCATTCTTAGACACTTGATGAATCTCTGAAAGTCTCTAACATCTGAGATATCAAAAATGTAGAGCAGTTACAACACTGAATCAAACAAGATTCAGAAGTTTTTCTAGAAGATTTAAACAATCTTCGAACTCAACGAGATCTAGATGTAGAAGTTTGTGAGCTGTTTGATAGAATACTCAGTGAACAGATATGAAAGACTCGTTTCAAGAAAATTGATTGAGCAAAAAAATGATCGAATCTAAATCTTAAAAAGCTTCAAGATCAGCTGATGAAACTACATGACAACTGCGATTGACTAAAGAAGATACTTCTACTTCTTTCATTATGTTCAATTCATTCAAGCGATCTCAAAAGCTTTTGAATTTATCTCTGTTTACTGATGAAAAAGAATTTATCTGAAATGATTGACAAGAAAAGATTCGCGACAAGTTAGAAATCAACATCGATCATTTCAACAATGACAGAGCTATACTAGTCTACATTCATTCTTGAATCAGCAAAGATGCAGTCAAAGTCACTCTAGTCAAACGTCAGCAAGATTTATTGAACTCTTATTCAATGATCAATGATCTACTAAATGAACTTGCTCAGCTTTACGATGATTTTGACAAAGAGACAAACTTTCGAAGAGAATATATCAATCTCATTCAAGAAAAGAGCAAATTCAGCGACTTTTATTCAATATTTCAACGTCTGTTCTTCTATTTAAAGTATCACGAAAAGCAATTGATCATTGATCTACAAGACAAGATAGTCTATCGTTTTCATGCAGCTTGAAGTAGTCAGCTGATTCAGTCAGAATCTTTCAATGAAATTCGTAGTTATCTGATTCATTTGAACAATGAGCATTGAGTCATGAATGACATTAAAGAAAAGAAATTCTTGATCAAAGTTAGAAAGCAAGTCATCTTTGCTGAGAAATGAGATTCATTGAACTTCTATAAAAAGATCGAAGTCACTACACTTGTTGATTATTCAAAGCTGCGTGACGCGATTTTAACTAACGTCAAAAACATTAATTTACAAGCTGAAATCTGTTTCATCTGTCAAAAATCAGATCATACTTTTAAAGAGTGCTTTGATCAATCGAGAATCAATGCATTAGAAGATGATGAGTTTGATCAATCTACATCAAACTCTGAGTCTGATTCTGATTCAAAAAACTAGTTATTTCTTTCAAAGTATTTGAAGAAATAGAGATCATATCTTTGTGCAGTCAAATTGAAGTTCTATTGAAAGAAAACTATTTTGAAAAGTCATTTCTGATCAATGCTTCTTTTATCTCTCAGAGCAATTCTTTCAGTCTTCACTCTTTAATAGATAGTGATTTTGTTGTCTACACGCTGATACATGACAAGCTAGTCAATAAAGTATGTCAGAAACTTGAAATACAATCTATATTGCTAGCAAAAGAGAAGTTAATACGAGACTATGATGAAAAGCTAGCTAGAAAGACTATTACTCATAAAATTCTACTCAATCTCACGATTGAAAGTCATAAGAAATTGACTGTGTCAATGCTGATAGCTGATATCGAGCATCATGAAGCTATATTGAGCAAACTCTAAATGAACAAAAATGAAATATTATTGAACATGAGACATGATACTATCGTATTTTCTGATCAATTAAATACTTCTATTTCGATTTTTTCGATTTCGTCAAATACAAAGCACTCAAGTTGACTGCAATCAACTTTGATTTCTTCAGCAGCTCACAGCAAGATCTTTAAGATGCTTAAGCACTTAGTTTCATTCTTTCAGAAAGAGTCATTCTCGATTTAAAACATAGACGTCATCTTTTTTTAAGCACTAGTAAAACGAAAAAAGAAGAATCAGACAAAGATTTTTGCTATGTTCATCGAAGACATTGATAGAAAAATCGTTTACAATACTCAATGTGAACTAGATGTCATAAACGTCTTTTCAGTCGATGAAACGACTCAGAATCTAGAAGATATTAAAGTCAAGCTATCATCAAAATATCAGAATTTTCTAGATGTCTTTGACTTAGCTCAAGCAGACAAGCTATTGTCTCATCATTCATATGATCATAAGATAAAGCTTACTAGTGATGTAACATCATCTTACTGTTGAGCATATTGAATGTTCTTCTACAAGCTTCAGAAAGTAAAGAAATATCTGAACGAGAATCTTTTTAAAGAATTTATAGTCTCTAGCAAAGCTTCATATTTCTCACTTGTTCTGTTCATCTTGAAAGCAAATAAAGATCTACGATTCTGCGTTGACTATTGAAAGCTCAATGCTATTATCAAAAGAAATCGCTATTCTCTATCGCTCATAGATGAAGTAATTGACAAAATAGTTGATTGCAAACATCTGACTTGATTGAATATCATTTTGACATTCAACAAACTACAAATGCATTCTGATAATGAGAACTACACTATCTTTATTATCGCGTTAGATGCGTATAAATCAAAGATGTTATCTTTTGAACTTATCAATGATTCTGTCTCATTTCAGCAGTATATGAATGATGTTCTTTGAAACTTTCTAAATAACTTTTGTCAAGTCTATCTGAACGACATTCTGATCTACAGCAAAACTCAACAAGAACATTAACAACATGTCAAAATGATATTAGATCATTTACGAGAAGTTGATTTACAAGTAGATATTTGAAAGTGCAAATTCAATGTAGAAGAAACTGTCTTTTTAGAAGTCATAGTTTCAGAATAAGATCTTTGTATAAATTTCATTAAAGTGAAAGTCATAGTTAACTGAGCTACATCGATCAATCTAAAAGAAGTTCAGAGCTTCATGAGATTCATTAACTTCTATCGTTGTTTCATTAAGAACTTCTCGAAGCTAGTCAAATCATTCACTCAGTTGACTAGAAAGAACACGTCTTTTGTATGAAACAAAGTCTGTGTTCAAGCTTTCGATGATCTAAAGAAACAAGTCAGCTCAATCTCAGTTCTACGACATTTTGATTCAAAACGACAGACTATTCTAGAAATCAATGCATCTGACTATGTCAAAGATTGAATTCTATCACAGTACGATGATGAGAAAGTTCTTCACTCAGTAACTTTCTACAGCAAGAGCATGATTTTCGCTGAATGCAATTATCATATTTATGACAAGAAATTGCTAGTCATTATTCAATGTTTCAAACATTGAAGACTTGAGCTTGAATGCACTGAACTACTCATTCAAATATTCATCAATCATCAGACTTTGAAGATCTTCATGAAAAATAAACAGTTGACTTGACGTCAAGTCAATTATCTAGACATTTTATTCAAGTTCAACTTTCAGATTATATTTCGATCAGGCAAAATAAACACTAAAGTCAATGCTTTAATCAAAATGTCTCTGATTGACGTTTCTGAATCAACTCAGTGTACTGAAGATTACTATCAGATCATTCTGACACTTGATAGAATAAATGTTCTAGCTATCAAATCTGAAGCTGATTTCTATCAGCGAGTAAAAGATGTTAACAAGATGAATGAGCTTTGCAATGAGTATAAACAAGCTATAATTGAAAACAAGCTCAAGCTACATAGCACTGAATTGAAGCACTGTGAGATCGTTGACGACGTTCTGTTCAGAAAAGATCTACTGTGAGTTTCTGAGAAAATGCATACGAAATTACTAAAGAAAATTCATGATCAGTCTTTCATCTCTCACTCTGACAATTAAAGAACTATCAATCTAGTTCAACGTTTCTACTATTGATCAGATCATCGAGCAACGATTAGACGTTACATTTGAAACTGTCATGCTTGTCAACGAAGCAAGACATCTAAAGATAGCATCAATGAACTTCTTCATTCTTTCTCAATTTCACAGAAACGCTGAAAAGATATAGCTATGAATTTCATCACTGAGCTATCTTTATTGAAAGATTATAACATCATTTGCACAATCATATGTTATTTCATCAAGAAACATCACTATGTCTTCTATCATTGAGAAGACGATGACATTTCAGTCGAAGAAACAATTTGAATCATGCTATGAAACGTCTATCAACTTCATGATCTATCTAGTTTTATTGTTTCAAACAAAAACTTTCAATTTGTATCAATTATGTGACAAAGTCTTTGCAAGCAACTAAGAATCACGACTAATTTATCAACAGTTTATCATTCTGAAATCGATGATCAATTGAAATGAGTTAATCAAGATGTTGAACGCGAATTAAGAATTTACTGTAACTACATGCAGAACGACTGAGCAAAATGACTTTCAATGATGAAATTCAGCGAAAATTTCAATATCTTCTTGATCATCTCAATGATTTCATTCTACTTCAATAAAGAATTTCACTCTTGAATAAGTTTCGATTTTGATACAACTGACTACAAGACAACTTGCAAATGTCTTGAAGCTAGAAAAGTTGACAATATTGCTCTTTGAATGAAAGAGCTTCTTATCTTGAATCATCAGCAATTGAAAAAGATGAAGCAGATCATTGAAGCTCAAATCAATAAATATAGACGAGACGTTATTTATGAAGTAGACGACTGAGTTTGATTATTCTCTAGAAACATAAAGACAACTAAATCATGTAAGAATTTGAAAGACAAACAGCTAGAATCTTATCAAATCACTATCAAAGTTGAGATTTTCTATCATCTTCGTCTATTGATAAACATGAAGCAGCTGCATTTGATGTTCAGTTCAAAGTTATTATGTTCTTGTTTCAATGATTTCTTATCAGAACAGCATTCAGAATCATTTAAATCTCTCACTATTGAAGATGATGAGCATTGAGAGATAGATGACATTTTGAACTCTAGATGCTATCAAGATCGAATACAATACAAAGTCAAATGAACAAAACTAGATTAAGACAATGAATGATACTATGTCGATAAAGAAGAATTCAAGAGCTTGAAAGAAGTTCTAGTTGAATTTCATAAGCTTTATTCAGACAAGTCACACTAAATTAAAAAACAGTGAAAATTTGCGTTTTATTTTGTTTTATTCATGTGAACATGAATTTTCGAAGAGAAAAGTAATGTTACAAGCGTATCAAGACTGAACAAGACTGAACAAGACTGAAGTTTTAATCAATTCGCAATGCACGCTAGCAAGTACTCTGCATAATGATTAAAGCTAGTCAACAATCTAGTTGAGATCTGATCTAGATCTGACTCAGGTTTGACTCAGATATGACTCAGCATCTTTTTTCTTTTCTAGCACATTCTAATCAGCTTCTATTGTCTTCTAGATAAACACACTTCTTTGTGTTACAAATAGTCAACAGATTTCTATGATAAACACATTTCTTTGTGTTGCAAACATTTTTCAAATCAACATCTTTCTTGTGTTTCAACACGTCTTCTTTGAGACTAGCGTCGATCTGAGTAACTACTATATAGAGCGTGTTCTTCTTGCCTTTTGTATCTTCTTTCTTCTGTATTCTTAAAGTCTTAGTTATAGCTATCTCTATAAATCAAACATTCTAGTCACGCATGCACTTTGATTAGTTTCTAAACACGATTTCAACACTATGAAACGTTTATCAACTGCATGATTTATTCAGTTCTATTGTTTTGAACAGAGACTCTCAATTCATATTGATTATGTGAAAGAGTCTTTGCAAACGACTGAGAATCACAGCTAGTCTATTCACAGTCTATCATTCTGAGATCAATGATCAATCGAAACAAGTCAATCAAGACGTTGAACGCGAACTTAGAATCTACTGCAATTACATGCAGAACGACTGAGACAAATGAATATCTATGATGAAATTCAACGACAATTTCAATATCTTCTCAATCACTTCAATGATTTTCTTCTACTTCAATAAAGAATTTCATTCTTGAATGAGTTTCGATTCAAATACAACTGACTACGAAATGACTTGTGAACAATTTGAAGCTAGAAAGACAAATGATATTGTCATTTGAATGAAAGAGCTACTTGTAACGGTTGTCCCTTTAACAACACAAGGTATATACAGAGACCAAACAGTAATCACTATTACTAGACTTGAGGTCTGGAGATAGCTGAGACAATAATATGTATTGACTACTTACATGAGTTGAGCACGAAGCTCCTATCTAAGGGAACGACCATCGTTATATAGACATAGGAGATTCGTGCGATCGCCTGGATCGCTGGGTGACCCCGTCGACCCAGACCCTGGATCATGAGGGTCGCTCCATGATCCCAATGATCCCATATAATGGATCATTAGCACGTGACCATGACCTTACTAGCTCAGGGTCCACCATGCTGCGAACTACGCCTTATCCTGCCGTAGTTCCTATCCCAACCCGGGCCGTGTCCTAACACTACTGAGCTTCGATCATCAACAATTGAAAAAGATGAAGCTGATCATTGAAGTTCAGATCAATAAACATAAACGAGACATCACATATGAAGTAAATGACTGAGTTTAACTATCTTTCAGAAATGTCAAGATAATGAGACTCTGCAAAGATTTGAAAGATAAACAGCTAGATTTCTATCAAATCACTGCTAAAGTGAATATCTTCTATCATCTTCATTTATCAATCAGCATGAAGCATCTGTATTTAATGTTCAGCTTGAAGCTACTACAATTGTATTCAGAAGATCTTCTATCAGAACAACATTCAGAATCACTCAGATCAATCACTATTAAGAATGATGAACATTGAAAGATAGATGATATATTGAACTTCAGACGCTATCAAGATCAAATACAGTACAAAGTCAAATGAAAAGATTTAGATAAAAATGATGAATGATACTATGTCGATAAAGAAAAATTTAATGACTCAGAGAAAGTTTTGAATGAATTTCATAAGCTATATTTAAGCAAATCGCGCTAAAATATCGAAATAACTATCAACAAAAGTGAGCAAAAAAACTACATTCATGCAAATATGAATTTTCGAAGAAAGAAGTAATGTTACAAACGTATCAAGATCGATAAGACTGAACAAAGCTAGTTGAGATCTGATTTAAATCTGACTCAGATTTGATTTAAATATGACTTAACACTTTTTTTCTTTCTCAACACTCTTTTCTTTCATCAACATCTTGTTCATCTACATCATTTTCTTTTCATATCACAAACACATTTCTTTTAAGTCTAGCACAGTCTTTGAACATTACATAAATAGAAGTTTTTGTATCAATCTTCTTCTATATTCTTAATATTCAATTATAGTTATTTTTAAAGATCAAGCACTATCAATTCTGATCTTCATTGATTGTATCATTTAAACATAATTCTGACAGAAATTTTGATAAATGAGAAGATAACTTAAGATAAATGACTGAATCGAGACTTTGATTACTCTTGAAGAGATCGAGTTGAATATTCACAGATGATCAAATCATGATGAAGATTTTAATAATCAAGCAAATAATGATGCTCAACAGTAAATAGTGAGATCATTTGTTAAAATGTTTAGTCTTAAGAGAAAAGTGTTGCTGATTTGAGAGAGTTTTTTGTGATTCTCAAGCAATCAATGAAGATTCTTTATTATTGATTCTATTAATCGATTTGAACTGATGCTACTGACTGAGCGATAAATTCTTTAGCAATTACATGATCATATGTTCTCATTAATTCTATTAATTTCTTGATGTTGTTTTGTCTTTCAATGTCATCAATCATCAAATACACAAATTTCTTTATATTCATCTTGTTGTCAATTGAGTGATTTTGAATGAGTAATGATATCAGTATCATGTGATTAATGATTTTTTAAAGTAATGTTGAGATCATGTTTAAAAACTAATCAGAGTGCGTGCGTGACTAGAATGTTTGATTGATAAAGATAGTTATAACTAAAACTTTAAAAATACAGAAGAAAGAAAATATAAAAAACAAGAAGAATACACTTTATATAATAATTACTCAAATTAATGTTAGTCTCAAAGAAGACATGTTGAAACATAAGAAAGATGTTGATTCAAAAGATGTTTGCAACACAAAGAAATGTGTTTGTCATAGAAATTTCTTGATCACTCGTAACACAAAGAAGTGTGTTTATCTAGAAGATAATATAAGTTGATTAGAAGATGCTAAAGAAGAAAAAAGATGCTGAGTCATATCTGAGTCAAATCTGAGTCATATTTAGATCAGATCTCAACTAGATCGTTAACTAGCTTTAATCATTACGCAGAATACTCGCTAGCGTGCACTGCAAATTGATTAAAGCTTCAGTCTTGTTCAATCTTGATACGCTTCGTAACAGAATGAAAGTTTAATGACTTGTAAAATGTTTTAAATATGAAGAAGAATGAACATTTGTAATATAAAGCAGACAAGATAAACAAGATTTTAAGCAACAAGAAGAAATATGAAAGCTTTATGTGCAAGATGAGAAAGAAAATAATAAATTCATACATTTTTATGACATTGATTAAGTTGATTCATGAGAAACTGTCAGAATCATGTTTAAATGATACAATCAATAAAGATCAAAATTGATAGTGCTTGATCTTTAAAGATAGCTATAACTGAATATTAAGAATACAGAAGAAGATTAATACAAAAGCTTTTATTTATGTAATGTTCAAAGACTACGCTAGACTTGAAAAAGATGTGTTTATGACATGAAAAGAAAATGATGTAGATGAACAAGATGTTAATGAAAGAAAAGAATGTTGAGAAAGAAAAAGAATGTTAAGAAAGAAAAAGAGTGTTGAGTCATATCTGAGTTAAACCTGAGTTAAATCTAGATCAGATTTCGACTAAATCATTGACTAGTTTTAATCATTATGCAGAGTACTCGCTAGCGTGCATTACGAATTGATTAGAACTTTAGTCTTGTTCAGTCTTATTGATCTTGATATGCTTGTAACATTATTTTCTTCTTTGAAAATTCATGTTTGCATGAATGTAGTTCAATTGCTCACTTTTGTTGATAATTATTTCAATATTTAGCGCGATTTGCTTGAATATAGCTTATGAAATTCATTCAAAACTTTCTCTGAATTATTGAATTTTTCTTTATTAACATAGTATCATTTATTATCTTTATCTAGATCTTTTCATTTGACTTTGTACTGTATTCAATCTTGATAACGTCTGAAGTTCAATATATCATCTATCTTTCAATGTTCATTATCTTTAATAGTGATTGATTTGAGTGATTCTGAATATTGTTCTGATAGAGAGTCTTCTGAATACAATCATAGTAACTTCAAGCTGAACATTGAGTGTATATGCTTCATGCTTGTAAATAGACAAAGATGATAAAAAGTCTCAACTTTGACAATGATTGAGTAAAGATTTAGCTATTTATCTTTCAAATTCTTGCATGATCTTATGATTTTGACATTTCTGAAAGATAGTCAGATCTGATCATTTATCTTGTAAATGATGTCTCATTTATGTTTATTGATTTGAGCTTCAATGATCAGCTTAGTCTTTTTCAATTATTAATGATCGAAGTTCAATAACTCTTTCATTCAAATGACAATATCATTTGCTTTTCTAGCTTCAATTCATTCATGAGTGATTTTGTAATCAATTGTATTTGAATTGAAACTCATTTGAGAATGAAATTCTTTATTGAAGTAGAAAAAGATCATTGAGATGATCGAGAATGTATTGACATTGTCACTGAACTCAATCATAAATATTCATTTAACTCAATTGTTCTGCATGTAATTACAGTAAATTCTGAGTTCACGTTCAACATCTTGATTGACTCACTCTGTTTGATTATTGATCTCAGAATGATAAACAGTGAATAAACTAGCAATAATTCATAGTCGCTTACAAAGACTTTTTCACATGATGAATACAAATTGAGAGTCTCTATTTGAAACAATAAAACTGAGTAGATCGTGCAGTCGATAAACGTTTCATAGCATAATTCAGACTGTTTTTTCAACTGAGATGTCATCGTCTTTTCAATGACAGAAAACATAGTGACGTTCTTTGAAGAAATGACATATAAT
>JAABUT010001687.1_pt1 | contig 24174 bp, 23 predicted proteins | sample 5559281 | NCBI WGS metagenome assembly JAABUT01 (sample SAMN10711880, study PRJNA513359) | rock metagenome | isolation source: Antarctica rocks | place: Antarctica: Victoria Land, Ricker Hills nord | collected 2016-01-04
CATCCTCATCTACGAGCTGAGGAACATCAGAGCGTCATCGGCGTCCCGGACGGCCGCACCCCATTTTCCCGCCTCCACGGCGGCCAAGCGAAGCGGCCAGGATTCCTCATCTGTGAAGAGCCCGTTTAGGCCCACTATTGTCAAGGGGACGCGCCGGATCGGGTCCAGGTGGCTGAGTCCCCAAGCGCGTCGGAGGGTGCGACGCGGTCAAGCTTCCCCATGCGCCTTCAGGCCCTCACAACGGACCCAGTCACATCCAGACTCATGAGAGTGACGTAAAACAGATGCGTTGACGGGGACGCTCAACACCGCGCCGCGGCCCGGCTGGCTCCGGCTCTGCCCGCTCAGCTGATGACCTGTTGCCCGCTCGAGCCACACACAACGGCCGAGGAGTGCCACGGAATCTGAGTGACCAGCGCCTTAATACGCATCACGGATCGAGTTGGCCGCCAACATCCTGCGGAGCTTGGCCTCGATGATACTTGACCGGCTCCGCACGCTCGCTAGTTGCTACATACGCGACTGACACGGGGCACGTCAGGTGGGTCACTCTGGGCGGCGTGGGTCACGCCCACAGTGGGCGGCGTGCAAGACCTTCTCGTCCCACCGCGTTCGATGCGCCGGACGGCGCACAAACGATGGCGCGCGCAGGGTCCCGGGGCATTGGTCCCTCCAACCGACTCCTGTTGGCTACGTGATGCCGGCTCGACCCAGTGGGGTCGGCTCAGTCCGATGGACAGCATGGAGTGCGGCACCGACAATGCCACGCCGGTATGCAGGCATCCCAGTGTCGTCCGTTGACCTTCGCGTTCGGTGCGTGGCGCCGTCCGGTCCCTTGACCAGGCGTGCGATAAGTCGTGCGATAACTCTCGGTCAGCAGGGTAAATGTCCGGTTCTGGCGGTCATCCGAGATGTCGCACGACTTATCGCACGACCGCCTCCCGGCGACCGCCAGAACCGCAGGTCACAAGCCTGTGACCTGCGGTTTTGGGAGGTGGCCAGGGGCGGGGTCGAACCGCCGACCTTCCGATTTTCAGTTCGAGACGGGCCCGTCCGTGAGCGTCCGATGCCGCCGATACGTGCTGAGGGGCAGGGCAATACGGCCGTGGTCGACCGTGCGCGTTCGAGCTGCGGTTAGCAAATCGTTAGCAAGCAACGCGGCCGGTACGTCGCGTCGACATTGGGCCCCGACAAGGTGTGCCGTCCACGTGACCACCCCCTTCGGGGCCGGGAGCCGGCGATCGAAAGATCGGTGTCCACCCAGGCTTGGCGCTCGGCATGTGGACCGTGCCCATCCCCCAGCGTCCGGCCGAACACGCACGGACCCGATCGAAGGCCAAGCCATGAACGAGAAGCTCTTGTACAAGGTGTCCGAGGTGGCCGCGTTCCTCAGTCTGAGCAGGACCACGGTCTACGAGCTCGTCCGAAGCGGGGCCCTGCCGTCAGTGCGCATCGGCGGAGCGCGCAGGGTCCGCGGGGAGGACCTTGCCCGCTACGTGGACTCACTCGAGCGGGTCAGTGCCGGCGTAGGCGTCCCGTGAAGGCCGGCTCGCCAGCCCCCCCGGCGAAACTGCGCAACGGCATCATGCGGCGGGGTACGACCTGGTCGTACGTGATCCGAGTCACCGACAGCAGGGGAGTCAGCAAGCCTCGCTGGGTCGGTGGGTTTCCGACGGAGGCCGCTGCCAAACGCGCCCGTGACGAGGCCCGCATCGCGGCCAGCCGCGGGGACTTCGTCGATCGGACTACGACGACGGTGGAGGAGTACTTGCATGTGTGGCTGTCGGCGCACGCCCTGGAGGTCAAGCCTCGCACCCGAGCTGGCTACGCCCACCTGATCGACATCTATGTTGTTCCTCGGATCGGCCGCAGGCGTCTGCAGGCGCTGAAGCCGGCGGACCTGAGCGCCCTCTACCGTGAGCTGCTCGGGTCCGGGGGCAGCCAGGGGCAGCCATTATCCGCGAGAACGGTCGAGTACGTGCATGCGGTGCTGCGCAAGGCTTTTGCGGATGCCGTCCGCAACGACCAGCTGCTCACCAGCAACCCGGCTGAACGCGCCAAGCGGCCCCGGACACCCCATGCGCAGGCCGCCGCTATGTGGACCGCGGCCGAGCTTTCCGCGTTCTTGTCGACTACATCCCAGCATCGGCTCCACGCGTTCTTTCGTCTGGCCGCGTACACCGGTGCCCGGCGAGGCGAGTTGATGAACCTGCGGTGGGCCGATGTCCACCTCGGCGATGACCCCTGTGTCCGCTTGCGGGGGACCGTGTCGGTCATCAAGGGACGCCGAGTCGAGGGGAGTACCAAGGGTGGACGCGAGCGCACGGTCAGCATCGACCCGGGCACCGTGGCAGTGCTGGGGAACCATCGGCGGCGCCAAGAGGCTGAACGCCGGGCGGCCGGCGACTCTTGGGCCGACGGGGAGCACGTCTTCCGGCGGCAGCTCGGCGAGCCTCTGTTTCCGGACTCCCCAACGGCATTGATGGCCAAACTTCAGCGCCAGCACAACGAAGCTGCTCGGGCCGAGGATCGCGAACCTCTGCCAAGGATCCGGCTGCACGACCTACGTCACCTTCACGCTACGCTGCTGCTAAAGGCGGGGGTCCCAGTCCACGTGGTGGCGAACCGGCTTGGGCACGCAGATCCTGCGATCACGCTGCGGGTCTACGCACACGTTCTTGCGGACCAAGCCAGCGAGGCGGCGGGCGTCTTTGAGCGCGCTGTCGAGGTTGCCCCCGAGCACCGCTGGTGCTCGGACCCAGGTCACGACGCCGGCTTTGGCTTAACCGGGGATGAGGGCTCGCCAGCAGGGGGGTAGACGTGCTGGTGGCGCCGTCCGCGGACCTTTATGGTGCTCCGGATGCCGGACACGCCGATCCTCGACGCCCAGGCGCTGCGAAGCGCTCGACAGCGGGCCGGGTTGACTCAGCATGAGTTGGCTCGCCGGGTGGGCGTGGTGGGTGGTGATCGGGTGTCGAAGTGGGAGGTGGGCGGCGTCACTCCGCGCCTGGAGTTCCTGCTGCGGCTGGCCGACGTGTTGGGCGTCGCCCTCAGCGACCTAGTGGCGTCGGGCGAGGGTGGCGGGGATGTTGATCTTCGGCTGTTGCGGGTGCGAACCGGGCAGGCCCCCAGGTTGGTTGCCGCCTCGTTGAACGTGTCGCGTCGGACGCTAAGCCGTTGGGAGAGTGGGGATTTCAAGCGGATGCCCAGCCGGGCAACCCTGAGTAGCGCGGCCCGCCTGCTCGGGGTCGCAGCCGACGAGGTCGAGCGGGCGCTGCGCTCAAGTCAGGCCAACGTGCGTCGGGCCCCGCACACCGCTTTGGTGGAGACCGGAGTCAACATGGCGTCGCAGGACTAGTGCTTTTAGGCCAACATTGGCTTATCGTGACCACTCACGGGCGCTTCGTGGCCTTTCTCCTCAGAAGCGAGCAGACTCCAGGCGCGTGGCTCGTTGACGCTTCGCGACCTGTCTGGGCTGTGCCATCGCGCCGGAGGAGGCAGTGATGAGCCGTACCTGGCGAGAGAGCGACTTGAGTCCTGCCCGTGGGTGGTGCTGGGGCTGCCCGCCTGAGGTGCGCCGGGCGCGTATACCGGCGGGAGCCCGGTGGAGAGCCGCTCATCCTGACACTGCGGAGCTGACCTCGTGAGTGTGTCCGTCGAGGCAACGGTCGAGCCGACACCTGATCGTTGGGGTCGCCGAGCCAGCGGTGCCGCGGTTATGCCGGGTAGCGACGGGGTGAGTCCGCCGCCGAGGCTTCGCCGGCGGCCGGTGCTGGCGGCGGCATCTGCGGTGGCGGTGACGGTGGGTGCCCTGGGGTCGGCGTGGGCGTGGACCGTGAGCAGCGACGCCCAGCAGGTGGTGGCGGCCAGGTCCACGATCCAGCGCGGTGCGGTGATCGCACGCGGGGACCTGGTTGCCGTGCGGGTGGGGGTGGACCCGGCGTTGTCGCCGCTGCCGGCGTCGCGGCTGGAGAGCTTGGTGGGCCAGCGGGCGGCGATGGACGTGGCGGCTGGGTCGTTAGTGACGTCGTCCGAGGTGACTCGGTCGGTGCTTCCGGCGCGGGGTCTCTCATTGGTCGGTGTGGGTGTGACGGCCGCTTCGTTGCCGGGTACGCCGCTGGTGGCCGGTGACAGGGTCCGCATCGTGGCGACCCCGGCGCAGGTGGGTGACCCTGCGGGTTCGGCGGCTACAGGGGTTGTGCCGCAGACGATCGCGGCCACGGTGGTCAGTACCTCGCCGGGTGATGCGGGGCTGGGGACCGGCACGGTGGTCAGCGTGCAGGTGCCCTCGGCGCAGGCCGCGCAGCTGGCTGCGTGGTCCTCGACCGGCAAGGTCGCGATCGTGCTGGACTCTCGGGAGCGGTGAGCGGCGATGGCGCTGATCTGCTTGGTCTCGGCGTCGGGTTCGCCGGGGGTGACGACGACCGCGCTGGGGTTGGCGTTGACGTGGGGGCGCCCGGTGGTGCTGGTCGAGGCGGACCCCACTGGCGGTTCGGCGGTGATGGCTGGTTACCTGCGAGGGGGGGCGACCCCGCCGGACTCGTTGATCGACTTGGCGTTGGCGCACCGCGAAGGCCGGCTGGTGCCCGCGCTGGCGCAGGCCAGGGTCGCCCTGCCTGGGTCGACGGCCACCCTGGTTCCTGGCATCAGGTCCCATGAGCAGGCCCGCAGCCTGGTGTCGCTGTGGGAGCCGTTGACGGCGGTGTTGAAGGAGTTGGAGCGGACTGGGCAGGACGTCGTGGTCGACGCCGGCCGGTTGGGTTTGGCGGGTAGCCCCGCCCCGCTGGTCTACGGCGCGGACTTGGCGTTGCTGGTGGTGCGCTCGGATCTGGTGGCCCTGGCCGGGGCGCGGAGCTGGGCGCAGACACTGCGCGAGGAGTTCGACCGCTTCGGCGCGTCGACGTCCCTGGGGGTCGTGTTGGTGGGTGACGGTCAGCCCTACCGGGCGCGTGAGGTCGGCAAGGTTTTGCAGGTGCCGGTGCTGGCCTCGATCGGGTGGGACCCGCTGTTCGCGGCGGTGCTGTCCAAGGGCGCACCGCCGCCGAGCCCGTCCGGGGTGGGGCGGCTTCTGGTGCGCCTGAGTGGGCGTGACCCGTTGGAGGACTCGTCGCTGCTGCGTGGGATCCGTACTGCGCGGACCGCCGCGCAGGACACCGTGCGAGCCAACCGGGCCCGGTTGGCTGCCATCCCGGCAGGGCGGCAGCCGTGAGCAGCGAGCCGGTGACCCCCGGCGCGGGCGGCGTGCCCGCTCTCGTTGACCCGACGTCCTTGCCGCTGTTCGCGGCACCTGCCCCGCGCCCGGGCCGGGTGCGGGGGACCTTCTCGATGCGGCCGAACCCTTTGCCCGACGTCCCCGTGCGATGGGTCCCAGCTGCAAGCGTCCCCGGGCAGGTCCGCGCGGGTCGTGGTGGCGCAGCAGTCGATGACGGTGGGGCCGGTGCGGAAGGGGTCAGTGGGCACGTGTCGGCCCGGCGGATCGGGCGGGGCACGTTCGTGGGCCTGGACTGGGCTCTGGTGGCGGCGTTCCGCACGCAGGCGGCCGACCAGCTGAGCGCAGCGGTGGGCGCAGAGCGCGGTGGGTTCGATGTAACGGCGCAGCGGGAACGGGGCCGGGCCATCATCCTGGAGCTGTTGGAGAGCGAGGCGGCCGAGCGGGTCGCGGGTGGGCAGTCCGACTGGGGGCTGGGCACCCAGGACGCGATGGCAGTGGCCATCTATGACCAGCTGTTCGGGCTCGGGCGCCTGCAACCGCTGGTGGATGACGACGATATCGAGAACATCATCATCACCGGGTGTGACCAGGTCATGTTGGAGATGGTGGACGGGCGCCTGGTGCCGGGGCCACCGGTCGCTGAGTCCGACCAGGAGCTGATCGACTTCCTGGTTTTCTTGGGCAGCCGTTCGGAGGTCAACGCCCGGGCGTTCTCCGAGGCGCAGCCGCGGCTGCACATGCGCCTGGACGGGGGTTCTCGCCTGGCGGCGGCCGCGTGGGTGACCCCGCGCCCGTCGGTGGTCATCCGCCGGCACCGGCTGCGCCGGGTGAGTTTGGCCGACATGGTCGACCTGGGGGCGTTGAGTGAGGTCGCGGCCTCGTTCTTGGCGGCGGCGGTCAAGGCGGGTAAGACGATCGTGGTGGCCGGCAGCCAGGGGTCGGGTAAGACCACGCTGGTGCGTGCGTTGTGCGGGCAGATCCCCATGCATGAGGCGATCGGCACGTTCGAGACCGAGTACGAGCTGTTCTTGAACGAGATGCCCGACGTGCACCCGATGGTGCACGCGTGGGAGGCACGCCCGGGGTCGGGGGAGCGCGGGCCGGACGGTCGCCCGGTCGGGGAGTACACCCTGGCCCAGGCGCTGCACGACTCCCACCGGTTCAATCTGCTGCGGCAGATCGTCGGTGAGGTCCGCGGCGAGGAGGTGCTGGCGATGCTCAAGGCGATGCAGTCCAGCAACGGGTCGATCTCCACCACCCACGCCCCCACTGCGCAGGCCGCGATCGACAAGCTGGTGACCTGCGCCATGGAGGCCGGGAACCACGTCACCTACGAGTACGCGGTCCGGGCGATCGCCGCGGCGGTCAACATCGTCGTGCACGTGCACCTGGAGACCACCCCGCTGCCCGACGGCAGCGCGCAGCGGTCCCGGTGGGTCAGCGAGATCATCGTGGTCGAGCCCGGCGAGCAGGTCCGCGGCTACGCGGTCACCAGCGTGTTCGCCGCCCCGCCCGGCTCACCGGTTGCGGCACCGGGCGTGCTGCCCGACGACTACCGAGCACTGGAGTCGTTCGGGTTCGACGTGCGCGGCTTCTACGGCCAGCAGGCCGCGTCATGACTGCCCTGCTCCCGGCGGTGGCCGGCGCCCTGGTCGTGGCCGGGCTGATCGGACTGGTCGCCGGCCTGCGCCCGGTACCGGTGCGGGCGCCGGCACCGGTGCGTGGGCCGCGCCCGCACCCGTGGGCCTTGGGGCGGCTGGACCGGCGGACCCGGCTGCTGCTGGCCGCCGGGTCGGCGGCAGGTGTGCTGGTGGCTGTGCTGACCGGGTGGCTGGTCGCCGTCCTGGTGATGCCGGCCGCTGTGGCGGGTCTGCCGCTGCTGCTGGGCGCGCCCGGTGAGGCGGCCCACACCACCCGGCTGGAGGCGATGGAGGAGTGGACCCGCTCCCTTGCCGGGGTGCTGTCGGTCAGTGTGGGCCTGGAGCAGGCCCTGATCGCGACGCTGCGGTCCACCCCAGACCCGATCCGGGCGCAGGTCGGCGCGCTGGCGGCCCGGCTGCGGGCGCGGTGGTCCACCGAGGACGCCATCCGGGCCTTCGCCGACGACCTGGACGACGCGACCGGTGACCTGGTCGCGGCCTACCTGATCCTGGGCGCCCGTCGGCGCGGCGCGGGCCTGGCCAGCGTGCTGGAGTCGCTGGCCGAATCGGTCTCGGCCGACGTGCGAGCCCGCCGCGAGATCGAGGCCGACCGGGCCAAGCCCCGTAGCACCGCCCGCTGGGTCACCATCATCACCGTCACGTTCCTGGCGTTCTTGGCGTTGACCGGCGACTACGTACGCCCCTACGGCACCCCGGTCGGGCAGGTCCTGCTGGTCCTGCTGCTGGGTCTGTACGTGGCGACGTTGGTGTGGATGCGGCGGATGGCCACCGGCAAGCCGCTGCCGCGGTTCATCGGAGCCACCGCCAGGGCGGGCGCGCGATGAACGCGACCGGGCTGGTGCCAACAGGGTTGCAGCTGGCCCTTGCCTCCGGTGCCCTGGTCGGACTGGGGGTGGCCCTGGCGGTGTGGCAGCTGGCACCGGCCGAACCGGACCTGAGCGACGCGCTGAACCGGCTGGCGCCCGAGCACACCAAGCGGCGGCCCGTGGTTGGCGCCGGAACAGCAAGCAGCCGCGAACGGCTGGGGCTGTGGGCGATGCGCACCCTGCCGGCTGGGCTGTGGACCTCGACCCCGACCAAAGAGCTGGCGATCTTGCGGATCCCGCTATCCGCGTTCTACGGCCAGAAGGTGCTGGCCGCCCTACTCGGGCTGGTCATCCCGCCGATGTTGACCGTATTCTTCGCCGCCGTGGTCGGGCTGCGCGCGCCGGTGGTGGCGCCCGTGCTGGCCACCATCGGTTTTGCGGCGGTAATGTTCTTCCTGCCCGACTACAACGCCCGCGACGACGCGAAGAAGGCCCGCGCCGAGTTCGCCCGCGCCCTGGGCGCCTACATCGACCTGGTCGCCCTCGAACGCGGCGCCGGCTCGGCTACCCGCCAGGCCATGGAGAACGCGGCGCAGGTCGGTGACTCCTGGGCGTTCCGGCGGCTGGCCGAGGAGCTGGCCCGGTCCCGCTGGTCCGGGGTGCCGCCGTGGGAGGCGCTGCGCGCCTTGGCCCTAGAGCTCGGCGTGCCTGAGCTGGAGGACCTAGCCGACATCATGCGCCTGTCCGGGGAGCACACCGTGCAGATCTACGCGAACCTGCGCGCCCGCAGCGCCTCGATGCGCACCGCGATGCTGAACGCCGAGAAGGCCAAGGCCAACGAGGTCGGCGAACGCATGACGATCCCCTCCAGCCTGCTCGGGGTGGTCTTCCTGGTGATCTTGCTCGCCCCGGCGCTGCTGCGCCTGGTCGGGGGCACCTGATGACCGTGAAGCCAGGTACTACGCGCACCCCGCCCACCGGGCCCGCCCGGTTGCACCCACCTGTACCGACGGCCGCAGGGGCCGACCGGCAAACCCTTCCACGTAAGGAGCACAGCTGATGCCCTACATCGCAGCAACGTTGCACACCCTGGGGTTCCGCCTGGCCCAAGCCGTCGAGGCCAGGATCGGGGACCGCGAGAGAGGCTCATACACCACTGAGCAGGTAGCGATAACGGTCGGAGTGGTCGGCGTCGCCCTGGGCGCCGTCGTGGTGATCGGCAGGTACGTGACGACCAAGCTCGGACTGCTCAAGTGACGCCCAAGACCGGACTGCTCAGGCCGTGACCGCCCCGCCGACACGACTCGTGCTACTTCACCGACGGTCGGTGGTGGGGTATCACGAGCGTGGGTCGGCGTCGGTGCAGATGGTGATCATGCTCCCGGTCGTGCTGGCCGTGATGTTCCTGGGGATGCAGGGGGGCCTGTATTACCACGCCCGGACGGTGGCTATTGCTGCCGCTCAGTCCGGGGCCCGTGCCGCCGGCGCACAGGGCAGCACGGGCGCGCAGGGCGCCGCGGCCGCCGCTGATTTCGTCGCCTCCGCTGGCGGGTCCGGTGTCGTGACGGGCCTGCGCGTCAGCGTCTTGCGCACCGCCGCGATGGCTACCGTCACGGTCCGCGGTCAGGCGCTGAGCGTGATCGCCGGCTGGTCGCCCACGGTCACCCAGAGCGCGAGCGTGCCGGTGGAACGGATCACCCGATGACCCGCCACCTGGCCCGTCCCGGCCAGGCCGGATTCGGTTCTCAGGGCGCGGGCCGTGCTGGCGGCGCCGCGGTCGATGGTGGCTCGGCGGTCATCGAGACGGTGATCTTGGTCCCGGCGTTCATGCTGTTCGTGGGGCTGGTTGTCATGGGCGGGCGGTTGGCCGTCGCCGGCCAAGCCGTGCAGTCCGCGGCGACCGACGCGGCCCGCGCCGCCTCGATCGCCCGCACCCAGAGCCAGGCCCAGCAGGACGCCTCGAGCGCAGCGGCCAGGTCGCTGACCGATCAGGACTTGAGCTGCCGGGCTCAGCGGGTCAGCCTGGACACCACCGGATTCGCCAGTCCGGTCGGCACCCCCGCGTCGGTGAGCGCGACGGTCAGCTGCGTGGTGAAGGTGGCCGACCTGGCCCTGCCCGGGTTCCCGGGAACCCGCACGGTCACCGCGACGATGACCTCCCCACTCGACACCTACCGGGAGCGGTGAGACCGGTGAGGCCGGTGAGGACCCTGCCCGCACAAGGCCAGCGCCAGTACCGACGCGCCGGTTCCCCTGGCCCGCCCTGCTGGAGACGTCTGGTCGCGCAGGCGCGCGGGACTGGTGAGCGCGGGTCGATCACGGTGTTCATGGTGACCTCCGCGGTGAGCATGATCATGCTGGTCGGGCTGGCGGTGGACTTGGGCGGGCAGGTGTATGCCGCCCAGCGCGCCCAGGATGTCGCCGCTCAGGCCGCCCGCGCCGGCGGCCAACAGCTCAACCCCGGGACCGCGATCCGCGGACAGGGCGCCGTCGCCGACCCGGCCCGCGCCGTCGCCGCCGCTCACGCCTATCTGGCCGGCGCCCCCACCGTCCGCGGCACCGCCGCGATCACCGGCCCGAACACCATCACCGTGAACACCACCGGCACCTATCGCACCAAGTTCCTGGGCATCATCGGGATCACCGCGCTGACCGTCACCGGGCACGCCCAGGCGCATATCGTCCGCGCCGTGGGAGGTGTACCGCGATGAGACTGCGTGCCCGCATCGTCGGGCTGGCCGCCACGGTCCTGCTTTTGGCGATCGTGCTCGGGCTGCCCGCGCTCCTGCTCGCCCTGAGCGCTAACCCGGTCCCGCACCGCCTGCCTTCCTGGGAGCACCTGCGCTTCGCGCTGACCAGCCCCGACGACGGAACCCTGGCCCTGGGCGCCATCAAAGTCCTCGCCTGGGCTGCGTGGGTGTTCTTCACTGGGGCGGTCCTGCTTGACTTGGCCGCCCGGGCTCGCGGGCTGCACGTGCCGCGGCTACCCGGGCTGGCCCTGCCACAGGCAGCCGCCGGGAACCTCCTGACCGCCGCAGCCCTGCTGTTCGTCACCGCCCCCCTGGCCGTCCAAGGCGCGACCGCGGCCCCCACTCATGTCGTCTCGGTGTCCTCCGCCAGCACCGCGACCGCCGAGACGACCCCGACCACCGAGACGACCCCGACCACCGAGACGACCCCGACCACCGAGACGACCCCGACCACCGGCACGGTCCCGGCTGCGGCGGCCAACGCGAGGCCACCCGCAACCGCGGCGCCGGCACCAGCAACACTCCGGGCTCCGGCTGCTCACCCGACGCCCCACCCCCAGCACACGGTCCGGCGTGGGCAGACGCTGTGGTCGATCGCCGAGACGCAGCTGGGGTCCGGCCGCCGGTGGGAAGAGGTCCTGGCCCTGAACACCGACGCGCTCGGTGTCCGCCCAGACTTCCTGCCCGTCGGGCTCGTCCTGGCCCTACCCACCGACGCCGCCACCTCCAGGACCGCCCCTACTTGTGAGGAGGACCAGCACACGGTCACCGTCCACCAGGGGGACACCCTCAGCGGCATCACCCAGCACGAGCTCGGCGACGCCGACCGCTACCCCGAGATCTTCGACGCCTCCACCGCGACCACCCAACCCGACGGCGCCCACCTCAGCGACCCGGACCACATCGAGCCCGGCTGGACGATCACTGTCCCTCACACCCATCCCCTACCAGGCCCTGCCCCGGCCAACACCCCACCCGCCGCCGGGCAGACATCTACTGCCGCACCGAGCACAACCCCAGCACCCACCGCAGCGCCAGCCCCGAGGACGGCGACGGGACCCAGGACTGCGTCGGCGAAGCTCGCACCACCGGAGACCTCGGCGGCCACGCTGTCGCCGCCGGCCGTCCCACCCACGACGCCCCGAAAGACTCTGCGCGTCCGCACGACCGCGCCTCCTAACGCTAAGACCCACCCCACGCCGGCCCCGGTGGCCGCACCGCCGTCATCGGGCCACGCAGCGCCGTGGATGCTGGGCGGGCTGACCGGTGCCGGCGCCGTCCTGGCCGGGTCGATGCTGATGCTGCTGCGCCGACGCCGCGCCAACCAGTTCCGGTCCCGTCGACCAGGGCGCACGATCACCGCACCCGAGGCGCTGCTGGCACCGGTGGAGAAGACCGTCACCGTCGTCGGGTCCACCAGCGCCCCCACCGTGGTCTACATGGACCAGGTGCTGGGGCGCCTGGCCGCCCGTGCCACCCGAGACGGCCTGCCCATGCCTTCGGTCGCGGCCGTGCAGCTGACCGACACCGACCTGGTCCTGCACCTGAGCGAGCCGACCCCGATGCCGCACCCGTGGTCGGGCACCACTGACCAGGTGCACTGGTCCCTACCCACCGGCTGTGACCTCGACCAGGTCGGCCCGAAGGTCCCGGACCAGCCCGCCTCGTACCCGATGCTGGTGACGATCGGCGCCGACGACGCCGACAGCATGTGGCTGCTCAACCTCGAGGACCTCGACGTCACCCTCACCGGCGACCCAACCTACGCGACCGACTTCGCCCGCTACCTGGTCGCTGAGATCGCCTGCAACCCGTGGTCTGCCATGGTCACCGTCGACTGCGTCGGCGTCGCTCACGAGGTCGGGCCGATGAACCCCGAACGCATCCGCGTACTCCACCACCCGCCAACGGTCACCGCTCGGACGGCCGGTCCCGACCACCCGACCGGTACCGACGGTGGCGGTGGTGTCGAGGCGGTGGCGGGCGACGTCCTCACAGACGCCGTCGCCACCATCGACCGGCTGCGTGACCTCGACGTCGTCGACGTGGTGCTGGCCCGGGCCCGCCAGGCCGGCGACGACGCCTGGTCCGCCCGGCTGCTAATCACCGACGCCGCACACGCCGACCAGCCCACCATCCGCCAACTGCGTGACCTGGTCTCCCAGCACGCTGGCCACACCGCAACAGCCGTGGTCACCAATGGCGGTCACCCCAGCACCGCCGGTGTAGTCCTGCACCTGTCCGACACCGGGCGGGTCACCATGCCCGCCTCCGGACTGGACCTGGTCGCGGTCGGTCTGACCAGTGACGAGGCGCAAGGCTGCGCAGCCCTGCTAGCCCAAAGCGAGGACCTCCAGGACTCCCCCGTCCCGGTCGACCAGGACGCCCAACACGGGTGGCGAGCGCTGACCGACCATGCCGGGGCACTGCGCGAGGAACACACCCTGCCCCGCGACACCGACGTGGAGACCCTCGACCAGCCGGCCTGCAGGGTCCTGGGCGCACCCGAACACGAGTACGTCAAAACGGCCGCGACCACACGTGCGGACCTGCAAGCCCTCGCCCCGGTCGTGCCCGACAGCGTCCGCGCCCAGGTCGAGGACGCCGACCCCACCCTGGACGACGACGTCGCGGCCTGGTCCTCCGACAGCTGCCCCCTACCCCGACTGACCCTGCTCGGCCCGGTCGGTGCCCGCACCCGCGGTGTCCCGGTGACCAAGCGCAAGCCGTACTGGACGGAGATGCTCGCCTACCTGGCAACCCGCCCGCACGGGGCCACCCCCGAGGAGCTTGCGGACGCGTTCGACGTCAACCCCGCCAAGGTTCGCGAGTACGCGCGGACCGTCCGAGAGTGGCTCGGCACTAACCCCCGCACCGGCGGCCGGCACCTGCCCGACGCCCGAGAAGCCCCCGCAGCCCAGGCCCGAGGGGTCGGGGTCTACCAAGTCCTCGACGTCCTCGTCGACGTCGACCTGTTCCGGCGCCTTCGAGCCCGCGGGCAGGCCCGCGGCCCCGCAGGCATCGCCGACCTCCGCACCGCACTGCGGCTGGTCCAAGGACGTCCCTTCGACAAGCTCCGCCCCGGCGGCTGGGCTTGGCTGTCCGAAGGCGACCGCCTGGACCAGCACATGACCTGCGCCATCGTCGACGTCGCCCACATCCTGACCACCCACGCCATCCAGACCGGCAACCTCCAACTGGCAAGGCTCGCCGCCGAGACCGCCCGCCTCGCCGCCCCCGACGAGGAGATCCCCCGCCTGGACCTAGCAGCCGTGGCAGCAGCCGAGGGAAACCACAACGAAGCCAGGCGCATCGCCCGAGACGAGATCGCTAACCGCACCGACGACGCCGGCCCCCCACGCGAGCTGACCGAACGCACCGAAAGCATCCTCGACAACCACGACTGGCTCAACGGTGGCAAAGTCGCCAGCTAGCGAAGGAGCAACACCCATGACAAGGCGCACCCCCAACATCGTCGCCGGCGTCCTCCTCAGCGCCCTGGCCATAACCGTCACCGCCTGCGTGCCAGACAACGTCAAGGCCAGCCCCACAGAGACACCGTCAACCCCCTCGACCTCGCCCTCGACGCCAAGCAGCACCTCAGCAACCCCCACTGAATCGCCAGAACAGAAGGACGCCCACGCCGCACAGCAAGCAGTCGTTGCTTTCATGACGACTGTCGATGGACTCGAGAGCGACCAAAGGCTGAGCCTTTCGAAACTGACGTCTGTCTCACGAGATGAGAGCGCAACCGTCCGACGCCAGTTGGTGTCCCGTCATAGGATGCTGCAGCTGAACCAACTCGGAACCACCGTGATCGAACAGAAAGGCGTTGACAAGGCGCCCAAGGGTCGGTGGCAGGTGTCCGCCTGCCTCGACGTGACGAAAGTCAACCTGGTCGATAAGGCGGGAAAGTCGGTAGTTAAACCAGGTCGACCGAATCGGGTCCAGTACCAATATCTAGTCGAGAAGGATGCACAGAAATTCTACGTCATCAGGGACGTTGCGGTCGGAACATGCTGACGCGCCGCCGGACCCTGAGCCTGTCACTGGCCCTCGCGATAGCCCTTGCCACAGCCTCCCCCGCAGTGCGAGCTATTGCTGCCAGTCCGGTTACGTGTCCCCCGGGTCAGGTGTACGACAGTGCCCAGGGCATGTGTGTGATCGTCGTGACCGCTCCTGGAGGTGGTGGTAGCGGCGGTGGGAGTGGCAGCAGTAAAGGTGGGAACGGCGGCGTGTCCGCCTTGACGGCGAAATGCCTCTGGGCGGCCAAGGAGATCACTTGTAGTGATCCAGCGCAGGGGTATTGGAGTAATGCGTGGTTGTGCTATATCTCCCATGCGCCAGGTGCGTTCTCGCCGACTGATCCAGCTTGGGAGGGGCACTATCCCCAAGGCGGAATTTACTTGTGTTACAACCCTTTCGTAACTGGTGGAAACCGCGCTTACACGTTCTGGTCGGCGAGCCCGCCCGTAGGCCCGGCCGCGCCTCCCGATCCCGGGGTCCTTGCGCAGCGAGGGATCGCACTCATGAACCTGCGGGCGGTGACGATCGGGATCGTCCCGGAGGACCGCCCGGGCCGGGTTGGGATCATCGGGATGCCGACGTGGATGTGGGCGGTTACCCCGTCCGCAGCGACTTTGGGTCCGGTCACGAGGTCGGCCTCAGCCGGTGGCTTCACCGTGACTGCGACGGCCAAGGTGATCAAGGTCGTGTGGAGCATGGGTGATGGCGAGTCGGTCACCTGCATCGGGCCTGGTACGCCGTACGCCGACAGCTACGGCAAGTCGTCGTCCCCGACGTGCGGGCACACCTACACGCGCGCCGGTAAGTACGCGGTCACGGCGAGGTCTTTCTGGACGGTCACCTGGGCCGGTGTCGGCCAGACCGGGACGATCCCGCTCGAGTTCAGTCGGACGACGTCGATCACCATGGGCGAGGTGCAGGTACTGACTCAGTGAGCCGCTGAAGTCGAGATCGGGGTGCCGGTCGGCGACCGCAGAGCACGGCTTTGGCTGCCACTGAGGCGCTGGTCATAGCTGTCGGGTGATGAACTCGGCCATACGGGGAACGGTGAACCCGATCTGGCCGTGCTCGGGTGCGTAGATCAGGGCCTTTTTTATCAGCGCGTCCCTGGCGGGTCCGAGCGCGGTGGGTCTCGTCGAGTCGTCTTGCCACGGTGGAGGACGAGTTTGGTCCGGCACCGTCCTCGGCCATCGCTTGCAGTTAGGTGCGCTGTTGGGGTGTTGTCCGCTCCCACCTGGAGCGTTAAAAGCCGCGGTCGAGGTGCGCCGGTCCGACGGCCGCGCCGACCCGGGCGTCATCGAGGCGCAGGCGGTCCTGTTCGGCCGTGTTCCAGGTGGCCTGGCCGTACTCCTGCAGGAAGTAGGGGGCCCGGCGGTTTCAGCGACGACGAGTGCGACGGCCGCCGGGTCCCAGGTGACCCCTTCCTGATCGGCCGGTGAGGTCAGCGCCTCGCGGGCCGCGTCGTCGTCGAGCTCGCCGATCAGGTGGTAGCTAAAGAGCCGCTCGGAGTAGGACTTGGCCACGGACAGCACCCGGGGCAGCGAGGAGAGGCCGGCGAGCGCGATCAGGAGCGGCCATCCCTTCTGACCGGCTTGGTGGCTGAGCGCGCACAGGGCTGTGAGCTCGTTGTGGCTGAGGTCTTTGGGCCTCGTCGACGAGGGGCGAGACCGGTGCCGGTTTCGGCCGCGGCCGCGGATGGGTCCCGGCCGAGTTGGGTCAGACCGAATTCGAGGTTGCCTGTGTTCGCCCCGAACTCGGGTTGGTCGCTGAGGTCGACCCGAGTGACCAACCTACATCTGCGACCTGGTCGACGAGCTGGGCTACAGCTGAATCAACCTTGGGCGCAGCGCCCAGCCGGACCCCCGGCCGGAGTGACCGCCAGGCGGGCCGCCTGTGGATAGGCCCGGCGGCCGAACCTGGCACCTGGCTAGGGTCGCCGGCATGCCCGTCGAGTCCGAGCCCACCTCACCGCGGTTCCTGACACTGCAGCAGGTGGCCGACGAGCTCAACGTCTCCCACAGCCAGGTCTACTGGTTGGTGCGTGACAAGTCGATCACCGCGGTGAAGATCGGCGGCCGCGGTCAGTGGCGCGTCGAGCGGTCCCAGCTAGAGGCGTACATCCGTCGCCTGTACGCCGAGGCTCAGACCCGTGAGGTCGACGATCTACCCCAGGGCGACGGCGCTGGCGACTGAACACCGGCCACGACTCGGTTCGGCCGAGGAACGCCTGTGCTGACCCGCTCGCCCCGAGACCACCTGGTCGCGGGGCGCAAAGGCGTAGGCGGCGAGCATGGTGTCCGCGCCCACCAACTCGGCGGCGTGCTCGTCGTACAACCGCGTCCCGGCCGCCGCCGCGTTCAAGGGGTGCGATGGGTCGTCGGCGTAGATCAGGACCGCCCCCCGGCCATGGCTCTCCTGCCTCCTTTTCGGGATCTGCGGTTCCCGCTCCCCCCACGCCGGACGGCGTCAGTTGGCTTGCGGGCTGCGGCGACATAGGTGGCCGGCAGGTGCGCCGCGCCAGGTAGCCCCGGGTACATGCTCGCGAGTGCGTGCTCCTGCAAGTGCACGACAACGAGCCCCGCGGCGAGCAGGGCGGTGACCACCGCGCCGATGCTCCACACGAATGACGTCGACGGCGGGGGCCTCCCGCCGAGCTGCCTCACGACCTCGGGCTGCTTGAGGACGTCGGCGCCGTCCCGCCAGCCTTGGTCGACGTAGCTGCGGGAGACGCGCAGCCTGCTGTCGTCGACGCTGAGCACCTCCCACAGCGGGTGGTGCTCGGCGATGACCAGCCGCCCGCCCGGGGCTAGGCGCTGGGCCATGTCGTGCACCCAGGGCCCGAGGTCGGGCACCCAGCACAGACCGCCCCACGAGATGTAGATGACGTCGAACCCGCGCACGTCCTCGGGCAGGTCCGTCATGTCCGCGACGCGGAAGTCGACCTCGACGCCGAGCGCGCCCGCCTTCGCGAGCCCGGTGGCCACGTGGCTCGGCGCGATGTCGACTGCCGTCGCCTCGGCGCCCATCAGAGCGAGCTGGAGCGCCTCGTCGCCGACCGAGGCGGCCACCTGGAGGCACCGTCGTCCGTCGACGTTACCGAGCGCAGCCAGCTCGTCGGCGCTGATGACGTCCATGGCGCGCACGTCCTCGACCGTCGCGCCGGGCCGGTGCGGAGCCAAGGACTCCCAGTAGGCGGCGTTGGTCGCGACGACGTCCGGCATGCCGAGGACTGTAGGCGCGACGGGCGGGACTGCGGGTCCGTGCAGGCGCAGACCCGGCTGCGCATCAGCGAGACCAAGACGGGCCAACCCACCACGCCGGCTCAGCAGGCGGCTGCGGACCGGCGCCGCGGCGCACCGCTGAGGTGCCTTTGGGTGTCGAGCTTGACCGTGAAGCTGGAGAAGGTCCTGTAGTGCCCGCTTGATGCGGTGAGCTTGCGCGGTGCGCGGTGCTCGGGCGCTGGGCCTGTCCGCGAACGACAGTGCCGGCCGACCGCGGCGTTTCAAAGGACGACGTCCTGAGGTCCGCCAGGCCTGCAAGCAGGTGTCGCGGCCGCCTGGCAGCCCCCTTGACCCCAGTCGATGGGGCCGAGCCGGTCGACGGTCGACGGTCGACAGCCAGGTCGGCGGGCGACGTGCCAAGCAGCCAGGTCGGCGGTGTGGTTGGGTCCGAAGCGTCGCTCGGCGCGGTCGCCACGAGCCGCGCCGTTGATGCGCCGGCACCCGGTCGCAGCTGCCTCGTCGTCGCGTTCGCCCGGGGGCTCGTGCGTGACGTCCAGGTGGTCGTGCTCGAGGAGGCGACCAAGGAGAGCGAGCTCACGAGTCGGCCTGAGCGCGTCGGCTAGCCATGCCCATCACCATGCCCTGCCCGTGTTGTTGGGGGACGTGCGCCGACCTGCGGGAACGGTGCCTGCAGGTGCTCGTCCCTCCCGTGTCCCCCTGCAACGGGGGGGACGGATCGGGGTGCGTATGAGCGGGACCTTCTCGCTATGTCACACGGCGAAAGGAAGTCGCGATGAGCGTTGCTACCCAACTGGGAATAGATGACCCCGGAACCCACCTGCTCGGCCTGGCTTGCACCCGGTGGCCCGGCTGGGTGCAGGAGTCCCCGGCGCTGGGGGTGGTGGGGGACCTGCTCGAGCTGCGGGACTGGACGGGTCCAGCCCCGCGGGCTGCGGTCGACGAGGTGTTGCTGGAGCTGGCTCGGCTGGCTTCACCGGCCGGAGCGGACGACGTCGCGGCGGCGGGGGCTTTGGCCTGGCTGCTGGTGCCGGGGGCCGGCGTGATCGCGCACCGGCTGCGGACCCTGACTCCGCGCATCGACCAGGTGGTAGCGGCGCAGCTGTGGGTGGAAGTGCGGACCTTCCCGTGGCAGCGGGGGTGGAAGGTCGCCGCGAACATCTTGATGAACACCCGCAAGGGGGTGCTGCGCGACCTCGGGGTGGGTGAGCATCTACGGCGCAGCGACCCCACCTGGTTTCGAGCGGTCCATCTGGAGCCGAGTGACCGGCTGTGGGGGCGGGTCGAGCGTGACGCCGCCGCCGAGGAGGAGCCCGCCGCGCGTGAGCTCGTCGAGGTCCTGGCCTGGGCGGTCCACGCCGGCCTCGTGGCGGCTGCCGACGCCCGGCTGCTGGTGCGCCTGGCCGAGGAGGCTGACCGGCTCGGCGCCCCCCGGGTGGGCCGAGGCCGGCAGGGCCTGATGCACCCGGCGGCCTCAGAGGTGGTCGGCCGTGAGTGGGGGGTGTCGGCGCGCACCGTGCGCCGGCGGGCACAGCACAGCCTCGACGCGCTCAGCGGCGCCTGCGCGAAGTCACGGATCCCAGCGTGACCACCAGCACCCGGCGTGCGGCTTTGGGCCGGTGAGGTGATGACAGTGTCCGAGGACAAGCAGGCGGCCGAGGCCGCGGATCTGCAGGCCGCCGTTGACGGCGAGGCTGCAGCGACAGCGGGCATTGCCGGATGCGTGGCCCGGATGCACCGGGCGCAGGCGGCCAAGGTCGCCTTAGCGGGCCTGTCCGCGTCCGACCTGCGGCAGGTCCTGGCCTCACGCCGCCGCGTCCTGGGCGGAGAGCGCCGGTGACCGCCCCCCAAGCCGGGACGGTCGTCGGAGTTGAGGAGCTGCGCCGAGCTTGGCGCGCGGTACAGGACGGCGACTTCCGCAGCAGCCTCACCAGGCGTACCAGCTCGGCAGGGCATGCGAGGGACTCGGGGCACACGCGGTCCACGGGCGGGGGACCGGCGCCCGGCGTGGGCTGGGTGCCGGTGGGGCCGGTGGTGGTGGTGGTGGGATGCGCAGGCTCGGTCGGGGCGACCACGACGGCACTGGCGGTCGCGACTGCGGCCGGCGCCGCCCGGGTCGTGGAGTGCTGCACCCTGACGGCGTCGGGTCTGGTGGCCGCCTCCACCGGTGAGCTGGGCCGGCACCGGTCGGGTTGGAATCAGGGCCACCGCGACCAGGTGCTGCTCGAGCGCACCGACCGGCTACTGGTCGGGGTCGAGGAGGTGCCGGTCCCGGCCGGGGTGGACGGCCGGTTTGACCTGACCGTCGTCGACGTCGGATGGGACCCGGCCACCGCACTGGGGACCCGGTCATGGATCGCAGACCTGTTGCGTGACGGCGCCCCAGTGGTCGCTGTGGCGGCCCCCACCATCCCGGGGTTGCGGCGCCTGGAGGGCACCCTGGCCCTACTGCCCGCCTGCCGGGTCGTTGCCGCTGTCCGCGGCCCCTGCCCAGGTCTTGGGCTCAGTCCTGGTCGTGGGCTCCGTGTTGGTCGTGGTCTGCGTCGTGGTCGCTGGCTAAAGGGTGTGGAGCACACCGCTGGCCCATTGACCCGTGACCTGATCCGCCGTGGAGGCCTGGTCGAGGTCCCGCACGACGCGGGCCTGGCCGTGCGTGGCCTGACTTCTGCCCCGCTACCGGCCGCAGTGCTGGCCGCTGGTGCCCACCTGTATCGGCTGACCCAGCCGGCCAACCTGAAGGGGAACCCCTCATGAACAGCTCCATCGCCGCCGCCGGCCAGGTGGCGGCACTGGTCACCAAGACCTGCCCGATCGCCCCGCCGGGCGCCCAGGGGTACGCCGACACCTTGACCGGGTACGTCCTGTGGGGGGTGCTGGCCATGTTCGGTGCCGGTGTCGCGATCTCGATCGGCTCGATCGTGGGTGGGCGGATCCTGTCGATGCCGCACGCCTCCAAGGCGGGGGTCGCCGGGCTCGCGATGATCTTCGTCGCGGCGATCGCCTACATGGTGGTGCCAGCAATGATCGCCGGGATCACCAAGTCGGGGTGCGTGTGATGACCGCGACAGCCCCGCCCCCCGCTGCCTCGTCCAACACCGCCGGGTGGGGCCGGCGGCGACTGCTGGCCACGCTGGGCGCCGCGCTGGGCGTCGCCGCGGCGTTGGTGTGCGGGTTGGGCTACGCGGTGTACGCCGCGGTGACCGCGACGTCGGGCTCACCGCACCCGGCGCTGGCCCGCCCGGCCGCGCCGGCAGTCCTCGCGGGTGGACCGGGGTCGGGTCGCGCGCACCAGGACGCCGTCGCTTCCGCTCCGATGCTGGCCGTGGCCCCGGGCGACGCGCGTTGGGGCGCCCCGGCGCCGGTCGCCGCACGGACCATCACCATCCCGGCCGCGACCCGGGCCGGGCCGGGCGGGGTACCGACCGGGTTCGCGCGCACCCCGCAAGGAGCGGTCGGCCAGCTCGCCGCGATCGAGACCACCGTGCTGGCGGGCATGTCGATTCCGCTGGCGGGCGAGGTGTACGCCCGGTGGGCGATGCCGGGCGGGGTGGGGGTGGCCTCCTGGGAGCTGACCCGCAACGTGCAGGCGTACCTGGGCAGCAGCGGCGTCCAGGCAGCGGCGGCCGCGACGTCGGTGAGCGTGACGTCGGTGACCGCCACCCCGGTCGGTGCGCAGGTCAAGGGCACCGACGGGCCGGACTGGGTGTTGGCCTGTGTCCTGCTGGACGTGCGCGCGGTGGTCACGACCGACGCCCGGGTCGGGTACGGGTACTGCGAACGCATGCAATGGGTCCACGGCACCGGCGGCACCGACAGGGCTGGCGGCACCGACAGGGCTGGCGGAGCCGGCTGGACTAACGGAGCCGGCTGGACTAACGGAGTTGGCGGGACTAACGGAGCCGGCTGGACTAACGGAGTTGGCGGGACTGAGGGGGTCGATGGTGGCCGGTGGATGGTCGGGCCCGGGGCGCCGCCGGCGCGGGCCCCGTCGACCTGGCCGGGCACCGAGCTCGCCGCCCGGGCTGGGTGGCGGACCTGGGCCGACCCTGGGCAGGGCTGAGCGTCATGCCGGGCGAGCCAACCTGGTCGGACCACCTCAACCCCTTCACCTACCTGGGCAACGCCGCCGGCAAGGTGGCCGCCGACGCGTGGACCGCGGTGATGCTCGCCGTGTGGAACACCGGCTTGTGGCTGCTGCGGCTGGTCTTGACCTTCGAGGAGGCCTTCTTGACCCCGGACCTGTCCGAGGCAGGTCCGGGCCGGGTGCTGTACCAGACGACGTTGTGGGTGGCCGGCAGCCTGGTGGTGCTGATGGTCATGGTCCAGCTGTGCCTGGCCGCCGCCCGCCGCGACGGTAGGAGCCTGGCCAGGGTGCTGATCGGCACCGGCCAGTTCGTGATGGTCTGGGGTGTGTGGGTCGTCTACGCGGTGGCCGTGCTCGCCGCGTGCGGCGGCCTGAACCTCGCGCTCATGCGGTCCCTGCTGCACGTCGACAGCTGGGCCGGGTTCGAGCCTTGGGCGGGGTTCTCCACCCAGGACATCACCGACGGCACCATCGCCACCGTGCTGGGGATCCTAGGCCTGCTGGTGATCCTGGCCGCCATCGGGCACGCCCTGGTGATGCTGACCCGCGCGGGCGCGATGATGGTGCTGTCCGCGACCGCGTCCATCGCGGCCGCCGGCCTGGTCTCCGACGTCGGCCGGACCTGGTTCTGGAAGTCGCTGCGCTGGTTCCACGCCGCCGCGCTGACCCCGGTCGTGATGGTCCTGATCCTGGGCGTCGGGGTGCAGATGACCTCAGGGGTGGCCACCGGCTTCACGGACTCACTGCAGGACGCCATCGGGACCGCCGTGCCCGGGGTCCTGCTCATCCTCATCAGCTGCCTCGCGCCGCTGGCCCTGTTCAAGCTGCTGGCCTTTGTCGAACCGGGCACCTCCTCAGGGGCGGCCCTGCGCCAAGGGATCGCCACCAACGGCGGCATCCACGGCGTGTTCGCCGGGGCGACCGGTGGCGGTGGCGGTGGCGGTGGCGGCACCAGTACCTCGGACGCGGCGTCCAGGACGGACAGCAACGGCAAGTCCGCGGGCGAGAGCGCCGGAGAGGATTCGACCGCCCAGAGGTTCACCCAGAAGGCCAGCGGGCTCAAAGGCGCCCTGGGGGTGGCCGGGCAGTCCGTCGGCACCGCCGTGGGCGTGATGTCCAGCGTCGGCGCCAAGGGCGCCTCGATCGGCGCGGACCTGACCAACCAGATGGGAGTCGGTCACAACAGCTACCAACCCGACTTCGCCGGCACCAGGTCCAAAGGGTCCAGGTCAGGGTCGGGGTCTGCCTCGGCAGGTGGGCAGCGCGACGGCGGCCCAGGCCCCCGCGACGGTGACAACCCCGACATCAACGGCGCCGGCGCCGGCACCGATCAAGGCCCCGACCCTGCCACCGCCGACGCCGCTGACCCCGCGACCGGCGGCGCTGCGCCGAGCTGGACACCGCCGGCGCCCCCACGCCCCGCACCGGGCGGGCGAGGAGCGCAACCGGGACCCGCAGGACCAGGCGGTGAGGGGACCGGCGGCAGGGGGCCTGCCGGTGGGCCCGGTGGTGCTGGGCCCGGTGGTGCAGGGCCGGGCGGCGGTGGACCTGGTGGTGGCTCTGGTGGTGTGGGCTCGGCCGGTGGGGCTGAGGCCGGTGCGGCCGCCGTCCCTGTCGTACCGGTCTAGGGCGTCTTCACCTCGACGTCATCTGACCTGAGCAGGCCGCATCGGCTGACCCCATCCACGTAACGGTTGTGCAGCAAAGACGGGAGAGCGCCATGGCGGTCGTCTACGACGACTACAGCCGGGCCCGGATCGGCTGGTTCTTCGGGCTGACCGGGTGGCAGTTAAGCATCCTGGCCGTGGGCACCGTGCCGGCGTTGTGGTGCGTGCAGGCGCGGGCCTGGTCCTCGGCGCTGGTGTTCGCGGTGTCGTGGGGGGCGCTGTGGCTGGTGACGGTTACACCGGTACGGGGCCGCTCGGCGACCGGGTGGCTGATCGCGTCGGTCGCGTTCACCCTGGGCGGGGTGCTGGGCTGGACCAGGTTCCGGGCCCACGTCACCCGCGGGCGCTCCAGTGAGCAGGATGGTGTGGACCTGCCCGGTGTCCTGCACGGGGTGCAGATCCACGACGGGCCCCCGCACGGGCCGTCACTGGCCCGGGTGGCGGTTATCCAGGACCACGCCGTGCGCACCTGGGCGGTGACCGCCGCGGTGGTGCACCCGGGGATCGGGATGGCCGAGGGTACCGAACGCGCCCGGCAGGGCCGGGGCCTGGCAGACCTGCTGGACCTGGTCGAGCGCACTGGGCTGGCCGACGAGCTGGTGTTCGTGGTCCGCACCGTCCCCGAGGACGGCGCCGAACGCGACCAGTGGCTGTCCAGGCACCGCAGCCCGCACGGGCCCGCGGCCGCCCGGGTCATCAACCAGGACCTGCAGGCGGCGTTGAGCGGGG
>JAABUT010001688.1_pt1 | contig 24151 bp, 24 predicted proteins | sample 5559281 | NCBI WGS metagenome assembly JAABUT01 (sample SAMN10711880, study PRJNA513359) | rock metagenome | isolation source: Antarctica rocks | place: Antarctica: Victoria Land, Ricker Hills nord | collected 2016-01-04
GCCCTGCTCCCTACGCCGGTACGAACCGGATCAGGTGACGGGTCTGCGGGCTATCCGCACTCTCAGCGCCGTTCGGCGCTCCCCGGGGGTCTTTCCCAACAATACCCCGTCGCACGGCAATCCCGTCTCGCGGCGGCGCACCGACCCTTCATCGAGCCAGGAACCTTCGTCCAACACAGAGACCCAGCGACGCGCCAGTGCCCGGTAGACCATCGTCCAACGGCACCGGTAGGTCAGCACCAGCGGTAGTTTCACGATCATGGGCACGTGGTGTGTGGGGGCTTCCGGGGTCTTGTCCCTGCCCTCCGGCCGACTCGTGCGCGGCCGTGGGCTGCGCCGGCCGCAACCGCAATCGGACGGGGCCCTACCCGAGTTCGCGGTGTACCTGCTCAACACGCGACCAGACCCCCCGCCATGGGAAGTCCGGTGGGTCCGCTGGCCGGACTTCCGGCTGCCCACGGACCACCAGGACGCTCAAGCTGCGCTGCGCGAGGCGTGGCGCCGCGCGACGAACGAGCGGGTGGAGCTCGCCTGCGGCGGGGGCCGTGGCAGGACCGGCACCGCGCTGGCTTGCCTGGCGGTGCTGGACGGCATTCCGCCTGCCGAGGCGGTCGCCTATGTGCGCGAGCTCTATGACCCGCGGGCCGTTGAGACGCCCTGGCAGCGCCGCTACGTCGCCCGCTTCACTGCGTCGGCGGCGTACCGGTAGCCGATGGTTGACCGGACGCATAGCTACCAGGCTGGTCTGAGGCGGCCCGGTTCGGCGAGAGTTCCCAGCGCTTGAGTGAATGCCGCGAACACTGGCGCGGGCAGACTGGTGCGCCATCCACCCACGGCGTCGGCGGCGGATTGCTCGGCTGCGGCGGTGCAGGCGTGGCCGCGGTCGGTGAGCACGAGCAGCTGAGCTCGACCGTCGCACGGATCGGGTCGGCGGGTGAGGTAGCCATGGCTGGCGAGATGGTCAACCAGTTGAGCAGCCGCTTGCTTGGTGATTCCGAGCGCCCCGGCGAGACGGGCCGTGGTCGTATCGCCTGAAGACAGTGCGGCGAATGCGAAGCCGTGTACCGGCCGGACGTCGGTGAAGCCCCGCTTTGCGAGCCCGGCCTGGATGCCGTCCACGAGTTGAGCAGCGAGGCGGAGGGTGTCCGTCGCGGTTTGCCAGTCCGTGGCCATGGAGCCATCCTCCCATAGACAGACAAGCAGCTTGCCTATATGGTCAAGACACTTGTCTACCTGAGGTGATTCGCATGCCCATATTCGCCCCCGCCGACTCAACCGACTTCACCACCCACGGCAGCACCTTCGCCGCCTACGTCAACCCCAGCCGAGCAGCGCCGAGCTATGCGCTTGGAAGCTCACCGTCCCCCCCGACCTGGCCGGGGTTGCCCACCGTCCCAGCCGCGAGGAGGTCCTTCTTGTACTTGGAGGCCGACTGCACATCACCGTCGACGACGACAGCGCGGACCTGGGCGCCGGATCAGTGGTCCACGTCCCCACCGGCTCGCTCCTACGCCTCGATACCGGCCCCGAAGGCGGCACCGCGTGGGTCACGACCACGCCCGGTCTCACCGCGTCCACCGTGGACGGCACCGTCATCACGCCACCTTGGGCCCAATAGATCAACCAGGAAGCTGTCCGGGAACTTCTGACAGACCCAACAGTCGAGGCAGCGCGTCCGATAACCGAACCTTCGCGTGACGCCGCCGAGCTTCGTATGCGGAGAGTCGCGCCATGACCATGGTCGTCTCGTAGGACGCCCGTCACCGGGCACTCTCGCCGATGCCCGTATGGGATCCTTCACCGGGCACTGCTCTGATGAGATCGTCCATTGCACCCGGCAGAACGACGAGCGCCCGTGGGGGATCTACGGGACAACAAACGGCAGGTAACTATGGCCAGAGCAGGGTTGCGGGCTGGTTGAGTAGCTGCGGCGGTCGGCCGGTCATGGCCGCCAGGGCGGCGAGTAGGTGGCAGGCCTCGGTCGGACCGTCGAATGCGCCGGGGTCGCGGGTGAGGCGATGATCTGTTCTCGGAGAATGTCGCCGTGGCCGGCGTGACGGGCGAAATCCTCGATCAGGACCAGGTAGATGAACCGCAGGTTGACATCGCCGGCGCGGGGATGCGTCTTGGTGTCGTCGAGTTCGAAGTCGGCGGCGATCACGCGAGAACGCTCGCTGGTGCGCTCGAATTCGCCGATCACGTCGGCCAACGTTTGCCGTCGGCGACAAGGAAAGTGCCGTCGTCAGGGGTGGCGTAGCCGTCGCATTCGGATTCGCCCAGTCCGAGCAGGATGCGTTGGAACCAGATGCGTTCTGCGGCGGCGGCGTGTTTGATCAGGCCGATCGGTGTGGTCAGTGAGGCGACCAGGCGCCGTCGTGCGTCGGCGTCGGACAGTTCTTGCGCGGTGTCGATGAGCGCTCGCCGGTTGCGGTCGAGCATGGTTTTCAACATGAGACGTTCAGGTCCAGTGGTGATGAGCGGCATCGGTGGTTCAGTCTTTCTGGGTTGAGGGACATTTGACGGGTCCGGACCGTGGGTACGTGTTCGAGCAGCCTGGCGACCCGGTCGGACAAGGCTTTCCTCGATCGCCGAGGAGAAAGCCGATGACATCGGCGCTGAAGGCCCGCCGGGATGTGGGCGCTGAAGCACCGCGGCTGCAATATGCTCTTCGGACACTTATCAGGCGGTCCCCGGGAATGCTGTGTCCAGCGCCGAGGAGGGCCGGATCGATGACACGGATAACGTCGATGCCAGACGTGCTCCCTGCTTACCCGTATTCGGAGCTCGCCCACATTCGGCCGGGCAGTTACACCGGTTCTAGCAACGAGTCCCGCAAGCCAACCTCCACAGACGCCACGGGATTGCTCGGCGGGGGCAGACTGTCCGATGTCACCGCGCTCTGACGGCTGCCCGCAGGGGGATCGGTGGCCCGGCGGGGCCCACCTGGAGCCTGCGGGTCGGTCAGGCCAACGGAGCTGTGAGTTCGACGTTGATGTTGTCTGGGTCCTGGAACGACAAGATGGCAATGCCGGCGCCGGCCAAGGCGATGATCTCGCCATGCTCGACACCAGCTTGTGTCAAGTTCGCCGCCGCTCGGTCGAGGTCTGCGCGAGAGGCAACGGCGAAGCTGACGTGGTCAAGTCCGGTGCGTTCGGAATCGAAGGTTTCCTTGCCGACCGGGCGAAGGCCGAACAGCGCGCCTTGTGGTGTCTGGTAGACCGTGCCGCCGTAGAACTTCTCCGGTGAGTTCTCGACTCCGGGCTCACCGACTTTGTCCGAGGCGTCGATAGCAATCGGCCATCCGAAGATCTGGTCGTAAAACGACTTGGATCGGGCAATGTCGGTTACGGTCAACCGGACGTGAGCGAACCCGGAACTCTCGATTAGCGCCATGGCGACAAGGCTACCCACACGCCGACACCAGGCGAAAGCCGACGAGCGGTGCGTCCCGCACGCGGATCGGCTTGCGGACCCTTGAGGCCAGCGAAGGGGCGCAAAGTCCGGAGGTCAACGGGCCGTGGGCGCTCCGCTTTGGGCGGGGAGCCCGGCTTCGACCCAGTCCTGGATGCCGTCGGCGTACTTGCGGACGTTGGTGTAGCCGAGCTTCTCGAGCTTGGCGGCGACCTGGCCGCTGTTGGCACAGGCGGGGTTGGAGCAGTAGGTGACGATGGCGACGTCCTTGTCGGGCAGCAGCTGGGGAGCCCGGTTCTCTACGTCGTCGGCGACGAGGTTGAGCGCGCCGGGCAGGTGCTGCTGGGCGTAGTAGGACTCGGGCAGGGCGTCGACGAGCGTGATCGTGCCGGCGTCGAGCCCGGCCTGGACCTCGCTGCGGCTGATGGTCTGGGTCATGCGATGCCTCCGTGGTGGTGGTGGTGCGGGTGCCGTCCGGCCGGTTGCCGGGCGGCGATGTGCTGGGTGCTCAGAACGTCTTGGCGGTGTCGCGGGCGGTGGCATGCGCCTGGCGGCGGCCCTCGTCGGCGTCGCCGGACAGGGTGGGGTGGTAGCGGATCTCGCTGATATCGGTGATTCCGGTCCAGGCCAGCCAATCGCCGAAGTAGGTGGACTGGAAGTCGCGGCCGAACTGCGGGCCGAGCGGGGGCCCCCACACGGCGCTGGTGTAGACAACGGCCGCTCGCCGGTCCCCACCGGCGAGCAGGTGGGTGTATCCGGTGACCGGGTCGACACCGAAGACCATCCCCGGTTGGGAGACCACATCGATGAACTGCTTGAGGATGTAGGGAACGCTGGCGTTCCACATCGGCACGGAGAACAGCAGCCGATCGGCCTCGGCGAAGCGGGCGAACGTATCGGTCGCTCCTCGCCATGCGTCGGCCTGCTCACCCTCGGGCGTCCCGCCGGCGAACACGGTCATCTTCGCGCCGGCCGCTGCGGGGCCGAACTCCGGCAGCGTGCCGTCCCACAGGTCCCACGTGTCGATCTGTTCGTCGGGGTGGGTTTCGCGGTAGGTCTCCAGGAACGTGTTGGCGATCTGCAGCGATTCCGATGCGGCCCCGCGGGGCGAGGCGGAGATGTGCAGCAAGGTGAACACGGTCATGCCTTTCGAGTCGAGTGCTGCGCCGCGGACTTCCGTCCCTGCCACAGCCGGACTAGAGTCCGGTTCATGCTAGGCGAGATTACCGGACCAGAGTCCGCTTCGTCAACGGTACCGCCGTCGGACTCCAACGGGACGTGTCGCGTCGAGCTGCCGGTGCTGGGTGTGGGGGTGGTGCGCGAACGTGCGGACGCCGCCCGCAACCGGCTGCGGGTACTGGCCGCCGCGGAGCGGCTGTTCGCGCAGCGCGGGGTCGCCGGCGTGACGATGGATGACATCGCCGCGGCCGCCGGGGTGGGCAAGGGAACCCTCTACCGGCGCTTCGTCGACAAGGGCGGCCTGGCCGTCGCACTGCTCGACCAGCGGGAGCGCGAGCTGCAGCAACAGATCCTGACCGGGCCGCCACCGCTCGGCCCGGGCACCGGCCCCGCCAGGAGGCTCGCCGCGTTCGTCACCGGCTATCTCGTGTTCCTCGACGGTCAGCTCGAATTGGTGCTGCTGTCCGAAACCTCCACCCCAGGGGCACGGCTCCGCACCGGCGCGCACGGCTTCTGGCACCAACACTGCCGCTACCTGCTCAGCCAAGCCGGCGCACCCCAGCCCGACCTGCGCGCCGACCTGCTGCTCGCCGCCCTGGCCGCCGACCAGGTCCACCACTGGCTGCACGACCAGCACCACGACCTCCACGAACTCGCCGACGCACTATCCGCCGCCGCGCTCGCGCTCGCCCAACCGCACCCGTGATGTGCCTGAAACTCGTGCCGGTAGACCATCGAGTTGCGGGACGGACCGGTACCATCCGGGGATGTCCTTCGACCTGGCGCAGGTGAACGTCTCACGTCTACTCGCCCCGCTCGAGTCCCCGCAGCTTGCCCCGTTCATGGCGGCGCTGGACGAGGTCAACGCTGAGGGCGACGCGGCATCGGGCTTTCTGTGGCGGCTGCAGACCGAGGACGGGAACGCCACCGCGGTGAAGGCCTTCGGCTGGGATGTCGCGGGGAGCCACGGCGTGATCGTCAACCTGACCACATGGCAGTCGGTGGAGGCGCTAGCCGACTTCGTCTTCTTCGGGCGGCACCTGGAGATCATGCGGCAACGCCGGCAGTGGTTCCACCAGGCCGCCGAGGCCACCACAGCCCTGTGGTGGGTGCCCAGCGGGCACCGTCCGTCGACCGACGAGGCCGAGGACCGGGTGCGGCAACTGCGCCGACACGGGCCTTCCGCCGACAGCTTCACGTTGCGCGAGCCCTACCCGGCCCCAGGGCAGCCAGCCGGGGACGTGCACTCCAGCGACGACTGGTTCTGCCCAGCCTAATCGGCGGACCTCGTCCCAGCTGCCCGATTCTTGACCGGGCACTCGGCGGGCGCGCCGGCGGGCGTTCTGCGCGCGTTTTCCGGGCGGCCAGGGGGTAGAGTTGCTGCTATGACAGCCGTCGCTCACGCCTCCTTGGCTGCCGAGATCGCGCGCGTCGCGAAGCTTGGCAACCTCACTGCTGCACATCTCGCCGAGGCGACCGGCGGTGACCCCAGCAGTGCGCGGCGGTGGCTGCGCGGAACGCGGGCACCGTCCGGTGTGCACGCTGCGCGGGCGCTGGAGCTCACGTCCCTGGTCGAGCGGCTCGCGCAGGTCATGCAGGCGGCCTATATCCCGATCTGGCTCATCAAGCCGATCGAGCGCCTCGACGACCGGCGTCCCATCGACGTCATCCGGGACGGTGACTACCGCAGCGTGTCGCGCCTCGTCGCGTCCCTCGAGGGCATGCCCGTCTCGTAGGTGTTGTCCCTCGACGTCGACACAGGCAGCGTCCACGGCGTCTTCGTGCGTCACATCCCGGATGGTGGCGACCCGCTATACGAACCGCCCGAGCCAGCTGACGGCCGCTGGCAGCACGGCGCCACCGTCGCAGCCTGGTACCTCGCGGACGAACCCGACACCGCGTGGGCCGAGTGGTACCGGGCGCTGGCTGGTACGGGGCTTCCGCCCGGCCAGGCTCTACCTCGAGAGCTGTGGCGTTGGCGGATCGACCTGGATCGGGTGGCGCTACTGGACGACGATCGGCGCCTCGCGCGGGTCGGCCTTCCGCCGCCGTCGCCCACCCAGCAGCAGTGGCCAGCCTGCCAGGACATCGGCGACGCTCTCCACGACGAGGGCTATGACGCGCTGATCGTCGCCTCAGCCGCCCGTCCTGAGCATCGCAACCTTGTCGTCTTCCGTACCGAACACCGACTCACCGGTTGCACGCCGCAACCGCCGCCGACGCTGATCATCGATGCTCCTCCCGTACCGCGCGGCATGCGCACCTGAACGCCCATGACCGCTCCACACGAGCCACACCACGTGGCAGTGACCGTCCCGGTACTCGATCCCCTTGCGGGCGATCATGACGAGTGGGCGTCGCGCCAGGCGGTCAGGATCTCGGGTCGCAGTCGGCCGCGATCAGGCCACGCTGACGCCGTTGGCGCGGGCCCAGTCGCGTAGCTCCCGGGCGCTCGGGTCGGGCGGGTCCGATCCGGCCGGGTCGGGCGCGGAGGCGGCGCCGATGCGAGTGATCGCGGCCTGTTCCGTTGTTCCTGAACCCCGGGTCACATGCGGAAGGTGTTCACGGCGTGGTCGACGAACCGTTTGTCCTCGCTGTGCCGGGTGAGGATCTGATCGGCGGTCATCCGGGCGGGACCGACCTCGTTGTCGATCGCGGCGGTGCTGTGCTGACCTTTGCGGCACATCGTTGCGGCCATGCCGATCAGCGTGTCCAACCGACGCTGGAACCCGGGCAGGGTTTTCGCGTAGTACTCGCCGGACATGTGCACCTCTGCTTTCGGGTGGTGATGGCAGGTAAACCACTGCCAATACAGCACCGGCAGCTCGTGCATCAGTCGGGGATGCCCGCGCCAGCACCCAGGGATCAGCTCGGAGGGGTCGCTCACCGATTCGCTGTTGTAGTAGTGCACGAACGCATCCAGCAGCCCACACAGGATCTCGGCCTCGGCAGCGCTCAGTTCGGCCCACACCCAGGGGTGCCGGCCGTCGTCCATGACCGCTTTCAGCGGATGCGTGAAGGGCCGCCTCTGCCCGCCCTGCGACGCCGCAGCGGGTGTCGTCATCGTCATTAGGACACCTTTCTGTTCGTATCGAGACGAGTGATCGTGGCGGGCGTCAGCCCCATCGCCTGTTCGTAGCGTGCGGTGGCGATGAGTTCCTTCCGGACCACCCCCACCGACTGATTCACTCGACGGGTCTCCCCCACGATGCGGCGCCGGTAGCGGCGGCCGCGTTCATAGATCAGCTTGCTGTGGGAGATGAACGGTTTCAGACCGCGACCGATGATGATCGCTTCACCGTTCTGCAGTTCCTGCTGATCCGAGATCGGCAGCACGTCACGCATCTGCACCTGCTCTGACCCCTGGCCGGGTTCCAGGCCGCGGGTCGCACTGACCACGGCGGTCTGTCCGGCGCGGTCCGCGATGTCCTTCGCGGAGGCCGGGTCGATGCCGCCGATGATCCAGCTGTCGGCCAGATCCTTGAGCACGCGGGCGTCGCTCTGTCCGTAGAGCTGTTCTTCCTGGGTGGCGGTTTGGCAGGCGTAGACGTAGGAGATCCCGAACTTCCGCATGCCGCCGGCCACGTAGGGCAGGTTCGCGACCCGCACTCCGTATTTGAGTTCGTCGAGCACCCCCATGAAGGTGTTCGGTAACCGCTTTTTCTCGCCGGGTTGGCCGCGGGCGACCCGTTCGGCCGCGAGGAACATTTCCTGCGCGATCAGTGACAGCAGAGGGCGGCCGTTCTCCACCTGCTCCGGCTCCGCCAGCAGGTAGACCGTGCCTTCCCGCTCGATCAGAGTCTCGAACGAGAACTGTGGGTCCCGCGCTGATCCGCAGGTCGCCCGGCCCTCTGTGGAGGCCAGCGACGTCAACGCGAATGTGATGTACCGCTCCACACCGGATGTTGTCCTGCCGGCCTTGGGATCCAGGTGTTTCGTCAGGTTCAGGACCGCGCCACCGTCGGCTCGGCCGCCCGCCGCGAGCAGCAGCGATTTCGGGGTGGCCACGTCACTGTCCCGCAGCCACCCGACCAGATCCGAGATCTCCGCCGTCCCCGACAGCGCCGCCGCATGCAGCCAGGCGCTCATCACATCGGTCGCGGCGTCGCGGAAGAACTTGTCGGTACCATTGTCAATGCCGGATTCCTTGTCGCCGGCATGAATCAGCGCGCGGGCCCGGCTCTTTGCCACCACGGGGTTCTCGCAACCGGGGATGGGATTCCAGCGGATCTGCGGGTACCCGGCCGCGATCCGGGTTTCCACCGACGTGAAATCGACGACGAACACCGGGTACTTGCGGACCTTCCGGTATGTCGGCAGCAGTCGAAGGATCGGGAAGCGGGTCGGGCGGCGGCGGTACTGCCGAGCGGTCACGGTCGACAGGAAGATCTCCGCCTCGATCGAGGAGATCACTGCGGGGCCGGGCAGTTCGCGGATGATCGGCACCAGCAGTCGTAGGGTCTTGCCCCAGCCCTGTCGGGCGATGATCCGGACCCGCTGCTCCCAGTCACACCACAGCTTGAACCCAGCGCGTGGCGTCAAGGGCCGCCCGATCTCGTACCCGAACGACGTCCTGGGCAACATCAGCCGTCGCCACCAACTTGCCGCCGGCAGCGTGAAACTTCCGCGCCTGCGGACCACCTGGTCACCGAACTGCCTGCGGATCTTCGGCAGCTTGGCGAGGCCGGTCTGATGCCGGGTCTCGCGGCGGGTCCGCGCGAACAGCGGCGCGACCAGCAGCCGGAACCAGACAACCCCGAGAACCCCGCCGATCGGCAGGCAAAGCACCCACGGTGCCGGCATGCTCAGCACGGCAGGAAACTGCCAGCCCTTCCGCGACGCGTTGGCGTCCTTCGCGTCGAACAGCGGCCCGGCCCCCTGCACACGCGGCGGACGCAACTGCAGCTGCGGCCACGTCAGATGCCCGTCTCTGACGAGCGTCACCGCGGCCGCGGCCAGCACGATGCCCACCGCGAACCCCACCAGGGCCAGGACCGCGGCCGCGGTGCGGATCCGCCGCTGGCGGCGGGTGCGGAGCTTGGAGACGCCCTGTTCGGCGACGTCACGGATGCTCACGATGCGCCTCCTGTTGGGTTTGCGGCGCCGCCGGGAGTGACGGTGACGCCGTTCCAGTCGCTCTTGCCGACCCGGACCGGTGACACCCGCACCGGCGTTTTGCGCTGCGCTGCCTCGACCATGTACGGGGCGCCGTTGAACACGCCGAGGTACATGGCGACGTGGTGAATGTTGCCCAGCCCCCAGAACAGCAGATCCCCCGGTTTCGCATCGGCGAACGGCCGCTGCGGCCCGGACTGTGCCTGCGCACCGGAATAGTGGGTGAGTTGGACGCCGATCTTGGCGTAGGAGTAGATCATCAAACCCGAGCAGTCGAAACCGATGTCGCCGGTTTCGTTGTCGCCGATGGTCGGGCCGCTGGCATCACCGCCGGCCCACACATAGGGCAGGCCGAGCTGGCTCAGCGCGGCCCGGATCACGATCGCGGCATTCGCGTTGGGTGCCTGCACCGTGCCCTTCACCGGGGAGCGGGCCGGCAGCGGGATCTGCGTTCCGGTGCCGCCGACCACCGCGGCGGGCGGTGCCTGCGGGCCGCCGGTGGGGCCGAACCACTTGGTGAACATGAAGAAGAAGTTGCGGTTGCCGTAGGCGGAGCACTGATCACCCACCCCGTCACCCGGCAACGCGGCCAGCGCGGCGGCGTTGGGCTGATACGGGGTGTAGTCATACAGCGCCGCGGTCGCCGTGTTCCGGATCTTCACCGGGGCACCCCCGCAGCCGGACTGCTCGACGTTCCACAGGATCGTCGCGGTCTGCCCGGCCCGGTAGTGGTACTTGCCCGGGTCGACGGCGTAGCGGCGCCACTGTTTGGCCATCCCGTAGGCCTGGTTGAAAAACCCGCCGTAGGCGGGGTCGCAGTTCGCTGTCCCACCAGGCCCGGTGTCCGGGCAGTGCCACCCCCAGGCCGCATCCCACTGCTCGATGCGGCGGGTGCCGGCGGTGACTCCGGAGGATTCCTTTTCTAGGGTCACCAGCATCACCTGCGGGTTGACCCCGCACGCGGCCGATACCCGGTAGATGATCGCCGCCGCGTCCAGGCCGTTGCCACCCTGGGTTGCCGTGCAGTACTTGTCGGCCGGCTGGGGGTCGACATCGCGCAACAGCTTGGGCAGGCACTCCGGGTGCTGACAGCTCGCGCCCATCTTGGCGATCCAGGCCCGAACCTGTTGCTCGGTCATCGCTTTGCCGTTGTAGAACACGTCGTCGGCGATGATGAATCCCGGATCCCACACACCGGAAGTCCCGCCGCCGGTGGTAGCCGGCGCCGCATCGACCGGGGCGCATTCGGTTTTGCCGGCGTTGACCACGACCGCGCTGCGGCCTGTGATCAGGTAGCCGGCCAGGTTCAGCGCCCACGGCGAGAACGGTCGCAACACCGCCGCTTGGGTGGATCCGCCGACCGCTGTGGCGGTGACATCGGCCAACGCCACCGCGGCGTTGTCGACGCGCCTGTCCCGGCGAAGTGCCGCGAAGTAGTCGGTGCTGGCTGCCTTCACCGACAGTCGCTGGCCGGGCGGGCCCAGCCCGAACAGGCCGTCGGCGCCGTTGGGGTCGAGTTTGCTGGCCACGAAGCCGGCCAACAGCGCCGACGCGACCGCCCGGACGGACACACCTTGCGCGGTGCCCTCGCCGACGATGGTGTGCGCGGTCGTGATCTGCGCATCGTCCAACTCCACGCCCTGCGCTGTGACCAACGCCTTGTCCACCGGACCGGCCGCAGCCGCCGGCGCACCACTGGACGGCGCCGCCGATCCGGCAGCGGCGGCGCAGGCTTCGGCCGCCTTGGCGGCCGCCGCGGCCCGCTGCTCCTGATCTGCCTGTTGATTCGCCGGCGCAGCCCCTCCCCCCAGGGTGACCACCAGCAACGCCAGGACACCGACGATGAGGACCAGCGGGATCGCCCACAACGCCGCCGCCGGATTGCGGCGACGGCCGCCGCTCACGCCTGGGTATCTGGGCACGGTCAGCCCGCCATCTTGACCGGACCCACAGACCACAACCCGTCATCGCCCCGGTTCATCGTCCGCAGCTCGTTGACCTTCTCGACCGTGGTGGCGGCGGCGCCCGGCCGATCGGAGGTCACGATCCGGTCCGCTTGGAACACCATCACCGCGGTGGTCGGGCCGCTCGGAGCCGGCCCGGTGAACTTCTCCACGCTGAGGTGGCTGCACCGGCGGGTCTGGCGCGCCTTCACCACCCCGGTCCACCACTGCCGGCCATGTGCGTCGCGGGCCGGGTCGGCGTAGGCCCATCCCTGCCGGGTCATCGCTGACCGGTTCGCCGTCAACGCCGCGCCGAACGGCTGCTGCCACGAGCTGCCGCAGGTCCGCTGAAACCAGGACAGGCCGGCCGATCCTGCGGTCTTGCGATCGGTCGCGGGCACCGGCCCGGGCGGCGCCGGAACACCGGTCGTATTGGCCGGTGCCGCAATCACCGTGGCCACCCCGGCCGGTAGCGCGCTGGAGGCGGTCACCGGCGCCGGCCCGGTCGAGGTGTTGCCGCCATTGCCGAACAGCGACGTTGGAGCGCCCGCACTGCCGGCGGCGGTTGCCTGCGGGGTGGCCGGTGCCTCCGAGGTCGCCGGCACCGAGGTCGGGGCGGATGACGGGGAAGTCCGGGACAGCTCCCCGGACGCCGTGGCGTTTCCCGTTGACGGGGAGAGCGCTGCGGCCGGGGCGGAGGCGGCTAAAGAGCCGGCGAGTGTGCTGCCCGGTGCCGGTGCGTCGTTGCCGCCCCAGATCAGCCGAAACGCGATGTAGCCCACCAACAACAGCGTCAGGATCAACACGCCGATGGCCCGGGTGTCGGCATCACGGGCGCGGCGCCGCTCCCACCACTGCGCACGGTTCACCCGGTCGGCCGACCGGAACGCCCGCCGGCCGGAGCGGCCCAACGCCCGCGGCGGCCGGTGAGCGAACCCATCGGAAAAGCCCAGGCCTTCCTCCCGCTGCCGGTCGCGGACCCGGGCGATCCGATCGGCCTCGATCTCCATCCACGCCCGACGGTCCCGACGAGACATCCGCGCTGGCGGCGGCCGCACCAACAACTCGTTGCCCGCGCCCACCGGCGCCCTCGGATCCGGCCCGACCAGTTCGTCCGGCTCCTGGACCTCGTCGAAATCGTCGGCTTCGTCGAGTGCAGAGGCGAACTCGCCCGAGTGCAGGCCCTCATTCTCGGGGCGGATCACGACTTGTCACCGTCGGTATCGCCGTCCCGATGATGCCGGCCGTCGCTCCGCGGCTGTGACCGCCACGGACCGGTCCCCCGCGGCCGCGGCTGCCGCGATGTCCCCGGCGGCGGTGTCGACGAGGTGGTGCGCGGCTGCGATGGACGCGGCCGCGATTGCCGCGGTGGTGTGGCTGCCGGAGGTGTCGACGAGGTGGTGGGCGGTACCGATCGGCGCTCCGTCGGGTTCAGATCTGACCCTCTCCGCCGCGGCGGTGTCGCCGGTAGCGGTGTCGACGACGTGGTGGGCGGTACCGATCGACGCTCCGTGGGATTCGGATCCGACCCTCTCCGCCGCGGCGGCGTGCCCGTGCTGAGTTGAGGCTTGGCCGTAGGCGGCGGCTCCACTGGTGTGTTCGGTGTCGGCGGGCGCAGCGACCGGCTCGGCCGGTACGGATCCGGCGCGTTGGGCGGAGTCATGCCAGCGGTGGATTGTCCCGTCGTCGGTGTGGTTCTGCCGGCAGAGGGTTGTCCCGTCGTCGGTTCGGTTCTGCCGGCAGATGGTTGTCCGGTCGTCGGTGTGGTTCTGCTGGCAGAGGGTTGCCCAGTCGGCGACGGCAGCCCGGGCGTGCGGCTGCTGCTCGCTGACCGGGGTCCGGTCATAGAAGTCGCAGTAAGTGGCGGGTTGGTGCGCGCCGCGGCAGCGGTGCCCCGCCGTCCCGGGGTCCCTGTTGGCATGGACGAGGACACCGGTTTCAACGAGCGGGTCGGGGCAAACCGGCCCATCACCGAGGAACCGCGAGCACCCGATTCGGTGCGTTGGCTGCCGCTGCGATCCCCCGCGCCGTCCGCGCCGCTGCGGGTTGTCGTGCCAGCGCCGGTGGTGCTGCTCGCGGTGGCGGCACCAGCGAGTCCGGCGGCACCTGCCGCCGCGGTGCTCAGAGCACCGGCACCTGATCCGCGCGGTGGTGTCGCCGAGGTGCGCTTACTGGGCGCGGCGAGCTGGGCCGCGCTCGAGGCGTCCCGCGCCGCCTGACCCTGCTTCTTTTCCAGTGACAGCGGCTTACCGCCGGTGGAGCGGCTTGGGCCGGTGGACGCCGAGTCGCTGGACCCGGGTCCGGTGCCGCCACCCGAGCCGCCGCCGCGCCGGCCACCCGGCCGCACGCTGCCGGCCATTGGCGCCGTTGGCAGCCTGTTGCCCGCGTTCGCCTTGAACGGCGGGGTATGCGAACGCAGCGGCGCCAGCCCGCTGTCTTTGTGCAGCGAGTCCCGGACATACCGGCTGGCGCCCTTGCCGACGCCCACTACCTGGCCCGGTGTCCGTCTCACCGAGCGGCCGGCCCGACCCAGCGCGGACAACGTCTTCATCGCCATGTACTGCGACACCGGCGACGTCGACGTCGGCGAGGACATTTGGGTGATGTTCTCGAAGTGGCCGCGCATCTTGAACGCCGCGATGAACACCGCAAAGTGCAGCAGCACCACCATGAAATACCCGTAGCTGGGGATGCCCTTGTTCAGGATGCCGCCAAGCACCATCACCGCACCCAGGACGGTGGTGATGATCACCGATTGCAGCAGACTCGCGAGGACGGTTTCGAACCAGCGGACGCCGATCTGCCGCATCCGGCCGGGGATCATCCAGCCCAATAGGAACAACAAACCGACCAGCAGCAGCAGGATGAATCCGACGATGGCCATCACCCCGTAGAGCACCAGCGCCAGCAGCAGCAGCGCCATCGGGATCGACATGAACGTCACCAGCACGACCATCCCGAGCCGGCCGAAGGACTGGCCGCGGATCCAGTCGCACTGTGAGTGCGAGGTCTCACCGGTACCGGCCTGCGCCCACTCCGCCGGACACGTCGCCTGATCACCGTTCTCACCGTCCTTCGGGTGCGCCTTGAAGTACTTCGTTCGCTCGTTCCAGGTGTCGTCGCGGAGGAGGTAGTGGGCGCCTTCCCCGGTTCCGGTGCCGCTGTCGTGTCCGCAGGCGGTGATGGAGTTGAACATGGCGTAGCACCACGGGGTGACGGCGTAGACGTTCCACATCGAGTCGGCGAGTTTGCGGACCGCGTTGACGCCGCTCAGGTCCAGCTGTGTCGGGTCAGTACCGGTCCCGGTGCTGTACTGCACCGCCGGGAACCCGGCCGCGGATTTCGAGGTGTCGCTGCTGTCGGCGAATCCCGTGATGGCGCCGACACCGATCAGCCGACGCAGATCGTCCAGGTCGCTGATCACGGTCGAAGGGCCGAGCGCCGACACGTTCGGGCACACCCCGGACACCTGGCACTGCTGCTGTTGCTGGGCCGTGTAGTGGTTTTCGGAGCCGGGGATGCCGGCGAACGTGACCGCGAGTACGGACGCGGCGATGCACCAGACGGCGTCGTTGAAGATCGAGCCGCCTCCTTCGCGCTTCATCCGCGCGTACATCGCGACGCCGGCGATCGCTAGTGTCGCACCGAACAGTGGCCAGAAGATCTGGTTGGCGAGTCCCAGGACTGCGTTGTCGATCGCGACCTTGTTCTCTTGGTAGATGTTCAGTTGCAGCATCCACTGCATGCAGGCGATGGCGCCGCGGATCAACGAAAACGTCAGGTACAGCAACACGTTTCCGACCGCGTTGACCATGTTCCACATGGTTTCCTGCACGTACGGGGCGCCGTGGTGTGAGTCGGACAGGAACACCGGCAGCGAGTAGCTGGCCAGCGACACCGCTTCGTACGGGGTGGGCTGCGCGCCGTCCGGCGGGCTCGGCGAGACGATCAGATCATCGGCCATCGCCGACTGTGCCTGGCCGACCGCGAAGAACCCGACCATCCAGGCCAGCCACAGCATCCGCGAGGGCGTGCGGAACGGCCACGCCACCGTCGCGATCAGCCGGATCACCACACGCTCAGCCAGGTGCACCAATGCGACCGGAGCCCGGCGCACCCCCCGGGCCGCAGTAACCAACGCAATCCCCATCCTGCTCAACCCGAAGGTGTTGCTGTGGAGGAAGTGTCAGCCCCAGAACCAGTATTGCTAGACGATGACGGTACGTAACAGCCCATGGGATCGCTCTCAGTCGACGCTGGCGTCGACGCAGCATCGACCCACCAGGTTCCGTCGGTCTCGTTGACCCACACCACGAGATCGCTGTTGCGGTTGATCGTGCCGGCAGCGGCTTTGAAGTGAAAAGCCTGGTCCTGGCCGGACTGACAATGGCCGGCCGCTGTGATCGTTGTGGACCATTGCTGCTGGCTGTCGCAGTCAGTCCCCATGCTCTCTCGCCCGTCAGCGTTGGCGAGTTCGCAGGCGTGTGGGAGGTCTCCGGCGGCGTACTTCCTGGCGAACGCGAGTGCGGTGGATTCGGCGGAGGATCGGTCGACTTCGCTGCCGCCGTCGGTGGCGTTCTGCCGTTCTGAGGATGCGGGCGCCGGCACCGGGGCTGGATCTGAGCTGCATGCCGCGGCGAGCATGACTGCGAGAGCGGCTGCGATGGTTGCGATCTGGCGTCTCATACCCGTTCCTCTTCCAAATCGTCATGAGCGAGCCGGTCCCGCTCGTCTGGTTGCCGGCCGACGGCGGTGGGGTGGACGTCGCTTTCGATGTCGTAGTCCACGTCCGGGCCGTCGGTGTCGTCGTCGTCGCGGTCGGGTCGGGTGTTGAGTGCTTCCCGGATTTGATCGGACATGTAGTCGAACTCGATCGGCGCGATCCGGCCGGCCCGATCGCGGGTCAGGCACTGGCCCTTGGCCCACGATTTCTGCCGGTCCCGGATGGTCTGTTCCGGTTCCAAACCGAGCAGGACAGCTTGGGCGTCGGCTTCGGCGTCGGTTTCGACGCGGAACGCGTGCACCTGGGATACCTGCTCGACCAGGCCGTCGATGGACACCAGCTCGGCGCAGGCCTGGGTGTCCAGCAGCAGGTTGGTGTCCAGGGCCCGCCCGGTGCGGGCGACGTCGCCGACGAATTGCCGGCCGAAGTCATAGCGGGTCAGCCGGTGCAGCTCGGTCAGCGCGATCACCTTCGGCAGGCCCTTGACCCGGCTGCTCATGTAGGTGGCGTAGTTCAGGCCGGCCTGGGCCAGCATCATCGACAGCCGATGCCCCGGTTTCCATTCCGGGGCCGGGGTGTCCTTGCCCGGCCATTTCAGGTCGTCGAAGCGCAGGTAGACCAGGCCGTGGCCGGTGGGCAGCTGCGGCGCGGTGAAGTCCGGTTCGCCGATCACCGGGCGGGCCCGCGGATCGGAGGACAGCTCCTGGAGGCGGCGGCCCAGCTCCCGCGCTTGCAGGTTGTCCTTGTCTTCGAGCAGGTGTTGGACGATGGCCCAGCTGGAGCGGTCCTGGGGTCGGGGCAGTGCGGCGATCGCGGCCGCGGCGGGGCGCAGGTGCCATTCCACGGCGTCGTCGCCCTTGGTGGAGACCATCATGGCTAGGTTGTCGATGGCTTCGGACTGCGCCTCGTGGGGGTCGGTGATGTAGCGGAAGGCGTCCATCGACCCGGATGCCTGCTGCGAGGTCGACACGGTGGTGCAGGGCACCCCGAACATTTCGCCGGCGGTGACGATTCCGGGCAGGTCGCCTTTCAGGTCGGCGAGCAGCCCGAAGCCGTTGGAGGTGACGATGTCTCCGAGCAGCGAGAGCATCAAACCGGTGGACTTACCCGAGCCGGAGCGGCCGAGGTAGGCGGTGGTGACGGTGTCGCCGGCCCGTTGGGCGTCGGACAGCCGGTTGCGGAACGGGCCGGGGGTGGAGCCGATGTTGCCGGCCAGGTAGGGGCCGCGGCGGCCGCCGACCTCGCTGCCGCCGTGAAACCAGGCACCGACCAGCGTGGACACCGGCCGGAACTGGGCGAACTCGCCGACCCGGCGGCTGTCGCCGATGACCGTCTCTTTCCACAGCAGATCTTGCACGTAGGGCGGTGCCCACACGGTGATGCCCATGGCGCCGTAGTGATCGATCAGCGACTCGCTGCGGGCATCGAGCTGATCCACACTGGTGGCCTCGACGATCCACACCGGGGCGTCCTCGATCATGCCGATCAGCCCAGCCGACACTTCTTTGAGCCGTTCCCGCAGCACAAAGCCGGATTCGGTGACCGCGTCCGGGGCCTGTTCGGCCATCCCGCGGCGCGCTTCCCGGTCCTGCTCCTTGGCCAGCGCCTGGGCCGCCCGCAGCCGTTTGACGGCTTCTTTCTGTGGGACGTTGCGGCCGCGGATGGACACCTCCACCGGCGCCGACTCGTCGTCCTCGTCGTCGATGTCTTGGCGGACGATGTTCAGCTGCTTCAGCCACTCCCCGCCGGGTAGTTCCAGCTCCGAGGTCGGGAACCCGGTTTCGGCGGCGGTGATCAGCCGCAGGTAGCGCGGTCCGGTGTCGGTGCTCACCTCGACATGGGTGGAATGGGGAATCACCTGGGTGGCCTTCAACCGGCCCATCAACCCGCCGTCCACCACGGTGGCCGAGGGCACCCAGTCGACGGTGCGGCGCAGGTCCCGGCGCAGCGACCAGCTCAGCTCCTGGGTGGTGGCCGGGCGGGCGGCGAAGGAGCTGGCCCGCATCCGCTGCTGCCAGGAGCGGATCCGCTTCACCGCCGCGGCCAGGGCTACCGCGGCGTCCTTGCTGGGTGTCGAGGTGCCCAGCACCTTGCCCGCGGTCGCGGCCGCCGCCGACCGCATTCCGGGCTGGTCTTCATCCATCCGCACCCCGAGCAGCACCATCCGGCGGGCGAAGCGGTTCTCATCGATCCGGCGGGAGCCCAACCTGATGTACTCCTGGGTGCCGGGCGGCATGCCCCCACGGGTTTCTTCCCGCTGGTAGTCCTCGCCGGACCAGCGGCCCCACTGGATCTTGAAGTGGAACTCCGCGCCGGCCGGGATCAGCCGGCGCAGATCCGATGCCCCATCGGAAGTCATCCGGAAGATCGTCGAGGTGTTCAACTCGTCGGTGGCCCGGGCCGGGATCAGCACCCAGGCCCACGTCCCGCCCGGGCCGTGGGTGATCCCGTTGGTCAGCGCCGTCGGCACTTTCAGCTCGGACTCGTTGCGCTTGAACTTCTCCAGCAGCTTCATCGCTTCTCCGCCCCTGCTCGCTGCACGGTCTTGCTGGTCAGGTTCTCGTCCAGCACGACCCATTTGGCGCGGACGATGAACGCCGGCGCGACGCCCTGGCCGCCGCCGGGCTGGTGCACCAGCGGGCGGTGCCGGCGCAGCCAGTACCGGCCCTGGTCCAGCCACTTGGCGTAGGTGGGCCGCCCGCCGGCATCGGTGCGCAGCGCGGCGAAGGCCAGCGCTGCGGGAGGGCCGATGTAGAACACCGACCAGGTCAGGATGCTGACGCCCAGCAGCGCCATCAGCGTGATCCACGGCACCACGATCAACGCCGCGACCAGCATTTTGGTGCGCCCGATCCCCTCCCCGAGGTCGAATTTGAACAGCCGGTATTGGCGGGACTCGATCGAGACGTGCTGGGTGTCGGTCGGCAGCGGATAGGTCACCGCCGGTCAGCCACCGAAGATCGACTTGGCGACGTCCTTGATCGTGGTCTTGGCCGAGTCCGGGAACCAGACGAACCAGCCGACGAAGACGACAGCGACCACCTCGGTGATCATCTCGCCCCACTGCTTCTTGCCGTAGGCGATGACGATGCGGACGACCAGGATCACCATCACCAGGCTGCCCAGGATCGCGATGATGGAGTTGCCGAAGCTGTCGAAATTCGGGAGCGCGACATAGGTCGTGTCCGCAATGTTGATGTCCATGGATGGTTCCCTCCGATGTGGTCGGCGCGGTGGTTGGTGCTGTGGGGTCAGGTGGTGGCCGTCAGGCCTTTCGGGCCGAGCGTGGAGACATACCAGCGGTCGGCGTCCTGGGTGACGGCCAACGCGTAGGTCTGGGAAATGTTCAGGTCGGCGCCGGCGAGTTTCCACGTGAGCGTCGCGGTGCCCAGCCGGGTGCCGGCCGCGTCCGGGACACCGAGGGACCAGGTGCCCATCTTGGCGACGGTGACGGCCGATGACAGTCCAGCCAGGTCCATCCCCGGTGAGGACTGGTACTGGGCCGCCGAGGAGGCGTAGGCCTTCATGAAGCCGGCCACCCAGTCCTGCGTGGACAACGTCGGCTGCGGATCTGCGGCTACCTCGGCCAGCTTCGCTGCGGGCACCGGATCTTCGGTGAGCACCGGACCGGTCGGCGCCACCCGCACAGCGGCGCCGCCTTGGACGATCGGCACCGCCAGCCGCAGCCACAGCGTCCGGACGGTCTGATAGCCCGCCGGGGCGTTCTGCCGGGCTGCTGCCGGCACCCCGACAGTCGTTGCTGGTACCCCCGCGGCCGGCGCGGCCGGCGGCTCTGCCGCGGCTGTGCCCTTCTTCGGCGCGGCGATCGTGGCCCGAACATCAACCACCACCACGGCTTCCAGGTTCGGGTACTGCACCACCTCGCCGGGCACGGCGGCATCCGCCGACACGTACCCGGTCCCACTCCACGCCATCGCCGTCACATCGGCGCCCTGTGCCATCTCCGCGGCCAGCGCCGCGGAACGGGCAACATTCGCAGACGCCGGCGAATAGCTGACGTAGTCCAGCGCGAACCGCGCCGCCATGCTGCGGGCGGCGTCCTCGTTCACCACCGGCGGCGGCGCCGCCCGCGGATCACTGTTCAGAAACGGGCGCACGAACACTGCCCACACCCCGGCGATCACGATCAGCCAGACGAACAGCCGCAAACCCCAGCGGCCGACCGCCGCACCGAAGCGGCCCTCCGGCTTGGACACCTCCACGTCCGCCGCCGCAGCCGGCGCGGCGGCCGCCGACCGCAGGAACGGATTCTCAGATGCGCTTGATGCACCCCCCTTGCGGCGGGCAGATTTCCCGCCCCGTAAGGCTTTCGCTGCAGGCCGACGCTGTGACTGGACGCCGAGAACGCGCAGCACGGTTCTGATTGCCGCCAAGATCACTCCCTTCCCCGACGCCTGCCTTGATAGCCGATGGCCGCCCGCTCGGGCACCCACGCTGTCCCTTTCCTGCCACGGCTGTCACTTTGCTGCCAACGCGGTTGTCAGCTCCCCGACACTTCCCGTTGACTCACCCCGCCAGCAGTCGTGCACCCTATGCGTAGACACATATGCGAATATCGTTGAGTACATATGTCGAGTGTTGCCTGGAGATCCGCAATGATCAGCAGCGTGGGAACGACGCGAATACCGGCGTTCAACGCTGCAGCGATGCGCCGGGCCCGGGAAGCTCGCGGCTGGTCGCAGGGACGCCTGGCCGCCGAACTGGACCTCGCGGTGATCACCATCTACTCGTGGGAACGCGGAACCCAGGCACCCGAACCGCCCACCTTTGTGCTGCTCGCGGCCGCGCTGGACCTGCAGCCGGGTGAGCTGCTGGACACCGGCAGCGATCGATGGACCCTGGCCGAGCTGCGGGTGGTCCGCGGCATCCATCAGCAGACCGCCGCCGCCAACGCCGACGTCCGGCCCAACCGGCTGAGCCAGATCGAAGCCGGCTACGAACGACTCCGGGAACCACTACGCAGCCGCCTCGCGGCCCTCTACAACGTCACCGAGGAGGTCATCGACCAGGCGTGGGAGCAGGGTCGCCAACGCCTCATGACAGAAACCTGACAGAGCGCACCGAACGGGGAAACACCATGCAGGCCTTGGAGATCCACACCCGCACCCAGGACACCGCCACCGTCGACGGGCAACTGGTCCACCGCGGCCACTACGCAACCATCTACGACGCCGCGCTGGGACTGGCGATCAACTACGCGCAGGACGAGGGCACAGCCGTGCTGGCCAAGGCGATCGACGGTGTCGGTGGCAGCGCCGTGTTCTGGATCCAGATCAACCCCGACGGCAGCGTCGAAGCGGCCCAGCCGCCCGCCGACCAGCCGGATTCTCCGCAGGTGCGGCCGGCAGCCACCGGCACCGGCCGGCACACCGATTTCGACGAAGCCGACTTCTACACCCCGGCGCCCTACCCGCCCGTGAACTTTCACCCCGAGAGCGTCCAGATGCCCACACCCCCAGCGCCCCTGTTCCACACCCGGCTTTCGCCGCCGGACGCCGAAGTGACGTCACCCGCGCCCGAACGGCCGGCCGCTGCGGCTGTTCCGAGCTGGCCGGCCCGATCCAGTGAGGCCGCAGAATCACCTCCACCGCAGCGGAGTCACCACCGGCCGGTCGAACCCGGCAACAGCCCGACCACCGGGCCCCGCCCCGTTCTCCGCACCCAGGACAATCCGGCAGAACCGCCGGCCCAACCCTCGAACGCCGCTGCGCCTGCCACGCCGTTGCCGGCCACCCCGGTGCCGACAGACGACGAGGTGAACGCACCGCCGCCGCAACAACAACAACAGCAGCAGCAGCAGCCGGCCCAGCAGTTCTCTCCCATCGGGGAGCCGACACAGCAGCGGAACTCAGCCGCAACGCCGCCGATGAACCTGCCGGCCGCTCCCCCGTCGCTCACCGATCTTCGCGCCAGCCGCCCCGATCTCCCAGAAGCCCCGGCCGACACCGGATGGCGCGGCAACCTGCGGCGAATGACCGGGGGCCTGCTCAAGCTCCCGCCCTGCGAGGCCGAACTACGCAACCGGCGGGCCAAAGACGCCGTCCAGCGCAGCCTGCGAGGCCCGCGCACCGTCGTCGTGGTCAACACCAAAGGCGGCGGCGGCAAGACCACCGCCGTCTATTCCCTGGCCGCCACCTTCGGCCAAGCCCGCGGCGGCTACGTGCTCGGCTGGGACAACAACGAAACCCGCGGCACCCTGGCCTGGCGCGCCGCACCAGCACGGCACACCAACACCGCCGTCGACCTGCTCCGCGACCTGCAGCGGTTCGAAGACCCCCGCAACGCCCGCGTCGGGGACCTGGACAACTACGTCCGCGCCCAAGGTTCCGCCCAATTCGATGTTCTGGCCAGCGACGAGAACGCGGCCAGCGCCGCCAGCATCGACGACGACGCGTTCCGGGCCCTGCACCGCTCCCTGAGCCGCTTCTACCGGATCCTGGTCATCGACACCGGCAACAACGTCAAAGCCCCCAACTGGGGCGCCGCCGTCGACCTGGCCGACCAACTCGTCATCGTCTCCTCCATCCGCGAGGACACCGCCGGCGGCGCCTCCTGGACCCTGGATCACCTGATGGAGATCGGACTCGGACCCAAGGTCGCCAACGCCGTCACCATCCTCTCCGCGCCGAAACAAACCGCCGACCCCGACCAGCGCGCCATGCACATACGATTCCGCGAACACTTCACCGCCCGCACCCGCACCGTGCTTGACGTGCCCTTCGACGCGGCCCTGGTCGACGGCGACAGCATCGACTACGACGCACTCTCCCCCGCCACCCGCCAAGCCTGGCTACACGCAGCCGCAGCCGCCATCGCCGAAGGCCTGTGATTACACACATAGCGGCTGCGCATCTTTCGTCGATCCTCGACGTGCTCGCTATTGGGATTGTCCGGTGAGCGGGCTTTACGCCAGAGGCGACGCTACGACTCTTGCCTACCAAGGAGGGTGGCCTCGAACTGCCTGTCCCGAGCGGCTCCCGGGTCTGCTACCCAAGTTCGATGGCCCCGATGGAGAGATCCAGATAGGCGCAATGATCGAATTGGCGGGTCGAGAAGCAATGAATCCCGGGGAGGAATCTTCGATTAAATTGCATTTCTGGGTTGACGATGCGCGTTTGATCGCGACGCCTCGCGCGACATTCCACGCCTGGCAAAGACGTGACGTAGGTGACCGTCGCATCATCTGGCTCCACAACTATGAGATTGATTGACAAGTGACGTGTACCCGCTTTCAAGATCGCGTTCGCCCAGCTCGGCCACCTCACGCTTCAACTGGCCTGACCCCGAACGGTTGATCCAGGTCGGGTGAGAGTCTTGCCGCCCACGAGATGGGCAGGAAGGCTCGAGAAGGATGACGACACGAAGGAGGCACTCCCCGGAGCAGGTCGTGCGCAAGCTCGCGCAGGCCGATCGGATGCTGGGCGAGGGCAAAGACGTCGCCGACGTCTGCGGTGAGCTGGCGGTCGCGGAGCAGACCTACTACCGCTGGCGAAACCAGTTCGGCGGGCTCAAGGCCGAGGACGCGAAGAGGTTGAAGGACCTCGAGCGGGAGAACTCGACCCTCAAGCGGTTGCTCGCCGACGCGGAACTGGAGAAGGCCGCGTTGAAGGAGATCGCCCGGGGAAACTTCTAAGGGCTTGCCGATCATCAACACGCTCATTCTTGCGTTGGGTGAAGGCTGTAGTTCCATTCCGGGTGCCAGTCGTGACGGCGAAGGGCGCCGGTGTCGTGTAGTTCCTGGATCTGGGTGTCGGGGATT